>JAEEGI010030615.1_pt1 | contig 10112 bp, 5 predicted proteins | sample 8958751 | NCBI WGS metagenome assembly JAEEGI01 (sample SAMN16246545, study PRJNA631951) | gut metagenome | biome: gut microbiome; feature: rumen; material: KS-attached | host: Bos | place: Iran: Karaj | collected 2018-10 | reverse complement strand
CTGGGCATGGCAGCGGGAATCGCGCTGCAGATGTGCGGAATCGAACGTCCTCCGGTCCTGGGGGCGCTGTTTCATAATCTGGTACACATCCTCGCCTGGATATCCCTGCTGCCGGTAGGGTATCTGATTGACTTTTCCCGGGCCGGGCAGTATTACAGCAGGGTAACCAGCATGCTGTGGCTGCGTTTTGTAATAGTTCCGGTTATTTTTTACGCGGGCTTCCGGCTTCTTTTTACAGACCAGATATTGCTGGGCTCGTTACTGATTATGGCGGCTGCGCCTGCTGCCATCAACTCTGTCATCACGTCGCAGCTTTACAGGCTGAACGTGGATCTGACCATCGCGTCTTTTTTGCTGACAACGGTCGTTTTCGTTCTCGTTGTCTTTCCTGTGTTTTTCTTTTATATCCATTTCGGCGGAAGGTTGTAACAAGGAAAGAGGAATCCTATGAACAATCGTGTTAGTGGGCGTTTTGCCGTCAAAACGCTGGAGTTTGACAAAGTAAAAATGCGTGCCGCGGAAAGGGCGGCCACGGAATTAGGAAAGGACAGGTTGCTGGCGCTGGGCATCTCTTCGGATTTTGAAACGGTGAAGCGGATGCATATGGAAACGGCGGAAGCACTGCGGATCATTAACGCCGGCCGGCGTTTTCCGTTCGGCGGACTGTATAATATTGCGGAGGCAGTAAAGAGGGCCAGGATCGGCGGTGTGCTGGACGTGGAAGAACTGATGCAGATAAAGACAAGCATGCAGGCGTTCGGTACGCTGAAAGTGTTCCTGCTGACAGAAAGCGATGACCACCCGAATCTGGCGGAATACGGAAGAAACCTGGCGGAATTCCCTAAACTGGTGCGCCAGCTGGAGAAAAGCATTTCGGAAAAGGGTGAAGTTCTGGACACTGCTTCCGTAAAGCTGGCAGGGCTCCGGATCGGGATCGCTTCGGCGAAAAGCAAGGTTCGTTCGCAGCTGGAGAAAATCCTCCACGACCCCAACAATCAGAAGTATTTTCAGGACGCGCTGGTCACTATGCGGGGAGACCGGTACGTGATTCCCATCAAACAGGAGTACCGGGCCAACTTCCCCGGTATTGTCCACGACCAGAGCGGGACGGGTGCCACGCTGTTCATCGAGCCCATGGCGGTGGTGAACCTGAATAATACGATCAAACGTTATATAGCGGAAGAAAAGGAAGAGGTTGAGCGGATCCTGCGGCAGCTTTCCGGCACAGTGGGGGCGGAAGGCGAGACGTTGCTGCGCTGTCTCTCCGTGGCTGCGGATGTGGATGCCGTAAATGCCAGGGCCCTTTACGCGCTGGATACGAAGGCATGTCAGCCCCAGCTGGTTTCCAACGGCGGGCTGCGTATTGAAAAAGGACGGCATCCGCTGCTGCCTGCGGAAACAGCGGTACCGTTGGATGTGAACCTGGGTGAAACTTTTAATACGCTGCTGATCACCGGACCCAATACCGGCGGAAAAACGGTGGCGCTGAAGGCCGTGGGTCTGTTTGCCCTGATGAGCCAGACGGGTATGTTCGTTCCGGCGCTGAATGCCAAACTTCCGGTGTTCCGTGCGGTATACGCGGATATCGGGGATGAGCAGAGCATCGAACAGAGTCTGTCCACTTTCTCCGGTCACATGATGAACCTGGTGAGCATTCTGCAGGAAGTGCGGGAACGGGACCTGGTGCTGGTAGATGAAATCTGCGCCGGGACGGATCCCAACGAAGGCGCGGCTCTGGCCATGTCTATTCTGGACCATCTGACAAAACAGGGCGTCTTCACTATGATGACCACCCATTACAGTGAGCTGAAGACTTTTGCCTACGGCCGGGAAGGCATGGAAAACGCCAGCGTGGAATTCAATCCGGATACGCTGCTGCCCACGTACCGTCTGCTCATGGGCGTGCCCGGCAGCAGCAATGCTTTCAACATCAGCCGCAGACTCGGGCTGTCTGAGGAAATCGTGCACAACGCCGGCGACCTTTTGAATGAAGAGCACGTGCATATGGAAGATGTATTGCAGGGCCTGGAAGGGGAACGTCGCCGCTTTGAGATCCGCAGCCGGGAAGTGGAAGACCTTCGGTATGAGAGCGAGAAGCTGCGGAACCAGCTGGCCTGGCAGAAAAAAGACTTTGAAAAGCAGAAGAATGAACTGCTGCGCAAGGCGCGCCTGCAGGCGGACGAAATCTACCGTACCAGCCGCAGGGAGGCGGAAACGGTACTGAAAGAACTGCGTTCGTTAAAAGCGGATATCGATGTGAAAGCGCTGCAGGCAAAAGCGGAGGAGGCCCGGAAACGGCTGGACAAACATCTCGCTATGGACGAGCCTCTGCCGGAAGGCACGCCTCTGACGCCGGACAACGCCCGGGCCGGCATGACAGTGCTGGTAAAGTCACTGCGCAAAAACGGGACCCTCCTGGAAGTGAAGGGAAAAGACGGAATGGTTTCCGTAGGCGTGTTAAAGATGACGGTGCCGTTATCCCAGTGCCTGCTGGTTAAAGACAAACCACAGGAACGGCCGAAACCGTCTAAGTATAAAAGCAGTTCTTCACACGCCATGTTTGCCGCCAAGACAGAAACAGCGGAACAGGAAGCAGATGTGCGGGGCATGACCACAGATGAGGCGATTCCCTTTGTGGACCGTGCCATCGACGATGCGCTTCTGGCAGGGATATCCCAGGTGCGCATCATACACGGTAAGGGAACCGGCGCGCTGCGGGCCGGCCTCCACGCCTATCTGAAAGGCCATAAGAACGTGGCTGCCATCGCGCTGGCGGATCTTGTCCGGGGAGGTGCCGGGGTGACGGTGGTGACGGTGAAATAAGAGCACGACCACACAAACTATTGCGTAGTAGCGGCAAAAAATCACAAGATATTGCAATAATGGGTTGTGGTTCTGTATATATTAGTGATATAATATTTATATATGTTCTAGGAGGGGCGATTTATGGCTTTTGTTGTTAAAAAGTTCGGTGGCAGCAGCGTGGCTACGCCGGAAAAGATTTATCATCTTGTAGATCGTGTGCTGGGCGAAAAGAAGCCTGATGACAAAATTGTGATCGTGGTTTCCGCCATGGGTGACACTACGGACGATCTGCTGACATTGGCGGGGCGTATCACCGGCCATATGCCGAAGCGGGAAATGGATATGCTGTTGTCTACCGGCGAACAGATTTCCATCGCATTATTGGCCAGCGCGTTTATGGAGCGTGGGCAGAAAGCGATCTCCTTTACCGGTTTCCAGGCGGGTATCCGCACCAATGCGAACCACACCAAGGCCGGAATTATGGAAGTGAAGGCAGACCGCGTCATGAAAGCGCTGGACGAGGGCAATGTCGTAATTGTAGCCGGGTTCCAGGGAATCACCGATGAAGGGGATATCACAACGCTGGGCCGCGGCGGCAGCGATACGACGGCTGTTGCGGTGGCAGCAGGACTGAAAGCGGACATCTGTGAGATTTATACCGATGTGGACGGAGTATATACAGCCGATCCCAGAGTGGTACCCAATGCGATTAAATTAAAAGAGATCACTTTCGGGGAAATGCTGGAGCTGGCCCGTCTGGGAGCCGGCGTTATGCAGCCCCGTGCTGTGGAATACGGCGAACTGACAGGAACAGACATTCATGTACGTTCCACGTTCAACAGGGTGGAAGGTACGATTATCAGAGGGGAGTATACGATGATGGAAGAGAAGAAGTTTATCATTCGCGGCGTGGCAAGCGATTCTAACGTAGCAAAAATCACTGTCCGGGGCGTTCCCGATGTGCCCGGTGTGGCTTACCGCATTTTTAACGGACTGGCCAAAGAAAATATTGCTGTAGATATGATCGTGCAGAGTACCAGCGCCGTTAAGGAAAAGAATGATATTGTTTTCACCGTGACCAAGACCGATATGGCGGATACGGTGGGCGTGCTGGAACAGTTGAAGAATGAAATCGGCTTTGCCCGTGTGGATGTGGAAGCCAATGTGGCCAAGGTTTCCATTGTCGGCGCAGGCATGCTGGGGAATCCCGGCGTGGCGGCCCGCATGTTTGGAGCTCTGGCCAGCGAAAACATCAATTTAGATGTAATCAGTACCTCTGAAATTACAATTTCCTGTCTCATCGCCAAAGAAGATGAGAAGAAAGCCGTGAACGTGGTGCACCGATTTTTCTTCCCAAATGAAGAAAAATAAAGGCTTTGCGGAAGTTGCGGCGTTGTTGGAAAATATGAAGGGATAAAGGAGACTCAATATGTATAACAGCTTTGCGGCGTCTCAGGCAAAGGGAAAGGCCGCCAATGATATTATTTTTGCAGCTAACGCGCTGGCAGTGGCCGATGCAGCGGCTATCGGCGCAGAAAACGTAACGAATGGTACCATTGGTGCTATTCTGGACGATGATTCCAAACTGGTCTGCCTGCCAACAGTAGAGGCGGTGTACCGGAATCTTCCCATCAATGAAGTGATTGCTTATGCGCCTATCGCCGGCACTCCTGATTTTTTGGAGAAAGTGCAGGTTGCGACCTTCGGGAAATCCCGCCCCAATGGTTTCACAAGTGCGGTAGCGACAACCGGCGGAACCGGCGGTATCCATCATGCAATCTGGAATTATACCGAGGCCGGTGACACGGTAATCACCGCGGATTGGTACTGGGGAGCCTATAAGGTGCTGTGCCTGGACATGGGGCGCAAACTGGATACCTATAAGATGCTGACGGACGACGGGAAATTCAATCTGCCGGCTTTGACTGAAAAAGTTAATGCACTGCTGGCAAAGCAGAACAGCATTATGGTTATCATTAATACGCCTGCCCACAATCCGACCGGTTACAGCCTGACCAGAGAAGATATGGAGCAGGTTGTGGCCATGTTGAAGAAGGCAACGGAAGGAACCGGGAAACAGGCAATCCTGTTCCTGGATGCGGCGTATATCGATTATGCAGGTGAGAAGGACGCGGTTCGCGAAGTTTTCAAAGCTCTGGATAACCTGCCGGAACGGGTGCTTGCCATCGTGCAGTACAGTATGTCCAAGGGCTTTACCATGTACGGCCAGCGGCTGGGCGCCATGATCTGCGTTTCTTCCAGTGAAGAGGCGGCAAAAGAATTCTTTGAGATCAACCAGTATACAAGCCGTGCTACCTGGTCTAACAACAACCGGGCGGCAATGCGCACGCTGGTGCAGATTTACAGTGATGATGCTTTGCTGACGGCTGTGGAGGCGGAACGGGATCATTATTACAAAATGATCAAGGCGCGGGCCGATGTTTTCGTGGAAGAGGCAAAAGCCTGCGGGCTGCCGATGATTCCGTATATTGCAGGTTTCTTCCTGTCTGTTCCCTGCGCAAATTCCCAGGCAGTGTGCGATATCCTGCATAAAGATCACATTTATCTGGTACCGTTGGCGGCCGGTGTGCGTATTGCGCTTTGCTCCATCCCGTTGCAGAAGATTCCCGGCATCGCCGCGAAACTGAACGATGCATTGAAGGCAGTGGAAGCTGCGAAAAAATAAATAATTGCTGTTTAGAGTAAGAAGGACACCGGTCTGATGACGGTTCCTTAAACAGATCAGGCTGAAGGTGAAACTTCAGCCTTTTTTGTAAAACAGAGACAGGACAATGAATGAACGGAGGTCTTTTATGCTGCTGATCACATTTCCGGACGGAACGAAAAAGTATTATGCTGAAGGAACGACGCTGGCGGAGATTGGCAGGGAGGTTGAGGCAGGGTATGATTCACCCCTTGCGGCAGGTGTTTTTAACGGGCAGGAATACAGTCTGTCGTACCGGATCGCGGAAGATGGGGAAGTGGCTTTTATCCCTATGAATTCCGTGGAAGGGATGCGCGCGTTTGTACGCAGTATCACGTTTGTCTGCGATGTGGCGATGAAAAATCTGTTCCCGGAAACGGAACTGGAAGTCTGTAATTCACTGGGCAGCGCTCTGTACTGTACTATGCCGAAAAATCCGCTGGATCCGGGACAGCTGAAGCAGCTGGAAGATAAAATGCGCAGCATCATTGCGGAGAAACATCCTATAGTGACATTTCCGGTAGATCGGCAGGAAGCGATTGAGAGGGCAAGACAGGACCCATATCTGGGGCAGGATGTACTGGCGATGATTAACATGGCCCCGGAGTCCGAGACGCTTTTTGCCTATGAGTTGTGCGGGATACGGGAACCTTTTTTTGAACCGCTGCTGACAAGCACGGAACATTTGTCGGCCTTTGAACTGATTCCCTTTGACAAAGGATTTGTCATCAATTATCCGGAGGTAGGCGACTATACCGAACTGCCGCCCTGGGATACGGTGCGGCGCATTAATCGTGCCTATCAGGAGGCAGAAGAATGGTCTGCCATGATCGGTTGTAATACGATTTCCAAGTTGAACCGTATTATCCGGGAAGGGAGAGCTGACAAGATTATCCGCGTGGCGGAAGGGCTGCAGGAGAAAAAGTTTGTTGCTATGGCGGATTATATCACGCAGCACCGGGATAAGCTGAAGTTTATCCTGATTGCGGGCCCGTCTTCTTCCGGAAAAACCTCTTCAAATCAAAGGCTTTGCGTCCAGCTGGAAGTGAATGGGCTACACCCGATTCCCATTTCCATGGATAATTATTATGTGAACAGGGAAGATACACCGAAGAATCCGGACGGCACCTATGATTTTGAGCGGGTAGATGTGATTGATATCTCTCTGTTTAACGAGCATCTGAAGCGGCTGCTTCAGGGTGAGACTGTGATGCTTCCATATTATAATTTTATGACCGGTCACAGGGAGTACCGCGGTCAGACGATGTGCATGAAAGAAAACAGCGTTTTCGTAATAGAAGGAATTCATGCGCTGAACCGCAAAGTTACGGAATCGGTTCCGGACGAAAACAAGCTGAAGATATTTGTAAGTGCCCTTACTCCCATGTCGCTGGATGCCTTTAACCGTATCCATACGACAGATTTGCGGATGTTGCGGCGTATGGTCCGGGATTCAAAGTTCCGCTCTCATGACGCTTTGAATACAATCAAGATGTGGCCCTCTGTGCGAAGGGGAGAAGAAAAATATATCTTCCCCTATCAGGAGGAAGCGGATGTTTTCTTCAATACTTCTTTAATCTATGAACCGGCTATTTTACGCAAATTTGCAGTGCCGTTGTTGCAGACTGTGCCCAGGGAGGAAAAGGCTGCGTATTTTACGGCCCGAAGACTGCTGCGCCTGTTAGGGCTGATAGAACCGCTGGATGAAGACATGATTCCCAACAATTCTATTTTGAAAGAGTTTATCGGCGGTTCGGCTTTTGCGAAAGAATTGTAGAAGAGATATCGACGCGGTATTGTATGGTATCCGTTGACTATGTCAATAAAACATTATTCGGGATAGTCACATAAAAAAACAACTCCTGCTGGTCAAGGCCAGCAGGAGTTGTTTTGTTTACGTTGAGTTTTGTAAAAGCCGGTACATTTGACAGCAAAGACATAAACGCAGGCAACCGGCTTCTCTTAATGAGACAATTTCACTTTTTATTAGTTTTTTGCTGTGGTTTAACGGGTACAGGTTTTGAGGGAACGGGCTTTACGGGAACCGGTTTTTTCACGGACGGATCGGTCTTTTTTTCCGGTTTGTTACTCACCACAGGCTTATCTGCATTTTTAGATTTTGGTTTTACAACCTTTGGAGGTTTGGCCAGTGGGTCGTTTTGGAGTTTGGTTTCCTCTTCTTTATTCTTGTCTTCGTCTTCTTTGTTGCCGATATCCTTACCAACAGGGGTTACGGCTCCTGCCGGACGGACAAAGTCCGCATAAGGTATTTCCTGTACGGCGTTAATCATGAAGTCGTGCCAGATGCTTAACGGGGCACCGGAACCATACATCGCGCCCATGCTGCGGTTTCTGTCGTCGCCGACCCAGACAGCGCAGGAAAGGTTGGGCGTATAGCCGCAGAACCAGGCATCTTTGGAGTAGTCAGTGGTACCGGTTTTCCCGGCTGCGGGACGGCCCAGACCGGAACCACCTGCTGTACCGCTGACCAGTACGTCTTTCAGCATATCGGTAGTCTGATAAGCTGCTTTGGCGCTGACAACCTGTTTAGGCGCAGGCTTATGTTCGAAGATGATTTTTCCGTTACGGTCTACGATTTTAGTAATAGAAACAGGCAGATTCAGCACGCCGTTGTTGGCGATGGTTCCGTAAGCGGTAGCCATATCCAGCGGACTGACGCCTTTTGTCAGGCCGCCCAAAGCCATGGCCGGGTTGTTATCGGTATATGGGCCCTCTTCTACTAAAGAAGTAATGCCGCAGGCTTTTGCCATCTTCATGACTTTGTCGGTGCCGACCCGTAATGCGACGCGGATTGCGGGGATATTGTAAGAACGGGACAGAGCCGTGCGCAGGGTAACGGTGCCGTGGAAACTCCCACCGGAGTTCTGGGGCTGCCATCCGCCGATTTTCAGCGGTTTATCGTCAACCATGGTAGCCGCATTAAGGCCATTATCCATGGCAGTCAGATAAACGAAAGCCTTGAAAGCAGATCCGGGCTGCCGCTGTGCAAGTACAGCACGGTTGAACTTATCCTGACCCCGGCCGCCGACCATGGCTTTTATGTATCCGTTAGTGGGATCAAGAGCAACCAGGCCTACCTGAGGTTGTGTCAGGTGGTCGGGATCTTCCGTCCATAAATCAGGAAGGTAACGGATTGCGTGTTCTGCCTTGGACTGCATGCTGCTGTCCAGCGTAGTATAAATTTTCAGGCCGCCCTTAAATAACGCGTCTGCACCATATTTGTCGATAATCTGTTGGGAAACATAATCAAAGAAATAGGAACGGAGGTCTTTTTGTTTTCCGGTAGTATCTTCTTTACGGATCTTTACCTCCTCAGCTTTGGCTTTATCCGCGTCAGCCTGGGTGATATGCCCGTATTTTACCATCTGGTCAAGTACGATGTTCCGGCGCTCTTTGTTCGCCTTTGGGTTTTCCATGGGATCGTAATAGTTAGGGCTTTTGGGAATTGCTGCCAGGGTGGCGGCTTCCGCAAGGTCAATGTCCTGTACATGCTTGCCGAAATAAGTCAGTGATGCGGATTCCACACCGTAAGAACCTTCCCCGAAATAAATCTGGTTCAGATACATGTTCAGAATTTCGTCCTTGGTATATTTGTTTTCCATCTGCCTGGCCAGGAAAGCTTCCTTGATCTTACGGGAGATCGTGCGTTCCTGTGTCAGGAACGCGTTTTTGGCCAGTTGCTGTGTGATAGTACTGCCGCCTTGTACTTCCTGCCCCATAATGTTGCTGACAAGGGCACGGAAGGTACCGCGATAGTCAATACCGCTGTGTTCGTAGAACCGGTTATCTTCAATAGATATAAAAGCGGCCCGGACATGCTTGGGAATCTTGTCCAATTTTACCGGAAGCCGGTGTTCGGCCGAAGCAGTGGTATAGATAATTCTGTTTTCATTATCATAAAATTGGGAAACCGCATCAGGAACCAGACCTTCTTCCATGGCGGAATCAGATATGGAGTATCCGCAGGAAGCTGTAAGCATAGCAGCAGTGAATAAAGCTGCGAGAGTGATTACAAGTTTTCCCTTGAATAATGAAGAAGTGCTTTTCATGTCTACCTCATCTTTCTAAAGTGAAAATTGAATTATGCATAAGCATATTACACTACATTATAGCATTATAACTTTGATTTGTCATTAATGGATGGTATTTGTCACAATTTATTTCCAAATTTTTCAAAACACAAAAGATTGTATGGGAAAGAACGGCATAACACAAGAATAAAAATATTTATTAAAAACGGCAGCCAACCCTCTTGCTTTTTTAGAGGAAAAGAGATAAAATACACTTACCCGCCATATGACGGGTGGTTGGTTTATGAAAATTAAATCTAAAAAAGTAGTTGACAACATTGGAATGATGTAGTAAACTATGCAAGTCGTCGGTTGACGACGGAACCTTGAGAACTGAATAACAAACCAGATGAATGTGCGGGTCAGCCCTTCGGGGCAGATCCAAAAAAGTCAAAGAAATTCTGAACAACAAGAAGAGCCGAATCGGCTTTCTATAAAGTATTATGGAGAGTTTGATCCTGGCTCAGGACGAACGCTGGCGGCGTGCCTAACACATGCAAGTCGAACGGGGA
>JAEEGI010030614.1_pt1 | contig 10113 bp, 7 predicted proteins | sample 8958751 | NCBI WGS metagenome assembly JAEEGI01 (sample SAMN16246545, study PRJNA631951) | gut metagenome | biome: gut microbiome; feature: rumen; material: KS-attached | host: Bos | place: Iran: Karaj | collected 2018-10 | reverse complement strand
CGGGGATATCTATATCGATCCTCCCATAGGAGCCAGGACATCGAGCATTTCCCTCTGCACCGCATTCTACTATGCAGCGACGGAATATACTTCCCTTGTCGAGAGCGCACTTGAAAAACTGAACATAACTGTCGCGGCCTATATCCCTGACAGCTTTGCCCAGGCAATGAGCTATATCCCTTCAGAGCAGAGGGACAGGAGTGCTGTTCTTCTCGACATAGGCTATTCGCAGACCTCGGTCTCAGCGGTATACGCAGACGCCGTGATATCCGAAAAGACTTTCTATATGGGCTATTCTGATATAGCGGGGGATATCGCTATCGCTCTTGATACCGATATGTTCACCGCATACAGCATAAGGAAAAACCATCTTTTCGGCAGCGTGCCCGAGCCCGGCGCTCTCATATACGGGAAGGACAGCACCGGCAAGATGGCAGGGTTCGACGCCGTAAAGGTCAAGAACGCGATAGAAAAAAGGACCAGGATAATTGCAAACGAAGCTGAAAGGATAATAGACAGTATGTCTTCGCTCCTTCAGGCAAAGGCACCCGTTTATCTTACGGGTTCTGATTCCAACGCAAGGGGCTTCTCATCCTTCCTTTCACTGCTGCTTGGAAGGCCCGTCATCCCCGTAAGACAGGCAAAAGATATGTTCAGTTCGGATTACAATACTTCGCTTGCTCTTCTTGACAATGCGGTCCTTTCGCTTTATGATTTAAACGAGGAATTAGCAGAACGAAAGCCTTTAAAAGAAAGAATTAAGGATCTTTTCAAGTGATCTATACAGGCTGTAGCGATTACGGCTTTTATATTGATAATAAGTGAAATAGTGAGGCTGTTTAAGGGGAGGTTTTTGACCAATGGAGTTTGATACACAGAATTTGAATTTTGCAAAGATTAAAGTCATCGGCTGCGGCGGAGGCGGCGGGAACGCTGTCAACAGAATGGTCGAATATGGACTTGAGGGTGTCGAGTTTTATGCTGTAAATACAGATAAACAGGCTCTTCTGCTGAACAAGGCACCGAATAAGATACAGATAGGCGATAAGATCACCAAGGGGCTCGGCTCGGGCGGAGATCCTGCTGTAGGAAAGAAAGCAGCTGAAGAGAGCCGCGAGGAGCTCGAAGAGATCATAAAAGGCGCCGACCTTGTTTTCATAGCCGCAGGTATGGGCGGCGGTACCGGAACAGGTTCCGCAGCTGTTATCGCGGATATAGCTAAGCAGTACGGCATACTCTCCGTCGCTTTCGTCACCATGCCCTTCTGGTTTGAGGGAACTCCCAGGAAAAAGGTCGCGGAAGCCGGTTTCAATGAACTCTTCAATACCGTCGACAGCATCATAAGGATCCCCAATGACAAACTCCTCGAAGTAGTAGGAAAGAACACTCCGCTTCTTGAGTCATTCAGGCTTGCTGACGATGCCCTCCGTCAGGGCATACAGGGCATAACGGACCTTATAGCAAGGCCTGCTCTTATCAACCTCGACTTTGCAGATGTGCGTTCCGTCATGATGGAGCACGGTATAGCGCATATGGGTATCGGTATAGGGACCGGCGAGAACAAGGTCGTCGATGCTGCAAAACAGGCTATCATGAGCCCGCTCCTCGATACTTCTATACAGGGTGCCAAGGGCATCATCTTCAATGTCACCGGCGACAAGACCATGGGACTTGCCGAGATCGAAGAAGCTATCAAGCTCGTGCAGGCTGCTGCTGATGATACGGCTAACATCTTCGTCGGTGCATGCATAGACGACGATCTCGATGACGAGGTACATATCACAGTCATCGCTACCGGATTCGGAAGAGAATATGCCGAGAAATCGGAAAGCGCAAGAGCTTCCGCTCCGAGAGTCACAGCGTCTGTCTTAGGAAACGGGACCGTGAATCTTTACGGCGGCAGCGCAGTGAAGAAGGAAGATTCTCCGAAGAATTCCGACTGGTTCGGCGACGGCCTGTCCACCGCAAAGGCTCCCGATGAAGTAGAGCCCCTGCCTCAGGATATGAGCTTCCTCGATGACGACGAGCCGGAGATACCGGTATTCCTCAAGAAGGCACCGAAGCGCCGCGGGAATCAGTAAAACATCAGATATGAAAAAACACCCGAAAGGGTGTTTTTTTGTGCCTTGAGTTGTTTATCTTCAGTCCTCGTCTTCTTCCTTCTCCTCGGGAAGCTTGGAAACGAGTGCCCATTCGACCCTGTGCTCCGTTATCTCCTCTACCTTGATATGCAGCCCCAGGGCGTCTATCTCAGGCTGTGATCCGTCTTCCGGTATCACGGAGAACTGACTGAAGACCAGTCCTCCAAGCGTCGAGTAATCTTCACTTTCCTCGTAATCCATCTCTAGCACTTCGAAAAGATTGTCAAGTTCGGCATTTCCGGCAACCTTCCAGAGGTTGTCGCCGACCTTGCTGATCTCCTGTTCCTCATGCTGGTCGAACTCATCGTATATATTGCCGAAGATCTCTTCCATGAGGTCTTCCATGGTTATAAGGCCGGAAGTCCCGCCGAACTCATCGAGAACGACTGCGATCTGCACCTTCTTAGCCTGCATGTCCCTGAACAGCACGTCTGCCTTGACAGTCTCGGGAACGAAATATGCCGGGGCTATGAGCTCCCTTACGGGCTTCGGCTCATCAGCAAGCGAGTTGAGCAGGTACTCCCTGGTCCTCAGTATACCTAAGATATCGTCCACATCCTCGCCACAGACCGGGAACCTCGAAAGTCCGCTCTCCTTTATGGTCCTCATTATCTCCTTATCATCGTCGTCAGCATATATGACGATCATATCGGTCCTGTGGACCATGACGTCAAACGCGGTCACGTTATTGAATTCGAATATATTCTCGATCAGGTCTCTCTCATTCGTCTCGATGGCGCCTTTTTCTTCCCCTATATCGACCATCATCCTTATCTGGGACTCGGAAACGTTCTCAGTATCCTCTTCCGGGTTTATCCCGAGGAGCCTTAAAACTCCGTTCGTGGCTTTGGAAAGGAGCCACACGACAGGCTTTAATATAAAGCTCATCGCCCTGATCACGCTCACAGAGAACCTGGCCCATTTTTCGGGATTATGCATGGCTATCCTTTTAGGTACCAGCTCGCCGAAGACCAGCGTGAAAAACGAAAGTATCAGCGTTATCGCTATGACCGAAAGCGCGTTTAGCGTAGTCCTCGGGATCGAAGACCCGAGTCCTATCAGCCAGTCCGTCACTCTCGACGCAAAGGTATCCGCTGCAAAAGTAGAGCCCATGAAACCTGCAAGAGTGATGCAGACCTGTATCGTTGATAAGAATCCGGACGGCTCCTCTATGAGCTTAAGTACCTTCTCGCTTATCTTGTCTCCGCTCTCACTCTGCTTTTTCACCATTCCTTCGCTGAGCGAAAGCACGGCGATCTCTGTCCCTGCAAAAAAAGCATTTATGAGTATCAAAACAAACTGTAAAATCAAATGGGGCCCAAGCGGGTCTGATGACACTGTGATTACCTCCTTATAAACGGCGACATTTTTTCAGACAAAAAAACATAACCCATGCACCCTTATCTGCAAGGACTATGCTCACTGTTCTATCCTGTTTTCAAGCACATATGATCGTGTGCCGTCTGTGTCGTCCATTTTTTCCTCTCTTTTTCTAGGTTGAGTATATATTATACATATTCTTTTGTCAAACATAGCGGGCAATGATGATCCTGATAGATGAATCTGCACGTATCGCATTGGTGACCAATAACGCAGTGACCTTCTATGCCACGATATGCTTGCTTTTTTTGAATTGCATATTCTAGTACATTACCCACTGATACTTTTCCACCACACTCCACACGTGTGATGTCAATTATGTGGTACTATGGGTCTGGAACACAATGGTTCCAGAGCTGATTCCATTAAAGAATACGGAGGTCTTAGAAACTCTGACAAGAAAATCATGAAAAGCTTTTTAAACTCATGTAATGTGCCCTGACAGTTCCCAAACATATTGATTCGGCTGACTTTTTGAGTATAATTGTCTATGGGATAATTGAAAATAATGCTTAAGGAGATTTATATAATGGCAAAAGTCACAAAGAACTCGATCATCAACAACGTTATTGAACGTGACATCAACTGCGCTCCGGTTTTCTTCGAAATGGGGATGTTCTGCATAGGCTGCCCTTCGGCTGCAGGCGAGAGCATTGAACAGGCTTGCATGGTCCATGGGATCGACGCTGATGAACTTGTAGACAGACTGAACGAGTATTTCGGCGAGTAATTCCCTGTTTAGAGAATAAAAAAGGATCCTGAACGGATCCGGGCATTACGGGTCTCCCGTATTACCGGACGGCATCAGGATCTTTTTTGTTGCGCTTTTCAAGAAGCCTGCTGTAGAGCAGGAACAGGACAAGAGCCGTGGCGCATGTCGACGCCATGAGATAGAATACCCAGTCTACCCCGACCTTTCCCGCGAGGATGGATGCGGGCGTCGAGAAGATCATCCCTCCGAGCCCGCCCCCCAGGAACATCAGGCTCGTAGCTGTTCCCGAGTTTCCCGGATATGCAAGAGCCGTGGTGCTTATAACGATCGAATAGAGCGGTGCGAACGAAAGACTGTAAAGAGCACAGAAAACGACAGCCTGCACGGGTTCTTTTACGACCGTCACCATGATGAGCGCAAAGGTGCTGATAAGAAGCGTTATAAGACCAAGCCATTTCGTGTTCTTCTTAACGTAGCCCGCGAGAAACCTCGCAAGAGCGTACATAGCGCCATGAAGGGTCAGGGCATACGAGCTGAAAAGAGCGCTGTTGAACTTGCCGTTATAGAATATGCTCAGGAAAGCTGAATAAACGTTATCCGTAGCGCAGTAGAAAAGAAGTGATATCGCTCCGAGCAGGAGCACCGGATCCTTCAGGAGCGCCAGCATCTCTTTTATGCCGTGGGCAGGCCTTGCTCCTTCAGGCTCCCGTATGTCCGACATGGCTATCATTAAGAACGGAATAAAAGTCAGCACTGCTATGCCGATAAGAGCATATCTCCAGGTCACCCCGAGCCTGTCGTGCAGGAAAAGAAGGGTCATGGGAGCTACCATCGTGGCAGAGCTTATCGTCACATGCAGCAGGCTTATATATCTTGTCGCCTTCTTAGGGAACATATCGGCAAGCGCGGGAGTTATGGCTCCGTTCGAAGCGGTGTTTCCGATACCGAGGACTATCGTCCCTATGATATAGACACCTACGCTTTTCGAGAAGGCTATCATGAGCGCGCCTGCGGCCGCTATGATCATCGAGATCATTATCACCTTCTTTTTCCCTATGAGGTCGGAGACTCTGCCCGCAATGAAAGGGACGATGACTCCCGCTATGTAGTTCGCCGCTATCATCCCTCCAAGCTCCGACATCGAGCGCCCGAACTCCATCGCTATATCAAGGATGAACAGGTTCGTTATGCTGCCCTTGAAGCCCATGACGAAGCTTCTCATCATCGCCGCAGGCAGCACCATCTTTTTCCTGAGATCAGCCCTTCTGTCCTTCTTCATCGCTCTCTTTCCTGTTTTTCCTGTTATTTGCATTCACATAAAGTATATACAGCACCATCGACACGATGGATGTCGCCGAGAGTATGATGAACAGGGTCCCTACGCCTTTCGTTCCCGCTATGAGCGAGGCAGGCGTCGTTATGAGCATGCATCCCACTCCTGCAGCCATGAACATGAGGCTCGTGGCCGTTGCCGAATTGCCGGGGTAATTGACTGCCGCGTCACTTATGACGAGCGGATACGCCGGCGCGAATGTTAGGCTGTATATAGTCCCGAATATGAGCGCAGCCGTCTCATCCTTGGCAAATGCCAGGAGCAGCATGGCGGCAGCCGATATGAAAAGCGAAACAGCCGCGATCCTCTTCCTGTTCTTCTTTATAAGCCCCATCATGAAACGCGAAAAGGCATACATCGCGCTGTTGAGGGTCAGCGCAAGGGCTCCCGAAGTAAGGGACCCGAAGCGCTCCTTATAGTATATCGATACGAAATTGGAATAGGTGTTGTCGGTCGCGCAGTAGAACAGCATCGTCACCGCTCCGAGGACGAGCGCGGGATCGGAGAGCAGTTTAAGGACTTCCTTAAGGCCTCTTGCCGTCTTTCCTTCTTTCCTGGCATCTATCTTTATGAAGAACAGCGTCACATACGGTATGAGGAGTATAAGGAGCGATATGAGTTTTATCTGCCTCCAGCCGAGGCCGAGCGTCAGATTGAAGTAGTTCACTATAAGAGGGCTCACTATGCCTGATACTGAACCGAAGACCTGCATCCAGCTGATGTATCTTGCTGCTTTCTCCGGATAGGTGTCAGCGACCGCAGGAGTCAGAACGCTGTTCTCGGCAGAGCCGCCGAGCCCGCCTATGATTATTCCTATGACATATATCTCAGCCGTCGGCGATACTATGACAAGTATGCTTCCCATGATGCTTACGATCATGGCGGCTATCACTACCCTCTTCTTGCCGAAAAGGTCTCCGAGCCTTCCCGCCAGGAGCGGCATGACTATCGACGCCACATAGTTCGCGCTTAAAAGACCTCCCAGCTCTGACGTAGAGAGACCGAAGCTCTCCGCTATGCTGAGTATGAGAACATGTGTGAGCGATCCGAAAAGCCCTCCGACGATGTTCCTGAACAGCAGGATATGTATCAGCGGATTCTTCTTCTTTTTTTCCATACAGTTTTCCCCGCCTGTCAGTTCTGAGCCGCCATAGCGGCAGCTTCCTTCCTCTTTTTATCTATCCTCTTTGATATTATATACGTGGTCACGCTTATGACGGAACATATCCCCAGCATTATGAATGTCCATTTGATGTCAAACACATCCGCCACCACTCCGGCAAGGAATGCTCCTCCCGCTCCGCCGAGCCCGTTCCCGACTATCATTATCGACGTGGCCGTAGCGGAGTTTTCCGGATCGCTCTTTGCGGCATAACCGAGCAAAAGCGTATATACCGGTCCCGCCGACAGGCTTATGACGGCGCAAAGGACGAGCGCCGCGGGAGCGCTGCCTATAAGGGTTATGGTCACGAACGCGATGAAGTTTACAACAAGGCAGGTCACAGATACCTTCTTCTCCTGTTCAGGCTTTACGAAGCCCGTTAAGAACCTTGAGACCGCATAGCACGCGCTGTGTATCGAGAGAGCCATCGCGCCGAAGTTCTCAGCGCCGAACACGTTCTTGAAGAACATGGTCGCATACGACACATAGGTATTGTCCATCGCGCAGTAGAACGTTATGGAAATGGCTGCAAAGATGAGCGCACCGTTTCCGAGCACCTTTATGACATCCCTTACCGTGGAACGCTTTTCTTCATTCCCGTCCCTTTTTACCCTCACGTCCTTGAATTCAGCGAAAAAGGTGAATATGAGAGGGATGAGTATGAGGCAGTCCGCAAACCAAAGAGCCTGTCTCCAGGTCCCGCCTGTAGCTCTAGTAACCGCAGATATGATAAGAGGCGATATTATCCCTATCGTGCTCCCGAACGCCTGCTGCAGCGAGAGGAGCCTCGTCGCCTTGTCGGGATATGCGTCAGCGAGCGCCGGAGTGAGAGAGACCGAAACGCACGCGTTCCCGCAGCCCTGGATTATGACTCCGGCCACATACAGGCCTATCACGGGAGATACCGACATAACAAAAGTCCCCAGTATCTCCAGCAGGAATGCCAGTATGAGGACCTTCTTTTTCCCGATCACATCCGCCACCCTTCCCATGATGAGGGATATGAATATCTGGGCGATGAATCTCGACGAGAGCATCGCTCCGAGCTCGACCTTGTTAAGATCAAAAGACTTCGCTATATCAAGGACGAAAACATTTGTCACGTGATTCCTGACAAATGTCAATCCAAGAGAAAACGAAGTCATTTTAAGCATCACAGGAGATGTCTTTATCTTTTTCATGCCAGTCACGACCTTTATCTGTTATGTCGTTCACACCAAGCTTTATGATACCATCGGGAGGATATGAATACAATATCAGACATGTCCGCAATAATAATTATTCACTTTTCTGCATAAGGGTCATCCGAGCGCGACGGCCTCCGCGGTCTTTATCCCATCGACAGCTGAAGATACGATACCTCCCGCATATCCTGCTCCTTCCCCTGCCGGGAATATGCCTTTTATGCAGGACTCTCCCGATCCGTCCCTCAGGATCCTTACAGGAGAAGAGCTCCTGGTCTCGGGAGCGGTAAGCACGGCATCATAGCTGTCGAAGCCGGAGATCATCCCTGCAAACTCGGGTATGGCTTTTTTTAACGTATCGGTTATTATCGGGGGAAGGCATCTGCGTATATCCGTGAATCGGACCCCGGGCCTGTATGTGGGGATGACGCTTCCGGGTCCTTCACTTTCCCTGTCGTTCATGAAATCCCCGACCAGCTGTGCCGGAGCTCTGTAATCCCCACCGCCGAGCTCAAAAGCCGCCTTTTCGATCTCCCTCTGCCACTTTACCCCTCCCAATGGCCCTTCATACGGGAAGACATCGGGGGAAAGAGATATGAGGAGCGCCGAGTTGGCATTTTCCCCGTCCCTTGCCGAACAGCTCATGCCGTTAGTCACTACGCCGTTTTGCTCAGAGGCGGCAGCCACGACATATCCTCCGGGGCACATGCAGAAGGTGTACGCGCTCCCGCCGTCGGGAAATCTCTTTGACAGCTTATAATCAGCAGCCGGCAGTCCGCCGGTCTGTCCTTTGAACTGCGCCCTGTTGATCATTTCCTGTTTATGTTCTATCCTGACCCCCATGGAGAAGGGCTTTGGTTCCATCCTCATCCCGCTCTCAAGAAGCATCCTTACCGTATCCCTTGCGCTGTGTCCTATCGCGAGCACGAGATCGTCGGTAACGATCTCATACGTTCCTTCAGGGGAGCTTACGGTAACAGCTTTGAGCCTTCCGTCCTCTGTCTTTATCCCTGTCAGGCAGTGCATGAAGCGTATCTCTCCGCCAAGAGCTTCGGTCTCCTTCCTCATGTTCTTCACTATATCCCTGAGCATGTCTGTCCCTATATGGGGCTTAGAATCATATCTTATGCTCTCATCCGCGCCGAACCTGACAAAGGTGTCAAGCACGAATCCTATCCTTCTGTCATGGGTGCCCGTCGTCAGCTTCCCGTCAGAGAAGGTCCCGGCCCCGCCTTCGCCGAACTGCACGTTGCTTGCGGGATCCAGCTTTCCCTCTCTCCAGAACCGCTCGACATCGGCGGCGCGTTCGTCAACGGTCTTTCCTCTTTCGAGGACTATGGGCTTCATGCCGGCCTTTGCAAGCACATATGCGCAGAACATTCCCGCCGGTCCGTATCCGGCTATGACGGGTCTTCTGTGCTCCCTTAAGGGCACGGGGATCCAATACGGCTCATCCCTGACCACGGAAAAGCCTTTTTCAAGGACGAGCCTCTCCTCTCCGTCAAGGGCAAGTCCCAGATTGTATACCTGGGATACCTCTCTTCCCCTTCTGGCGTCGACCGATCTTTTAAGGATCCTGTATCCCTTTATATCCTTATGGCTTATGCCTGCCTTTCTGCAGGCCTTCCTTATCACTTCTCCGATATCGGATCCGTAAGGGACCTTTATCTCCCTTATCTCTATCATCTGCCGCACCTTCCCGCAACGTATCCGCTCGACCAGGCCCACTGGAGATTGAAGCCTCCGCATTCGCCGTCGACGTCGAGCACTTCTCCCGCGGCGAACAGGCCCTTTACGATAAGGCTCTCAAGGGTATGCTGATCGAACTGGCCGGTCAAAGCTCCTCCCCTCACGGTCTGGGCGTTCTGGAAACCCGTAGTCCCCTTTACGTCAAAAGACATGGTCTTTGCGGCATGCGCCAGTTTCAGAGCATCCTTACAGGAAAGCTCCGCCGCCTTCCTGCCAGGCTCTATGCCGCAGTACTTTGCAAGTATGACCGACAGCTTATTGTTGAGAAGTCCCGTAAACAGCTCTCCCGCAGTCTTCCTGAGCCCCGTCATTCTTATCAGCAGCTCCTTAAGATCCGCCTCATCCATATCAGGGAACATATCCGTCTCTATCCTTAGCCCCTTATGTCCGGTACAGAATCTTGAGACATCCATAACTGCAGGTCCCGAGATCCCGTAATCGGTGAAAAGTAT
>JAEEGI010030613.1_pt1 | contig 10113 bp, 6 predicted proteins | sample 8958751 | NCBI WGS metagenome assembly JAEEGI01 (sample SAMN16246545, study PRJNA631951) | gut metagenome | biome: gut microbiome; feature: rumen; material: KS-attached | host: Bos | place: Iran: Karaj | collected 2018-10 | reverse complement strand
CTTTTAATCCTTCAGAATCTCTTCCACGATCTCGCGGTCGTCAAAGTGGTGCTTGACGCCGTTGATCTCCTGATAATTCTCATGCCCCTTGCCCGCGATCACCAGAATGTCGTCCGGTTCGAGGATCGAAAGCGCGTATGCGATCGCCTCCCTGCGGTTCACGATCGAGACGTACGGCGTTCCGCTCTTCTGCACGCCGAGCTCCACGGCACGCACGATATCGTCCGGGTTCTCGGTGCGCGGGTTGTCGCTGGTCACGACGACGAAATCCGAATGCCGCCCGCCGATCTCGCCCATGATCGGGCGCTTCGTGCGGTCGCGGTCGCCGCCGCAGCCGAACAGGCTCACGACGCGTGCCTTCGCAAACTCCCGCACCGAGGTCAGCACGTTTTCAAGCGCGTCCGGCGTGTGCGCATAGTCCACATAGACCGAGAACGGACGCCCGTTCGTGTTGACGGACTGGAGCCGTCCCGAAACGCCGGACAGCGATTCGAGCCCCTTCAGAATGTCGGCAAAGGAAACGCCGATCGCCTGCGTCATCGCCGCCGCGCCCATGGCGTTGTAGACCGAGAACAGCCCGGAGATGTGCATGCGCACGGGACCCTCGCCGTTCGGGGTGCGGAGATGGAAGCGCACGCCGTCGGTGCGGATGTCGATGTTGATCGCCGTGTAGTCCGCGCGGTGCTGGATGCCCATTGTTTTGATCGGAATGGTAAGCCCGTCCATCATGCGCTCCGCATACGCGTCGTCGATGTTGATGATCGCAAGATCGCTCTGCCGGAACAGCAGCTTTTTTGCTTCGAGATAGTGATCGAAGGTCTTGTGATAATCGAGATGATCCTGCGTGAGGTTCGTAAAGAGCCCGACGCGGAACTGGATCCCCGCGACGCGGTCCTGCACGAGCGCGTGGCTCGAAACCTCCATGATGACGAGGTCGACCTTCTCGTCCGCCATGCGGCGAAGAAGCGCGAACAGGTCCGCCGATTCCGGCGTGGTGCGTCCGGTCTCGAGCATCGTGTCGCCGATCATGTTGCGGATCGTGCCGATGAGCCCGACTTTTTTGCCCGCCGCCTCCGCGATCGACTTGACCATGTAGGTCGTGCTCGTCTTGCCGTTCGTGCCGGTGACGCCGAGCATGGTCATCTCGCGCTCGGGGTGTCCGTAAAACGCCGCGGCGGCGTGCGCCATGGCGACGCGCCCGTCCGGCACCACGATCTGCGGCACGTCGAGCGGCAGGTACCGTTCGACCAGCAGCGCTTTCGCGCCCTTTTCCACCGCCTGCGCGGCAAAGCTGTGTCCGTCGGACACAAGCCCCTGCATGCAGCAGAACAGGCTTCCGTCCCTGACCTTTCTGGAATCGTACTCCACCGATGTTATTTCGGCGTCGCCGCCCGTGACCGTCATTCCGAGATCCGCGGCAATCGTTGATAACAGCATTCTTTTTTCCCCCGGTTTAATCTTCGTTTGCACTGTTGCTTGTTTCGTAATAGAACTGTACATGGATGACCGTTCCGACCGGCACCTTGTACCCCGCCATGATGTCCTGATAGTTGACCTTACCGGCGCAGTGATGCCGATCGTAGTCCATGATCAGCCCGAGCTTCTTCAGCGCGTCGAGCGCATCGATGCGGTCCTTGCCGGTCAGATCCGGCACCTCGACCGTATCGACCTCCTCGCTCAGCTCCGAGAAGAAGGAATACCCTGTTGAATACAGCATGACCGTGCTGCCCCGCACGACCTGCGTGTTCGCCGCCGGCGACTGGTTTGATACCGTCGACTGCAGCTCCGCTTCGACGTAGATCGGCGTCAGCCCCGCGTCCTTCAGCGCCTGATTCGCCTGCTCGACGGTCAGTCCGCGCACGTTCGGGACCGTTGCGATCGAGCTTTCGATGTCCGGCGAAACGCCCGAGTACGAGAGCGCCGCCGCCAGCACCTGCTGCACAAACGGCGCGGCGACCGTGCTGCCGTACACCTGCGGCACCTGCGGCTCGTCGACCACGATCAGGCAGACGAACTGCGGATTCTCGACCGGCGCAAAGCCGATGAACGACGCGACGAGCTTCGAGCTGGAGATCTGTCCGTTCTCGTCGTATTTCTGCGACGTGCCCGTCTTGCCGCCGACCGAATAGCCGGGGACCTGCGCGTTCTTGCCGCTGCCGTTTTCCACAACGCCGCGCAGAAGGCTGCGGATCGTTGCCGAGGTGCCCGGCGAGATCACGCGCCGCACGACGGTGCGCTCGTTCTTCATGAGCACGTTGCCGGATTTGTCGACGATCTCGGAAACGATGTACGGCTTCAGAAGCTCGCCGCCGTTGATGCAGGCGTTGAACGCCATCACAAGCTGCATGCCCGTGCAGCTGATGCTCTGACCGAACCCGATGCGCGCAAGGTCCGCGTCGCGGATGTACTTCTTGTGCGTAACGGTGCCGCTCGTTTCGCCCATGACGCCGGAGCCGGTCGGTTCGTCGAACCCGAAGCGGAAGATGTAGTCGTAGAACGTGTCGACGCCCATCTTGAGCGCCATCGTCATAAACGCCGGATTGCAGCTGTTCTGCACCGCTTCCTGCAGGCTTTCCTCGCCGTGTCCGCCGCTCTTCCAGCACTTGATCTTTTCGCCCTTGACCAGCATCGAGCCGCTGCACTTGAAGCGCGACGCCGTCGTCACCGTGCCGGATTCGAGCGCGGATGCGAGCGTGACGACCTTGAACGTCGAGCCGGGCTCGTACGTGTCCGTCACAATACGGTTTTTCGAAAGCTCCAGCAGCGTCTTTGCGTCGGAACGCGGCGGGTTCGAGCTGTCGAATGTCGGATATGTGCCGATCGCGAGGATCTCGCCGGTGTCCGGCACCATCAGAATCCCCTGCACGCTCTTCGCGTTGTTGATCACGCACGCTTCCTGCAGCGCGTTTTCAAGGATGCCCTGATAGCCCGTGTCCACCGTCAGCACCACGTCAGCGCCGGGAATGGATTCAACATACTCCTCCTCGCCGCCGGGGACCGGGTTGTTGTCGCGGTCCGTGTCCGCCTTCTGATAGCCGTCCTCGCCCGCGAGATACTTGTTGTACGTCAGCTCCACGCCGGTCTGTCCGTCGCCGTCGATGTTCGTAAAGCCGATCAGCTGCGCATAGTAGCCGGATTCCGGATAGTCGCGCTTGACGTCGCTGTAGTAGCTCACGCCGCTGCCGAGCTGCATGGAGTTGAGCTTAGAGATAACTTCCTTGTCGACCTGATCCTTGAGCTTGACCTGCGAGAGCAGCACGCGTTCGTGATCGTTCGGATCGTCCTTGTTCTTCTTTCGCGTTTTTATCAGCTTCGCGTAGACCGTATCGTAGCTCATATCGAGATACGTCGACAGGATGTACGCGATACGCTCGCGGTCGGACTCCTGGATGTTCTGCGGGTTCACGCAGACCTGATAGGTCGTATAGGACGACGCGAGCACCGTGCCGTTGCGGTCAAGGATGCGGCCGCGCTCCGCCTTCAGCGAGGTCACGCGCTTCCACTGACTCAACGCCTTCCCCGTCCAATAGTCTCCCTGCACCATCGAAACGATAAAGAGCTTGCCGATGATCAGCAAAAAGGCAACGCCCGCGATCAGCATTGCAACCAGCAGTTTTCTTTTTTGCGGCGCGATCCGTACCTTTCCGCTGCGTCCCGACTTTGCGGGGCGGGCGTTCCGGCGGCGTCTGCCGAGTTTCAACAGCTTCATGGTTCTTCTCCACCCGGCGCGGGGGTCTCGGGCGCGCGCGTTGCGGGCGCCGTTGCGGACGGCTGCGTGCTGAACGCCGTGTCGGAGCCGCTTCCCCTGTACCAGTTCATCGTCATGCCGAGCCTGCGGCAGACTTCGTTGATGGTCGCAAAGTCGTTCATCGAGCTCTCCGTTTTCCGGATCTGTGAGATCTGATCGTTATAGGTGTCGATTTCCTTGTTGACGGCTGCGGTGTCGCTGATGATGCGCGCGTAATCCGCCGCGCCGAACAGCGCGAACAGCGCCGTCGCCGCAATCACGAAGACGGACAGCAGGATCAGGATCTTGCTTGCCGAGGTCAGCCGCACCTCGGTGCGTACGTTCTTTTTCTTCTTGACCGGATGCCGGGTCGGCTGCGGACGGATCGGCATCGACGCGTCTTCGAGGACCGGCGTCGGCTTGCCCGACTTGGTCGGCGAATAGATCCGCGTTTTTGCGCTGCCGCTCTTCGACTGATCCTCATTGAACTGAACGTCCATGCCGCATCTCCTTTCTTCATCATTATGACCGCAGCGGTCAATCCATGCGCACGATCGCGCGAAGCTTTGCGCTCGTCGCGCGCGAATTTTCTTTCTGTTCCTGTTCCGACGCGATCAGCGGATGCCGCGTCAGAACCTTTGCCGTAGGCTTTTTGCCGCAGATGCACACCGGCGCCGATTTCGGGCAGGTGCACGGGTTTTCAAACGTGCGGAACGCGTTCTTCACGATCCGGTCCTCGAGCGAATGGAACGTCAGGATCGCCAGCCGCCCGCCGGGATTCAGAAGGTCGTGCGCCGCCCGGATCGCATCGTTCAGCCCGTCCAACTCGCCGTTGACCGCGATGCGGATCGCCTGGAAGCACCGCCGCGCCGGATGCTGCGGCTCGTTCCGGAACTTTGCGGGGATCGCGCTTTTGATGAGCTCCGCAAGCTCCGTCGTCGTTTCGATCGGCTTTTCCTTTCGCCGTTCGACAATGCGGTTCGCGATCTTTCCGGAAAACTTCTCCTCGCCGTACTCCCAGAAGATGCGCTTTAGTTCCGCCTCGGGCCACTCGTTGACCACGGTCTTTGCCGAAAGCGGTGCGCTTTGGTCCATGCGCATGTCGAGCGGCGCTTCCGCCTTGTAGGAGAAGCCGCGTTCCGCTGCGTCGAGCTGATGCGAGGAAACGCCGAGGTCCAGAAGGATCCCGTCGACCCTGTAGATCCCGTATTCCGAAAGCAGCCGCTTCATGTCGAAGAAGTTGCCCTTGATCGCCGTGAAGCGGTCGCCGAAGCGCGCAAGCCTTGCGCCTGCCGCTTTGAGCGCTTCGTCGTCGCGGTCGATGCCGAAGAGCCGTCCGCCCTCCGGCAGCGCGGAGAGCACCGCCTCCGCGTGACCGCCCCCGCCGAGCGTGCCGTCCACGAAGATCCCGCCGCGGGCGGGTTCTAAAAGCTCCAGCACTTCCGAAACCATGATCGGCACATGATGAAATCCGGTCTCCATGCGGCTCCTTTCCCCGTAACGGTACACTTCCACATATAAATACATCGTAGATTATACACCAATCGACCGATCTTGTCACCCCATATTTGCGTCCGAAAAGCAAATTTTCCATGAAATATGAATAAAACGTAAAATGCGGAGCAAAAATTCCGCAAACACAACATCTTGTGGTATAATGTCTGGAACCTGATTTCGGAGGATATATATGGAAGAATATTCCGTCAAAAATATAACGGTCATGGAGGGTCTGGACGCGGTCCGGATGCGCCCGGGCATGTACATCGGCTCGACGGGTCTGCCGGGACTGCACCACCTCCTCTGGGAGATCGTGGACAACGCGATCGACGAAGCGGCGAACGGCTACGCGGACGAGATCACGGTCACTTTGCACCGCGATCATTCGGTCACGGTGACCGACAACGGACGCGGCATCCCCACCGGCATCCATGAAAAGCTCGGCGTTTCCGGCGTCGAGGTCGTCTTTACGCAGCTGCACGCCGGCGGCAAGTTCGGCAACGCGGCGTATTCCTATTCCGGCGGTCTGCACGGCGTCGGCGCTTCGGTCGTGAACGCGCTGTCCCGCTGGCTCGTCGTGGAGGTCTATCACGAGAACCGCGCCTACAAGATGGAGTTCGAAAGCGTCGAAAACGACGAGGGCAAGATCGTTTCCGGTAAACCGAAGTATCCGCTTACCGAGACCGGCAGGACCCGCAGGCAGGGCACGGTCGTGACGTTTTTGCCCGACGACCGCGTGTTCGAAACGATCGACATGCAGTATTCGGTCGTCATGAAGCGGCTCCGCGAGCTCGCGTACCTGAACCGCGGCGTCAAGCTCGTTCTGGACGATCAGCGCGAAAAGCAGCACCACGCCGAATTCAAATTCGACGGCGGTCTTTCCGATTTCGTGCGCTACATTCAGGAGGACAAGAACGCGCTCTATGACCCGCCGATCCATCTGAAGGGCGAATCGAACGGCATCGTGGTGGAAGCCGCGATCCTGCACAACGACGAGTACGCCGAAACGATCGCTTCGTACGTCAACAACATCCCGACCACCGAGGGCGGCACGCACGAGACAGGCTTCAAGGCGGCGATCACAAAGATCTTCAACGACTACTGCCGCAAGAACGGGATCTTAAAGGACAAGGATCCTTCGCTTGCGGGCGAGGACTTCCGCGAGGGCATGACGGCGGTGCTTTCCCTCAAGATGCACAGCGTGCAGTTCGAGGGACAGACGAAAACCAAGCTCGGCAACACCGAGGCGCGTCCCGCAGTGGAAGCGGTCCTCCAGCAGACGCTTGTGCCGTGGCTTGAAAATCTCAAGAACGCGAACACCGCAAACCTGATCGCGGAAAAAGCGGTCAAAGCGGCAAAGGCAAGAAGCGCGGCGCGCAAGGCAAAGGAGAACGCGCGCGAAAAGAGCAAGCTCGAAAACGCGCCGCTCGTCGGAAAGTTATCGAGCTGCACCGGACGCGATTATTCGGTCAACGAGCTGTTCATCGTGGAGGGCGACTCCGCAGGCGGCAGCGCGAAGCAGGGGCGCGACCGCAAGTTTCAGGCGATCCTGCCCTTACGCGGCAAGCCGCTGAACGTCGAAAAGAAGCGGCTCGAGCAGGTTTTGCAGAACGACGAATTCCGCTCGATCATCACCGCGCTCGGCACCGGCATCGGCGACGATTTCGACATTTCCTCGCTGAAATACAACAAGATCATCATCCTCGCGGACGCGGACCAGGACGGCGCGCACATCCGCGCGATCCTTCTGACGTTCTTCTACCGCTATATGCGTCCGCTGATCACCGAAGGGCACGTGTATATCGGCATGGCGCCGCTCTACCGCGTACAGAAGGCGAACCAGCCGCCGGTCTACTGCTACGACGACCCGGCGCTTCGCGCGGCGATGCGCGGCATCTCCGGCAAGAACTACACCCTGCAGCGCTATAAGGGTCTCGGTGAGATGAACCCCGAACAGCTTTGGGAAACGACGATGAACCCCGAGCGGCGGCGGCTCACGCGCGTCACGATCGAGGACGCGGCGGAGGTCGAGCACCTCGTGACCGTGCTGATGGGCGACAAGGTGCAGTCCCGCAAGGAATACATCTTCGAGTACGCGGACTTCAACCGCTCGAACACGGCGTTCGAAAAGATCAAGGAGTAAGCCATGGCAAAGACAACGATCCCCACGCAAACCGAAACCATCCTCTTAAAGAGCATGGACGAGGTCATGCACGATTCGATGATGCCCTATGCGGAGCACGTCATCCTGGAACGCGCCCTGCCGCGCGTTGAGGACGGCCTGAAGCCCGTGCAGCGGCGCATCCTCTATACCATGATGGAGCTGGGGCTTTCCCCCGACAAGCCGCACCGCAAGAGCGCGCGTATCGTCGGCGACTGCCTCGGCAAATACCATCCGCACGGCGACTCCTCCGTATACGACGCGATGGTCCGCATGGCGCAGCCGTTCAACATGGGCGTGACGCTCGTCGACGGACACGGCAACTTCGGCTCGGTCGACGGCGACTCCGCCGCGGCGATGCGCTACACCGAAGCGCGCATGACCGACGCCGCCCTGCTTTTGCTGCGCGACATCGACAAGGACACGGTCGACTTCACGTGGAACTTCGACGACACCTTAAAGGAACCGGAGCTGCTTCCGGGCAGATTCCCGAACCTTTTGGTCAACGGCGCGAACGGCATTGCGGTCGGTCTTGCGACCTCGATCCCGCCGCACAACCCGGTCGAGGCGATCGACGCGGTCTGCGCCGTGCTCGACAACCCGCGCATCAAGATCGCGGACCTAATGAAGATCATGCCCGCGCCGGACTTTCCGACCGGCGGGTTCCTTTTGGACTCCCCCGAGATCGCGCAAAGCTACGAGACCGGTCGCGGCAAGCTGACCATGCGCGCGCGCACGCACTTTGAAGAGGTCAAGAACGGCAAGACGCGCATCGTCATCGACGAGTTCCCGTACCAGATCAACAAGGCGGCGTGCCTTTCGAAGATCCTCGAGATCACACAGGAGAAGAAGGCGATGTTCGCCGCCGTCTCCGACATCCGCGATGAAAGCGACCGCATGGGCACACGCGCCGTCATCGAGATCAAGAAGGACGGCGACCCGGAACGCATCCTGCAGCTGCTGTTCAAATACTCCGACCTGCAGTGCACGTTCGGCGCGAACTACGTCGCGATCGCCGACGGCAAGCCGCAGCAGCTGAACCTCAAGCAGATCATCGAATACTACGTGCGGCATCAGCGCGCGGTCGTCACGCGCCGCACCAAGACCGAGCTGGAGATTGCGAAGAAGCGCTGTCACATTCTGGAAGGTCTGATGGTCGCGGTCAACAACCTCGACCGCGTGATCAAGCTGATCCGCGCGAGCAAGTCGCCGAAGGAGGCGCGCGAGGGCTTAATGAAGACCTTCTCGCTCACCGAGATCCAGGCGCAGGCGATCCTCGACCTCCGCTTGCAGAAGCTCACGAACCTCGAGCTGCTCTCGATCGAAAAGGAATACAGGGATGTCAAGAAGCTGATCGCGGAGCTCGAGGCGATCCTCGCGTCCGATACGAAGCTCGTGCACCTCATCAAGAAGGAGCTTCTGGACGTGCGCAAGCTGTTCGACGGCAAGCGCCGCACGCAGATCATCTCGGCGGACGCCGCCGAGGTCGAAACGCCCGCGAACGAGCCGGAGCGCATTGAGGAGATGATCGTCGCCGTGTGCGCCGATCTCAAGATCCGCAAGTGCCCGAAGAAGCAGTTCAATCTCAGCCAGATCCGCGCCGACAAGCCGGAACGCATCCTGGAAGTCAACAGCAACGAGAGCATCCGCCTGTTCACCAACCGCGGCGCAATGCTGAACCTTCGGGTATCGGACATTCCCGAGACCCGCGCAAGCGCGCGTGCGGCGAACCTCGTCAGCATCGTCGAGCTTGAAAAGGGCGAGACGATCGTCGGCGCGTTCCCGGACCGCGACGAGGGCAGCTATCTGTTCTGCACGACCGGCGGCATGGTGAAGCGGTCGAACGCCGCGGACTATCGCGTGCGCGGCAAGCGCACGGCGGCGCTGAACCTGAAGGACAAGGACGTGCTTTTGGGCGCGTACCCGATGCCCACGATGGACATCCTGCTCGTCACCGAACAGGGCATGTGCATCCGCTTTGCGGCGGACTCCGTACCGGAGACCGGACGCGCGGCGGCGGGCGTTATCGGCATCAAGCTGGAGCCGAAGGATCGCGTATGCGCGTGCATGCCGGTCGGCGACGAAGGCGAGCTGATCGTGATCACCGACCGCGGCTTCGGCAAGCGCAGCTTCCTCTTTGACTACGAACAGCAGGGCAGAAACGGCAAGGGCGTGAAGACGTTCGACTTCCGGAAGAACGGTTCTAACGGCACGAAGATCGCATACGCCGGCACGGTGCAGGCGCCGTTCACGCTCGTGCTCGAGCAGCGGCACGGCACCAAGACGCCGATCGACACCGAGAGCATCCACATCGAACCGAAGGCATCCAAGGGCAGCATGCTCCTTGCGGTGGTGCTCGACGACGACGTGGTCTCGGCGTACAGAAGCGACGAATAAGAATCCGGCATATAAAGAAAACCGCCCTGTCTTCAGGGCGGTTTTGTGCTTGGGAACGGTTATCTGCGCCGCGCGCCGCGCGCAAGCGAGAACAGACGCAGCACGGTCACGAACGAGCCGAGCGCAGCGAGCACGTAGGTCATCGCCGCGGCGCGAAGCATTTTCTTTGCGCCGGGGAGCTCGTCTTCGGCGAGATATCCGCCGTCCGTGAGCATTTCAAGTCCGCGCTTCGACGCGTTGAATTCGACCGGCAGCGTGATGAGCTGGAACAGCAGCATCATCACATAGAGCGCGACGCCCGCAAGCGCGATATAGTACCCGGCGTTGCCGG
>JAEEGI010030612.1_pt1 | contig 10113 bp, 4 predicted proteins | sample 8958751 | NCBI WGS metagenome assembly JAEEGI01 (sample SAMN16246545, study PRJNA631951) | gut metagenome | biome: gut microbiome; feature: rumen; material: KS-attached | host: Bos | place: Iran: Karaj | collected 2018-10 | reverse complement strand
TTGTAGAGACGGCGCGAATCGTTGAAGGAATAGGAAGCCGTCACGGTGAGGTTGCGAATCGAGGAGTTCTCGAAGAACACGTCCACGCCCTTGCTGTCGCCGTGGCCCTCCGCCTTGTAGACGCCGTCCACGAGCAGCGGCAGGCGCTGGTAGCGCTTGTAGTACGGTTCCAGGCGCAGCATCGTCTTCTTGCCGTTGTACTGCATGCTGAGGATGGCGTGGTCCGCCAGGCCCTGCCGCATCCGCTCCTCGCCGCGGGCGAGGAAATCGTCCTCCGCGGTCTGGCTGTAGCGGCCGGCCATCAGCGACATCTGGAAGCTGTCGTTGGGCACGTAGCTCAGCGTCGCGCGCGGCATCACCAGCCACTCCCGGCTGCGGTTCAGGTACTCCTCGCGCGAGGAGATGTTGAGGAACAGGCCGCGCGCGAGGCGGATGTTGGCGTCGAAGTGCGCCGCAAGCAGGTTGTACGACAGGTCGTAGCCGACGGCGTCGTAGCGCATTTCGCTGCTGCGCACATAGTCCTCGACGCCCGCAGAGAGCTTCAGCGCATTGGAGAGCGTCTTGCGCAGCTCCGCCTTCAGGTGCAGCTCGTCGCGGAAATTGTGGTAGCGGTCCCCCGCCACGCGGGCGCTCTCCACGTCATAGACCAGCGCGGAGTAGGCCGCCCCCACGAAGAGGTTGTAGCCCCCGTCGAAACGGGTGTTCAGCGTGGCGTTGCCATAGACATTGTGCTCGCCCATCGCCAGGTCGCGGTCCGGCTGCCGCTGGCCCACGGCGGTCCAGTCGTAGCCGACATAGGACTTGAACACGGTGCGCGGCGAGAGCTCCGCCTTGTACTGCGCCTCGCCGGAAAGCTTGCTGTACGGGCGCGTCCAGGTGCAGCGGTCCGGGAAGATCGCGTTGTAGAGGCCCATGTGCGTCAGCGCCGCGTTGAAGGAGAGGCTGCTCTTGCTGAAAGCCTTGGTGCCGCCCACGTTCCAGTCCACGAGCGAGGCGCTCACGCCCAGCTTGTCGGCCTCGGCCACGTCCGTGGTCTCCATCGGGAGCACGGACGAGAGGGCCTGGCCGTACTCGCCGCTGTAGCCGCCCAGCGAGAAGCTCATCCCCTTGAAGAGGAAAGGCGAGAAACGGCCGCGCTGGGCCTGTCCCTCCACGTTGGTGCTGTACGGGGCCAGGACGTGCATCCCGTTGACGAAGGTCTGGCATTCGGCGCTCTCGCCGCCGCGGACGTAGAGTTTGCCGTCCTCCCCTACCTTCTGCGTACCGGGCAGGACCTGCAGGGCCGAGACGAGGTCCCCGCAGGAGTTGCCCGACATGACCACGTCCAGCGCGTCGAGCTTCTTGAACTGGTAGCTCTTGCCCATGCTGAACGTGCTGGCGGTCACGACCACCTCGTCGATCGACATCGCCGACTCCTGCAGCCGGATGTCCAGCGCACCGAGCGTGGAAAGGTCCGCCGTGATGTTGAAGTCTTCATAGCCCATGATGACCGCGCGCACGGTCTGCACGCCGGTCTTGGATGTCACGAAAGAGAAATGGCCTTCGGCGTCCGAGACGCCGCCCTCGAGGGTGCCGACGACAAAGATGTTCACGCCCATGAGCGGGCCCTGGTTGTCGCTGACAGTACCGCGGATGGTGGTCTGAGCGAATGCGCCGGTCGAAATCAGCAGCGCGGAAAAGAAAAGGATCAGTTGCGTTTTCATGCCGCAAAAATGGGCACAGGAACGCACTCCTGCAACTTTTGAGGACCGACAGCTAGCTTCCCGGACGGATAGCTAGGACCGCGGACGAACGGAGAATCCGGCGGACGGACGGCTAGGAGATATAAGACTTGAGCTTGGGCACGTAGGACCGCGAAACGGGCACCGCCGCGACCCCGCCGCCGAGCTCGAGCGTGTAGCCGTTGGAGTTGCCGCGCGCCGCGGAAATGCTGTTGACGTTGACCGCGAAGGAGCGGTGGCACTGGAAGATGTTGGGATAGCCGGCCAGGTCGGCGAGCACCGCCGCGAGCGTGGTCTGCATCTCGGCGCGCTCCACCTCGCCGTCCTGCAGGTAGCACACCGCCACGTTGTTCTTCTGCGCCTCGATGTAGAGCAGGTCGTTGATCGGGAGCGTGAGGTCGTTGCCCCGCACGCGCGTGTCGTGGAGCGTCACCCGCACGTCTTTCTGCTCCTCCGTCGTCTTGTCGAGCACCGCGTCCAGCCGCTCGCGCAGCGAACGGTGGTACGAGACCGCGATGGAGACGCTGCAGACGATGACGCCGATCAGCAGCGTCCAGTAGACGAAGACCAGGCAATACGCCAGCCGGATCGGGAAATCCACCACCACGGACGCCAGGAAGAAATTGCAGAGGCCGAGCAGCACCACCATCCCGAGGATCGCCAGCGCTTCGTGCCAGATCCGCCAGGTGCGGACCCGCTTGCGCAGCGGAAGGAGCACCAGCAGGTGGAAGACCATCACCACGAGGAAGGTCAGGCCTGCGAACAGCAGAGACGCGACGAATTTGTTGCCCGTATAGGTACTGAACCCGAAGGGCTGCAGGAAATACAGGATCAGGAAGACGATGGCGCTGTCGCGCAGGCCCTCCGGCAGCCAGCTGCCCTGCTTGAACGGATATTTACGGCTGAGAAACGACATAGTGCAAAAATCCTGGCCCGCTCGACGCAGGGCCAGGACAAATTTAAAAAGTTTTTCTCAGTTTTTCATGTTTTATTCGCTCTTCAAGGCCACTGCCGGATTGGTCCGGGCGGTCTTGACATAATGGTATAGCACGACCAGGGAGCACAGCGCGGCCACGGTCAGCAGCGCGACCACGAATACCGTCAGGGAGAAGCCCACCCGGTGCGAGAAGCGCTGCAGATAGTATTGCACGAGCAACCAGCCCAGCGGGGCGGCGACCACATAGCAGATGGCCACCGTCCGCAGATAGAGCAACAGGCCCTCGCCGGTGATCCGGTCCGTCCCGGCGCCGAACACGCGCTTGACGGCAATCTCCGTCCGCTTGTACTGCACATCCATCAGCACCTGTCCCCAGATGCCCACGAGCGAGAGCAGCACCGCCAGCAGCGAGAACGCCCACACGGCAAGCCGCAGGCGTTCGTCCGCGCTGTAGAGGCTCTTGCCGATGGAATCATAGAACTGGATCCGGTACGGTTTGCCGGGGTCGACCTCCTGCAGGACGGCCAGGATCTTGTCCGTGGCCGCGCGGCGGTCCACTCCCTCGGTCAGGCGGAGATACGCATGCTCCAGGCCCATCGGATACGCGACGAACGCGACCGGCGTATCGGCCTTGCGCATCGACGTGATGTTGACGCTGTTCACCAGGCCCTGGGTCTCGAGGCCATAGGCTTCGAGCTTCATGCCGACCTCCACGCCCTGCTGGCGCAGGTCTTCGGTCATCAGCAGCGAGGCTTCCGACCCTTCGAAGAACGGCTTTCCTTCCGTAACCTTAAGGCCCAGCACGTCGGGGAGATTCCAGGAGCAGAAGATCACGTTGATCTCGACCGGGCCCTTTCCGAAGTCCTCCGTCGAGGTGGAATACGTATCCGAGCCGCCCAGAAGCTCGCTCGCGTAGGCGACATCCTGCACCTCCGGCAGGCGCCGCAGGCGGTCCGCGGCCAGCCAGCCTTCGTCGCCGACCGTGCCGTGGCTGATGTTCACGACAGCCAGATTCTCCTTGTCATAGCCGCAGGGATACTCCTGCATGAAGCGGCTCTGGCGCTGCACGAACAGCACGAAGACCAGCAGCGCGATGGACACGACGAACTGCACGCCCACCAGGACGGCCCGCAGGGTCCGCCCGGAGGCGGAGAGGCCGAACTTGCCGCGCAGGATCAGCGCCGGCTGGCCGGACGTGGAATAGATGCCTGGCCAGATGCCGGCCAGCACGCCCGTCAGCAGCGCCACCGCACCGACGAAGAGCAGCAGCCACTCGTGCGTCGCGAAAGAGAACGCTTCCGGCAGCACGCCGTGGGTCACGCAGGTCCGGGAGACAGGCCCCAGCAGCAGGGCGGCCACGCCGAAGGCGCACAGGCACCAGAGGACGGACTCGCCCACCACCAGCGCCCGCAGCCGGCCCGTGGAAGAACCCAGGATCTTCTGCAGGTTCACGTTCCGGATGCGCAGCGGGGTCAGGGCCACGTAGAAATTGGTAAAATTGATCAGGCCGATGATCAGGATCAGGATCCCGATCGCAACGAGCAGCAGCACCTGCGCCTGGCTTCCGCTCTTATAGACGCTCACCTCGTTGCGGAAATAGATGTCCTTCAGCGGCACCAGCTCGATGGGGCTCAGCCAGCCCTCATAGGGTTCGAAATCGTAATGGGCGTTGAACGCGTCCGCCACCGCTCCGGCCTCCGCGGAATCGCGGAGCAGCAGGTAGCAGATGAAATTGGCGGAGCCGTAATTCTCCCGGTTGATGTCGCCGATGCACACATACAGATTGTTGTCCAGCTGCGAATTGGCCGGGAAGTCCTCATACACGCCCGCAATCGTAGCCACGCCTTCCGTCTCCTGGATGATGCCCGCGGCATCCGTCTTCAGGATCTTGCCCAGCGCGGATTCTCCCGGGAAAAGCGTCTCGGCCAGGGAGCGCGGGATGATGACCGCACCCGGGCGGTCGAGCGCCCGGTGGTCGCCTTCCGCCATGCGGACGCCGAACACGTCGAGGAAGCCCGACGACACGCAGGTGACGTCGCGCAGATAGCCCTCCAGGGCCGCATCGGCGCCCTCGACGGTGAAATAGGTGTCGCCGAAGAAAGGAGACAGGACGCAGCCCGCCTCGATCTGCACCGCGGATGCGATGACGTCCTCGGCGAATCCCCGCGGCAGCACGTTGCGGAAGAGTGTCTCGTCCTCCACCTTGTCCACCCGGAAGACCCGGTCCGCCGTCGGGTGGCATTTGTCGAAGGACCATTCATAGTTGACCTGCAGGGCGATCAGGGCGAACGCCACGAAGGCGCACACCAGCCCTGCGAAGTTCAGGGCCACCGCGACCGGGTAGCGGCGGAGCAGGCTTTTCAGGTTCTTCAGGATCATATTATTCGTTTTTAAGCGATTCGACAGGGTTCGCGTGGGCGATGCGCAGGCAGTTGAGCACGACGACCGCCAGGACGAAGGCCAGGACCGCCAGCGCGCCGCCGATGAAATACAGCGGGCTGAGCGTGACCTTCTCGGCGAACTGCTCGAGCCACTTGTTGGCCGCGAAGAACGCGCCCACACAGGCCAGGACCGCCATCACGGCACTCAGTTTCATGATCGACAGGGCGAAAGAGCCCAGGATGTCCCGCGTGGTGGCGCCGTTGATCTTGCGGACCGCCATCTCCTTGGAGCGGCGCAGGCTCTCGTCGCGGATGAAGCCGATCAGGCCCATCAGGGCGATGAACAGGCTGAAGAAAACGCCCAGGAGCAGTGTATTGCGCATCTTCTTGCTGCCGTCATAGGCCGAGCGGAGCTCCTCCTCCCAGGAGAACACTTCGATCTCCCGGTCCGGCAGGGCCTGCTCGAGCGCCAGGCGCACCTTTTCGCGCGCCGCGCCGAGCTGTTTCGCCGGAGCGTCCAGTTTGAAAATGACATGCTGCAGCGCGTCAGGATCCGCCTCACCCAGTTTGGCATAGAACAGCATGGCCGGGCGGCCATCCGGATTCTGCCAGTCGCTCAGCCAGTAGTCCTGGCACACGCCACTGATCGTGTACGGGGAGACTTCCATCACGCCGGCTTTCGTCACATATCTGTTGGAATGCCCGGTCACACAGACCTGCTTGCCGACCGCGCCGTCGGTCCAGCCCGCCAGCTCGGACATCTTGTCGGCAAAACGCCGGCTCACGACGATTTCAGTGGTGTCCCGGGCCGCACGTCCTTCGACGATGTCGATGCCCAGCAGCTCGAAGAATCCGTCCGAGACCGAATACTGGTCGGAAAAGTTGAACAGGTCCCGGTCATCGCCGGGCAGATAGACATTGTTGCCACTGGGGTGAACGAACGGCAGCTGGTGCGCGCCGACGACCCCTTGCACCTCCGGGAGTCCGCGCAGGGTGTTGACCATCCGCGCCTGCGCATCCCGGTCACCGTCGAAGATATCGATATGGAATACGTTCTGGTAGTCGTAGCCCATGTCGGCATGGGTAACCTTCTCATACTGACCGGCAATGATGGACGCCATCACCACCAGGAACACGTTGATCAGCACCTGCACGCCCAGCAGGCCGAGCTTCCACTTCCGGGAATGCTCCGTATAGTTCTTCAGCGCGGCATAGACCGGGATACGCTGGTAGAGCTCGGCCGGCACCACGATGGAGATGAACAGCACGACGAGGACGACCGCCGCGATGGCCGCGACGCTGCCGGGCACCAGCAGGGTCGTGAACGGGACACCGAGCAGGTTCACCACGATGCTCCGGCCGGCGAAGATGATCGCGGCGGCGAGCAGCAGGGCCAGGAAGATGTTGAGCAGCGACTCCCTGGCCAGCAGGCCGTAGATGTGCCGGCTCTCGGCACCATAGCACTTGCGCACGCCCACCTCCTTGGAACGCTTGACCAGCGAGGAAATGACGATGAGGATGTAGTTGAGCAGGGAAATCAGGATCAGCAGCGCGGCCACGAGGGAGAGCAGGATCACCTGCACGCGGATCGCCGGATCGGAAGAATGGATCGTGGAGAACGGCTTGAGCGTATATTCCAGGCTCAGCCCCTTCTGCTCATATTCTTCCAGCGGCTGGTGCGCCTCCTGCATCTTGCGGATGGCCGGCTTGAGCCCGCGGGGATCGACGCCGGGATAGAGTTTGACGTAGCCCCGGTAGCGGTCGTTGCCAATCCAGTTCTCCGTACTTTGCTTGGGATAGGTCTCCATGGAGAGCAGGATGTCATAATCCAGAAGGCCGTTGACCGGGAAGTCTTCATAGACGCCCTCCACGGTGAATTTCAGCTCCTTCGCGTCTTCGTTGCAGATCTGCTTGCCGATGACGCCGGCCAGGTCACGCCCGTCCGCAAGCTTCTCCGCGAAGCTGCGGCTCACCATCACGGAGCCCCATTTCGAGAGGACCTTGACCGGGTCGCCGGCCAGGACCGGCCGGTCGAAGACCTTGAAGAAGCAGGTGTCGGCAAAGACCAGGGTCCCCTGCAGCTTGTTGTCATTTTCGTCCAGATAGATGTCCCTGTCGAAATGGAAGGTCGTACGGGTGCCATATTCAACGCCCGGAACTTCCCGCATGAAGCCGGCCGATACGCCACCGCTCACCTGGCCCCACTCCGCATTCTCTCCGTTCTGGGTATATGTGCTCTGAATCCGATAGATGCGGTCCACATCCCGGTAGAAGCTGTCATAGCTCAGCTCAAAAAACACCTTGGCAATCAGCACGATGCCCACAGCCAGCCCTACTCCCAGGGACAGCACCTTGATCAATGTGTCTTTCTTGTTTTTCATAGCTTTATTATTCTTTCTTCAGTTCGACGGCGGGGTCGGCCTTCGCGGCCTTCGCGGTCTGCCAGAGGACGGTGGCGAATGCGATCACGATGCCGATGGCCACCGCGGCCACGAATACCCAGCCATAATTTTCAATCCGATACGGGAAGCGCTGCAGGTAAATCCGCGCGGCCCATACGGCCAGCGGGATGGCGATGACGCAGGCGATGCCCGCCATCACCATATAGCTCTTCACGTTGCGCCAGGTCTCCCCCGTCACGTCCGCGCCGAACACCTTGCGGACGGCGATCTGCTTCGTATTTTCGCCTGCATAGTAGGCGCTCATCGCCAGCAGGCCGAGCAGCGCGATCAGCACGGAGAGCACCGCGAACAGTTCCAGCAGGCGCATCGTCCGGCGGACGGGTTCCAGCTGGTCGCGATAGATGTCGCGGAGGAAGCCGTGCCTCCACGGCGCCTCGTAGACGCCATACTGCTCGAGGCGGTATTCCTCAAAGGCCTTCATGATCTGGCGGTCATAGTCCGGATCCTCGCCCACCGTGGCGATCAGCAGGTTGTGCGCGAAGAACATCTCCTTCGGGTCGTTCACGAGGACGGCGCCGTTCTGCGTCTTCATATAGTCGTCGGACGCCGCTTCCGCCGGGAAATCCCGGACGACGCCGCCGATGTACTCGATCCGCGCCCCGTTGAGTCCGAACATACGCGGGAAGACCGTCGTCGTGTCGGACAGGTGGGCGGCCTGGTAGACCGTCTCGTCCACCCAGACGGAGTGCAGGAGCGGATGGTTGAAGTCCTCCACCACCTCCAGGCCCAGGAGCTTGAAATAGGTGGTATCGGCCAGGATGCAGGGGATCATGATCGTAGTCCCGTCGGGCAGCGAGAGCTGCTGCGACATGTTGATGATACCCGGGATGTTGCGCCCGACGCCCACCGACGTCACGAAGGGAAGGCGCTCCACCTTGTCCTTGAGCAGCCGCATCTGGTCGTAGGTCGTCGCATAATAATCGAGATAATAGCGGTTCTCCACCTGCGAATGGGTAGGACGGTTCTGCATGTGCCGCATCTGCACCTCCATCACGAAAGACATCGCGATCAGGAACACGGCCAGGGCGTTCTGGGCGACGATGAACACCTTGCTGAAGACCATCTTGCTCTTGCGGCGCAGCGTGCCCTTGATCACGTCGATCGGCTCGTAGCGGGAAGCCGCCCAGGCCGGAAGCAAGCCGCAGAACGCGCCCAGCACAAGGACCGCAACCACGTAGGCGACGATGTAGCCGGGCGTCAGCAGGACGCGCATCTGCACGGACGTATGTATGTCCAGCACGCCCCCCGCGGCCAGCAGGCCGTTCATCATCGGGGTCAGCAGGCGGGCAAGCACCAGCGCCACGGCGAAGCACAGCGCCGTGAAGGCGACGGATTCGCCGATGTATTTCCAGAGGATGCCGCTCCGTTCGGAGCCCAGCAGACGGCGCGTCGCCATCTCCTTGGCCCGTTTTCCGCCCAGCGCGAAGCTGAGGTTGATATAGTTGAAGACGGCGGAGAGCAGGAGCAGCAGCACGACGATGGTCATCAGGCGGACCATCTGCCGGTTGCCGGTCTTGAGGACGCCGTTCCCCCGGAAACCTTCGTACCAGAAGATCTCGTCGATGCGCTTCGGATGCCAGTTCTTGGGAGCGTCTTTCCAATTCGGGCTGTAATTCTTGAGCGTGAGCGCATAGACTTTGGCGTCAGCCTCTTCCCGGGGCACGTCCGCGCGGACCCGGTACAGGGTCTGGTAACTGCCGATGCTGCTGAAATCCCGCTCGATATGCATCTGGTCGGCCTCGACGTGGGTCAGCAGGTCGACCTGGTGCAAGATGCTCTCCCCGAAGTCCTGGACGATGCCGACGATCTGGCGGGTCTGGTCCCCGACCTCGATCGGCAGGCCGACCAGGTCCGCGAGCTCCTTGCCGAAACGGTCGGCGAGCATCCGCGCCATAGATTCGCTGAGGACGACGTCTTCCTTGCCGCGGAACGACGCTGGCGTCCCTTCCAGCCAGCGGATATAGGAGAACATCTCGAAGAACTCCGGGTCGACGCCCAGCCGCATGTTCTCGACGCCGCCGACCTTCTGTCCTTCGAACCCGACGACGGAGGTCTGATTGGCGTGGAGACGGGTGGAGAGTTCCACCTCGGGGACGTTCATGTCGATCTCTTCCTTGTCCCAATAGCCGATTCCGAAGTTGTTGTCCGTACAAAGGCCGTAGATCCGCTTCCAGTCGGGATTTTCACGTGCCACCTGATGTTGCTGCACGATGAAGCTGCCAATCAGGATGACGAAGGCAAGACTCACGGCGAGCCCCACCGCCTGGATGACGGTGAAGAGCTTGTTGCAGGACAGGAATTTCAGGTAGCTTTTCATTGTTTGTCAGTTATTTACAGTTCGTTCTTGACATCGGAGACAATCTGACCGTCGAAGAGGTCGATCGTGCGCTGGGCCTGGGCGGCGTCCTTCTGGGAGTGGGTCACCATCACGATGGTCGTCCCCTCCTGGTTGAGCTCCTTGAGCAGGTCCATCACCTCCTTGCCGTTCTTGGAGTCGAGGTTACCGGTCGGCTCATCGGCGAGGATCAGCTTCGGACCGGCCACCACGGCGCGGGCGATGGCCACGCGCTGCTGCTGACCGCCGGACAGCTGCTGCGGGAAGTGCTGCGCGC
>JAEEGI010030611.1_pt1 | contig 10113 bp, 9 predicted proteins | sample 8958751 | NCBI WGS metagenome assembly JAEEGI01 (sample SAMN16246545, study PRJNA631951) | gut metagenome | biome: gut microbiome; feature: rumen; material: KS-attached | host: Bos | place: Iran: Karaj | collected 2018-10 | reverse complement strand
TGATGACGAAGCCGTCGTATCTGTCATAGTTCTCCCGGATGGTCCGGGCGATGCCCAGCCAGTGCTCCGGCTTGAGATTGGTGCTGTCCAGCGCGTAGAGCTCCACGCACTCCACGCGGCAGATCTGGGCGATCCGCGGCACGGCGGACAGCAGCTGCTCCGCATTCAGCTCCGGGGTCAGGCCCTCCGGCGTGATGTCCGAGGCGATGGTGCCGCCGGTGCCGATCATCAGGATCTTTTTCATCGTTCTCCCCCTCACATTTCCCGGTTGTCCATGGCGGCCAGGCCGAAGCGCACCGCCTGCTCGATCCTGCGGCGGCTCTCCTCGTCCTCCGCCGCGTCATATTCCCGGCGCAGCTTCTGCAGGAACAGGCCCCGCAGGGAGTCGTCGCCGCATCTGGCCCAGATGTCCTGCCGGATCCGGGTCTGGTCCCGGATCTCCAGGGCGTAAAACCGGTCCGTCAGCTCCTGGCGGAGCCGCTCCGGCCGGACGGGCTCGTCCGTCTCGCCGGTCAGCACGATCCGGTAGATATCCTTTTCCGTATCCCGGGGCAGGGCCGCGGACACCGCCGCCGAAGGGGTACTGTCCGTCACGTCCACCGTCAGGATCTCATAGCGCCGGAGGGCGAAGGGCACGAACCGCAGCTCCGCCCGGCCCGGGGACACGGCGCCCAGCAGGACGCCTTTCTCCCCCGTCTCGTCAAAGCCCCGTCCCTCGATGCACCCGGGATAGGCCCAGGCGGTACGGCCGGCCCGGCGCAGGCCGGAAAAGGTGTGCTGATGGCCCAGGGCCGCGTAATCCGCGCCGGTGCGGGCCAGCTGCTCCTCTGTCAGGGGCCGATAGCCGCCGTCCCGGCTCCCCACGTCCCCGTGGAGCAGCAGCAGATGGGTCCGGCCGTCCTCCGGGGCCCGGAAGCCGTCCAGCACCGAGCCGTCCGGCACAGCCGATCCCGTAAAGGCCGCGCCCCATACGGCGCAGTCGTACTCCGGGAAATCGAAGCAGGTCAGGGCGTCCTCTGTAAAGATCCGGACGTTCTCCGGCCACAGGATCCGGCCGAAGGCGCCGGCGGGGTCGTAGTGATCGTGGTTGCCGGGGGCGATGACGGCGTAGCCCTTCAGCCGGCTCAGCGCCAGGGCCAGATCCTCGCCCGTCTGGGCAAAGACGTCGTCGGAGTCGAAGAGATCGCCGGCCAGGAGCAGCAGCTCCACGCCCTGCTCGTTGGCAAACTCCACCAGGCGCTCCACCAGCTTCCGGCTCTCCTGCCGGCGCTGGCGGGCCTGCTCCTCCCCCAGGGCCCCGAAGGCGCTGTCCAGATGGAAGTCCGCCGCATGGAGGATCTTCACCATCACGCGTCCCCCTGCCAGCCCTTGCACACGTCCACCCAGGCCGTGAAATTGGCGCCGCAGCAGCGCTCCAGCTCGCCGCAGGTCAGCTTCACGGCGGAGGCGCTGCTGCCCGCCGCCGGAAACACCGTCTCAAACCGGCGCAGGGACACGTCCAGATAGACCTTCACGTCCTCCGGCAGGGCAAAGGGGCACACGCCGCCCACGGCGTGACCGATCCGCTCCACCGCCTCCTCCGGCGTCAGCATCTTCGCCTTGGCGCCGAAGTACCGCTTGTACTTGCCGTTGTCCACCTTGGCGTCGCCGGCCACCACGATCAGGATGGGCTCCTCGTTCACCTTGAAGCTCAGGGTCTTGCCGATCCGGGCGCCCTCCACCCCCACGGCCAGGGCAGCCAGCTCCACCGTGGCGCTGGATACCTGGAACTCCATGACCCGGTCCGCCAGACCGTAGCCGGCCAGGTACTCTCTCACTTTCGCAACGGACATACTCGTCTCCTCCGTTTCTATCGGATATCCACCCGCTCCGCCGCCGTGCACAGTCCGGTGGCGTCGTCCAGGGTGAAGATGCAGCCCTGAGCCTTGCAGGGTCCCTCCGCCGGCCTGAACCGGCCCGGCAGCCCGCCCAGGAAGCTCTCGACGGACTGCTCCGGGCGCACCCCCAGCACCGACTCGATGGGGCCGGTCATGCCCAGGTCGGTGATGTAGCCGGTGCCCCTGGGAAAGACCCGCTCGTCGGCGGTGGGCACGTGGGTATGGGTGCCCCACAGGGCGCTGACCCGTCCGTCCAGGTAGTAGGCCAGGGCCAGTTTCTCGCTGGTGGCCTCGGCGTGGAAATCCACCAGGGTGAAGGTGGGCCTGTCGGGCCCCGCCAGCAGCTTGTCCGCCGCGGTGAAGGGGTCGGCGGCCCGCCAGTCCAGGTCGCACCGGCCGATCAGGTTCATGACGCCGATGCGGATCCGCCCGCAGTCATAGACGGCCCAGCCCCGGCCCGGCGTCCGGGCGGAGAAGTTGGCGGGCCGCAGGATGTAGCGGTTCTCCTCCAGATAGTCGCCGATCTGGGCCCGGCCCCAGGTGTGGTTGCCCAGGGTGATCACGTCGGCCCCGGCGGCGAAGATGTCCTCCGCCTGCTCCGGGGTCAGGCCCACGCCGGACACGTTCTCCCCGTTGACCACGGTGAAGGCGATATTTTTCAGCCGCTTGAAGGCGGACAGATGCTTTTGCAGGTGGCGCACGCCGCTCTCGCTGGTGACGTCCCCCAGGGCCAGAATGTGATAGAGCATGGCGGTGTCCTTTCTGTCGCATACTTATTTATGATATTATACCACATAACCGCCGCCTTGCAACAAAAAGGGCGACAAAAAAGGACGCCCGGCCGGGCCTCAAGGGCCTTCAGCCGGCGCTCCCGTCATCACGACAGCCACGCCGCCCGGTTTCACAAGGAGGCCGGGCGGCGTTTCGACGCTTATTCGGTTAACAGGCCCAATACCCACTCCGTCAGTCCCTCGGACTCATAGATCACCAGCTCCTGCCAGATCCCGGCATAGTACAGGCCGCGGTCCCTGGCGGAGTTCTTCTTGTTTCCGTAGACGTGCTCCGGCATCAAAAACGGCAGCGCGTCCCACGTGGCGCGGTTCTGCCCCTCCATCGTCAGGACCCGGTCCTTCCGGAACGACAAGGTCCCGTAACCCTTCATATCGGGACGCAGGGTCAATCGTTCAGAGGGCAGGTAGAGTCTGTTCAGCTTGTTTTCCAGAAACGCTTTTCCCGCATGAGGGTGCCAGGGGTATTTCGCGATCTCCGCGGGATCTGCGAGGATCTCTCCGATCTCCATGTAGCCGTATATCACCTGCAGATCGGCGTGATGATAGAAGTCGCCGCCGCCATGCCCGGCAAAGCGATAGCCCTTCTCATCCAGCACAGTTTGGCGGAACCAGCCGAAGAAGAGAAAGATATCGCCCGCCTGTACGCCGGCATTTGCCAGGACCCCCTGGGCGGCGTTTGTCTGGCCGAAAGCCGGCTTCCAGTCCCGAACGGTCTTGACGCGAACGTCCTCCCGGATATCCGGGTCAACGTGGCAATGGTTCCGGTCCTTGCCGGGCGTGAGCTGACAGAGGAGCTCCGCGAACGTCACACCCTTATAGTGCAGCTCGGAATAGGCCGCCGCATCGTCCGAGGGAATAGGCATGGAGAGCAGCGTCCCGTCCGGCATAATGGGACTCGGGCAGCCGCCGTTCGCGGAATCGAATCCTTTTCTTGAAAGTATGATCTTCATCGCATGATACCGCTTGCCGCATAAGGCTAAAAACAGAGGGTAAGCCGTTGGGCTTACCCTCTATCCTGATGACGTCGGGCGCATCCGGGCGTCCTTTTTCTCTTTCTTTACTTGGCGTATTCCACGACCTTGGTCTCACGCAGCACGTGGACCTTGATCTGACCGGGATACTCCAGCTCGTCCTCGATGCGCTTGGCCAGCTCCCGGGCCAGGATGACCATGTCGTCCTCGCTGACCTGCTCGGGCTTGACCATGACCCGGACCTCGCGGCCGGCCTGGATGGCGTAACTCTTCTCCACGCCGGGATAGGTGCCGGTGATCTCCTCCAGCTTCTCCAGGCGCTTGATGTAGTTCTCCAGGTTCTCCCGGCGGGCGCCGGGACGGGCGGCGGAGATGGCGTCGGCCGCCTGGACCAGGCAGGCCACCAGGGTCTTGCACTCCACGTCGCCGTGGTGGGCCTGGACCGCGTGGATGATGTCCTCTTTCTCCTTGTACTTGCGCAGATACTCCACGCCCAGGGCCACGTGGGTGCCCTCGAACTCGTGGTCCAGGGCCTTGCCGATATCGTGCAGGAGGCCTGCCCGCTTGGCGGCGTGGACGTCGGCGCCCAGCTCGGCGGCCATCATGCCGGCGATGTGGGACACCTCGATGGAGTGCTGCAGCACGTTCTGGCCGTAGCTGGTGCGGTAGTGCAGCCGGCCCAGCAGCTTCTGCAGCTCGGGGTGGATGCTGCGCACGCCGGTCTCCAGCACGGCCCGCTCACCCTCGGAGCGGATGACGGCGTCCACCTCGCGGCGGGCCTTCTCCACCATCTCCTCGATGTGGGTGGGATGGATGCGTCCGTCGGCGATCAGCTTCTCCAGAGCCACGCGGGCCACCTCGCGGCGGACGGGCTCGAAGCAGGACACGGTGATGGCCTCGGGCGTATCGTCGATGATCAGATCCGCCCCGGTCAAGGTCTCCAGGGTGCGGATGTTGCGGCCCTCGCGGCCGATGATGCGGCCCTTCATCTCGTCATTGGGCAGGGGTACCACACTGACGGTGATCTCGGCGGCATGATCGGTGGCACAGCGCTGAATGGCTGTGGCGATGATCTCGCGGGCGCGCTGGTCGGCCTCCTCCTTGGCGCGGGTCTCGATCTCTTTGATCTTGAGGGCGGTCTCGTGGGTCACATCGGACTCCACCTGCTCGATCAGATAGGCCTTGGCCTGATCGGCGGTAAAGCCGGAGATGCGCTCCAGCATCTCGGTCTGGCTGCGCTTGATGAGCCGGATCTCCTCCTGCTCCTTGTCGGCAGCGGCGTGCTTGGCGGCCAGGGTCTCTTCCTTGCGCTCGATGGCCTCGGTCTTGCGGTCGATGTTCTCTTCCTTCTGCTGCAGTCTGCGCTCCTGCTTCTGCAGGTCGGCGCGGCGCTCCTTGACTTCCTTCTCGTATTCGGTACGAGAGCGCAGGATCTCCTCCTTGGCTTCCACCATGGCTTCCCGCTTCTTGCTCTCGGCATTCTTGATGGCTTCGTTGACGATACGAAGCGCTTCCTCTTCGGCGTCGGCGATCTTGCGCTCATCGCGCTTCGCCTTCTGCTGATAGGCCAGAATACAAGCCAGGATGCCAAGACCGAACGCCGCGACCGCCATAATGATGGCGATCCAAAGTTTGATCATTGGTAACCTCCTGACAGTTTTTTTCGGTGTATCATAACGGTTTCCCGTTCACATGAAGATAATGATTGAATGATTCCCCTGAGACGGGACCCGTACCAATGAGCCCACGTCTCAATCAATCAATAATAATCCTCGATAATTTTAACCGCTTTGTATAAAACTGTCAAGATGGTACCAAAAAAATTGTGAGTTTTCCTATACCAGCCGGAGATACTCTCCGGACGCGAAGCCCTCCAGGCCGTTATAGTTGACGGTATACCATCCGTCGAACCGCCCGCAGACGGTGACGGACGCGCCGTTGGGGATCCGCCCCAGCACCGCGTTTTCCGTGGACGGCCCGCTCCGCAGGTTCAGATTGCCGCCCTGGGTGACCGCCACCGCCTGCCGGTCCATGCACTCCCCCACGAAGGGCACGCCGAAATACGCCGCCAGGGCCCGGACCAGCTGCCGGGCGATGCTCACCGTGTGGCTCTCGATCCACAGGGCGTCGGCGGCGTTGTCGTGGTAGCCGATCTCCGCCAGCACCGCCGGCATAACGGGCTGGCGCACCTCTCCCAGGGCCGTGGTCTCCCGGGCGGTCACCTGATAGGGCAGCGGATAGATCCTCCGCAGCTCCTGCACGATCAGCTCCGCCGCCCGCTTTCCGTTGGCGGAGGTGGGATAGTAGAAGGCGATGATCCCCCGGGCGGAGCCCTCCCGCCCGCCGTCGCCGGAGGCGTTGGAGTGGAGGGCCAGATAGAAGTCGTAGCCGCCCGCATTTCCCCTGCGGATGGCGGCGGGGGCGCCGGCGGCGGGATCGTTGCGGCCGAACCGGATGGCCGCGGCCCGCAGATACGGCTCCATGGCGTCGGCGATCTGGTTCATCCAGTACTCCTCGCTGCCGCTGCCGGTGATATAGGGGTTGTACTCCTGGGTGGAGGGACTCAAAAAGACGCTGGGCATGACGGTTCCCCTTTCGGTCATTTATTTTCCGCACCATCCTATGGTTTTTCCCGGCCCGGCGTGATACAATGACACCACATTCTCCTCACGGAAAGAAAGGCGGGTCGGCTATGAAAGCACAGCGCCCCTATGAACAAGTCACCATCACCGCCAAGAGCGAGGCCGCCCTCACCGGCGGCCACCCCTGGGTGTACGACGGCGAGGTCACCGGCGTAAGCGGCGGCGTCGCCGACGGCGGCCTGGTGGACGTGGTGGGCCCGAAGGGCGCGTACCTGGGCACCGGTTTCTACAACTCCCACTCCCGGATCCGGGTCCGCCTCCTGTCCCGAAACGCCAACGACAGGTTCGACGAGGAGTTCTGGCGCCGCCGCGTCCGTTACGCCTGGAGCTACCGCAAGACCGTCATGGGCGGCGCCGACAGCCGCTGCTGCCGCCTGATCTTCGGCGAGGCGGACCAGTTCCCCGGCCTGACGGTGGACCGGTTCGAAAACGTCCTGGTGGCCCAGGTGCTGAGCCTGGGCATGGAGCGCGTCAAGTCCACCCTGTTCCCCCTGCTGGCGGAGGTCCTCCGCGCCGACGGAGAGGAGATCGCCGGGATCTACGAGCGCAACGACGTGTCCATCCGGGGCCTGGAGGGCATGGAGCAGGGCAAGGGCTGGTATCCCCTCCCCGGCGAGCCGGTCCCCGCCTTCACGTCGGTTGACATAACTGAAAACGGCATCGTCTACGCGGTGGATTTCGAGAACGGGCAGAAGACCGGCTTTTTCCTGGACCAGAAATACAACCGCCGGGCGGTGGCGAAGCTGGCGGCAGGCCGGACGGTGCTGGACTGCTTCACCCACACCGGCTCCTTCGCCCTCAACGCGGCCCGGGGCGGCGCCGCCCGCGTCACCGCCGTGGACGTCAGCGAGTACGCCGTCTCCTGCGCCCGGGAGAACGCCCGCCGGAACGGTCTGGACGACAGGATGGACTTCCTGTGCGCCGACGTGTTCGACCTGCTGCCCCGGCTGGCGGCCCAGCCGCCCCGCTACGACTTCATCATCCTGGATCCCCCCGCCTTCACCAAGAGCCGGAAGGCCACCGAGAACGCCATGCGGGGCTACAAGGAGATCAACTACCGGGCCATGAAGCTGCTGCCCCGGGGCGGGTATCTGGCCACCTGCTCGTGCAGCCACTTCGCCACGGAGGAGCTGTTCGTGAAGATGCTCCGCTCCGCCGCCCGGGACGCCGGCGTCCAGCTCCGGCAGATCGAGGCCCGGCAGCAGGGGCCCGACCACCCCATCCTCTGGGGCGTGGAGGAGACGAATTACCTGAAGTTCTTCCTCTTCCAGGTGATCTGACGATCTGTTTCCATTTGTTCCCATCCTGTCACGGTCTTTTAACCCATTTTCCCGCGTTTGGGTTTATACTGCCCTGGCAAGCAGAAAAGAATCGAGGTACATCAAGATGCATAAAGGATTGAAAATCGCCGGCGTCGTGCTGGCCCTGGTGCTGCTGGGCTGCTCCGCGGCGTTTTCCGCCATGGCCATGCTCTCCGTCCGGGCGGTAGCCCAGGAGATCAGCCGGGAGGAACAGCAGGGCACCGCGGAGAACGACGTGCACATCGCCGGGCAGTACGTGATCCGGGCCACCACCCAGATCTCCGACGCCTATCTCTCCGGCGACAGCAGCCGGCTGAACGACCGGGACAAGGAGACGCTGGCCAGGGCCTCCGCCGTCCTGGACCAGATCATCACCGCTGACATGAGCCCCTTTGAGAAGGAGACCGCCGTCTACGACTGGATGGTATCCAACCTGGCCTTCGATCAGGGCGCTCTCGTGGTCATCCCCACCACCGGGGCCGACAGCGACAGTCCCTACGGCGTGCTGAAATACCACAACGCCGTCTGCGTGGGCTACGCCACCACCTTCCGCCTGTTCATGCAGATGCTGGACATCCCCTGCATGGTGGTCCACAACACCGAGCTGTACCACTCCTGGGACCTGGTCCAACTGGACGATCACTGGTATCACGTGGATATCTACTCCGATGTGGGCCAGGGGGGCTATGCCCATTTCAACGTCCCCGACAGCGTCCGTCTTCAGCAGCAGAACTGGGACACCGACTTCTTCCCGGCGGCGGACAGCCTGACCTATAACGTGGGCTGGCAGAACCGGCAGACCGTGGACTCCGTTTACGACGTCCCGGCGGCCCTGCGCAGGGCCGTGGACGACCGGCTCGGCGCCTGCGCCGTGGCCTTCTCCTGCGATATCACCGGCGCGGACTCCCAGGTGGTGGACAGCATGGTCAACGCCCTGGATTCCGCCCTGTGCCAGGGCTATTATCCGGACCTCTCCACCGGCATCTGGGACCGGTGCTGGGTCCAGGATACCGACGGCACCTACGGCCTCCTGCTCTCCTTCCACTACGACACCGAGGAGGAGCCCGATCCCACCATCGATGATACGGTGGACTGGGACCAGGCGGACCAGGCCCTGCGGGACGCCTTCAGCGACCTGTTCGACCTGTCCCTCTACGGCGACTACTACAACGACCCGTGGGCGTGACCGGAGGTAAGGCAAGATGAGACGCAAATGGATCGCCGCCCTGCTGGCGGCCCTGACGATCCTGGGTCTGTGCGGCTGCGCCCAGAAAACGGATACCCAAAAGACCGTCAGTATGATCGACCTGCGCACCGCCATGGAGGAGGCCGCTCCCTCCCTGCCGGAGATGCGGTACGTCAGCGACGCGGACGATGATCCCGCCCAGCTGTTTGCCCACCTGAGCGACATGGACTACGACAAGGTGGAGCGCTTCTTCCTCTCCTACTCCGCCACCGGCCTGGCCGACGAGATCGCCGTCATCGCCGTGAAGAACCGCTCGGACGCGGACGCTGCCGCCGACTCCCTCCGCGCCCACCTGGAGGACCGGGCCCGGCTGTACGGCCAGTACAAGCCCGACCAGCTGCAGCGGGTGGAGAACGGTCTGGTTTTCACCTGGAAGCACTACGCCGTGCTGATCGTCTGCGACGAGGCGGACGCGGTGAAGGCCGCCTTCGACCACTTCGTCACGGGTTACCTGGATTGAGGCAGAAATAAAAGAACACCGCGGGAGGTCCGTCCGGGCCTCCCGCGGTTTTTATGATGGGTTGTGTTATCTGCTGACCACCGTGGGATCCTTGGGCACCGGGATGCCGATCTCCAGGGTGTAGATGGGCTGGGCGATGCCGCCGGCGGAGGCCACGTAGTTGATCCGCACCTGGTCGCCTACGTTCAGCAGCACCAGAGCCGGCACCTCGGCGGCGGAGGCGCTGAACCAGATGTCGCCGCCCTCCAGCCTCACATAGTACATCGTGTTGCCGTTCATAACGGCGGAGCGGATATCCGCCACCACGCCGGCGACCTCTACCAGGGACATATCTCCAGGCTTCACGTCGGTATCCTCCTCATCGATAATGCCGTTGTTGAATAGCATCTGGCGGTAGTTGCTCTCGCACTCGGCCACGGTGGCGCCGGTGGCCACGATCTGGTACTGGCTCACGTTGACCATGGCGTACATCTTCACCAGGCCCGCCGCGTCCTTCAGCGCCATGAAATAGGTGGGCTGCTCGGAGATGTTCAGCAGCAGCGGGAAGGTGGCCACGTAGTGCATCTGCTGGACCTGGCCCTCGGCGCTGGCCATGGCGGAGAACTCCTCGGCGCCGGCGCAGGAGTAGAACCGGGTCTCCTTGAGCCGCTGGGTGGACAGGATGAAGCCGATGTTGGACTCGTCGCTGACCACGGAGGTGATGCCGGTGTACATGTAGACGACGTCGCCCACCGCCAGGTAGTTGTAGCCGGCGGTTGTGACGGTCACGTCCCGCTGGCCGAAGATGGAGTTCAGGAAGCCGTTGATATAGGTGCCGTGGTAGTC
>JAEEGI010030610.1_pt1 | contig 10113 bp, 4 predicted proteins | sample 8958751 | NCBI WGS metagenome assembly JAEEGI01 (sample SAMN16246545, study PRJNA631951) | gut metagenome | biome: gut microbiome; feature: rumen; material: KS-attached | host: Bos | place: Iran: Karaj | collected 2018-10 | reverse complement strand
CGGCCGAGCCGGGCCAGGCGGGGGCCTGTGCGAAGCCGTAGGTGGCGCCGCGCACCTGAGTCTGGGAGGCATCCACAAGGCCGCCGAGGCCACCATAGGAGGCGCCGGCGCTGCCGTACGCGGCGCCGAGGCCATGGTAGAGCGCGGCATTGTAGGAATGCCAGCCGTTGTTTGCGCCGTTCACGGAACCCTTCGCTCCGACTTCAAGGGCACCGACGCGGAAGACGGGCGACATGCCGGTCTTGTAGTGCGAGTGGAGATAGAGTATGCTCGTGTTGGAGGCGTGCTTGCCGCCGAGGAAAAGCTTTCCGCCGACGTTCACCTGCGCCCCGCCCCGGACGTAGTCCCGGAACCGGGCTGCGGCCTCATCCCCCACGTAGCTGGCGCGGACCTTGGCGTCCGTGTTGGTGCCGTAGGCGTCGCCCGCGTAAACGGTGAGGTTCGCGTTGCGGTTGTTGTTCGAGATGCAGAGGTCGCCGCCGACGTCGAGGAATATGTCGTAGATCGAAGTCCCCGATGTGCCGAGCGTGAAGTTGCTGCCCGTCGAGACGGCGTTGCCGCGCACGTCGAGGCGGATCTGGTCGTCCGCGACCGTGCCGGAACCCTGGAGCTGGAGTGCCGCGTCATTGACGATCTGCAGCGAAGCGCACCGCCCCGCGTTGGTGATCTTGACCGTCCCCTTCCCCGTCGGGATGATGGCGTTCTCCTCGGCCGTCGGAACATGGCCCAGCGACCAGTTGGCGTCGGTGTTCCAGGAGCCGTCCTTCGCGCCCGTGTAGGTGTTGTTCGAGACGACGAGGTCGGCCGGGACGAAGTTGGCCACGAGCTCGCGCGGACGGTCGGAGCGGAAGGTTGTCGGGTTGCGCAGGATTGACACGTCCGTGACGTCACCGGACCAGTAGGAGAAGCGCCAGCCCGCGTCGGGCGTCGCCGTGGCGGTGACGGTGGAGTCGACGTCCGACCATTCGGCGGAGATGGTTGCCGTACCGTGACCGTCACCTTCGGCCGAGGTCAGGCAGTCATCCCGCCAAATCCATTCAATCGCCGTCCATTCGCCGGGGTGCTCGTACGAGAGGGTGGCGCCTTCGCCTTCCGAGACAAAGGTCAGTTCACCGGTGACCGCGTCGACTGCGTAGCGCTTCCAGCCCACCGGGACGCGGCGCGTGTCCGACGATATAACGGCTTCGCCAGCCGAAAGCTGGTAGGTGTTGCCGGAGACATAGCCCGTGTGGAGGCCGACGGCCGGCGTGGGCGCGCCGCAGTCGGAGAGGATCGTGAGACGGTCGGAGCGGTTGGCCGGAACGACGGTGACTTTCAGGTTGGTCGTGTCCTCGATGGCGAAGGCGCTGCCGAGGTCGGCCGTGGCGATTGCGCCGTAGGTCATGTTGTCAGTCGAGAAGCCCTTGCTCCAGGAGACGAGCGTCGTCGTGGTGGGCGACGAGCCTCTCAGCGCGGGGCTGGAGTCGAGAATGGAAATCGTAACATTCTTGGAATTGGCCGTGCCGAAGAAGTACTGCGTCTTCCCCGCGACGCCGGCAATCGGCGCCGAATCGTAGCCGCCTTCCGGCACTTCGAAGCCGAGCACGGCCTTGCAGTTCGCCGTTTCGGGCTGGAAGGTGGCGCCGGTTGCGGTGCTGTAGAGTTTCGGATGCGTCCCCTGGAAGAGCAACTTGCCGCCCGAGGAATTGGAGGCGAGGTAGATGTGGCCGCGAACCTGGAAGTAGCCGTTGGAGATGGCCATGGTGCCATTCAGGCCGATGTAGATGTTGTTGACGCTGTTCGTGCTGTCCTCGCCGATCTCGATTCGCGCGTTGTTCGCGCGGAGGCCTTCGTTGGAGGAGCAGTAGAGGTAGGCCTTGTTGCGGAGGACGACGGTTGTGTCGGCCGCCGGCCAGAACTCGCCGTTGCGGTAGATGTACACGTGGTCGAGCGTCCATGTGGAGCCCGCCTTCGGGAATGTGAGGTTGTTCAAGGTGAGACGGTTCGCGACGGTGTCGGCGGAGGTGAAGACGATGTTGAGATTGTACGCGCCGGAGAGGTTGAGCGTGCCGATCGTGGCGTACACGTCCACGTCAACCACGGCGTCGGTCTTGAAATAGGCCGTCGCGTTGGCGGTCCGGGGGTAGCCACCCGCATCGCCGCCCTGGTTGTCGGTCCAGTTGTCCGGATTGGACCACTTGTAGTCGCTTCCGGCGCCCGTCCAGGTGTAGGTCGTCGTGTCGAGCGTCGCCACCGACGCGACGGGCGTGCGCGTCTCAAAGGAGGCCGTGCCGCCGACCGCTGTCGCCGTGGCTCGGAGTTGCCACTTGTAGCTCGTCTCGAAGGCGTCGAAGGCGTGGACGATGGAGAAGGAGGCCGTGTCCGTGACGACGGCGGGCTCCTCCACGGCGACGAGGTCGGCCTCGGCGGAGGAGGAGGGGCCAACATAGAGCCTGACGGACGCCGAGCCGCCGGCCCCCGGATCGGCGAGTGCGCCCGTGAAGGTGACGGTGCGGCGCGAGACGGAGGAGGAAGAAGTGGCGAAGAATGGGGCTGCTCCCATCCGCACGGCGACGGGCGGGGTGCGGGTGACAAGCCCGTTCGCGGCGGCTTGGACTGAGACGTAGAGGGTGGAACCGGGCGCAAGGTAGCGCGCGGCGGTGGTGTCAGACTCGAAAAGCGTGAGCGAGAAGTCGCCCGTCGCGGTGCGGACGGCGCCCGCGAGACCCGCCCAGGCGTTGTCTAGCGTCGTCGGGCTGTCGCCCGTGTAGACCGTGAGTACACAGTCATCGCCCGGGAAGGAGGCGAGTGTGCCTGACACCGCCAGCGTGTCGCCGCCCGTGCCGTCGGCCGCGACGTCCGTCACGATCGGCGCGGAGTAGTCGCGCCAGAAGATCGAGTTCGACCAATCGACGGGATTACCATCGAAGAAGAAGCGGACGACGAGGTTCGTATCGCTTCCCCAGTCGGCAGGGGGCGTCCAGGTCGCCGTGGTCGCGCCCGCCGCGATGGTCGCCACGGGGCTCGTGGCGTACCAGTCGGTGGGGTCGTTGCCGCCGTGGGCCGGCCCCCAGGCGGCGCGAAGGGCGCGTGCCGCGTCGGAAGACGGAAATGCGAGCGCGATGGAGGCGAGCGCGCCGTTCGCGACGGTTTCGGAAGCCGTTATGACCGCGCCCGACAGCGAAAATGGGGCGCGCAGCAGGGAGCCGTCGCCGGGGTCCTTGAGGAGCGTCCAGGTCGAACCGCCGTCCTTTGAGAAGCCGAGGTTGTTGGAGTTGACGTAGCCGCTGGAGGTGTCGTAGCCGCCGGCGCCGCCGGTGTTGTCGGCGAAACGCATCTCAATCCCGTGCCACCCCGTCACGGACGGCGTGTAGGCGGGGGAGGTCTTCACGGCGTTTCCGCCGTCGTTGAGAAGCACGGTTTTCACGCCTGTCGAGGAATCGGTAACGGCGATGTAGCCGTAGTCATCGATCTTGAAGCGGAACTTGTAGGACTTGGAGGCGTCGAGCCAGATGTGGCCCGCGTAGGCCCACTGGCCGCCGTTGGCGGGCCAGAAGACCTGGTCGCCCCAGATTTCGGAAGTGTACTTCTGGGACAGCGTCGTGTACGCACCGATAGGGGTGAGTTCGCGGCGGCGGATGCGGTTGGCGTCGGTGTAGTTCCGCCAGTCGGTCCCGACGGGGAGGGCCCAGATGTCGCGCGTCCAGTTGTTCTTCGCCCCCGTGAAGAAAGTCTGCCAGAGACCCGGTTCGCCGTTTTCGAAGAGACCCTCTGTCTGAACGCAGATGGCCTCGGATACGGCGATGTCATGCGCGCCGTCATTTGTTTCAAGGACGGCCTGAACATAGTACACGCAACTGGGGACGAGGCGCGTAAGCGTACCCTGGAGAGTGCCGAACTCCGTGACGGACGCGGATACGATGTTGGTGTAGAGAAGCGCGTCAGCGGAGGGGCCGTAGGCGAATTTCAGCGTCGCGGACGGCGCCGTGTAGCCGATGCCCGTGATGTCGGCGGAGAGAACAAGTGTGTTCGGGGTTTTCGAGACAACGACGGGCGTCCCGACGCCAAGGCGGTCACGGACATCCCAGAGCCAGGTGAATTCCGCGTATGAGGCGTGGACGTAGGCGCAGCTGTCGGGGACTTCGTTCGCGTCGGAGGAGGAGCGGAGGGGCGTCCGAACGCCGGTTGCAAGATCGATTGCCTCCAGCTCCCATCCCTTCAGGTAGTTGGTGACGGTCCCCTCCCCCGTGACGGCCGTGGCGGACATTGAGAGCGCGACGGGACTGCCGACTGAAAGGTTCTTGACAAGGCCGTAGACGGGCGTGGGCGAACCGATTTCGGCCGGAGCGCCGGAGACTTTCAGGATGCCATCCAGGCTGTAGGCGGCACCGTAGGTGATGAAGGAGGCGTCGTTCACCTGCGCATAGTCCGCCGCCACCCAATCGGCGGAGAGCACCCCCGCGCAAATGCGCACCTCGTCCATGTCACCGTAGAAACCGCGACCGCCCTTATCGGACCCTTGGGGATATGTTCCGCCGATGCAAAGCGGATAGGTGCCGTTGACGGCGACGGCCTTGTTGTAGAGGTTGCCGGTGAGATTATTGCCGACGGAAGAGTCCTGTTTGCCGTCGATGTAGATGGCATAGGTGCCGTCGCTCTTCCAGATGAAGTCGTACTTGTGCCAGACGCCGTTCAAGGTACCTTTGATCTGCGGATTCGGGGAGGCGACTTGGCTGTCGGCCGTGCCGGCGGAATAGTAACGAATCGATGAGGGGTTGTAGCTATCCATCAATTGCACGGCCCAGCTGGGAGAGCCATCCGCAAGCTTGCGGCTGATGAAGTACTCATAGCGGTTCGACGTCTTTTGCGTCCGCGCCCACATCGAAACGGTGAATTCGGGCGTGACGGCGTTAATGGCCGCCATATTGGCGCTGTCGATGGTGATACCGCCCACGCCGCTGGCGGGTGTGTGCTCTGTATTGGTCGTGATGAGACGCGCGCGACCGACCTTGCCGTCAGCCTTGGAGGAGGACGTCGAGTGCGCGGTGCCGTTAACACCGTTCGCGGTCGAGTCTGAAATCGTCACCGCGCCGGCGTTCTCCTCATTCAGGTGCCAGACACCAGCGAAGCCGCTCCAGGTGGCCGAAGGGGTGTGGGCGGCGGGTGCGGCGTCATTCCAGCGGAAGATGATCGTCGTCGCGTTGCCGCTTAGGGACGGCACCTTGACCCAAATGAGGGATTCGCCCGTTGTGTCCCAGGTGTCGATCTCGAAGTCGAGGGCCGCGCCGCTGACGTCCGTGAAGGAGATGTCCGCGCCACCGGAGGCGCAATCGGCGTACGAGAAGCCCGAGATGCGCGTGGGCGAAATCCGCATAAGAACGGGGAAGTTCTCAAGCGTTGAGGCTCCCGTATAGCCTGACACTGTAATGTCTGCGGCCTTTTGCGGCGCGGCAAATGATGACAAGGCGGCCATCGCCGCCGCCATGAAAACGGACGTGGTCTTATTCATAATGCGATTCTCCATTTACCACTATTATGACGAAAAGTTCGCGCGCTCGTCAAGTTATTTATGGCGCACTTCCGCTGGTCGCTCGAGTCCCACCGATCCCTCCAGTTCTCTCGCCGGTCCCTCCAGTCCCGCTGGTCCCGTCGGTCCTTGGTGGGGGGACTAGTGGGACTGGAGGGGCTGGAGGGACGGGACAGGAGTGTGGTGTCAGGCACGTGTCAGGCACCATTAGGGGGGGTGTCCATTAGGGGGGGTGTCAGGCACCTTTATGCAATGTCTATGTCGAGTGTCAGGCTATGTTGTGATGCGGCTTCTATCGTCAAAATCAGCGCAAAAGCTCAGAAAATGCGAAATTTACCTGTACGTAGAATCACAGTAAATCTTTTTTCAAATTGACATTGTCCGCTCCATTACAATTTTCTAAAAGTAAACTGAATAGCTGAACGAGTAAATTCTAAGAGAAAAGTCGCGGAAATTTGATTTTCAAAAGGCTTTATATATGCGGGGAATGTAGGCATCCCATCGGATGCCGCCCCAAAATTGGAGATTGCTAATGTGAGAAAACTAAGGCTGAAAAACGATGGCGAGGGCTTCTACCACGTCGGTACGCGCTGCGTGGGCAGGGCCATGATGTTCGGAGACGATGACAAAACGCACATCGTCGACCAGATACTCCGGATGGCGGAGTTCTGCGGCATGGAAGTCAACACATACGCGGGCTCAAGTAGGTCGCGTACTACATTGACTGCAACGCCGTGCGCGCGGGAATCGTCGAACGTCCCGAGGACTACCAATGGTGCGGCTACGCACAGGCCCATGCCGGACGGAAGGCCGCGCAAAAGGCGCTCGCGGGCGTTTTCCGCGGCGAGGAGCTGGAGTGGGCCGAGGCCGAGCGGCGCTACGGCTGGTTGCTCCGCAGGGTGTCAGACACCCCGGCGTTGCGGCTGGACGCGCAGGACGAGATTTTCCGGCGCGCGCTGGCCATTGGCAGCCGTGGCTTTATCTTGGAGACCTACGCCCGATTCCCCGAGGTGTTCAACGCGAGGAAACGTCCGGCGCGGCCCTTCGTGACGGACATTGGCGAGGCGGATGAGGCAATTTGCGCGTCGCACATGCCGCGCAAGGCGGCAGCAAGCTAGGCCGTCCGTCCCGATACACAAAAAGAAAGAGCGCCGACTAAGGCCGAAAGGCGTTGAGCGCCTTGCGCCTATCGCGCCAGTCGGGCATGCGCACGTCCATCAGGGACTTGAAGTCCGGGCCGTGGTTGGCGACGCGAAGATGCGTCAGCTCGTGCACGACGACGTATTCGACGTATGCCGGGGGCATCTGCGCCAGCTTGAGATTGAAGCGGAGCGTGCGGCGTGTCTTTGTGCAGCTTCCCCACTCCGTGCTCATGTCGCGGACAGACCACTTGACAGGCCCCTCGCCCAATCGCCCAAGCCAGTCCGCGAGCATGGTCGCCAGACGTTCGCGGAGCCGCGCGCCAAGAAAGGACCAGATCAGTCGGCGACGACGCTCCGTCGTTGTCGTCCCCGCCTGGTAAAGACGTATCACGCCTTCGCCCTGCTCGACGATATTGCCGCCGTAGGGGACTTCGACAATCTGCAGACGAATCCTTTTGCCGAAGAGCGTTACAGTATCGCCGTCGCGGTATTGCGGCTCAACAGCCGCAGGTCGTGACATGACCCTTTGCCGCGCCTCAATCACCCAGTCCCATTTCGAGAGGAGAAAGTCGACCGCCTCCTTCGTGGAGGCATGCCACGGAACGGACAGGCATACCGTGCCGTCATGCCGCACCCGGACGCGGATGTACCGCACCCGCTTGCGCGCCACCTCCACTTCAAGGCCCTGCACCTGTATCGTCGACGTCGCCATGGTTCCCTACGCACCTCAGGTGCGTTCTCCCGGCGCAGCGCGCGTCAAGTTCTTCATCCAGCGGAAGCGGTTGATCTTGACGAAGGCGACGGCGCACTTCGTCACCTGGTCCGAAAGCAGCAGGGCGTAGACTACCCAGTCCGGGGCGTGGAAAACGCGCCAGGCGATAAAAGCAGACGGAAGTACCCAGCAGAAGACCCAGAAGGTGTCGTTCTTGAAGACGAAGGCCGTGTCGCCCCCGGCCTTGACAAGCCCCATCAGGCAGGGCGCCTGATAGGCCCGCCCAAGGACGGAGAAGGAGAGGACGAGCAGGAAGGTGTGGGCTGCGGCAACCGTTTCCGGCGTCAGTTCGTAGAGCGAGATGAAGAGATCTCCCGCGAGCATGACGACCATGAAACTGGCCACGCCGATGCAGGCGAAGACGATCTGCATCCGCCGCGCGAAGGCGCGTACGCCCGCATAGTCCCCGGCGCCGACCATCTTGCCCGTCAGCACCCCCATCGCCCCCGCGAGGCCGACCGTTCCAACCCACAGGAGGCCGTCCAGGTTCTCGGAGATGCTCACGGCGGCCGACGACGACGGGCTGAAGTGGCCCACGATGTAGCGCATCGTGAACTTGTTGACGGCCCAGACGACCTGCCCGGCCAGCAGCGGCGATCCAATGCGCACGAGATCCTTCAGCAGCGCGCCGTTGCGCCGCGCGAGGTCGCGGAGGCGCAGACGCAGGTTGCGGTCCGCGCGCACGACGAACCAGAGCGCAATGGAGAACTCCGCCATGCGCGAGATGTCCGTCGCGAGGGCCGCGCCCGCGACGCCCATCGCCGGGAATCCAAGGCGGCCGAAGATGAAGACGGCGTTTAGCGACACGTTGATGACGAGTGCAGCGATGGAGTTTATGAGGCCGATGCGAACGATTTCAACGGCGCGCATGGCGGACACGAAGAGCGTCGTCGCGCCGAAGAAGAGGTACGATACGCTCACGAGACGGAGGTAGCGCGCCCCCTCCCGAGCGGCCTCGGGCGACGAAGTCAGGAGGGACATGATTCGTTCGGGCAGGAAGAAGGTCGCGGCGGCGGCGAGTGCCGAAAGGAGAAGCGTGCCGCGCAGACAGATCGCCACGATGTCCTTGATTCGCTCCGTGTCGCCCCGCCCCCAGTACTGCGTGGCAAGGACGCTCATGGCGCTGTCGACGCCGGCGAGGAGCATCTGCAGGACGAGCTGCACGATGGCGGCCATGAAGAGGCCGTTGATGGAGGCCTCGCCCAGACGGCCGACCATAAGATTGTCCGCCAGCGTCACACCGTAGGTGATGAAGTTCTGGCAGATGATCGGAACCGCCAGCCGGAGAAGCGGCTTCCAGTTGCCATTTCCGCCCTGGCCTGTCAAAGCGTCCCCCAGGTTTCCTTATCGTCTCCCATCAGGAAATCGACGATGTTAATATGGCGGATGCCATTGCGGGAAAGCGAAACGGCATCACGGGACACCACGATTTTCGGCCAGTTGTCGCGGATGGCATCGAAGTTGCCAAACTCGCGCGCGACATTACCGTCCGTCACTTCATAGGCGACCTGCACGTAGAGGCGCCGCTCTCCCCCTTTTGTCGCGACGAAGTCAATCTCCTTGCCGTGCGCAGTCCCCGTTTTGACCGTCCAGCCGCGCGCCACAAGTTCGTTGTGCACAATCGTTTCGTAAAGCGATCCAAGAAGGTCGTTAACGAGCGACTTCTTGTACTGGACAAAGGCCGGATCGCACACGTAGGCCTTGTTGTTGAGCTCGAGCGTGGAAAGGCCAATGATGTCGAAGCGTGGGACGAGGGCGGCGATGCACGATTCCGAAATCGCAGCGAGATGCTCAAGAACCATGGGAAGGGACACACCATTGCGGCCCTTTTCAAGTCGCGCCTCGATATTGCGTCCGCTTATGTATTGCGAGGAACTCGCGATGACGAAGTCCAGTACGCGCTCCAGGGCGATGGAATTGCGGATTCTCCTGCGTTGGACGATGTCCCGCAAGACGATTGTGTCGAAAATCGATTCCAGCATGATTGCACGCTCTTCCTCGCCCCGTTGCGAAAAGACGAGGGGAAAGCCTCCCCATTGAAGATAGTCTTCAAACGCCTTCTGCGGCGACGGGGCTGCGTAGCCGTCGCGTTCTCTGAGAAAACCGACGACCTCGCGCAACGTGAATGGCATGATGCGAAACGAAATGGTCCTACCGCCTAGAACGCCGTTCGTGTCGTCGTTCAGTAACGCGCTGTTGGATCCCGTCAGGAAAATGCTTGCCCCTTCAAATTTGGTCTTGATTGAATTCACAACCTCCGGCCAGCCCTCCACGAACTGGATTTCGTCAAGCATGACGTAGTGTCTGGCACCAGAGGACAATCGGTCCGAAAGAAAAGCGTAAAGCTTCGCCGTCTCGCGAAGCGGGCGGTTTTCAAAGAGTTCAAAGCTGAGGTACGTGATGTTTTCCGGAGCAACGCGCGACGCGAGTTCCGCCATAATCATCTTGAGGATTTCCGTCTTTCCGCAACGACGAACCCCCATTATGATTTTTATCTGCTCGTTATCGTAGAATGGCCGAATCCGCGACAGGTAAAGTTCCCGCTTGAACATGTCTGCTTCCTTTTCCTCCATTTCCGTTAAGATATTTTTACACAACGCCGGACGCTTGTCAATCCGTAAATATATTTTTACACTTGTTCCGATGGCGGATTTACGAAGAAACCTTCATCCTTAGAGACCCTTCTTCTGGGA
>JAEEGI010030609.1_pt1 | contig 10113 bp, 5 predicted proteins | sample 8958751 | NCBI WGS metagenome assembly JAEEGI01 (sample SAMN16246545, study PRJNA631951) | gut metagenome | biome: gut microbiome; feature: rumen; material: KS-attached | host: Bos | place: Iran: Karaj | collected 2018-10 | reverse complement strand
AACCTCCTCTCAAGGAGTCCACGAATTCGTGGACGCCGACCTCGTTCGTTTCCACGCGATGGTCATGTTTGTACCAGAAGTTCAGGGTCTTCGGGCGTTCCGCGCGCGGGCCGATGCCGTCGCGCCAGTCATATGTCTCGGCGAAGCATCCGCCGGGGAAGCGGAGCACTGGCGGGCGAATCGCCCGGAATTTCTCGATCACGAAGTCGCGGAAGCCGCGCGTGTTCGGCACGGGGGAGTCCTCCCCGACCCATGCGCCATCGCGGAACACACCGCCGATGTGTTCCGAGAAATGACCGTAGATTTCAGGGGCGATGACGCCCCTGCCTTCGCATCCAACCAGGCAGATTCGGTTCATTGTGAAAGTCTCCTGTAGCATTGTACCACAAACCGCCGCGCATGCACGGCGGTTTGTGGTATAATCTTTCAACTCTTAATCCAATCTTTGACCCGCCATGTCCGACACACTCCCCACCATCACCATCAACGGCGAGAAGCTTCCGCCCGACGCCATCACCTACGAACTCTCCCGTCTTGTCAGGTTCTATGCCGACCACATGCCCGAGGACCAGGTCCGCGCCCAGCTCCCGGCCCTCCGCGAGCAGGCGATCTCGCAGGCAATCGGCGCCAAACTCCTCTTTCTTGAGGCCGAAAAACTCGACATCCAGGTTCCCGACGCAGACGTCGACCGAAGCGTCTTCGCAATGGCCAAGCAGTGCGGAGGCATGGAAAAACTGCGCGCGCAGCTGAAAAAGCAAAACCTTACGGAGAAGACCCTGCGCGAGCAGATCCGCCGCGGTCGCCGCGTCGACATTCTCGTCGAGCGCATCTGCTCGCAGACGCCGGAGCCGACCGAGGAGGAGGTCCGCCAGCACTTCGAGGACCACAAGGACGAGTACACCAAGCAGGAGCGCGTCCTCTGCCAGCACATCCTCGTCACGCCCAAGGACGGATCCGAGGCCGCGCATCAGGCGGCGAAGGACAAGCTTTCGGAAATCCGCGCCCGCGTACTCGCCGGTGCCGACTTCGGCGACGAGGCGACGGCCCACAGCGACTGCCCGTCTGGCAAGAACGGCGGCTCGCTGGGCTGGTTCTCGCACGGCATGATGGTGCCCGAATTCGACAAGGCCGCCTTCGAGATGAAGGTCGGCGACGTCAGCGACATCGTCAAGACGCAGTTCGGCTACCACCTCATCTACAAGACCGACCACGAGGCGCCGCAGGAGGCGAGCTTCGATGAGGCCCACGACACTGTCCGCGACTTCCTCCGCCACGCCAAGCGCGGCGAAACGCTCGCCGCCCATGTGAACGAACTCCGCGCCAAGGCCGACATCAACATTTCGTGAGGTTGCGGCGGCTTGCGCCGCGCCTACCTATACCGTGAATTTGGCTTGGGGTCGAAGGCGTCGCGCAGCCCCTCGCCGACGAAAACGGTGAGGAGCATGGTGAGGAAGAGAAGGAGCGACGGGTAGAGAATCAGCCACCACGACGAGGTGTTCTGCTGCGCCTGCTGGAGGAGTTCGCCCCAGCTCGGCGTGAGGGGCGGTAGGCCGAAGCCAAGGAAGTCAAGCGCCGAGATTGAGGCGATCGCCCCGACAAGGTTGAAGGGCAGGAGCGTGATGACTGGCGTCAGGGCGTTGGGCAGGATGTGGCGTCGTATGATGCGCCATGCGCCAAGCCCTTGGCATTTGGCGGCCTCCACGAAAGGTCGCTTGCGCAAGCGCAGGAATTCCGCGCGGACATAGTAGGAGACGCCAATCCAGTTGAAGAGCCCGTAGCAGAAGAGCAGAAGCCCGAAGCTACGCCCGAATACGGAGCCAATGAGTATCATGACGTAGAGGAATGGCAGCGCGCTCCAGATTTCGATGAAGCGCTGTCCGGCAAGGTCGACCCATCCGCCGAAGTATCCTTGCGCGGCGCCGGCGATGATGCCGATCAACAGCGACCACGCCACAAGCAGCAGGCCGAAGGTCAGGGCAGTGCGCGTGCCGTAGAGGACACGGGCGAAGACGTCGCGACCTGCGTTGTCGAGTCCCATCGGATGGCCAGGAACGGGGCGAAACGGCCATGTCACGGCCTCCATGGAGGCCGTGACAGTGACGAGTGACGAGTGACGAGTGACGAGCGACGAGTCTGGGGTTGGGGAGAAACTGGCATCGACGGCTTCCATCACGGCGGCGCGGGTGGCGTCGTCGAGTTGTGCGAAGGCCTTTCGGGAGGAACTGACGGGGACTGGCGCGCCGTCCTTCAGGGCGAAGAGTATGCCGATTGGCGTGGCCTTTGCCGCGCGGGAGTCTCGGAGGCGCAGCCGCACGGTGCGCGGCGGGGAGGCGCGTTTTTCGTATGCGGGCAGTGAAAGTTCGGTTTCTTCTGCGCCGGAAGTGGAAATGGTGAATGTCGCCGCCGGCGACGCCTCGTTGGCGAAGCGCGCCGTCAGCGCGGCTTCAAGACCATCTGGCATGGCGACGATGTCCGTGAGCTTCGTTCCGGCGGCGGAGACTGCGCCGAAGAAGATTTCGGCGCCGTCCTGTCGCGAAATGGAGAGGTCCGACCGGATATCTAGGCGTCCCGCTCGTACTTCAGGGCGTATGACCGCGCGGACGCGACGGTACGGAGCGAGGGAGTCTGCCGTGGCTATTGTTCGCGGACCGAAGCGAATCGGGGCGAAGGTAACGCGGACGGACTTGTTCGTCGCCGCGAGCGCCGCGTAGTCGGGGGACGAATGGACGCCGTTGCCCAGGATGGCGTCCTCGGAGACATGGCGGATGAACGGGAAGAATGTGCGGCCGTTTGCGCGGACGCACAGAGGCTTTGCGTTGCAGATGAACTCGGAGAAGAGGCTGAGAAGGTAGAGCGCTCCCAGCGCGACCAGCGATACGATGGCCCGTGGGTTCCGGCGGAAGCGGCGCCAGCGCGATGTGTTGTGCTCTGCCATCTCTACCTGCCTGACGAAAAGGTTATGCGCGGATCTATCAGCATGTAGCAGCAGTCCGAAAGGAGGTTGCCGAGAAGCTGGAGCGTGGAAGTCAGCGCGAGAATCGCCATGAAGACCGCGTAGTCGCGTCCTGAGACGGCGTCAAGGCTGAGACGTCCCATGCCGGGGATTTCGAAGATGCGCTCGATGATGACTGACCCCGCGAAGAGCAGCGAGAAGATCGAGCCGAAGCCTGTGGCGATTGGTATCAGCGAATTCCGGAAGGCGTGTCCCCAGAGCGCGTGCGAGGGTGTCGCCCCCTTCGCGAGCGCCGTGCGCACGTAGTCGGAGGAGATTTGCTCGAGGAGCGAGTTTTTCATCATCAGCGTGAGCATGGCGAATGAGCCGGCCACATAGCAGGCGACTGGCAGGACCATGTGCCACGCGCGATCGGCGGCGGTACGCCAGAAGCCCGCGCCGTTGAGGTCGGCCGATTCGAAACCGCCCAGCGGGAACCAGCTGAAGAGACCTTCGACTGTGCCGCAGAAGCACATCTTCAGCAACATGCCGAAGGCGAAGGCCGGAAGGGCGTATCCGATGAAGACGATGACGGACGAAGCGGCGTCGAAGCGCGAACCATGGCGCAGCGCCTTCGCCATGCCGAGTGGGATGCAGACCGCGTAGGCCAGCAGAAAGCCCGTGATGCCGAAGGCGAGGGAGACGGGAAAGCGCGAGACGATCAGCTCGCCGGCGGTGCGGTCGGGGTAGTCGTATGAGGCCATGCGAAGCCCCATCGCGTCATGGAAAAGCCACTTTCCGTACTGGACGAGGAATGGCTTGTCGAAGCCGAACTGTCTCACGAGTTCCTTGCGCTGCTCCTCGGTAATTGCGGCGACTTGCCCCGCCGAAGAACCGCCCTCGCCGCTGCCGAGGCCTCGCAGGCGCGCCAGACGCATCTCGACTGGTCCACCCGGAAGGACGCGTGTCAGGGCGAAGCAGACCAACGTGATTCCGAGGAACGTCGGAACCGCCAGTAGTAGTCTGCGTATGATGTAGGCGAGGCGGGACATCGGTCACTCTGCGGGGGTGAATGCCTCGTCGAAGTCGATGACGCCGGGGCGCGGGGGGAGGGACTCGTCGTTTGACATCGCCTCCTGGAGATCTTCGGCGTTGTCGGTGTCGTACCACCAGTAGGCGAGGAGGCTGCGCTCGTCTCCGAACTTGGAGAGGACCGTCGGGGGATTGCCGAACTTGTCCCAATAGAGAAGGCGGACGGCGTCAATGTTCCAGAGCAGGATGTAGGGCACCTGCTCGGTTAGGATGGCGTCGATGCTGCGGCAGATTTCATTGCGCTCGCGGACGCTGAAGATCGACTTCTGTTTCTCAATCAGCTCGTCAACCTTCTGGTCCTTGAAGCCTGTTATATTGTTGGCGCCGGGATTGTCGGCCTCCTTGGAGGACCACATGCCCTCTGGATCCGGATGAAGGCCGGCGGACCACGCGGCCCATGTCATGTCGAATTTGAACTCGTCCATGTCGCGCGTCCATGCCGCCCAGTCCTTGCGCTCGATCTTCATCTCCACTCCGGCCTTGCGCAGGTCTTCGCCGTAAAGGGCGAGAAACTTGTCGGAGCTTTCATCTCGCGTGAGGAACGTGAAGGAAAGAGGCTTGCCGTCCTTCTTCCGAATGCCTGTGGCGGGATCGACCTTCCACCCGGCCTCGTCGAGCAACTTGCCCGCTTCTTCGGGATTGAAGTCGAATGTGACGTTTTTGCAGGTGTTGGATGTGTCGTAAAGGCCCTCGTAGTAGGAGCGGTGCAAAAAGTACTGGTTGGCCATGAGCGTCTCGTTCATGCGCTTGCGGTCAAGAAGGAGTGCAAGCGCCTTGCGGACGCGGACGTCATCGAACGGGGCGCGTCTGAGATTCATCGCGAAGCCCTGGAATCCGATGGGGTGGTGGTTGCGGATCTTGCGTTTTACAATCCAGTTGGAGTCGAACTTCTTGCCAGTGGTCTTGCCAGTCCATATTGCCGCGCGGTAGACTGGGTAGACATCGACCTCCCCGGCCAGGAAGGCCTCGAACGCGTTGTCCTGCTCTGCGAAGAAGCGGAAGACTACGGTTTCGAAATTGTATGTGCCGCGCGTTGACGAACGGGTTCTGGCCCACCAGTCCGCACGGCGCTGGAGCGTGAGCGAGATGCCCTCCTTGTGTTCGGCGATTTTATAGGGGCCGGAGACGACGGGGAACTCGTTGTTGATTTTGTTGAAGTCGCGCCCCTTGAAGATGTGTTTCGGGAGAATCTCGAAACCGCCCACGGCCTGAAGGTTGCGCCAGTGGACCTCGTCTGCGGTAAAGCGGATCGTCAGGCGGCCGAGTATCTCCGGCGGCTTCTTTAGGAATGTGCGGAGCGCGACTTTTACAGGTCCAGTCTGGCTCTCCGGCGCCATGATGGCGTTGAAGGTCCAGAGGACATCCTCGGCCGTGATGGGCTGCCCGTCACTCCAGCGGGCCTGCGGATCGATATAGAATGTGTACTGCCGCTTGTTCTCGGAAATCTCCCAGCGACGCGCAAGGCCAGGGGCGTAGTCGGCTGTCAGCGGGTCGGAAGATAGAAGCGTCTCGTAGAGCGAGCCGAAGACCTGGTAGGAGAATGTGTTGTTGTCGAGGTATGCGTTTAGGCTCTTGGGCGGGGACGCGGCGGCGTATGTGATTTTCCCGCCGGGGACGGCATCGGGGCTGGCAAGCGGATCTGGGAGATCCTGCCATTGCTCCTGAATCGTGCGCTGAGAGTTTGCCTCGGCCTCCTCAACCTTCTTTTCCGGCTCCGCGCAAAGCGCGGGAACGGCGGCCATCAGGCTGGCGGTGGCGATAATCACGAAAAAGAAGTTCATCTTCACTTTTTTCCTCCTTTGGGGCGGTTGCCGTTTTTATCGGGTTGTGGGGCCTTCTTGGGCTTGTTCACGAAAAAGCGCTTTGTCTGCCCCTTGTACTCGAAGATGGCGGACTGTGATTCGACGGAACGGAGTATCGCCCCGTTTGGAAGCTGGTATCCGATTGGTATGACTTGGCCGTTGACGAGCGCTCCGCCGTCGGCTCCGCCGCCGATGATTGCGCCGACCTTGATTGACGGCCATGTGACTTGCAGCGGCGTCTCGTCGACCGTCAGGTCGATGACTTCGTCGTCGGTTTGACGGTTTGACGGTTGGACAGTTTGACGGTTGTCTTTTGCATCCTCGTTTGTTCGTTTGTTCGTTTGTTCGTTTGTTCGTTTATCAGTTGCATCGGCGCTTGGACTTTCGACTTCGGTCGGGAGGGTAGCGCTTGTCGCTTCCTTGGCGGGCTGTTGCCGGGGCGCGGACGGCTCGTCCGCCTCGCCGTGCAATGGAAGAGGCGCGAAATCTATGGAGTTTGCCCCCTCGTCCGCAGTTTGGGAGGGCCGGGCTTCGTCTTGGCCCTCTGTAGGTTGTTGCCGGAGCGCGGACGGCTCGTCCGCCCCGCTATGCGTTTGAATATCTTCGGAATCTTCGGGGACGGCCCCCTCTTCAGCGTTTTGGGATGGCCGGGCTTCGTCCCGGCCGTCTGCGCTCTCTATTCCCTGTTCCCTGTTGCCCGTTCCCTTGGAACTGGGAACCTCCTTTCCGGCGGGGCTTGCCGCCGGAAAGAGCATTGGCCGCGCGTAGAAGAAGACCATGTACGGGAAGATGGCGATCAGCACCAGGAGGAGCATGATCTGGCTCTTGATGTCCTGGAAGAAAGGCGTGCGCGGCTTCTTGGGGGCCTCGTCGGCGAAGATGCCGTCCATCTGGACGGATGACGGGTCGGCCCTGCGCAGGTAGGCGCGGATGTCCGCGATGAGCGCGCCGTAGGTCGGATAGCGGTCGGACGGATCTGCCTGGAGCATGCGGCCGACAATCGCCTCGATTTCGGGGTCGATGTCGGGACGGTAGGTCGACATTGGCGGCGGCGGCCCCTCAAGGCGCGCGCGGAGGACCGTGCGCACGTCGTCGCCGTCGAATGGCGGGTGCTTTGTGAGGGCGTGGTAGAGTGTCGCGCCAAGGCAGTAGATGTCGCTTCGGAAGTCGACGCGCTGACGGCGCAGCTTTTCCGGGGCGATGTAGTAGGGGGTGCCCCAGATTTCGGTCGATTTGGCATTTGAGGCCGAGGCTATGCCGAAGTCGAGGAGCTTTGGCACGCCGTGGTCGTCGAAGACGATGTTTTCCGGCTTGATGTCGCCGTGGACGAGGCCGGCGTCGGCGGCGACCTGAAGCCCGCTTGCGATCTCCATGCCCGTCTTCATGACCTTTGCCTGGTCAAGGGGCGTCGGGGCGAAGACCAGGCTGTCGAAATGCTCTCCGCCGACATACTCCATCACGATGTACGGTTTGCCCTCGTTTTCGCCGAGCGAATAGATCTGCGCGATGTTCGGGTGGTTGAGCTTGGCAACGGCGCGCGCCTCCTTGCGGAAGGCGTCGAGAATCGATGGGTCGGAGCGCAAGTCCTTGACCATCACCTTGAGGGCGACGACGCGGTCAAGCTTCTCGTCTCGGGCGCGGTAGACTGTTCCCATGCCGCCCGTGCCAAGGCATTTTTCGATTTCGTAGTTGTCGATTTTGCGGGTTTGGGACGCGGCGGCATTCGGCGCGGCATCTGGCCGCACCGCGTTTCCAAAAAGCGAAGTAAGTTTTACCGCCGTCTTTCCCATGGCAGAATACTACTATACCATATTCAGCCAAAACTTGACGAATGAAAACTAAAATATTCGAAGGCGCGTTGCGGTGGCGCGCCCCTCCGCTGAGGGGCGCGCCACCGCAACGCGCCTTCGCAGGAATTACTGGATTTCGATTTCGCCGATGAGGAGCTTATCCTTCGGCTTGTCGAGGCGGAGCGTCAGGATGCGGAAGGCCTCGGCGGGCGTGGCCCAGTCGGTGTAGACGGTCGCCGTGACGGTCGCGGGGCCGGTGAGCGCGGTCTGGTGCGAGGCGAAGTAGTTGGTTAGGATCTTGAAGGTCCCTTTGCCCTCCTTGCGCAGATACTCCTCCGGGCCGTAGCCCGTTGTGACATCCTCGCTGACGAATCCTCCCGCGTCGGTGCGGCGGTGGCCGTAGAAGGCCTCCTCGCCATCGGGTTCGAGTACATGGAGGTCGATGTCCGTCTCGTCCGCGTCCCAAGAGAGGACGATTCGGATCTTGACGGGAAGATCGCGACGATAGGCGGAGTCCAGTTCGGGATACGCCGGTTTCTGCCCGTCGGGCCACTTGATCTTCTCGCACCAGGCGATCAGGGCGTTCAGCTCCTCCAGCGCGACGATGCTGACCTGGCGGTCGTTGGAGCGGCGTCCGCTGCGGCGCGCGAAGTTCGTGAAGGCCGCCTCCTTGAGGAGTGCCATCGCCTCGGCGAGATCCTTCTTCGCCTCGCCGATGATCTGGTTCATCCATCCGTCAACGCTGATTTTCAAATCTGGACCGGCTGTTTTTTGGCCCGCTTTGAGCAGTTTGTCCCGGAGTTTCCCGAAGTCGCCACCGGCAATCGCCGTCTTGGCGCGCTCCGCGAGGACGAGCGCCAGGTCGCGGCGGCTCTGCCCCTCCTCGGGGCGCAGGCGCAGGGCGTGGCGGAAGCAGAGGACGGCCGATTCATACTGGCCGGCCTCGCGGAGGCGCCAGCCCATCGACCGCCAGACGGCCGCGTCCTCAAGCTTGAACTCGGCCATGTTGGAGAGGATGCGCCAGCCAAGCATGGCGTTTTTGAACTTGGCGTCCTCGTCGCCGCCCTTCTTGAAGAACCAGTCGGCGCAGTCCATGTAGAAGGCCGGCGCGGAACCATGCTCTTTCCGCAGAGCGAGGTACTCGGCGTATGGGTCCTTCGCGCCGGCGAGCTTCTTGAGGTAGGGCGAGTCGGGGTTCCACGGCTGAATCGTGATCGTCGCGCCGCCGCCGCCAGCGACACCGGTATCGCGGGGACCGGCAGACTTTGCCATGGCACGAGCCGCACCGGTGGACATGACCGCTGGCGCAGCCATCGCAGGAGCCTCTTCTTCGACCTCCATGTCCGCCATTACAACTGCGCCATCTTCGACATCTGCGGAACGCCTTGCCGCCATTGCGCGCCGTTCTCCCGCAGCGGCGTTGCGCTCACTCCGCGGGCCGACGGCGTGGGCTACTGTGTCGAAGAGGCCGCTCTTCGGCGTCCGCTTTGGCGGAATGGGGTTGTTCCACCACTCGACGCGCTCCTTCCAGAGGCGGAGCAGGTCGCGCTCATGCTCGGCGTCGGCCTCCTTCTTCGCGATCTGGTCGTCCTCGGCCGCATGACGGCGCACCCACTCGTCGTGGAACGACATCGACTTCGGCGGCTCAATCTTGTGCGTGAGGTATTGGTCGAGCGATTCGAGGACGATGAGGCTTGTGACGGAGCTCGCCACGCCGTATTTGCGTCCGAGTTCGAGGAACTCCTCCTTGCGGCTTTCCGCCTGCGAGGCGAGGTCGGCGACGCGGTTCGCGGCCCAGGCCGTGGCGAGGAGCGTCCCCTCCTTAACCTCGATGCCTTCGGGCGGCTTCTCATCCGCGGCGAGCTTGCGCACCGTGACGGCACGCGCCGGCGCATCATCGCGGCTTGCTATGATGACGCCTTCGCGCTCGTACTGCGGCGAATTAAGGCCGAGGGTGTCGATTTCGTCCGTGAAGAGAAGAACCGGGAAGGTGAATTCCACGTTAGACAGGCAGTTCGCGGCCACGTCGAGGTCCGTGCCGCCGTCGTAGGCGAGAGAGCGGAGTTCCTCCAGGAGGTCTTTCTTGGCGAGGCCCGGCTTCGCCACGCCGAGGCCGGGATCCAGGGTGTGTATGACCTTGTCAGGCAACGGCCCGTTCCGGAAGACGACGAGAGTCCATTTGCCGTCATCGGGAAGGGAATCGAGCTTTTTGAGCCAGGACGCCGCGAAGGGTTCCGCGCTGCCGCTCGCGTCCCAGAGGATTGTTCCAACCGAGAAGGCGGTGATTTTGTCCGTGATGGTTTCTGCGGGCTTCGCCTCCGCCGCGCGCTCGCCGACGAAGATGTCATCGCCGTCCTTTTCGCAACGGGTCAGCGCACCGCCCTCGGCGATGGGCTCGATGTAGTCCACGGACGCCTTGCGCGGGGTCTTGGGGCGGAGCGGGAAGATGCGCGTCTTCCAGACGTTGCCCTTCACGTGCTCGACGATGCCGGGGTCG
>JAEEGI010030608.1_pt1 | contig 10113 bp, 5 predicted proteins | sample 8958751 | NCBI WGS metagenome assembly JAEEGI01 (sample SAMN16246545, study PRJNA631951) | gut metagenome | biome: gut microbiome; feature: rumen; material: KS-attached | host: Bos | place: Iran: Karaj | collected 2018-10 | reverse complement strand
GCTCTCTAAGCGCTACACGGAAGTACACTACCATGATGAAGTTGATGCGAAAAAGGGATTCTGCTACCCGAGAGCCGGCCATCTCCCCGAGAAAGAGGACGAGATCGTTGTAAGCAGCCTGATACTTCAGGATTTTGGGTTCAATGCGAGAAACCCCGAGGAGTACGAAAAGTTCCTCGGCGAAAAGCTGACGCTCCAAATCTCCGGCAAGGACGGGGTAACGGAAAACACATTTACGGTTTCGGGCATATATACGGGCGAAAGAGTCTCCATGGCACAGCTTGTGCTCGTATCGAAAGCATATCAGGAGAAGTACGTACCCACACCCAAAGACTCGTATTATGACAAAGAGGACCGCGTGTTCGAGGATGTGTACGGAAGGATCAATGCGGACGTGGATCTTTATATCCCGCTGGATGTGGCGGGACAGCTTGAGTCGGCAGCCGAACGTGACGGGCTCCCGAGAGGTGTATCTGTCGGAGTTAATTGGGCCAGTATCTGGGGAGACCCCGATCCGACGACCACGGTGCTGTCCATCTGCCTGATGATCACATTCTTTTTGTCGGGATATCTGATCATCAACAACATCTACAGGATAAACGTTATTAACGACATCCGCTCTTACGGTCTTTTGAAGACCGTAGGGACCGGCAGCGGCCAGATCAAAAAACTCGTGCGGTGGCAGGCTAACTATCATTCGATCCCGGGTATCGCGCTCGGGCTGGTTGCGGGCTATGCAGCAGGAAGTCTCTTACTCCCTCTGACTACGCGGCTTTTGAACACTCCGGGTGCGGCGGATCACGGGATTGACATAAACATTTGGATAATCCTCTTTTCGGCTCTCTTTGCCTTTTTAACAGTGCGCTTCTCCATCAGGAGGGCGATCAGGATCGCACTCAGAGTCACGCCCATGGAGGCGGTGAGGTACACCCAAAAATCCGCAAGAAAAAAGAGCAGGCACTCAAGCAGTACGTTCTCGACCCGTGGGTTCGCCCTGCGAAACATCTTCTCGGACAGGAAGCGCTTTGTACTCGTGATCGTTTCGATGGCGCTTTCACTGGCGGCGCTCAATTCGGTCAACACCCTGATCGGGGGATTCAGTGCGGATAGTTATGTTTCGAAATTCCTGATCTCGGATTTTGCCGTGGCGAACGAGACTACGGACAAGGGCTCATTAAGAGGTAAGACTTACGATGGAGTGAGTGACACGCTTGCGGAGGAGGTCGGCAGGCTCGACGGGGTAAAAGAAACCGGCAGGATATATGTCGCGACCAGTGTTTTTCAGACTCTCAACCCGAGAGACTACACGCGCTTCTACGACAGACTGCTCAGCAACGAACTGGCGGAGAAAAGGATCAGAAATACGGTTATGTACAATGATTCGGGGGTATTACGGCCCGCCGACCGGGAGACGCTTGTCAACTGCTTCGGCATGGACGATCTCGCAGCGGGGAAGCTTGAGATCATCAAGGGAACATATGACGCCGAAAAGTTCAGGACCGGCAGGTACATCATCGTGAACGAGAGTGTTTTTACGAACGGAGATGAGCCTATCGCTTACTTCCTCCCGGGGGAGACTATAGCGGTGAATACTTCGGACGGGGCCGTCAGGGAGTACGAAGTAATGGCCACCTGCAACGTCCCTACCGCCATCGGAACACGCTTCTACCAGGATATGGGGGCAGAGTACATCCTTCCGGCTGACGAGTTCCTTGATCTCTTTGGAGAGAGGACGGCGATGAGGCTCCTTATCGAAGCCGACGATGAGGCTGAGCCTCAGATAGAAGAGTGGCTTAAGGATTACACCTCGAACGTGGATCCCACACTTGTCTACACATCACGCGGGACCTTCAAAGAAGAGTTTGGCGGACTGGTAAACATGTTCTTGGCTGCCGGCGGTGTGTTAACGGGCATACTTGCGCTCGTCGGGCTCCTTAACTTCGTCAACACCATTGTCTCGTCGGTAATGTCGCGCAGAGTGGAGTACGCCATGCTTGAGGCTGTCGGTATGACAAAAAAAGCACAGCGCAGAAGCATCTGTATCGAAGGTGCTGTCTACGCCGGCTTTTCTATCGTCGCGGGAACGCTTTTGGGCGCCCTGATCTCGGTTTTGCTTATCAGGCCTTTTTCGGACGTGATGTGGTTTGCAACATATGATTTCACGCTGATCCCGATCTTCTTCATGATCCCTGTCATGCTGACGCTTATGCTGGCAATCCCCTTTGTGATCTATAAGAGGGTCATGAGGGAAAGTGTTGTGGAGAGGATAAGGGCTATAAACATTTAGTATGTCGTATGGTGTGGACCACTAGGGGACGGGGGTTGTGGACCATTGGGGTTCATGGTCCACAACCCCCGTCCCCAGTGGTCCACACAACCCACGTCCTCACGAATACGTCTTTATAATTTCATTAGCCACCTCGAGCCTTGTCACGCAGCGGTCCATCGCCTGTTTCTCAATATAGCGGTGGGCCGCGGGCTCATCCATACTGAGCTCGCGGATGAGGAGCCATTTCGCGCGGTTGACGGCGCGGATCTCTTCCATCTTTTCCTCGACAGAGAGGGTCTTCTTTTCCATACGGCGCATTCTCTCACGCATGCTGGCCATCCAGTCGAGCGCCATGACGAGCATCGGTCTGCTCACAGGCTTGGAAAGCGTGAAGACGCCGTGCGGAGCCACTTTGTCGAACATATCGTTATAGATTTCCGAGCGCACCAAAAGAAGCGAAACCGTGCCCTTCGAATCGAGCGCGTCGATCGCGAATCTTATACCGGCATCGTCCGGAAGCGGCGAGTTTATTATAACGAAGTCAAAGCTTCGCTCGGCAAAAAGCCTTTCCGCCGCGCTGATGCTCGAAACGGTCTTCACGGGACCGTACCGCGCCTCAGGGAGCAGAGAGTTCAGCGCTTCGTTTATCTTTTCAGCGGCCGAAACGATCAGGACGCTGTATACGCGCTCTCGTAAACTACTCATAACAATCTCCTAAATTACCAACGCCTGTGTGATAACGCAGTTTCTTTATACATAAACGTTTATGTTGCAAGCGTCGCAGCTTCATGCGTCAACGCCTATATCACCCGCGCAGGTACTCGAAATCCTAAAATGTCTCTACTACTTAGTTGCAGTAAATAGATAGGATCTCGTTAGGAATATGGTCACGGATAAACTTGCTTTCGGCTGCGATCGCGCATGCCTCTTCGATGGAACCGGGCAGCTTCTCATAGCGGGAGAGCAGGACATGATCCGATTTGTAAAGATTAACGTCTGCGGGCTCGGGGAGAGTGAGCTTGTTCTCGATCCCGTCGAGGCCTGCGTAGATCATAAGCGCAAATGCAAGGTAAGGATTTGCTACAGGGTCGGGAGACCTCAGTTCTGCCCTCTTGTACTCGCCGAGTGCTGCGGGGATGCGCACGAGCTGAGAACGGTTCTGCGCCGACCAGGAAATGTATCCGGGAGCCTTGTTGCTTCCGAGCCTCAGGTAAGAAGTCGGAACCGGATTAAGGAAAGCCGTCATGGCCTTAACGTTCCTCAGAATGCCGGCGATCATGCTGTTGAAGGTCTTGTCGTCGGTGGGCCTGACTGACATGTTGATATGGAAGCCGTTGCCGGGAGCATGCTCGATGGGCTTTGGTGAAAAGTCGGCAAAGAAACCGTTTCTGAACGCAACGGTCTTGACAACCCTCTGGAACATCATGACATGGTCGGCTGCGGTGAGCGCCGAAGAGTAGCGGAAATCGATCTCGTTCTGTCCGGGACCCTGCTCGTGGTGCGAGCTCTCGGGGCGGATGCCCATCTGCTCGAGCGTGAGGCATATCTCACGTCTTACATTCTCACCGTGATCTTCGGGAGCAATGTCCATGTAGCCCGCTGTATCGCAAGGGGTCTTTGTGGGGTTGCCGTCCTCATCAAGGTAGAAGAGGTAGAACTCCTGCTCGGCACCGAAAGTAAACTCGCAGCCCGCATTGGCAGCGGCATCAACGGCATCCTTAAGAAGAGCCCTTGTGTCGCACTCGAAAGGAGTCCCGTCGGGACGTGTGATCTGCGAAAACATCTGAATAACCCTGCCGTGCTCGGGTCTCCAGGGAAGCGGCATAAGCGTTTCGGGCTCGGGATGAAGGAGCAGGTCGCTCTTTGCCTCGTCACCGAATCCTGCAACCGCGGATGCATCGAAAGCGATCCCGTGCTCAAACGCGCGGGGAAGCTCGTCCGGCATGATCGAGATATTTTTCTGCTTTCCGAAGACGTCGCAAAATGCGAGACGGATGAATTTAACATCCTCCTCCTGAACGTACTGTAATACTTCTTCCTTGGAATACTTCATGTCTGACTCCTTTTGCTGCGGCTTTTTCTTTGTATTATACTACAACTCCGGGTCTTTATGAAAATCTGTATCATAAAGATTTCATAGTTTATCCCGTAAGACACGAAAAAAACGTTCATCCCGCGCCAAAAACACGGAATGAACGCCTTTGCCCATTTCTTAACAAAGTTTACGCCTTAAAGTAATACTTGTCAAGATGGGTGACCCACCTTGGGGACGGGGGTTGGTGGACCACTAGGGGACGGGGGTTGTGGACCATGAACCCCAATGGTCCACAACCCCCGTCCCCTAGTGGTCCACACAACCCCCGTCCCCCAGGGACCACTTTTTGTTCAGCTTATTCCACTTGTGTCAACTCGGTTTTGTCCACGAAATATAGTGTTTCTGTTATTGTTGAAGAGGTTACTGTATCCCCGCTTTTATGAATCAACAGTTTTCCTCCTTGTCCGTAGACGATCCCCATCGTTTCTATGGTTTCACCGTTGACTATTAACAGACTTGTCTGTAATACGGATTTGTAGGGATCATAAAGGTAAATCAACTGGCTATTTGTATCATAAAAACAATAGTCTCCACTCGTGATCTCTGTATTTTCTGCACAGATCATGTGAAAATTCATTGGTATGATGTCTTTTGAATCACTGCTGTTGTCGGGCACAAACTCTTCAAGCAATCGCACCAAACTACAATTTGCAAAGTATAAAACCCCGTTTCTTATATCAAACTCATAAACCGGCATTCGGATTTCGTCAGCTTTTATTTGTTTCGCCCTTTCTTCTTCGACTACCCCAAATATAAATATATCCTCAAGGTTTAGCCCCTCGGTGTATTTATTGATCCTATCCGTTAGTTCGGTACGCTTAACCAAAGTGAGAGCATCATCATACATATCGACAAAAAGGCGAGAATCATATTTCCCTTGTGATTCGGCCTTCAGGACATAAAGATAATCAGCGTCTGTTGCCAGATGAAGCAAAGTATCACCTTTAAAGGTTTCAGCGTCAAAAGTATAATCCCAAACCTTTGTTATTTCGTCACTGTTCGGGTCATATTTATAGATTGCTTCAGTAGATTCAGTATCTGCTGTGAAATAATACACAAATCCATCAAAGTATGTCATTGAGCAGTACCTACTTAAGCTTGTGACCAACGCAACCTTTTTAAAAGTAAGCTCTTTCGTATCAATGATACAAAGGTACGAATTCTCCTTTTTATCAATGAGCATTAGATATAATTTGTTACCGATACACATGTTTTCGTGTGCCATTACAGCATAAGGATTCTCTACACTACCCAACATAGTCGTTTCTTTTGAATTTAAATCATAATAGTAATATGAGCGTATCCATTTTTCATCAATTCTTTCATCCCAGCAGTAAACAAATCCGTCTTCAACCGGGATCAAGCCGGAAGCATTCTCAAGAGCGGCCATAAGCGTTCCCTCAATGTCTCGGATTTCAGTAATATGTCTTTTCCCCCCGATACGACCCGCTCCGGCTTTAGGATCCCCGGGGTGAAGCTTTCTTAAAGTTTCTTTTAGATTTCTTCCGTCAACTTCCGGTTTTTGGGAGTCGACCGGAGCGACACTTTTATGATCACTGTCCTTAGAGACGTCCAGATCGACGATTTCATCTTTGGTTGATTCCTCTGGCATGTTGTCTCCATCTACTGTAAGAACGGCCTCGGGTGTGGGGATTGTATCAATAGGATTTCTTTCGTCTTCAACCCTCGAACAAGAGGTGAAGAAGGTAACAATGGCAACAGCAGAAACCAGACCTAAACAACGAAGCATCATTTTTGAAGCTTTATCCATAAATACATCCTCCGAGCTAAAATATTGGTTCATTTGCTATATCAGGACTAGTCAGATACAAACACCACAATATCACAACAGTTTTCCAAAGAACATGGCAAATCACCGAACACTTTCAGTATTTTTTACAGTCAAAAACATCTTTTCAGTCAACAGTAAAAAGCCACTGTCTTTCATCGAAAGCAGAGGCCTTTGAAGAAACAATAGTCGAGCGGGCGTAATTACCCTGGTATCATAGACGAGATTATCCTGTAGTTTTCTACGACACCGCGCAGACTGCCTGCTATGAGAGAGTATTTTATGTTCTCTATGGCAAGAACAGGGCTTTGCGTGATCCCGGCCCAAAATGTCCGTAGCGATTCATACGGAACGAAGTGAAAAAATGGGGTGAGATCGCTCTCTTCATAGCTTGTAAGAGCGTCGGAAAGAATCGTCTCTGCCTCATCCGAATGATCATTCTCGGTCATTGATTGACATATATCCGTGACGCGGAGCAACTCGTCAAAAAAAAGAACGCGGTTGCCTATGATTGATTTGATCGGCCCTAAAGCATCAACAGGTTCATCTTCTTTGTGTAACGGGATCATGTTGATCCTGTTTTTGTTCAGATTACAAGTATTCATAATCATATCCATTTTTGAAGTCCTGATGGAATGAGTGCCGGTCTCAATCTTTGACAATGCAGATTCGTCAGCATATGCGTTCCCTACGAATGCGGACTGTGTAGCGCAAGTCCTTTTACGTTCTCCTCTGATCACCTCGTAGTCAAGGTGATATATTGTTTTGCAGAATCGTGACAATAGATGATTGCGATTATACGTTGAAATAGGGGTTCGCCCGATCAGTTCATGCAAATAAGCGTTAAATCCATTGTATAATGTATAGCGAGCGGACATAAGAATGTCCTTGCCGTGCGTCGCTATCATATCAAGAAAAGAAGGGATCAGGAAATAGATCTCTGCTTTACGGAGAACCCGGATCGCTTTAACGCTCAGGCTTACAGCCTTTTCTTCATCCCCTTCAATAAGCGCCATCTGAGCCTCGACATACCATACTTTCGGGTATATAACAGAGTACTCATCAGGGTCAAGTTTGGCACTTTTCAGGTATTCTTTGATCAGATCCAAAACGGAATCGGACAGAAAAACAGCTCTCATCTTGCGCTCAGGGGCAATTATGCTCAGGTTGAGCATAAACAAAACATTTTCGATCTCTGTTGAAGAGACTGCCTTCAGGTTCTGAAGATTATCGATTTTTAGGGAGAGCGTTTCTCCAATCGCGGATTTGATGGCTTTTTTTGAGACTTCATAATCGCCCACGGCACACTTCACCCATGCGACCAATCTATAATAAAACATGCGATCAACTGATCCTGCGATTTTACCGGGATCAATACCTTTCAGAAGGAGTTCGGCCTCCTTGTTTCTCCCAGTCTCGATCAAAACGCTTATATTAGAAAACAGAAGTTCCTGCTTATACGTTTTTTTATCAATGATCAGTTCGAAACTATTGAATGATACACCAAGGCGCTCGACAAGCAGCCTCAGAAGCCTCGGAGCGGGGATAGATTCGCCGGATTCGATGGCGTGATAAGTCGAAGGAGAACATAACCCCTGCGACAAGGCCCGGATTGATAACTTCCGACTGTTTCTAAGTTCTTTAAGATAATCGTAATAATGCTCCATAAAATTGTACCCTCGTATAGTATACTTTAAGTATCATTATAAGGATGAATAGTAAAAACGCAACAAGCAAAAATTGCTAAAAATACTATGAGTGTTCGGTGATTTGCCATGTTCTTTGGAATGCAGTTGTGATATCGTTGTACTAATACTTTAAAGATTCCGGCAGGGGAAGCAAAAGTTGATCAACTAACACAAAAGAGGAGGATGTCGTTATGGTTAAAGCTTTAAGGGCGATATTTCGAGGTATCAGTTTGATTTTGACCGTCGTTTCAGTTACGGCACTCACCTCGTGCTCAAAGGTGGCAAACGAAAGTGAAGTTATCGAAGCAATCCCCACATACGAGGAGGTTCTTTCAGTAGATGGAGACAACCTGTCAGAGGAATCAAACGATGGGATAATAGCAGGCACAAACGACTCAAAAAACAGCGATCAAGAAGTTGATGGAAGAAACCTGTATGAGACCTCAAGAAAACTCCACCCCGGAAATCCGGGTGGCGGGCCCACGTTCGAAAACAGAAAGCAATTCACTGAAATCCGAGACATCGATGGAACACTTTTGGTCACTCTTGAGGATGCGTCCAGCTTGATCCTTGTTGAAGACGGAATTGTTTACAACTGGATTGAAAAAAGTGATGAGAAATCAATATGCTCATATTACTATTATGATTTTGATTCAAAAGAAACAACTCTGCTTGGCAGTGTAGAAAATCTTTCTGTTGTAATGTCATATGACAATATGTGTATTGACAACAAATTGTACATATTGCTCAATGATTCTGATAAAAATACGTTTCTTTGCATCATTGATACGAAAGAGCTTACTTTTAAAAAGGTTGCGTTGGGCACAAACTTAAGTATGTACTGCTCAATGACGTACTATGATGGATTTGTGTATTACTTCACAGCAGATACTGAATCTACTGAAGCAATCTATAAATATGACCCAAGCAGTGACGTAATAACAAAGGTTTGGGATTATAGTTTTGACGCTGAAACCTTTACCGGTGATACATTGCTTCATCTGGCAACAGACACTGATCATCTATATGTGCTGAAGGCCGAGGCACATGGCAAGAATAATTCTCATCTTTTTGTCGACATGTATGATAACAAACTCACTTTGGTTACACGAACTGAGCTGACGGACAGAATCCATGAATTTACCAAAGATTTAATATCTGAAGAGATATATGGAGAAGAAAGGGCAGCGCAAATAAAAGATGACGAGATCCGTCAGCCAGTTTATGGGTTTGATATAAGGAACGGGGTTTTATATTACGAAAACCGTAGCTTAACCCGCTTGCTCGAAACGTTTGTCCCCGGTGACAGTAGCAATTCGGATGATATACTACAAATGAATGATTACATGATCGGGGCCAAAAACACGGAGATATCAGATGGTGATTATTGCTTTTATGATATAAAAACAAAGAATATTTATCTGTATAATCCCTACAAATCCGTACTTATAACAGGTCGGTTAATAGTTGACGGCGAAGCGATTGAAACGGCAGGAATCAACTACGGACGAGGCGGAAAACTATTGGTTTATAAAAACGGGGAAGAGGAAACCCTTTCCACGGTTACAAGGACCATCTATTACATAGACAAAACCGAGTTGACACAAGTGGAATAAACTGACGTCATATATCAAAATCCGAGTGTGTCATTTACCATGATCACATGAATGCGCCCCTCATGGCGTGAGAAGCGGGTGATCAGAAACTGGCAGCAGATGGTGTCGGGCGACTTGCAATTCATGCAAGAGCCTGTCTTGGCGCAAGGTGTGTTGAGCCCGAAACGCTGGGCGTTTATGGGTGCAGCGACGTTTCTTGCACGCTTCATGGCTGTATCGACATCGGGGCAAACCTTGTTCATCCCGACGATCGCGATCACGTGGCGCGGGCCCTGCGCGATGGCCGATACACGGTTCGAATTGCCATCAATGTTGACCATGACGCCATCTTCGGTGATCGCATTGGCACTTGTCAGGAAATAATCTGCATCATAAGCGGCAAGCATGGCAGCTCTTTTATCCTCTATGGCGTCCCTGTCTATAAAGTTGTAGTTCCCTTTCTTGAGGGCATCCACAAGTCCTATCTCATGTGCCGACATTGCGCCACCCATCGAGATGCTTGAAGTCTCGGGGATGAGTTCAAGTGCGATTTTAAGCGCTTCCGCCTTGTCCTCAGCGTAATACGCCTTCATGTTTCTGGACTCAAGTCCCTTTATAACCTTCTGCGCAAGTAAGCGGTTTCTTTTAGCGATAGTTTCGTTCATGGATGCCTCCTT
>JAEEGI010030607.1_pt1 | contig 10113 bp, 3 predicted proteins | sample 8958751 | NCBI WGS metagenome assembly JAEEGI01 (sample SAMN16246545, study PRJNA631951) | gut metagenome | biome: gut microbiome; feature: rumen; material: KS-attached | host: Bos | place: Iran: Karaj | collected 2018-10 | reverse complement strand
ATTTCCTGTGGAAAATGAAGTGGGTTGTTCTCTTCCATACGTTTCATTTTTATTGCAAAATTACCTTTTATTTCTTAATTATGTATACAAAAAGCAAAAATGTTAAACCTTGATGGCATAAAAATGAAAACGTGAGAACAATTAGTGCAATTGAGCTCTCTTTTGATAGCATAATTACCATGAAGACGTTCTTTATATTAAATAATGTGTAAATTTGTGGTAAACCGTTATAAACTCGGAAAATAATTTGTATCTTTGCCAATGCTTTCTGTGCGAAAGCATTGGAGCAGGAGATCTTTTCTTATGAGATAAACAGCGTTCTGCTATTGTTCTATTCACGTTGAAACCTAGGAAATTTCAATAATAAGGAAATGATGAAGGCAGGCAAGTAAGCACACGTGCTGTAACGGCGCGTGGGCTAAGTCTTGTGTCTTCATCTGGTTTTCCTAGGACCACAACGTGAGCAAGATGATGCCCACGTTTTTTGTGTCCTATAGGGAACCCCCAAGATAGAAGCATAGACAGACGTTACTAACTTGAAATAGTAATGAACGATGTACAGAACCAGCGCTTGCCGCTATTGACAGAAGAACAGCAGAAGTACATCGCCTGGCTGCTTACTTCGAGGCGGTCGGGTGATGATGATATGCGTGTAGCTGGTGTTCTGTCAGAGGCTCGTGTTGATTTGAATCCCCATCAGGTGGAGGCTGCCCTGTTTGCCTTGAAGTCGCCTTTCTCGAAAGGTGTGGTATTAGCTGACGAGGTGGGCTTGGGTAAGACCATTGAGGCTGGTATCGTTATCAGTCAGTACTGGGCAGAGCAGAAACGCCGTATTCTCATCATTGTGCCTGCTACCCTGCGACGTCAGTGGAGCACGGAGATGGAAGAAAAGTTCTTCCTGAAGTCAGAGATTTTGGAACGTGGTTCGCTGATTTCTCCAGACATCATCCTGCGTAAGCATCACCTCTTCATCTGTTCTTATCAGTATGCCGCTAAGTATGCTGACCAGCTGTCGCAAACCAATTGGGATTTTGTGGTTATCGACGAGGCCCACAAATTGCGTAATGTCTATAAGAACACTTCTGCCGCAGCACGTCGCATCAGCGATGCTTTTCGTCACAACAAGAAACTGCTACTGACGGCTACACCCCTACAGAACAATATTCAGGAACTCTATGGTCTGGTATCCGTCATCGACGACAAGTATTTTGGCGATCTGAAGAGTTTCAATACTCAATATGGCTATCATTCATTAGATGACAACCACAGCTTCCATGATTTGAAGTTCCGTCTGAGCACCCTGATTCATCGCAACCTACGCAAACAGGTGACAGAGTATGTAAAGTACACCTCGCGCATCCCAATGGCTCAGGAGTATATGCCCAGCGAGAAGGAGCAGGAACTCTACGACAAGATGAGTGCCTACCTGCTTCGTGACGATGCTTATGGTCTGCCATCTGGTCAGCGAAACCTGCTGCTGTTGCTTATTCGCAAACTCATGGCCTCATCATCGTTTGCCGTATGCGATACCGTTCAGGCTATTATCAATCGTTTGAAGCGACTGGTTGGCGAAGAGGAAATAGAGGAAGCAGAAGTTGATGAAAGTCTGCAAGACCTCTTTGACGACAGTTTTGGCGAAGAGACAGAAGAATGGGAGGACGAAAGTGAGGACGAAGATCTGAAGGAAATAGAAAAGGTTCGCCTGACACCAGAACAACGGACTGCTGTTTATCATGAAATTGCTGACCTTCAGGAAATCTACGACTTAGCCAACAGTATCAAGGACAACAACAAAGGTGAATGCTTGCTGAAAGCTTTGGAGGTGGGCTTCAAGAAAATGGAAGAACTTGGTGGCAATCGCAAAGCCCTGATTTTTACAGAGAGCCGTCGTACTCAGGAATACCTCTTTGAACTGTTGGAAGCCAACGGCTACAAGGGGCAGATTGTGCTTTTCAATGGCAGCAACAACGATGAGCGTAGCAAGCAAATCTATAAAAACTGGCTTGCTGTCAATGAACGTACAGGCCGTATCTCTGAATCCAAGTCAGCCAATCGCCGTCAAGCCATCGTTGACTATTTCCGCAATAAGGCTTCTATCATGATTGCCACAGAGGCAGCATCTGAAGGTATCAATCTCCAGTTCTGTTCTTTCATTGCAAATTTTGACCTGCCGTGGAACCCCCAACGTGTAGAGCAGCGAATTGGTCGCTGCCATCGATACGGCCAGCGCAATGATGTGGTGGTGTGCAATTTCATCAATGTAAAAAATGCAGCCGACATCCGTGTTTATCAGTTGCTCTATGAGAAGTTCCACTTGTTCGATGGCATTTTTGGTGCCAGCGACGATGTGCTGGGTAGCATCGAGTCTGGTGTTGACTTCGAAAAACGCCTGTTGGAAATCTATCAAACCTGTCGTACACCAGAGGAAATCAATTCTGCTTTCGACCAGGTGCAAAACGAGATGGATGCACAGATACAACAGACGATGAACGAGACTCGCCAAGCCTTGTTGGAGAATCTGGATGAAGATGTGGTTAATCTGCTGCGTATTCGTAGGGAGAACGACGACAAAAATATCAGCCGTATCCATCGCTGGCTCTATGCCTTGACAGTATCATATGCCCCAGAATGCATTGAGGCAACAGATGCCGATAACCTCATTTTTACACTGAATAGAAATCCCTTTCCTCAGCAGTATATAGCCACAGGCACTTATCAGATAAGCAATACTGACGGGCGCTATGAAAACTACCGCCTGTCGCATCCCTTAGCCAAAGCTATTATCGAAGCAGCAAAGAACAAGGAATTGCCCCATCGTGAACTGCACTTTGATTATAAACAGCATCCCTATAAGAACTCCATCATAGAACAGTCAGACTGTCGAGAAGGTTACTTGGCAGCCCATCTTGTCAGCTATCACAGCGATGGACAGGACGAAGACCATATCGTACTGACAGCCATAGGTGCTCATGACGAGGAATTGTCATCAGAACTGGCCCAGCGCATATTGGGTATTGTGGCTACAGCAGGAAACACCATCCATGAAGTGCCACAAACAGAGATGTCGCGCTTCTATGGTGTGCGCAAGGATGCGCTAACCACCCAAATCAGCGAGCGCAACGACAAGATGCTAAAGGACGAGATAGCTCATGTTGAGGCTTGGGCTGACGATAAGGAGCTGACTATAGAGCGAGAAATCAAACAGTTAAAAGCCAAGAAGAAAGAGAAACAGCGATTACTCACTAAGGCAGACTCGCTGAATGAAAAGTTGGCTCTTGAAAAGGAACTGAAACAGGTAACAAACGAACTGAAGAGAAAACGTGCTGAGCAAGATGACTTGGACGAAGAAATCGAGCAGCAGCGCGATGAGATGATTGCTCGTTTGCGCCAGTATCTGAATCAGCAAATCAGCGACAAAGAACTATTCTTCATTCACTTCACACTAAGCAAATAAACAACAAAATATATGAATCAACATTACGAAGCATTTCGCAAAAAGTTACAGGAGATATTCATGATGGATCATGCCGAGTTGGATTTTGGCATCTATCGCATTATGAACCACAAGCGTAATCAAATCAATGACTTCCTTGACAATCAATTGTTGCCACAGGTAGAGAAGACTCTTAAGGAGTATGTAAAGACCAATGACTCGCTGCAACAGGAGTTGGCAAAGGCCATTGAGGGTTGTAAGAATCTTAGCATTGATCCTGATACGAATCCAAAGGTTCAGCAACTGCGCCAGCAGATAGCACAGAGCAGCACAGGTGTTGACGACCTGCAGAATACCGTTTTCTCACGCCTCACACAGTTCTTCAGCCGCTATTACGAGGGTGGTGACTTTGTGTCGCAGCGTCGTTATAAGACTGGTGGTAATTCTGCCTATGCTATCCCCTATAATGGTGAAGAAGTAAAGCTCTATTGGGCCAACTACGACCAATATTATATTAAGACCTCAGAATATTTCAAGAACTACACCTTCAAACTGCGTGATGGGCGCAGGATTTGTTTCGTGTTGGTAGATGCTTCTACTGAGCAGAACAACAACAAGAATACCAACGGCATGGAGCGCCGCTTCGATATATTGCGCACAGAGGATGGTAAGCCAGTTATCGAAGAGGTTGATGGCGAGCTGCACATCAGCTTCACCTACGAGCTGATGCCTAAGGCAACGAAGCAGAAGGAACTGAACAAGAAAGCTTTCGATACATTATCTACTGCAGTATCTACAGCCTGGCAGGAGCTCTTGATAAAGGAGCAGGTGACAGATGTGAGCGTGTTATTGGAGAAGCACATCAATGCCTATACTGCAAAGAACTCGTTCGATTACTTCATTCACAAAGACCTTGGTGGTTTCTTGAGCCGTGAGCTGGATTTCTACATCAAGAACGAGGTTTTTGTTATAGCTGACCTTGATGCTGTTAAGTTGCAGAGTCAGTTGGCTGTAGTAAAGGCCATTGAGAAAGTTGGTCAGAAAATCATTGATTTCTTAGCACAATTAGAGAACTTCCAAAAGCGCCTTTGGTTAAAGAAGAAGTTCGTGGTGCAGAGCGACTACTGTATTACACTTGATCGTGTGCCAGAAAAGTTCTATCCAGAGATTTGTGCAAATGATGAACAGCGTAAGGAATGGGTACGCCTGTTTGCTATTGATGAGATAAAAGGGTACAGTGAATCTCTAAATCTTGATTTTTTAAAAGATAAAATAAACAAGAACTTGGTTCTTGATACTAAGTTCTTTCCGTTGTCTTTTAAACGTAAACTACTTGCAGAGTTAGATGAATTGGATAAGCACACAAATGGTTTATTAGTAAATAGTGACAACTATCAAATGCTACGCTTCATATATGCTAAATATGCTAATGGGGTTGATGGGATTTATATTGATCCTCCATATAACACAGGAAATGATGGATTTATATATAAAGATGGCTATTCTCATAGTTCGTGGCTAACGATGTTCCATGATCGATTAACAGAGGCCAATAAGTTAAAGAAAGCCGAATGCCCACATTTCGTAAGTTTGAATTCTCGAGAAATCATGAATCTCATTTCTTCGTTGTATGATTATGATACTTGGTTTTCTATTAAAGTAAGGCATGAGGAAAGACTTTTACGAGTAGATATAAAATACCAAGATGTGATAGAATATCTAATTCAGCTCAATAAGGATTTTGTTCCTTCTAGATTATTTAAGGATAAAGATGAGACTGAAGACTACCTTTATTCTGTTGAGTATGATGAGGAACCTGACGAGATTCTACATATTGGTGGCTATGAAATAGAAAAGTATGATGCAAAGAAAGTGCGTGTAATAAAACATAATACTCCTTCAGCGTCTCTGTTAAAACGATATACAATAAGAGGCTCCTTAATCACTCAATCAGGTTCAGCTAGCGAGTTTTATGAAGCAAATTTGAGAGAAAGAAGATATATTGATGGATGGGGATGCTTATATAAAGTTATAGGTATGGGAACCAAAGGAGACGGTCTTGGATATAGGCTTATTATGCAACCTGATGCTTCTGGGGGTGATAATGGTTTGTATTTCCAAGGTTGGCCTCTTAATCATGTAGATAAAGGATTACCACATCCCAACTATTATGATTTTGTTCAGCAATTCAATGATTGCTCAAATCAAGGTGGAATAAAATTCCCAAACGGGAAAAAACCTATAGAGTTTATGGATAAGGTATTTCATATATCTAACTTTAACAGAGATTCAGTAATTGTTGACTACTTTGCAGGAAGTGGCTCAACTGGACATGCGATAATAGAACATAATAGAAAACATCCTGACTCAAACTGGAAATATTTACTAGCAGAAATAGGTGAATATTTTGAAGAAAAGACAAAGAGGAGAATGGTAAATGTTACATATTCTAGTGATTGGAAAGATGGCAAGCCTACTTCTCGTAATGGTGTTTCTCAATGCTTCAAGTACATTCGTTTGGAACAATACGAAGATACGCTGAACAATCTGGAGGTGAACGATAGTTTTGGTCAAGGCGATAATGAAAGTTACATGCTGCGCTACATGCTCGACACAGAGACACGTGATAGCCTTATCAATACGAAGGACTTTGTTCGTCCTTTCGATTATACCATCAAGACCACTCGTGACAATGAACTGGTGGATACACCTGTGGATTTGGTGGATACCTTCAACTACTTGATAGGTCTGCACGTTGACAGTATCCATTGGCATAAGGATGATAACATCTGTGTGGTGGAAGGAACGACGCATATTGAGAAGGAACATGCTCTGGTCATCTGGCGCAATCAGGATGTCATCAAGAATGATGATCTGAACGATTTCTTCCGCAAGCAGGATTACTCGACACTCGACCGTGAGTTTGACGTGATTTACGTGAATGGCGACAACACCCTGCCAAACCTTAAGAGCGACGAAGAACATTGGAAAGTTCGATTGATAGAGCAGGAACTGATGAAACGAATGTTTGAAGAGGAGTAAGACTATGCCAAGAGGAAGACAACGAACAGACAACGGCAAGTTGCAATATGCGCTGGTGACGTTCAACTATGTGCTACACCTGTTGGGTGCCAAGAGTCTGACGGCACTGTCAGAGGACTTGAAAGACCCCATCTATGAAGGTGTGGACGAAAATGGTATCTCGCGTCTCTACTATGCCATGCGCGACCATCTGCATAATGGCGAAGTGACCACAGACGACCTGCTGGAGTATGACCATCATATCGTGAAACTGACCAACGAGATTAATGAGAAGCGTCGTGACAAGATTGTATGGAAGTATTTCCAATATCTGAGTCTGCTGTTTACAGAGATTTATTTAGATAGGTATTTCCGCAATAAACAGGAATTGGTAAAAGAACTCAATGAATTCCTATTAAACGATTTTACCTTTCGTGAAGGAACATGGGATGGTGTACCAGACTTTACAGAGGACGACCTGAACAAATTGGCATTCTGGTGTGCTACAGGAGCAGGAAAAACCCTGATGATGCAGGTTCACATCAAGCAATACTTGTATTATGCACAAAAGGCAGGTAAGTTGAACGATATCAACAACATTATCCTGTTGACACCCAACGAGGAACTAAGCCGACAACACTTGGAGCAACTGCAGAAGTCGAACATGGCTGCTGAACTATTTTCAAAAGGAGGCTTGGGAGGTCTCTTTCAAAAGCAGACCATTCAGGTGATTGACATCAACAAACTGGCTGATACCAACGGCGATAAAACTGTAGCTGTAGATAGTTTCGAGGGGAATAACTTGGTATTGATTGACGAGGCTCATAAAGGAAGTGGTGGCGATGTGTGGATGAAGTATCGCAATAAACTGACTGAGAACGGTTTCTCATTTGAATACTCTGCTACCTTTGGACAGGCCATAGGTGCTTTAGGCAACAAGGACAAGAAAGAGTTCCTGCAGATATACGGTAAGGCCACGCTCTTCGACTATAGCTATCGCTATTTCTATAATGACGGCTATGGCAAGGATTATCGCATTATGAATATGCGAGAATGGCAGGAGCAGCATATGCTGGCAGAGTATCTGACGGCGTATCTGCTCTGTCTGTATGAGCAAAAGGTGGTGTTCAAAAGCGACCATCGCATAGAGCGCGACTTCCTGATAGATAATCCGCTGGGGGTGTTTGTCGGTGGTAGCGTCAGCGCATCAAGTGCAGGCAATGTGTGGAATGGTCATCAAGTGTCAGACGTGGTGATGATTCTGCTTTTCCTGAACGACTTCCTAAAACAGAAGAACGACTATAAACAGCATATCATCAATATCCTGAATGGTACCACCTCGCTGACGGATAAGAACGGCAATGCTATCTTCAGTAAGGCGTTTAAACGACTGAAGAAGGACAACGAGTATAACATTGATGCAGCCAAGGCTGAAAAGATATATCAAGGTGTACTGAAGGAGGTGTTTAATGCCAGCATCGAAGCAACGCTGCATGTGGATGTACTGAAAGGACTGGATGGAGAAATAGGACTTCGTGTAGGTACGTCAGACTATTTTGGACTCATATTTGTAGGCGACACCAAAAAGGTGGCTGATATGTGTAGAGCTACTGAAGCGTTTGATGTTTTTGAAAAGCCCTTTACCAATAGGTCGCTGTTTGCAGAGATAACAGAAAAGACGTCAACAGTTAACATGCTGATTGGCTCGAAGAAGTTTACTGAGGGCTGGAGCTGTTGGCGCGTGTCGTTGATGGGCTTGATGAACTTTGGTAAAAGCGAGGGCTCACAGATTATTCAGATGTTTGGACGTGGTGTGCGACTGAAGGGCTATAAGATGTCGCTGAAGCGTAGCACGGCTCTTGACAGTAGCATCAAGCCTCACGACAGCATGATACCCAAAGACCTAAAGGTAATGGAGACGCTGAACATCTTTGGTGTACGCTCCAACTATATGGACCAGTTCAAAGCCTACTTGGAGGATGAAGGTCTGCCACAGAACGACAGCGAGATTGTGGAACTGACGATTCCCACGATACAGACACTTCCAGAGGGCTTGAAGATACTGAGAGTGGACAAGGATTATAACTTCAAGAAAGAAGTGCCTATCAGAAGTCTGTTGGACTATTGCAAGACCGTCAGTATCACGCTCGACTGGTACCCCAAGATTCAGAAACTGCAAAGTGAGAAGGGAGGTAATGGTACGGCTGAGAAACATGAAGACTGGCTAAAGGATTGGCAGTTAAACTTGCTTAACTGGCAGGGCATCTTCTTTGAAATGGTGGATTTCAAGAATGAACGTTCGTGGTATAACATGGAAATACATCAAGACGAGTTGCGTGAGATTCTCTCCGACCATCAATGGTATAAGCTATCGGTGCCTGAGCGTTCGATGCAATTCAGCAGCAATTATGGGCAAGACGTGGCCGAATGGCAGGATATTGCCGTCAGTCTGTTGAAAGCCTATATCGACAAGGCTTATAAGATGATACGCGGTAAGGAAGAATCGAAGCATCAGCATATTGAAATACTGACGAAGGAAGATCCTAATTTCATCAAGGAATATGAGATAGCTGTCAGCAAAACGCAAGACAACTGGATAAAGGCTCTGCAGAACATTGAAAAAGAGGTGCGTCAAGGAACGCTCAACGGCTTGCGGCGCATAGAAAACGAGAACTTCGAGGCTCTGTACTTCGCACAGCATTTGTTTAACCCTGTGATGTTCCTTAGTGAGAACTTCAAACCTGGCGAGGGCAATGAGGTACAGATTTATCCTGTGGCAGTAAACAAAGGTGAACGAAAGTTTATTAATGACCTTCAACGATATTATCAGCAGCATGGTGAAGGTCGCGAGATCTATCTGCTTCGAAACGTCAGTCGCAAGGGTATAGGCTTCTTCGAGAATGCTGGCTTCTATCCAGACTTCATCCTCTGGATTCGTGAGGGCAGAAAGCAGTATGTGAACTTCATCGACCCCAAAGGTATCAGTCATCTGCATGGCATGGAGGATGAAAAGATACAGTTATACAAGTATCTGAAGGAAGTCATCGAGCCAACCTTAGGTGATGATAGTATTGCCCTGAACAGCTTTATCATCAGCAACACGGACTATCGCCAGGTGGACTTCTGGGGTAAAGGTCAATTAGAGAAGTTCCATGAGAACCATGTGTTATTTCAACTAAACGATGGTTATGTGGACGATATGATGGAGATGATTAAGTCGGCGTGATAGGATGAGCATTTTATGTACAATCGCTGCCCTTGCAAGAGCAGACTGCAAAGGCGACGTTTGTATAGGGTCAGTTGATGACTACCAATTTGTTGTTTGGTAGGTCGTACCTGACAGGATGGGTAAACGACATGGTTTCTCCGCCTGTAATGGCTGTGGTATCTATGCCGCGACGCTGGAACTCATCGATGAGTGCTTGGTCGTGATAGGCTCGCATACTGGACCATCCATGATTACCAACCTGGGCGTTGAAAACTGTGACTAACTCGGGAATCTGCATGTCTGCGAATTGCAGTGCATACTTCGTGTAATAAATGTGCTGTTGCATAACGTTTTGTTTTGAAGTGAATACTATTGCTTCCGCATCGTACTGACCACCGTGGCTACGTTTTGCTCGGTTGGCGAGTCCATCCGAAGATGACTGCTCTTGATG
>JAEEGI010030606.1_pt1 | contig 10113 bp, 9 predicted proteins | sample 8958751 | NCBI WGS metagenome assembly JAEEGI01 (sample SAMN16246545, study PRJNA631951) | gut metagenome | biome: gut microbiome; feature: rumen; material: KS-attached | host: Bos | place: Iran: Karaj | collected 2018-10 | reverse complement strand
ATGTGCAGATTTTTCTCCGCCGTCACAGTCCACATGTCCTGCCGGTCCTGATTGCTCACGTTCAGCACATAGTAATCGCCGTGCCAGGGCCCCGCTTCCTGTTCATCACTCAATGAGTATGTGTTGGCCGGAATACCCCTGTTTAAAAACGCATGGGAATTTAAGGTCTTTTCATAGAGAAACAACAGGGCGGAAATCGGATAATATTTCGTCGCGTTGCTGTTTTTGACATACTCACCGTTCAGCGCGTCGCTGCAGTTGTATGCGTTGGCCCTGCCTTCGTTCACAAATCCGAATTCCACCTGCTGGCCAAACGACGTGCTGAAGACCTCCGGCGTAAACTTCTTGAACTTCTGCATGGCATTTTGCAAGGTTTCACCCCGCAGGCGGATACCCTCTTCCCCCGCGCCGGCCGTATCCGTCTTCCAGGTATAACAGGTGGCCAGTTCTTCGGTCACGTTCCCGTTCCCGTCCAGTGCCTGCATCGCGATGATGGGCGCTCCCGGAGACGTTTCCATGGTAAAGCCTTCCTGGGTTTCGGAAGCCTTCCCGTGCAGCGTGATGATAAACATCCTGGCCGTCACTTTTCCATTTACATCTTTCATTTCATAGATCCCGTCCTCCGGCGGCATGGCCCAGGCGGAAACCGTAACCAGCAAACACACCAGCATCACGATCATGGAAAAAAGATTCCGCATCCGTCTCATCGCTTTACCCTCCCTGTTTATACAAATTTTGTTTTTCGTTCCGGAACCGGACGACAATATAATAATTATTCAAAACAATAATTCAGTATTATTGTAGCATAAAATCAAAATTTGTAACATATCCGCTCTGCATTTTTGCGTAAGCTTTGTGAATATAGTATAATAGTAAAAAAGAAGTAAAAGGAAGTGTTAGCCATGCCTGTCGCGATTCCCGACGCAGTCCTCCAGATTGACGGAGCTATTCTGCTTATTATACAGAACAATCTGCGTTCCCCGTCCCTGACGCCGTTTTTTAAAGCCGTTGCCGATTACGGCGTCATTATCCTGGGTGTGTATGTAGCCCTGATGCTGATATGGGAAAAACGGAGAATCTTCCCCATCGCCTCCGCCTGTGTAATCAGCGGCCTGCTGGGAAATTTCTTTAAGGATTATCTGAAAAAACTGATCATGCGCCCCCGTCCCTTTCTGGACGTTCCGTCGCTGGTGCCCGCGGTTAAAAAAGTGCCCAAAGGCTTTTCCTTCCCTTCAGGGCACACCACTCTGGCCTTTGCCGTGGCATTTATCATCTATCGCATTTTGCCGAAGCGCTACAGCATCCCCGCGTTTCTGATCGCGGCGCTGGTTGCGTTCTCCCGTTTATATCTGGGTTTGCATTACCCCACCGATATCCTGGGCGGCATCTGTGTAGGTTATGTGGCCGGGCTGATTACGGACTTTTTGTATAAGAGATAGCGTTCACATTTTGATAAACGATACAATTCTATAAACCAACAAGAGGGGGAATCATTATGAAAAAGCTGCTTATGATTCTGATGCTCTGTGCCGCTGTCCTGGGTTTCTGCCCTCAGGAAGCCCGTGCCCATGACGAGATCAAACTGTCCGGCGACGCTTCGGACTTCGTAGTATTGACTGACGTGGTGCCGGACGCGATTCTGGAGATCCGTTACTTTTCTACTTACAACTTTGTAGGGGACCGCATCGACGGTTACCACCAGCCCACCGCCCTGCTGACTAAAGAAGCGGCCCTGGCCCTGAAAGCGGTCAGCGATGACGTAATCAAAAAAGGCTACCGTTTAAAGATTTTCGACGCCTACCGTCCCCAGATGGCGGTTTCCCACTTCGCACGCTGGGCCAAAGATTTTAAGGACACCCGCATGAAACCCTATTTTTATCCGGAACTGACAAAAGACGTGCTGTTCCCCCTGGGTTACATAGCGGAACACTCCGGCCACAGCCGGGGCAGCACGGTAGACCTGACCCTGTTCGACATGACCCTGGAAAAAGAAGTGGACATGGGCGGCACTTTCGATTATTTCGGCCAGCTCTCCCACCCCGACTACAAAAAGATTACGAAAAAGCAGTATAAAAACCGCATGATCCTCCGGGAGGCGATGCTGGCCCACGGCTTTAAGCCTCTGGTAGAAGAATGGTGGCATTTCACGCTGAAAGACGAACCCTATCCGGACACCTATTTCACCTTCCCGGTCAGCGAGGCTTCCGTGAAACGGGAAACCAAACCGGCAGTTCGGGAACTGAAGCCGGCTGCATAGAGGTTTAGCTTTTCCATCAAACACGCAGAATTTGTCTTTGCCAAAAAATACACAGCCTTTGCTCTCACTTTGTGAGGCAAGGGCTGTTAGTAACATAAGGAGTAACACTATGCCTGTAACATTTATCCGCGGCGACATTACCAAACTGGAAGTGGATGCCATCGTCAACGCAGCCAATAACGAACTGCGGGGCGGCGGCGGTGTGGACGGCGCCATCCACGCGGCGGCGGGAGCGGAACAGCTCCACGCCTTCTGCAAAACCCTGGGCGGCTGTCCTACCGGTGAAGCTAAACTCTCTCCCGGTTTCAACCTGCCCGCAAAATATATCATCCATACGGTGGGACCTGTGTGGCAGGGCGGCACATTTCACGAAAAAACGTTGCTGACCTCCTGCTATATCCGTTCCCTGGAACTGGCGCGGGAGAATCATTGCAGATCCGTGGCCTTTCCGCTGATCTCCGCCGGGGCCTACGGCTATCCCTATAACGATGCCCTGCAGATTGCCTACGATACCTGCCGGCGTTTCTTAACCGAAACAAAGGCAGACATGGAAATCTATATCGTGCTGTACCTGCGCGAACGCAGTTACAACGCAAACGTCCGGCGGCACAGGGATTATTCCCGGTTCCCCGACGAGGCCGCTTTCCGGCGCGTAGCGGAATACATCCGCGAACATTACCATTTTGAAGAAGAAGAAGCAGCAGAACTCGAAACAGCTCTTTTCGACAGAACAGACGCTGTTCCGGAGCCCGTTGCTCCTAAAGCGGCTGCGCCGAAACCGGCAAAGAAACGATGCGCAAAAGAATCGCCGTCGTCGGGCAGCGCTTTTAATGCGCAGGAGATACCTCCCTGGATGGCGATGCCCGGATCCGGACCTGAGGAAAGCAAACCCTCCGTGGAAGCAGCAGAAGACTTAATGGAAGACTCTATGCCGTCCGCTCAGTCTGACGCGAAAGAAAGCCGCCTCATGTTATCCATGAAACCTTTCCGGATGGCCGGCGGTTATCGGGGTAAATTACTCCGGAAGGAAGACTTTCCCGTTGAAGAAACTTTTACGCAGCTGGTGATCCGCTTTATGCGGGAAAAACACATGGACCCGCCGGAAGTTTACACCAACGCCTGCCTGGACCGGAAATTGTTTTCCAAAATCCTGTGCAATATGGACTACCAGCCGAAAAAGTACACCGCTGTCCGGCTGGCCCTGGGCCTGAAACTTTCCCCGGAAGAAACCGATAAGTTACTGAACGCGGCGGGTTACGTCCTGTCCCACAGCAAACTGACCGACCTTGTCATTTCCTATTGCATTGGCGCCAACAAACGGGACGTCTGGGAAGTCAACGGTCTTCTGGAAGACTTTGGCCTGACCACTATCTGAGTTACTTTTATAGTAAATTTGTGTATTTTATAATTCCATAGTAAATTTGTATACAGACTATATATCGGTTTTATTTAAAAAGGAGACCCCCGAAAGGTCTCCTTTTTCCTTTTAAGCCATAAAAATATCGCAGCCGGCCGGCATTTCCGCCAACTGGCTGCGATGTATTTTTGTACTGAATTCTGCAAAAGCCTCTTACCTCCAGCGGGTAAGCTGCAATTCCCTCACTCAGCCCGCAGGCATTCAGTTACGCTTCTTGCAGTATGGATTCGCATTGATTTCTTCAATTACGGGCGCGGAACCCAGTATGTTCTGGAACGCGATCAGGGAATCCATGACCTGATGAGGATCCAGCCCTTTCATGATAAAGACAATCTGGGAGTTATGTTCTTCCCCGTTCCAGTCTTCCAGATGATGGGGCGGGTGGATGATGTGCTGCACGCCGTTGATGACGATGGGACCCTGGTCTCCGACATCCACAATGCCCTTGATCCGGAGCATTTTTTCCCCGTGCCTGTACAGAAGCATGCTCATCCACAAACCGAAGGCCGTCCAGTCCAAAGGATCGTAGAACTTAATTGACATGGACCTGACATCGCTTTCATGCCTGGAATCCTGCGCATCAGGGTTGTCTTTCAGCGTGGCCAGTCTGGTTTCCATACGGCTCTGTCCGTCGCCGAAGACGGCCTGGGGATCGATTTGCCCGTTGGCAGCCGTAAGCACCACGGCGGCCGGATTCAGATGGCGCAGCCTGTGATGCATCTCTTCGACCATATGATCATGTACCAGATCAATCTTGGTAATGATGACAGTATCCGCCACGGCAATCTGTTTTACCGATTCAGGATTGTTCTTCAGGTGCAGCTCACCGTTTGCCGCGTCAAGGCAGCAGACCACATTATCCACATAGTAGCGGTTGGTCAGCAACGGATCCATGAGAATGGAAAAAAGGATAGGGGCAGGGTCTGCCAGGCCGGTTGTCTCGATAACAACACGGTCCATGGGGAATTCCCCCCGTTCGTGTTCGTTCAGGATGTCCTTCAGTTCATTGACCAGATCCTCCCGCATGTTGCAGCAGATACAGCCGCCGCTGAGAAGACGGGTCTTTTCCTCTATACGGCGGATCAGCCGGTGGTCCAGGCCTGCCTCGCCGAATTCATTGATGATGGCGGCGGTGTTCCGGAACCGCTTGTCCCGGAGCACGTTCGCCAGAAGCGTAGTCTTGCCGCTGCCTAAAAATCCCGTGACGATGGTGATCGGATGTCTGTTGTCCCCGGAGACGCTCATCTGTCCTCACGCACCTTCCTGAATGGCCTTCAGGAAACCGGGATCCAGCGGATCCATCTCCTTATGGCACATATCCGACGCTGTCTTCCACATGCCGCCCAGGTCGTGAACAATCTTGCTGTTTCCTTTTTTATCAGCAATCACATATTTGCTGCCGTTCCAGTCCCGGATGTTCAGGCCGTAATATTCAAGAATCTTGTTGGCGATGGCGACGCGGCGTATGCGCAGCCTTCTTCTGTCACGCTGTCCTTCTCCCGCCGTGATGGTGGTCTTATTTCTGTATTCCACATCATGGAGCGGCTGATCGGTCCAGTGGACATGCATTACTAATTCACCGCACAAAACGCACATACGAATCCCTCCTTTCGGGAACGGTTTTTTACAGGGTGGTGTGCGGAGACCGTGGAAACGGCCTCCGCGAAAAAGAAGTGATTTAACCTGGCCGGAGGTAAGCCGCAGAGGATGCGTCCTGCCTTCAGGCCTGGAAGAACCCCTGTTTATTTTTTGGGCTTGGGATTTCTCTTCAGGAATTCGTCGGCCATTTCGTTCAGCGTGCACCAGCGTACGCCTTCGAAGGAATTGATGTGGTCGATCAGGTGCTGGTGGCAGCCCAGGCTCTTGATACGGCCGGATACGTCCGGATGGATGGTCATCGGGAAAATAGCCCAGTCGTAGTTTTCATATACATAATCGAACGAATCTTCCCACATGCCGAAGATGTCATGCGGATTATGGAAACCGAAGCTGTTGGGAGATTTCTTAATGAACATCAGAGGCGGAATATCGTCCAGGTCCCAGTTTGCCGGAATTTCAACCAGATCGGTCTCTTCGCCGCGGATCAACGGTTTCATCCAGGTGGAAGCCGGAGCGGAATAATCAATCTTGCTCCAGGAATCGCCAATGCGGACATAATACGGCAGGCAGTCGTGATGCATCAGGGAATGGTCGTATTTAATGCCGTATTTTTTCAGCAGTTTGTCGGTAACCGTGGAGAACTCCCACCAGGGAGCCACATAGCCCGTGGGGCCATGGCCGGTCAGCTTGGTAATCAGTTCGATGCTCTTGACCAGGATATCTTCTTCCTGCTGCGGAGTCATTGCGATGGGATTTTCATGTGCATAGCCGTGCGCGCCGATTTCATGGCCGTCGGCTACGATCATCTGCATTTGTTCGGGGAAAGTCTCGATGGAGTGGCCCGGTGCGAACCAGGTTACCTTGATGTTGTTCTTCTTGAATAATTTCAGAAGACGGGGGATGCCCACTTCACCTGCGAACAGGCCGCGGGAAATATCATCCGGTGAATCTTCGCCGCCGTAGGAGCCTAACCAGCCGGCGACCGCGTCAATGTCTACGCCGTAACCAACAAGAATTTCTTTTTTAGCCATTTTACATTCCTCCTTTAATCATTGAAACTTAATACGTTTACGTTCTATATTACCCGGTCGGGTACTATATCGATGGTGGCGTCAGAAACCCTTTATCCTGAGCTTTTCATTGAGATCCTTCAGATAGGGCACTTCTTTGCGCTGCCTTGCAACGGCCGCCAGGTCCAGGTCTGCTGTAATCACGGCTTCCCCGTCGGCGCAGGCGGACGCCAGAACCTGGGTGGAGGGTGACACGATGCGGGAAAGGCCGCCTAAGACGGTATCGTCTTCCGTCCCGGTGCGGTTGCAGGCCAGAACGAAGACGCCGTTTTCAAGCGCGCGCGCTCTTGAGGCCACGTCCCACACATGGGCCCTTGCCTTGCCGAAAGCGGACGGGAAGAGGATAATGTCGGCCCCTTTTTCCGTAAGAACCCGGCTCTGCTCCGGAAAGCCGATCTCATAACAGATCAGCATACCGACGGTGGCAAAAGGAAGAGTAACGGTCTGCAGTTCCGTGCCTTGTCCGAAACGTTTTTCCTCGCCGCTCCATAAATGCATCTTGCGATGTTTTCCTTCGATGCCCTCCGGCCCGACCAGGACGGCCGTATCGTATAACTGCCCCGTCTCATCGTCTTTTTCGATGATGGCGCCGGCAAGATAGAGGCTGTGCTTTTTCGCCAGAATCCGCATCCAGTCCGTCACCGGACCCGGGATAGTTTCCGCCAGCTTTTCGTCATCCCATTCCACGCGGTAGCCCGTGCTGAAAAGTTCCGGAAGCACCACCAGCCTGGAGCCACGACGTGCAGCCTCGTCAATAAATTTTTCCGCCCTGGCGAGGTTTCTTTGTTTTTCGCCGCGGATACAGTTCATCTGTACTACGGATACAGTCACCTGATTGTCCATTGCTTCGCCTCTTTTCTCCTTGCGGCAACTCCTTCCCGGAACTGCCTGCCCTCTGACGCAGAATCATTTCATCTTACGAAATCGTTTTTTCTTTACTTTTATTGTAATTCTCCTCTTTCAGCCCGGGAAGAAAGACTCTCCTTGTAGGCAGTCACAAAATTTCCTGCAGCATTCGGGGGAAAGCTGACAACATGCAAGGAAATCCCTGACATAGTCGAAGAATTCCTGCACTGATGCAGGAATTTTCTTTACACCGGGTTCGAACTAAAATGCGGCCGTTATATTGACTTTAAGTACGATTTATAAGATAATAAGTATAGAAAAGGAGATTTTGCATCGAATTTCTCTCAAATACGCCATGTCAGTAAGATGCAGGATTTTTCCTGCACCGAGGCTCTGTAAGGAGATGGTTTTGTGCGGCGCAGCCTTCGGGCAGCGTGGTTAGGACGGTGGTTGTTATGCTGGATCAGGAACTGTTAAAGAGACTTTTGGTTATCAGCCAGCTGGGCAGCTTCGCCAAAGCGGCCGGCAAGCTTCATGTTTCCCGCCAGGCACTGGTAGAACAGGTGGCATCTTTGGAAAAACAGCTGTGCTTCCCTATCTTCCTGCGCACCAACCGGGGAACCCGGCTGAGCCGCGCGGGAGAGATTTACCTGCAGAACACGATGAAGCTGGAAGCGTCCTATGATGAGCTTCTCCGGCGCTGCCGGGAAACAACGGAAGGAGTGCAGTCCGTGACTATCGGGTCGCTCCCCAACCTGCCCGGGGTGTCGCTTCCTATCATCTGCCAGAAATTCCACAAATATTATCCCGGTGTGCAGCTGCATTTCAGAGACTTTTCACTGCCCCTGTATTTTGAGCAGTTCCAGCAGGGCCTGTTTGACGTGACCGCGGAATATATCATGAACTACTATCATCCGGCCTGCGACCTGGAATTTCTGCCGCTGGCAAAAGTGCGCCAGCACATCGGCGTGCTGCGGGACAGCCCGCTGGCGAATAAGCGCTTCATAGATTTTCCGGACCTGCGGGGGCATCCGCTCTTCATGTACCGGGAAGGCATCGGCCGGTCGGAGGATCAGCTGCGGGCCTATATACTGAAACACGAGCCGGATATCTCTATCGTGGACATCGACAGCTACGACAACTCGCTTCTTACCAAATGCCGTATGTCAGACGGGGTTACGCTTTTATATACCACGGAAAGCTTCCCTGCTTTCCGGAGCCTGCCGGCGGCCTGGAACATCCCCATCGAGCTGGGAATCGGCTACCACAGGAACCCGCCTCCCGCCGTGAGCTCGCTCCTGACCCTGGCGGAAGAACTCTTCCGGAGCGGGGGCAGGGACACCGCATGAGACAGGCGCCGGATTTGTCGCCTGACAGGCGACCACGACAAATAAATACTGATTTACAATAAGGCTGTAAGGAAAAATCCTTGCAGCCTTTTTCAGTACGCGCACGGCAAAACGCGCCGCAGGTATTGCAAAAACAGAACGGAAATGAAAACGGAAAACCGCCGTGACGTTTTACGGAAAAAATCTGCAGGAGTTCCGCGACCAACCGATTTTTTCGTAACATTTTTTCAAAAACAGGAGGAAACAGACATGAAAAAAGGATTAACGGAAATGCTCTTCATTCTTGACCGCAGCGGCTCCATGAGCGGACTGGAAACAGAAACCATCGGCGGCTACAACGGACTGATCGAAAAACAGAGACACGTGGAGGGAAGCGCCATTGTAAACACCGTCCTGTTTGACGGCGAAATGAACGTGATCCACAACCGCGTGCCGCTGGAAAAGGTAAAACCCCTCACCGAAAAAGAATACTACGCCCGGGGCTGCACCGCCCTGCTGGACGCAGTAGCCAAAAGCGTCAAACACATCCGGAAAGTACAGAAAGGCCTGCCGGAAGAGGAAAAACCGGAACACACCATCGTGGTCATCACCACCGACGGGGAAGAAAATTCCAGCCGGGAATACACCCTGGACAAAGTGAAACGGCTGGTAAAACGGATGCAGGAAAAACACAACTGGGAGTTCATGTTCCTGGGAGCCAACATCGACGCCATCAGCGCGGCGGGACGGATCGGCATCTCCGCCGACCGGGCTGTGCGGTACAAATCGGACAGACGGGGAACCGCGTTGAACTACAAAGTCGTAGGGGAAGCCATGGCCTGCATGCGTGCCTGCCGCAAACCTATTTCCAAAGACTGGAAGGCGGAAATCGAAGAAGACGTCGCGAAACGTGGCGAATAACAAGGAAACGCAAAGCCGGTTCTGCAAAACGGTCTTCCATAATTAATTCTTCCATAATAAATAAACAAAACTATCTTCCATAATTGAACAGTCATTCTCATTCCTCTCAAACAGAATCAGGGCGTGCCTTCATACTAAGAAGGACGCCCTGATTACATATTGCTGTCGAAACAAAATCCCGGCAGATCCTTATAAAACCCGCCGGGACTGTTGCAAATCACTTTTCTTTCAATTGTACTCTCTCAAACGCACAACTTTTCTGCATTTTAAGATCCTACTTCTTCACCTCAAACTTAAATCCTTTCCAGCTTTCCGTAAACAAATTACGCAGGCCGCCGGAATCTTTCTGCGCCTTTTCCCAGTTCACGGGGAAGATCCAGCTTATCCTGAAATCCGCAGGAACAGCGCCTGCAGCATACGCTTTTACATAGTCGTTCATCTCAGGTTCTGTCATTCTCTTTCCGTAGCGGTCTTCGGCATAATCAAAAATGGCCTCGGCTGTGGGAACGTCGTTGAAAAGACCATAGTTGCCATATTCCGCTCCAATGGTCTGGACCTCCACCGTTCCGTTCTTCAGTGACAGGACTTGCCGGTACAAACAAAAGCCAAGGTCACCCACACGGTTTAACGTTGCTGTATTATAAAAACGGATTTTGTCGCCGTCATTATAAAAAC
>JAEEGI010030604.1_pt1 | contig 10114 bp, 8 predicted proteins | sample 8958751 | NCBI WGS metagenome assembly JAEEGI01 (sample SAMN16246545, study PRJNA631951) | gut metagenome | biome: gut microbiome; feature: rumen; material: KS-attached | host: Bos | place: Iran: Karaj | collected 2018-10 | reverse complement strand
ATTCACAGCCGGCATCCGTCTTCTCTTTGAGATGCATTATATCTTCTTTACGGTTAGCGCTCTCGGGATGAACCTCGGGATAGCAGGCGCCGCCGATGCAGAAATCGGCACCGGACTCTTTAAGATCGGAAATGAGCTCAATCGCGTGATGATAATCCCATCCGCTTCTGTCCTCATTCATCCTGTCGGCAGGGATGTCACCCCTTAGTGCGAGCACATTCTCGATACCGGCTGCCTTGAAATCTTCAATCCTGCTTTTAACGCTCTCCCTTGACGAGGACACGCAGGTAAGATGAGCAAGAGAAGGCACGCCGTATTTTTCACTTATTTCACGGGCTATATCCAGTGTATACTGACTGGTTCCGCCGCCTGCACCATAAGTAACGCTCATATACGACGGATTCATTGCGGCGATTTCATCAACCGCCTTTTCAACAGCAGAAAATGAATCGCTCGTTTTGGGCGGGAAAACTTCAAACGACACCGTCGGTTTTTCTGATTTCAGAATTTCGGTAATTCTCATATGTATCCTCTTTCGGTTTTATAATCAGTTCAGCACAACTCCGTGCGAGAACATTTCGTTGACTCTCTTTTTGAGAGCGTCATATTCAGCGCCCTCAAGAGTCGGATTATTCTTGAGCAGCTGCTCTGCGGCATAGTGTGTTTCGCGCACCGTATCGCCGTCGGAGAGCATGTTTGATATTTTGAGATCCGGCAGACCGTGCTGCCTTGAACCGAGAAAATCACCGGGACCTCTGAGTTTCAGATCTTCATCGGCAATCTTAAAGCCGTCAGTTGTGGATTCAAGAATTTTCAGCCGCTGATTCTCTTCCCGGTTCTCATCACTCGCAATCAGAATGCAGGTGGACTTGGCTTCGCCTCTGCCGACCCTGCCTCTTAACTGATGAAGCTGCGAAAGGCCGAAGCAATCGGCATTCTCAATAACCATAATTACTGCATTCGGGACATCGACTCCGACCTCAATCACGGTAGTTGAAATCAAAAGATCTGTTTTGCCCTGTGAAAAATCGGACATCACCGTTTTCTTTTCATCGGCTTTCATTCTGCCGTAGAGAAGCCCGAGCTTAAAGCCCTTGAAGAAGCCGTCTTTAAGTTCATTATAAAGATTGACTGACGCTTTTCTCTCGGAATCAGCCTCTTCTTCATCGATATCAACCAGCGGGCACACTATATATCCCTGATAACCCTGAAGGAGATGCTTTTTTATATAGGCATATGCTCTCTCTCTCTTATCCGGACCAACCGCAAACGTATCAATCTTCTGACGGCCGGCAGGCATTTCATCGAGAATGCTGATATCAAGGTCTCCGTAGATTATCAGCGAGAGCGTTCTCGGAATAGGAGTCGCGGACATAACAAGTATATGAGGATTCTTGCCCTTTGCGCCGAGTTTTCCGCGCTGAGCCACGCCGAATCTGTGCTGTTCATCGGTAACGGCAAGCCCGAGATTAAGAAATTCGACATCATCCTGAATTATGGCGTGAGTTCCGATGACAAGGTCAACTCTGCCTTCTTTGAGTCCGGCTTTAATCAATTTCTTTTCCTTAGCGGGTGTTGAGCCCGTGAGCAAAGCGACATTTATGCCGGCATTTTCAAAAAACGAAAGAAACGTTTTATAATGCTGAGTGGCAAGCACTTCTGTCGGCGCCATTATTGCCGCCTGGAATCCGTTTTTAACAATATTGTAAATCAGTGCCGCGCTGACTGCGGTCTTGCCCGAGCCGACATCGCCCTGAAGCAGACGGTTCATCGGGAGGCCCGAAGACATATCGGCAACACAGTCATTGATTGCCCTTTTCTGTGCGCCGGTCAGTTCAAAAGGCAGAAGTTTAAGAAACTCATCGCTGTAATTCTCGGTTATGACAGTGCCGGTTGATTTTCTCGATTTGATTTTAAGCCTTGAAAGGCCGAGTTGAAGCAAGAAAAGGCTTTCGAAAGAAACCCTGCGTTTCGCTTCGGAAAGCAAATCGGGAGAGGTGGGGAAATGAATATTCACCAGCGCGTCGCGAAGGCCCATGAGACAGTAATCATTCCTTATCTTCTCCGGAAGATAATCCTCCATTTCGGGGATTGAATCAAAAGCGGTTTTAAGCAGTTTTTCAATATAATTAGTGTTGAGCGATGAAGTCTGCGGATAGACGGGTCTGAAAGTTATCCCGTCTGAAACCCTGAAGAATTTCGGCGATGTCATGGATTTATATCGCTGGCCAAACGGGGTGATTTTTCCGTAGAAGTAGTATTCTTCCCCGTTAATGAGCATATCGGGAATATATTTATTATTGAAGAACACGATGTTCATTACCGATTCGCCGTCGGTAATATCAACCGAATATGTGGTCATCCCTTTGCGGATATAGTGCTCGCGCGGCACAGAGCCGACAAAAGCCCTGATACAGACATTTTCATTGAGCGGAGCAGACCTTATCGACATCCCCCGGGAAAGGTCAATATAGTTTCTCGGGAAATACGTAAGAAGGTCGTATACTGTGTATATACCGGCCTTATTGAGCGCCTCGGCGCGTTTCGCCCCGACGCCTTTGAGCGCGGTTATATTATCCGAAGGTTTAATCATTTCAGGCTCCAGGTTTCGATATCGGAGAATACATCGGCATCACAGCCTTTGAATTCGCCGCGCATTGATTTGGTATAAGAAGCGACTCCGTTCCGGTAACAGAGCGGCGCATAAATCATATCCTCATTGCAGACATTTATGAAATCCATAATCTCACAGCTGCCGGCAAGGAAATCGCTGTATTTGAGTACCGTTGCCGCCTCATCGTCTATGCCGTAAGACGCCGCACCGGTCAATACGGGCGAGAGATCCATATTGAAATTCAGTCGGACTTCGCCGATATAAATATCATAATCTCCCGATTTTACCGCCTGAATATAAGCGTCTTTCATAAGAGCGCTAACGCGGACATAGAACCCCGCTTTTTCAAGGCACTCTTCGATTATCTCTGCGGCATCGGTCTTGAATTCATTCTCTGCGTTACAGAGGATGGATATCTCTCTTGTAGCAGGCTCAATTCCGGCTGACTTTATAAGCTCTGCGGCACCGGCAATATTCACGGACGGGTCCACGGCGATTTCTTTAATGGCGTACCAATCGGGATTGAACATAGTGAGGGCGGGTCTTGCGTGGGAGCGGAAAGCCGAAGCGGCTACCAGTTCTCTGTCAATACACATACTGACAGCCCTTCTCATCTCGGGCATCCAGAACCATTCATCAGCGAGGTTGAAACCGAGATAGACGAAATTATTGATTCCGATATCTACATTATTTGCGTTCATTCGCGAATAAGTACCGCCGGACAAGTCATTATATGAAAATGCGGTATTGCCGATAACCAGACTGCTCTCAAAAGAATCGCTCTCGTGAATCGGCTCAAGGTTTATCGTTCTGAATATCGGGTCGAAATCGGTTCTGTAAGAATTAACAACAAGATAAATATTTTCGCCGTCGCGCTGGAAAGAGTATCTGCCGCAGCCGAGAGGAAAACCGTCTTCGGTGTTCCTTACTATCGGGAAATCGAGGCAGCTGAGCGCATAAGGGTCGGGAGTTTCAAGATCGAAAACGACGGAATTATCCGAGCCGATGTGTGCCTCGGAAATATTGCGAAGGCGTGTCTCATAAGCAGAGGATTCCTTAGCCTGATAGAAAGATGATATAATGTCATTCACCGAGATATCGGAACCGTCGCTGAATTTGAATTCATTCAGCGTGACGCTGACAAGTGTCGAACCAACCACAGCAGACTTAGCGACTACCGGTTTCGGTTCATAAGCGCCGTCAAGTTTATATAGCCCGTCATAAACGAGTTTGGTAAGCTGAAAATTAATAGATGTTTCAGATGTCATCGGATTGAGCGAATCATTTTTCGAATAGGCAAGTTTCAGAGTATTCTGCTCCGCAGTCGTTGTAGGTTCTTTTTTTGTTTTACCCGGCGTTGTATTCCCGCCACCGCAGGCAGTGAGCGAGAGCAGAATCATAATAACCGCCGTAAGAATACAGATTGTTTTCTTCATAAATCTATCCTTTATCTCAGAAGCGCTTCAAAAAGAAACACTTTCACATTTTAGTTATATAGATAATTATATAATAATTGTAGGAATTTGTAAACAACAAATTTATTTTATTATTGTATTTAAGTTCAATTCATTGTATAATAATGAAAATGAAATAATCCGAAAGGATGAATAATATGAAATTAGGCATAGTAGGTCTGCCGAATGTCGGCAAAAGCACATTATTCAACGCCATAACCAACGCGGGCGCCCAAAGCGCGAATTACGCCTTCTGCACCATTGAGCCGAATGTCGGCGTAGTAGCCGTCCCCGATGAGAGACTGGATAAGCTCGCAGAGATATATAACCCTGTAAAGATTACACCGGCATTCATTGAATTTGTTGACATAGCCGGTCTTGTCCGCGGAGCTTCAAAAGGCGAAGGCCTCGGCAATAAGTTTCTCTCCCACATAAGAGAAACCGATGCGATTATTCATGTTGTCAGATGCTTCGAAAACGATGATATTGTTCATGTTGACGCAACAATTGACCCGGCAAGAGATATAGAAACAATCAATCTGGAACTGATATTCTCCGACATAGAAATGGTCGAGCGCAGAATTGACAGAGTTTCAAAAGCACTCAAGGGCGATAAATCACTTGCAGGCGAGCTTGAATTCCTTAAAAAACTCAAAGATTCTCTCGAAAGTAATATTCCCGCGAGAAACATCGAATGCGATGAAAACGAAAAAACCTGGCTCGCGGAAATAGCCCTTCTGACCTCAAAGCCCGTTATCTACGCATGCAATATGAGCGAGGATGACTTTGCCTCGGGCATAGACAATAATCCTCACTATAAAGCGGTATGTGAAATCGCAGCCGCGGAAGGCAGCGAAGTGCTGCCGATATGCGCGGAGCTTGAGGCGGAAATAGCTTCACTCTCCCCTGAAGAAAAAGAAATGTTCCTTTCGGAACTCGGCGTTGAGAGCGGCGGTCTCGACCTGCTGGTCAAGAAGAGCTATTCCCTGCTAGGACTGATCTCATTCCTAACGGCAGGTCAGCCGGAGGTAAGGGCATGGACAATCAAAAAAGGCACTAAAGCACCACAGGCAGCCGGCAAAATCCATACTGATTTTGAGCGCGGATTCATCAGAGCGGAGGTAATCGCGTACGATGAGCTGATAAAATACGGCTCGCTCACGGCCGCGAAGGAAAAAGGCCTTGTCCGCAGCGAAGGCAAAGAGTATGTTATGAACGACGGCGATGTTGTTCTGTTCAGATTCAATGTGTAAAGAGCATCACAAATAAATATTGACACACAATGTCTCAGCATATATAATCAAATGTAATCAAATAAAAATCATTCATAGGAGGATTATTATGAAAAAGTTTATCTGCAAATTCTGCGGCTATGTTCACGAGGGTGATACCGCTCCCGAAGTATGCCCGAAATGCAAGCAGAAAGATGCATTCTCAGAGGTTTCCGCTAATCCCTACGCAGGCACTCAGACTGAGAAGAATCTTCAGGCGGCATTCGCCGGCGAATCCCAGGCAAGGAATAAATACACCTACTTCGCATCCAAGGCAAAGAAAGAAGGCTATGAGCAGATAGCCGCCCTTTTCCTCAAGACCGCCGATAATGAAAAAGAACATGCAAAACTCTGGTTCAAGGAACTCAACGGCATCGGCTCGACAGCCGAAAATCTCGAAGCTGCCGCCGACGGCGAAAACTTTGAGTGGACCGATATGTACGAAGATTTTGCAAAGACCGCCGAAGCGGAAGGTTTTCCCGAGCTTGCCGCAAAATTCCGCGGTGTTGCCGCTATAGAAAAGCACCATGAAGAGCGTTACAGAGCGCTTCTCAAGAATGTTGAAACAAAGCAGGTATTTGAGAAGAGCGAAGTTAAAATCTGGGAATGCCGTAACTGCGGTCATATCGTAATCGGCACTAAAGCGCCCGACATCTGCCCGGTATGCGCTCATCCCCAGAGCTTCTTTGAAGTAAACGCAGAGAATTATTGATTACGGAGATTTAAAATGAAATTCTATAAATGCGCAAAATGCGGTAATTTTGTCACTTTCCTTACCGACAAGACTCCCTGCACACCATTCTGCTGCGGCGAGGAAATGACGGAACTTACCGCCAACACCACCGATGCCGCTCTTGAAAAGCATGTTCCGGTCATTGCTGCTGACGGCAATACCGTAACAGTTACGGTCGGCTCGGTCGAGCATCCTATGCTTGATGCCCACTATATTCAGTTCATTATTCTTGAAACAAATCAGGGATATCAGAAGAAGGACCTCAAACCCGGAGATGCACCGGTTGCAAAATTTGCACTTTCCGACGGAGAAACAGCAGTCGCGGCTTATGAATACTGCAACCTCCACGGTCTTTGGAAAGCAGAAGCATAAAATAACAGAAACCCCCGCCCTGCCGGACGGGGGTTTAACTTTGCATAAATCTGATTCTTAATTCTTGAATTTATCGAAAAAACCTTTTTTGGCTCCCTGGGCATCTTCTAGTTCCAAGCCGAGCTGAGGCGCCAGATCGCGGAGCTTTCTCTTCTGATCTTCGCTGAGTCCTTTGGGAGTATCGACCACAACGGTAACAACCATATCTCCCCTGCTCTTGCTGTTAACGACCTGAATTCCCCTGCCTCTGAGGCTGAATTCGGTTCCCGACTGCGTTCCGGCAGGAATGTCAAAGAAAACATCACCGTCAAGAGTCGGTATTCTCAGCTTGCCGCCGAGAGAAGCCTGAATAAAGTTGATATGCTTATCAAGAAGGAGCGTATATCCCTCACGGGTGAAATACGGATGGGGTCTGACAACAACGATTACTTCAAGATCGCCTTCCGGTCCGCCATTTACGCCCGCGTTCCCTGCGCCGTAAACGACAAAAGACTGCCTGTCATCTATTCCTGCGGGAACATTGATTTCAATGGATTCCTTCTGTGAAATTCTGCCCTTGCCTCTGCATTTCGGGCAGGGTGTTTCTATTATCTTGCCCGCGCCTGAACATTTTGAGCAAGGCTTCTGAGTCTGAATGGTGCCGAATGGTGTTCTCTGCTGAACAGTTACGTATCCCCGGCCCTGGCAATCAGGGCATTTCTTGGGACTTGTACCGCTCGCGCATCCGCTGCCGTGGCAGTCGGGGCAGGTATGAATCTTATTAACATCTACCTTTCGTTTGCAACCCTTGGCGGCATCTTCAAATGAAATAGTCAGACGTGTGCGTAAATCCTCACCTCTTCGCGGAGCGTTGGGATCACTCCTGCGGCTGCCGCCGCCGAAACCGCCGAATCCTCCGCCGAAGAATGAGCCGAATATATCGCCTAGATCGACATCGAATCCTCCGCCGCCGAACGGGCTTCCACCCGCTCCGAAGTTGGGATCGACTCCCGCGTGACCGAACTGATCGTATTTGGCTCTCTTTTCCTTATCGGAAAGCACCTCATACGCCTCGTTGACCTCCTTGAACTTTGCTTCGGCAGCCTTGTCATCGGGGTGAAGGTCGGGGTGATACTGCTTTGCCTTCTGTCTGTATGCTTTTTTAATTTCTTCGTCACTTGCGCCCTTGCCGACTCCGAGGACTTCGTAATAATCTCTTTTATCTGCCAAAACAATTACTCCTCTTTATTCCGCCCTCCCGCTTCCGGGAAGGCGGATTACTGATTACTGGTTATCGGCTTCGGTGAAATCGGTGTAATTTGCTCCCGGATCACCGGCGGGACCCTGGGCATTGGGATCACCCTGAGCTGCGCCTGCGGCCTTATAGAGTTTTTCACTGATTTCGTAGAACTTCTGGGTGAGTTCTTCCTTCTTTGCCTTGATATCGTCGATATTGTCGCCCTTGAGAGCTTCTTTAAGAGCGTCTTTCTTCTCGGTTATAGCTGTCTTGTCAGCGTCATCGAATTTATCGGCATTCTCATTGAGAAGCTTCTCAACCTGATAGACGAGCTGGTCAGCTTCATTTCTCGCATCGATATCCTCTTTGCGCTTCTTATCCTCGTCGGCGAATTTCTCAGCTTCGGCAACCGCCTTATCGATATCTTCCTTACTCATATTTGAGGAGGCGGTAATCGAAATGGACTGCTCCTTCTGAGTGCCGAGATCCTTTGCCGATACGTGGACTATACCGTTTGCATCGATATCAAAAGTAACTTCAATCTGCGGAACGCCGCGCGGTGCGGGAAGAATGCCGTCAAGATGGAATACGCCGAGAGTTTTGTTATCCTTGGCGAATTCTCTCTCGCCCTGAAGAACGTGAACCTCAACTGAAGGCTGATTGTCGGCAGCGGTTGAGAAAATCTGGCTCTTCTTTACGGGAATAGTAGTGTTCCTGTCGATAATCTTTGTGTTGATTCCGCCCATAGTCTCAATGCCGAGTGAAAGCGGAGTAACGTCAAGCAGAAGAAGACCTTTGACGTCGCCGCCGATAACACCGCCCTGAATTGCCGCGCCGATAGCAACGCATTCATCGGGGTTGATGCCCTTGAAGGGCTCTTTGCCCATAAACTTCTTGATTGCTTCCTGAACCGCAGGAATTCTTGATGAACCGCCGACCATAAGAACCTTGTCTATATCGTTTGTGGAGAGACCCGAGTCATTCATTGCCTGACGGACGGGACCCATTGTCGCTTCAACAAGGTCGGCTGTGAGCTCATTGAACTTCGCTCTGGTAAGAGTGGTTTCAAGATGCTTCGGGCCGGTAGCGTCGGCTGTGATATAGGGAAGAGAAATCGAGGAGGTGGTAACTCCGCTGAGCTCAATCTTCGCCTTCTCTGCGGCTTCTTTGAGTCTCTGCATTGCCATTTTATCGGTTGTCAGGTCGAAGCCCTGATCCTTCTTGAATTCTTCGACAAGCCAGTTGATGATTCTCTGATCGAAATCATCACCGCCCAGACTCAGCGTCGTCTCATAGAGCAGAAATTCTCTTCCGAGACAGCCGAGGAGGATATAGAGCGGTTCTACAATGCCAACGAACGCCTGTTCGTGCTTGACGAGTCATTGCTCAGGGGCCTGTTCCTCAAGATATCCAACAAGTCACATGACCTGTCCGACATAAGGAAACTGTATACACGCCAGGATGACGAGTCATTTGAGGAGATAGAGAAATACAGCATCCGCAATGCCGCACGTTGCGAGTTTTTCTATGACAACTGGCGCACGGTGGCTGAGATTGAGGTTCTGCTCCCCCCGTTGGAGAAACCGCTTGAAACAATGCTCAAGGACAACGGCAGTTTTGAATTCAAGGATGAAGAGTACATATACCTGCTTAACGTGAGCGAGTTCGCCCCCAAGGGAGGCATAGAGCCTTTGGATCATGCCCGTTCCAGAATACGCGGCCTGCTCATAAACAGCAATGAGGTGTCATACATGAGAAAGATCAAGGAAGACCTGTATGACGCGGCCATAGAGAAAAACAGAATCATTTTTCATCAATAGACCATACAAATGAAAAAAATCATATTCACTACCGCATGTCTTCTGACGGCACTGTACGGCCAGACAGTCGCCCAGAACAACGTTATTGACGAGATTGTCTGGGTGGTTGGTGACGAGGCTATATACAAGTCAGAAGTGGAGGAGGCACGCAGGGAGGCATTGGAAAACGGTGTCCAGTGGGATGGTGATCCCTATTGCCTGATACCTGAGCAGCTGGCACTGAACAAACTGTTCCTGAACCAGGCTGAACTGGACAGTATCTTTGTTACCGATGACGATGTAGCCTCATCCGTTGAGCAGGAGATGAAAGCAATGATTGAGCATTACACTTCAGTTGAGGTGATGGAGGAGTATAATCATGGTATGACTGTTGATCAGATCCGCAGCCGTCTTTACGAGAGATACCGTCAGGCCTATATAATCAGTGAGGTCCGCAAAAACATCGTATCACGCGTCAAGGTGACTCCGGCTGAGGTAAGACGTTATGTCAAGGATATCCCGGCCAGTGAGATTCCTGACATCCCAACTCAGGTCGAGGTGCAGATTATTACTCTGGAGCCCGTGGTTCCCCAGGAGGAGATAGATGTAGTAAAGGCCGAGTTGCGCAGTTACATAGACAGGGTACAGTCAGGTG
>JAEEGI010030597.1_pt1 | contig 10115 bp, 3 predicted proteins | sample 8958751 | NCBI WGS metagenome assembly JAEEGI01 (sample SAMN16246545, study PRJNA631951) | gut metagenome | biome: gut microbiome; feature: rumen; material: KS-attached | host: Bos | place: Iran: Karaj | collected 2018-10 | reverse complement strand
TAAATTCTTTTAAAAAATTCCATTTTATATTATATTCCCATATTTTGGTTTGAATATTTTTTAAATTTTCTAATTTTTCTATTTTATCATTAAATAAATCTTTCATTTTATTAGATATAAATTCAATTATTTCATCTTGAGTTTTATTATCTTTATGTAAATTATCATTATAATCAAATAACCAATAATCAAAACTTAATTCATAAATAGATTGAGATTTATTTTTAAAAATTTTTTCAATTTCTTCTTTCATTTTATTTGCAACTTCATAAACAAAATCTCTTGGTTTATTAAATATCATTGCATTATCCATTATAAGTAAAATATCATCAAAAAATAATTTAATGTCTTTTAAATAAATATTTTCCGTTATTTTTTCATTTATAAATTTATAACACATTGGTTTTGTAATTACTTTTTCATAATTAGGAAATAATTTTGTATCTATTGGATTAATAAATAAAGAGTCTTTATCTAAGTTTTCTAATTCTTTAATGAAATTTTCTAAATATTTATTTTTTTTCTTTGTTCTACAAATAGGACAATAATATTTATTTTTTTTAACAATTCCTCCATCTAATATTCTATCACAAAATTTATGATAAGAATATTTACATTTATTACATTCTATTAAATTTATTTTTTCAGATTCAATCCATAATTTATCACATAAAGGACAAAATTCTTTTTTATTTCTTTTTCTTTCACAATCAATACACATAGTATTAAAATAATTAAATTTATTATCTTTACTAAATTTATTTATTGTAAAAGCATTTACTCCGCATTGAACACAATAAATACAATTTTCACATTTAAAACTTTCTTTATTAATTGAACCATAAATATTTCTTATATCTTTATATAAACATTTAATATGAAAAGCTTTATGACAATTTATACAAATATATTTATTGTTATTATCTAAAGGATCATTTGAAAAACATAAACAACAAGGTCTACATTCAATATCATCACAAGAAAATTTTTCTGCTGTGATTATATTTTCTTTTTTTTCTTTATCTAAACATTTAGCATGATAAACTTTTCCGCAATTATAACATAAATAATATTCACAATTATATATATGATAACTACATTCAGAACATTCTACTTGACTGAATAAAGAATCTTTTTTATTAAACAATATATTTGTTTCATAAATTTTATCATCATAAATTGATATATTACATAAATTTTTATGTGTTATTGAATTAAATATATTAATATGATTTTTTTTCATTGAAGAAATTGATGCTGGTCCTTTTAAAATATTAACATATATTTCAGTTTTTATTTGATTTACATTTTTCCATTCATTCATATTTTTTCCAAAATTTTTAAGTAAAAATACTTTATATGATGGATTATATGATAAAACTAAATATAATTCATTATTTAATATTATTTCAAATAAAATATATCTTGTTAAATCAGAAGTTTTAATATACTCATTTTTTTCTAAAAAATCATTTAATGCATTATTTATATTCAAACATAATTTTAAATTTTTCTTTTGAAGAATTTCAATTGAATTATCATAAATACTATTTAAACTTGATGATAAAATTGACGAATTAAAAATAAGTTTATTTTCTTTATTATCAATAATAAATCCTGAATAAATAATATTTTCTTTTTCATTTCTTGAAATTAAAAATTCCTTTGTTAAAAAATTACTTACAATTAAAACAAAAGAATTATTTTTTTTTAAAAAAAAGGAATATTCAACTAAATAAATAATAATATTAGGATTATTATTTGAAATATCGAAAATAAATTCATTTTCATTTTCGTTTTCTTCATTATCATTAATAATATTAAAAGTGAGAATTTTATTCTTATTACAATTTTTAATTTTCCCAATTTCAAAACTTTCTTTTTCTGTTTTAATTACAACATATCTTCCAATATAAGATTCAAATTTTAAAATACTTTTTAAAGTATTATACTTCATTTTTTCATAAAGAGGAATTTTAGTTGCAATTTTACTTGCTGAAATATCATAAGGTAAATTCCAATTATTAAATTGTTTTTTAAATTCAAAAAATTCACTTAAATTTTCTTCTTTATTTTTTGTGTGATTTCCTTGTTGATTTATTGAAGATTTTGAAATTCTATTATTTAATAAACTATTTGATATTTCATCTACAGCAAAATTATCCATTTTCATTTTACTTCTTAAAATCTTAGAATTTTTTCTTGATAATTCGTAAAATTTTTTTTTTTCTGAAGAATCATCATTTTTTATTTTTTTTTCTGCGGAAATATCTTTTTCATTGCCGCTCATATATAGATTAATTAAATTTAAGAAAAAATATAATTATAATTAAAATTTCATGAATTCATTTTTTATATTAAATATATTGATTATATAAATATAGAAGTTAAAAAAATATAAATTATTTGAATTTCAATTCTTTTTAAAATTTCTTAGATTTTATTTCTTATGACAACTTAATTGATTTTTCAAAAAAAAAATTTTAATGATAAAAAATGAAATAATAATCAAGTGAATTAGAGAATAGGGATAAATTTTATATAGATTATTTTTTTTTTTTTTTAAAAATTATTATTTCAATAAAATTAATTAAACTTTTAAAATGTTATTTATTATAATTACTTAAACTTGATTCTTCTAAAGCTAATCTTCTGAATTTATTTAAATCATTAATAATATTATCTCCATAAGAATCACTAATTGAATTACTTATTCTAAGAGAATTATTTAAATTATTTTTAGAAGAAATATTTTGATGTTTACTTTTCTTCATATTTATATTATCATTATAATCATTACTTTCAAAAAAATTTAATTTATTTCGAATTTTTTGTGATTCATGTATTTCTTTATAATCATCTAAATTGATATTTAATTTATTTTCACCTTCTATAATATTGTTTAATGTTGCTTTATTTGTTTCAAAATCTTCATTATATTTTTCTTCATCATCTGATTCATCATTTTGAAGTATTTCTTCTTTTTTAATATTATAATTATTATCACTTATATCACTTGAATTTCTGCTTTTATAATTACAATTATCTTCATCTAATTCATCATTTAATATATCATCATCTAATATTTTATTATTATCAATATTATTATTCTCATAGTTATTATAATTATTATTATGATAATTAAAATTATTGTTTCTTTCATTTGTTTTCATTAAACTAATTGATTTTGAATTTAATAAATTTTGAGTAATATTATTATAATCATTCCTATTTGAATCATTATTATTATCTCTATTAAAATTATTCTTTTCAAATTCATCAAATATATTTTTATTATTGCTTTTGTTTGTATCATTATTTTTTCTTAATGTTTCATCAATAAAATTCACACTTATATTTTGTTCATCTTTTCCTATTTTTAAATTTTTTACTTTTTCAATATTTTTAATTATATTACTTTGTTTTGTTGTATTATTATCTTTATTACTTAAATTATTTAAATTATTTTCATTATTTACATTTTGATTTTTTTCAATGTATTTATTAGTCATTAATAATTCATCTTCAGGTATATTATAAACAATTTCACTTTTTTCTCTTGAAAAATTATCATTTTTTTGATTATTAGAATAATTACTATTTTTACTAGATTTGTTTTTGGAATTTCCATTATTTTTTATTTTATTGTTATCTTCACTATTATTTGTATTATTATTATCTTTCCAAGTTGTATAAAAGGATTTATCATTTAAATTTTGATTTGGATTCTTTTTTACAACTAATTTACTCCAACCTTCTAATTCTGGATTTTCTTTATTATCATCATTAAAAACAGATTTTCTAATTTCTTCATATTTTGATTTATAATTACAATCAACTAATTTTTGATTTATTGATTTTTGTTCTTCTGTATATTCATTTTCTTTATTTTTCAAATTTTCATTTATTTGAATATTTTTATTATCATAATTTATTTTTTTTGGTGAAATAGGTTTTTCTAATTCTTTAATTTTCTTTTCTAAAATTGCATTTAAATAATCATCAAATTTATAATTTAAATTTTGTTTTCCTATTCTATTTTCAAAATCTTCTTTACAATTTTTTAATTTTTTACTCATTTCATCTCTCTCACTTATTAATGCTTGTTTAACCTTTTCTTCTTTATTTTTTTTATTTGTAGGAGAAATTTTATAATTTTCTATATTATTTTCATATTGATTCATTAAATTAAAACAATCTTGGTAAAATTTTTGTATTATTAAATTTTGTTGCATTTGTTCATTCATTATTTGTGGTTGGTAATTCATATTTAATTGATTATTATTATTATATTGAGAATTTATTTGATTAGGAATTAATTGGTTTCTTTGATTTATATTATTATTTATACCAAAATTACCACTTTTTTGTGGGCTGTAATTTATATTATTTTGAGTATTTGTCATCATATTATAATTTGTTTCTTGATTATTATTGCTCATCATATTATAATTCATTTCTTGATTATTGTGGTTCATCATATTATTATAATTAATATCTTGATTATTGGTATTTATCATATTATTGTAATTAATATCTTGATTATTGGTATTTATCATATTATTATAATTAATATCTTGATTATTTGTATTTATCATATTATTATAATTAATATCTTGATTATTATTATTATTCATTATATTATACATTTCTTGATTATTTGTATTTATCATATTATTATAATTAATATCTTGATGATTGTTATTATTCATTATATTATACATTTCTTGATTATTGTTATTATTCATTATATTATAATTCATTTCTTGATTATTATTATTTATCATATTATTATAATTCATTTCTTGATTATTGTTATTATTCATTATATTATAATTAATGTCTTGAAATTGTGTATGATATCCTTTATTAAAATTATTTATTTGAGTATTATCTTGAATATTAATATTCATATTAGGTGAAGTTGTATATAAATTATATTGAGGTTGTAATTGGTTTTTATCATTTAAATTAATATTATTATTATCTTTCATATTTTTATAATTTAATCCCATTAATTCTCTTTGTTTCTCTAATTCTTCTCTTTTATTTTTTTCTTCTATTTCTTTTTTAATTTTTTCTTCCATTTTTAAATCTTCTTCTATTTTTTTCTTTTTTTCTAATTCTTTCTTTAATTGTTTTTCTTTTACCTGTTGATCTAATTCTTGTTGATATTGTTTTTGTTTTAATTTTTTATTACTTCTTTTAATATATTCTTCACTATTTCTATTATTATTATTAAAAGAACCCATTACATTTAAAAAAGAAACACTTTCAACGTTATTATTATATCTCATTGGATGATAACTACTCATTGGTCTTTGTTGTAAATTATAAACTAAATTATTTTCTGAATATGAATTATTTGGATAACTTTCATATTCATTAGGTATTATATTATTTTGATAATTTTGATTATAAAGATTATATTGAGAAGTGTTTGAACGATTAATATTATTTTTAACATTTGAATAATTTGGAAAATTGAAATTCATTTTTTATTTTTTATTTTTTACTTTTATTTTTTATAATTTATTTAAAGAAATAAAAAAATAAAATGAATTTTTTCTTATCTTCTAAAAAAAACGTTTATACTTCAAAAAATAATAGTATTAATTTACAAGGAAATAAAGAAGTGAAGAACTTTTTAAAAAAAGGAAATTTATATAAACCTAATAGTTCGTTAAATGTTCTTTGTAACACACAATACAATGATAATATTTCAAATATGAACCGTCAATTATCAAATATTTCTTTAAACGACAAACAAATTTTAAATATTTCAAAATTAAAATTATGTTCAAATAATAATTCAATTAGAGAAAATAATAACAATCCCCATTTAATCAATGAAAAGAATAAATATAAAATTATATATAATCAATCAATAACTTATTTTCCTTCTGAAACAATAAATGAAGAAAATCATTTTTCACAAAATGAAGAATTAATGAATGATAATATTAAATTAAAAGAAAATATAAAATTTTTATTAAATCAAATTAAAAAATATCAGAAAATTGGAATTAGTAATGAAACTGAAAGTGATAGTAATAATACACAAGAGTTAAGAATGGAAATATTTGAGTTAAAAAAATATATAAAAGAGTATGAAATCAAATTAAAAAAAGGCGAAGAAAATTTAACAAATATGATGAAAGAAAATTTATATTTGAGAAATTATTTAAATCAAAGAAAAACATTTGAAGTTTTAGAAGAAGAAAGAAATATAAGTTTAAAATATTTACCAATAAATTTTCAAAAAAATGAAGAAATTAAGATAAAAAATAATAAAAGAATTTCTTCTTTAAGTCAAGAAGAAGATAAATTTAAATATATAAAAAAAGAAAAATCCCTTTTAAAAGGAAAATCAACAATATTTATTAAAAAATCAATATTTAATTATACAGCAAATAATACAATTTCTTCTAAAGAAAGTGATTTAGAAGTTTCAATAAATGAAAAAAATAAAAAATTCATGATTAAAAGTATTTCAAATAATAATATTAAAAATGAAAGAAACATTTATTCATCAAATAATAATTATTTTAATAAGCCAGATTTATCAAATGTACCTTTATTTTTATATAAAATATCAAATAATAATAATAATTTATCTAAAGGACCAAAATATAAAAATTTATTATATTATTTTGATGTAAAAAATCAGAAATTTAATAGTAAAAATTATTTAGAAGGTTCATCCTCATTTAATTTAGCTTTTAATATAACAGACAATCATTCTAATGATATTGGATTATCAATATCTAATGGTTATTTAATAATTACAGGAAAAAAAACAGATCATTTTTATTTTTATAATTCAAAAGATAATTTCATGTATGATTTATGTAATTTAAATCATAATCATTGTAAAGGAAGTTTAATTAAAATAAATAATAATACTTTATTATGCTTAAGTGGAATAACAAGTATTTATGTAGAAATGTATAATATTAAAGAAAATAAATGGAGTAATATTTCAAAAATGAATAGACCTCATAGTGAAAGTTCTTATATCATAATTAATAATATTACATTATATTCATTTTTTGGGTTTGATTATGCATTAAATAGATATATTGATTTTATTGAATATTATAATTTAAATAAATTAAATGATAAAAATGAAAAATGGAAAATAATAAAATTGCCTTCTGATATAAATATTAGAGGTCATGGAATTATTCTTTTAAATAATAATAATAAATTAGATATTCAAAAATTAATAATTCTAGGTGGTACAAATTCTATGAAAATAAATACTGGTTATATTGAAATTGATATTAATGATAAAAATAAAGAAGTAATTCAATGTAAATGGGATAATTATAGTTTTTGTAAAAATTCTTTAAAACAAAAGAAAGAAGAAGAAGAAAAAAAAATTTGTTTTTCTTCACCTTTTTATACTAGTTTTAATGATAAAACAAATAATTTTTATTCTTTTAATCTTGATAATGAATTAAATGCTCATATAATTTATCATAATAATTTAAAACATGAAATTAAGAAAAATACTTTAAAATTATAATTATTTTTTTTGTGAAATAAAAAGTGTTTAAAATTAAAAATGTAAAAAAGTGATATCATAGAAATACCTATTTAAAACAATGAGAAAAATAAGACTCTTATAATCAAAAAATACAAATAATTTAGGTCATATTATCAAAGAAAATATAAATAATTCTCAAATTTCATATATTTCACATTAATATAAAGTTTTATAATAGAAAATAATTTAGTTAAAAATATATTATTTATCATCTTATAAAAAAATATATTCAAAAAATAAGTCGTTTAATTTAAATTTTTTATGTATAATAAATATTTTATTTCTACAGATAAATATAAATATTTATAAAATAATATCTAAAGATATAACTTATTCAAAAGAAACTTATTATAAATATAATAAAAAGGAAAAGAAAAAAATATACATGATACTAAAAGTATTATGCTAACAATGATTCTAATTCTAATAATAAATAATTTTTTTTAATTTGTTTTTTTATAATTTTTAAAAATAATTTAATTATAGCAAAATATAGTATTATGAATTTAATAGAATATTACAATCCTTCTATTAGAATAAATCTATTTTAAAAAAATTGATATTATTGTAAAAAAATATCTTTTTATATTTACTTTAACTTAAATATTGAAATTTTAGAATCATTTTTAAATCAAAATTATTTTGAATTTTTTTCCATAAAGAATTTGTTTCAAAAAACCTTTAAAATTTGATTCTAAAAACATATAAAAAGCATAAATAAATTTACTTTTGTATCTAAATTTTTATATTTTTCATTAGTAAAATTGAAACCTTTTATGAACTAATTATTTTTATAAAAATAAATAAACATTAATTTAATATTAATCAATTGATATAGATCTTTTGGAGAAAAAAAAAACTAAAATCAAAATGATGGCCCAAAAAAAAGGAAATAAAATTGTTTGTCAAGAGAAACATCAAAAAGCATTATCAACATTATATATAAACAATGAAAATTACAATCTTTCAAAAATAAGAATTCTTCAGAAAAATATTCTTTATGTAATAGGATTATCATATAATTTAGCAAATAGTGACATATTAAAACAATATAAATTTTTAGGACAATATGGTAAAATATTAAAAATAATAGTGAATAAAAATGGTTATAATCAAAATAGACAAAATGAAACAACATATTCTGCTTATATAACATATTCAAATATTAAAGAAGCTTCTCTTGCTTTATTATCAATTGATAATTATTTTATTGATAAAAACTTAATTAGAGCAAGTTTTGGAACTACAAAATATTGTAATTTTTTTTTAAAAGGAATTGAATGTATTAATAAAGAATGCTTATATATGCATGAATGGACTAAAGAAAATGATATGATTTTAAGAGAAGATATGAATAATAATAAAAATATTTTTTATGAACAACAAAAAATTGCTGCGAAAATTGCTGAAATTTTTAATGAAAATGAAAAAATGAATATTTTAAATAAAGGAAAAAGAGACTTTGATATTATTAAAAATAATAAAGTTTTTTTTCCTACTGTTGATACTATTTATGATAAAGATATTATTTATGATATTGAAAAAGATATTTATTTTGATTTAAAAAGTAATTTAAAACAAAATTCAATTTTTAATTGTGTAAATTCAACTAAATCTAATTTAGAGAATAATAATGTTTGTGATTATAATTTTGAAGTTGATGATGAATTGGAATATATTTTAGTTAAAGAACCAAATAAAAAAAGAAAAAAATGGAGAAATCAAAATTTTAATTTAATAAATCAAAAAAAAATTAAAAAACCAAAATATACTTTAGATGAATTTCAAATTAGAATAAAACAAAGAAATGAAATGGTTTATTCAAATTCTAATTCAACTTTAAATAAAACTCAAAGTTCTTCTTCACAATCTTCAATTAATAATATAAGTTCCAATTTATCTTCTTTTATTGTATATCCTAAAGTTAATATATATAAAATTGCAAATAAATCAAGATTTAATTTTGTAAATAATAATAATTCAAATGAAAAATATAAAATTAATATTCCAAATTATATTAACGAAATTATTTACAAAAAGTTTTTATCTTTTAGTTTTTTCCATAAAATAAATTTATGTAATAACTTTGAATATGTCATCAATGATGATGAAATTTTTTCTTTAGAAAAAGAAAAAATTAAAAATTGGAATATTGATGATATTTCAAAAAGTTCAATTTAGCTTATAATTAGTTAGAAGAATATTTCTATTTTGTTTGATTATTCATTAGACAATATTCTATAATATAGATATTAAAGTATTAGAAAAGATTTATAATTATTTATCATTTGAATTTGTCTTTTCTTTCATGTAATATAAATAATGGTAAAAATATTTAACATAAAACTTAAAAGAATTAAAAGATTAAAAACGTTTTTTAATTTTTATATTATTTATAAATATTATTTTTTTTCAATTAAAAACATGTTTATTAATATAGTTTTTAATTTTAATTTATCTTTAAATTTTTTATATATAAAGTTTAAATATTTAAAAGATCTTTGTTTATAAGAAATTTAATTCTAAAAATTTCTTTTGAAATATCTCTGATTAATTTTTTTGT
>JAEEGI010030596.1_pt1 | contig 10115 bp, 5 predicted proteins | sample 8958751 | NCBI WGS metagenome assembly JAEEGI01 (sample SAMN16246545, study PRJNA631951) | gut metagenome | biome: gut microbiome; feature: rumen; material: KS-attached | host: Bos | place: Iran: Karaj | collected 2018-10 | reverse complement strand
TAAGGAATAATCGTCAGCCGGAGGTCATGGCCTGCATAAACATAAGCTTCATAACTGCCATCTGCAATATAATCGCTTATGGTGATATCTCCCGCTCCTGTAGCCCTATAAAAAGCATAGCCGGAATCTATCCGACTGTACAAATATAATATAATATAATATCAGCCGGGCCTTGCCTTAGACTATAATGCCATTGAATTATACCCATAAATGTGATAGAATTGTAGGGTTTTATTGGAGGCGTTCAGCCTTCCACAGCAATCAGTTCCCGATACCGCAATTACTTACTGCCGTCAGTCCAGCCAGATTACCTTTAGGGAGATATTTATATGCGGGTTTTTAAATACACTAAACTGATTATTTGCGCACTTATGTTGGCTATTCCCGTTTTGCTTTTTCCGGGCTGCGCTGTTTCCGCGATAAGCAGCAAAGCTCCGTCGGACCATTCAGCAGCCTCCCCCTCGGAGAAAAACGAAAACCCGGAGACTTCCCGGACTTTGCCGCTCGATTCCGTAAAATCTGAGGACGGGCCGCGCGAACACGGCCATTTGCGTGTTGAACAGGGTTCTTTAACCGACGAAAACGGCTCAACCTTCCAGCTGCGGGGAATGAGCACGCATGGCATAGGCTGGTATCCCGATTACATAAACGCCGGGGCAATGGATTTCATTCGCAGCAAGGGCGGCAATGTTATGCGTATCGCCATGTATACGCAAGCCGACAGCGGATACCTGTCCGACCCGGAAAGAAGCATAAGCCTTGTGCGGCAAGCCATTGAGAACGCCCGCGCAATGAACATATATGTTATTATCGACTGGCACATCCTTGACGACGGCGACCCCAATTCGCACCTTGACAGCGCCATTACGTTTTTTGACGCAATAGCTTCCAGTTATCCGGACGATCCCGCTATTCTCTATGAACTTTGCAACGAGCCAAACGGCGTCGGCTGGGAAGCGATCGAACGCTATGTATATGCCGTTTGTCCGGTGATACGGCAGTATTCGCCAAACGCCGTGCTTATCGTCGGCACTCCGTTGTATTCCACAGAGCCGGCCGCCGCCATGAATGAGCCGCTGCCAATGGAAAACCTTCTTTATTCATTCCATTATTACGCCGGAGCACACAGCAATTATTCCGGCCTGCAGCGCGCGCTTGAAGAGCATTTTCCCGTGATGGTTTCCGAATGGGGCGTAGACAGGAACTCATCCGGCTTGCCCGCGCTTGATGAAGGCCGGGAATTCCTTCGTTATCTTAATGATAATGGCGTAAGCTGGTGCGCATGGTCTTTATGCAACAAAGACGAGGTTTATTCCGTTCTTCGTCCCGACTGCGGCAAGCTGAGCGGCTGGCAGGACAATGACCTGACAGCAGTCGGAAGCCTCATTTTCTCGGCAATGGGAGGAAAATCAAATGAAAACTAAAGCAAAGCGTGTCTATTTGTGCCTCTTGGCGCTTTTCACGCTTGTATATATCGTCTGGCGCATCGGCTGGACTCTGCCGCAGGGACATGGAGCCATTGACATGATCTTCGCTCTTATACTCCTGCTTGCTGAACTGCTCGGAGCTGCCGAAATGGCTATACATTATATGCTTGAAGGCGGCAGGAAGCCATGCCCGCCCGTTCCCGAGGCTGCGGACGAAGCGCTGCCGGAGGTGGACGTGTTCATCCCCACCTGCGGAGAACCGATAGAACTTGTGGAAAGGACTCTGCGAGGTTGCCTTGCAATGGAATATTCAGGTAAACTAAACGTCTGCCTTTGTGACGATGCCGCACGCGCGGAGCTTCGGGAGCTTGCTGAATCGCTCGGCGCACGTTACTTCTCACGCAGCGAACGCAAGGACGCCAAGGCCGGCAATCTGAACGCCGCGCTTAGTTTGACAAGCGCGCCTCTTATTGCTGTGTTTGACGCTGATATGTGCCCCGAGCCCCGATTTCTGCTCTCAACCGTACCGTATTTCCTTACGCCCAAGGGAAAGCGAGGCAGACAGCAGCTTTCCGGGAAAATAGGCTTTGTTCAGACGCCTCAGGACTTTCGCAACGAGGACCTTTTCCAACGAGCCTTTCGCGCATCGGACGCCATCCCGAACGAGCAGGATTATTTTTACCATGAGCTCGAGCCCGCGCGCAATGGCTGCAATGCCGTAATCTTCGGCGGCTCAAACACGCTTCTATCACGCCGCGCGCTCGAAGTGGTCGGCGGCTTTGCCACGGGGACAATAACCGAGGATTTTGCCACCGGCATAGAAATTCAAAAGCATGGTTTCCGCTGTATAGCAATAGATACGCCGCTTGCTTCGGGTCTTTCGCCCGAAAGTCTCAGCTCTATGATCCGGCAGCGTTCACGCTGGGCGCGCGGCTGCATTCAGGCGGGAATAAAAACAAAGCTGCTCACTTCGCACGGTCTGAGTGCCGCGCAGCGGGTCAGCTATCTGGCGGCGATAACATATTGGTACGCCCCGCTGAAGCGCCTTGTATATCTTCTTTCTCCGCTTATGTTTTCCGTTTTTGGCATAACCGTTATGAACTGCGATTTCGGGCAAATGCTCGTTTTCTGGCTGCCTATGTATCTGCTTGCGGCTCTGGGCATACGTTTTTTCTCCGGCGGCATCCGTTCTACGCGTTGGAGCGAAATATATGAGTTGTGCCTTTTTCCGTTCCTGCTGCCGGGAGTCATCGCCGAGACCTTCGGCTTCCGCAAACGGGACTTCGCCGTAACGGACAAAACCGGACGCGGCGGCTGGCAGGCATGGTATCCCATTCCGTTTCTTGTGCTTATCGCTCTTTCGGTACTCGGCGCCGTAAATACTGTGCAGCGCATTTTGAACGAACAGACTACGATTTACCTTTTCCTGCTGTTCTGGCTTGTTTTCAATCTATACGAGCTGCTGTACGCGTTGGTTTTTGTGCTTTCCTGCCGAAGCCTGCCGCCTCCCCAGGAACTAAAATCCAGGCTCCACCGCCTTGCGCCTAAAAGCTTTTGGCGGACGTCCCTTTTATATATAATTCTGCGCATATGCAAGACTCAAAACAAAAAGGAGGAAATCATTTGAAGCATCTGTGCAAACCCCTGCTTATCGCATGTCTTTTAGTGGCGCTGTGCGGTCTGCTTTGCCTTTCGGCTTCCGCAGAGTATTTCGAAGTGGATTATTACGACGAAATAGCTCCCGGTGTTCGCTGCGGGGCAAACCTTGAATGCAGCACCCGCGAAGACACGGTTGCTGTGACCATTTACAGCGTAAGCGCCACCGCGACCGACATCGTTATCCCGTCCACGCTTAGCTATAACGGGAACAATTACAAAGTTTCCGAACTGAGGCTGCCTATTATGATGTTCTTTCCGGCTTCAACGGAACTTTCTCTGTGCCGGAAGAATTACGGACAATTCATGGAAATCTGTTCAATTACGCCCAGACTTCTTCAGAAAACCGTAACATAGGCTTCAGCGGAGAAAACTACGTAGTAAACAATACCACTATATCCGTTCCCGATACGCAAGCGGTGCTCGCGGCTATTCCGGGCTTTATTAAGAACAACTACGTTAACGGCGCTTACTACGCAGGCAAGTGCCTTGTTCGCGTTGACCCGAATTATGAAGGCGACTTTACCGTAAAGGAAGGCACCGTGTGCGTCCTCGCTTCCGCGTTTGAAGGCTGCGACAAGCTCGGCGCGGTTACGCTGCCGGACAGCATAGAGTTCATAGGGGTTCGTGCCTTCGCCAACAGCTCCGTTACCTCGGTAAATCTGCCTGTTGGGCTTATCGGGCATAGTGACGAGATATTTGACTATACTTTCTATAACTGCAAAAAGCTCCGTTCCGTAGCATTCGGAGAGGGAGTTACGCTCAAAAGAGTTGCTCCCTACGCTTTTATGGACTGCTCCGCCCTTAAAGGCTTCGATTTACCTAAGGTCGGTTATCTGGATTATTTCTCTTTCGCCGGAGCGTTTGATCCTGCGGCAAATGTCGAGATTTCCATGCGTCCCGACCAGTTGGGCTGCGGAATGGTTTTCCCTCGCTCCGGAATAAAGAAAGTCACTTTCCTTGATAATCTTGCGGAACACGTAAACACAAGCATTCCTTATTGCAACTTCTATAATTGCCCCGAGCTCGATACCATTATCCTGAGCACATCTGTAGAAACCCTGAATGCTTTCTGCTTTGAAGACTGCGAAAAGCTTACCTCGGATATCCTCGCTCAGGAAAACTGTGCGGTGACATATTTGGGCTATCGCTGCCTCGCGGGAACCCGCATGACGGAGGTAACCATTCCGGCTTCGGTGGAGTCAAGCGACGCCGCTGTATTCGCGGATAATCCGGAGCTTACAACGCTTAACTGGTACACGACCGCGCATCTCAATAGCAATCTGTTTGTAGTATTGAACGACTGCTCGGACGGCAGCTCCAATTATTATGATTCTTCCTGCGTTGCCTCAAGCCTTAGCCCCACCTACGCTAAGCAGCCGGAGAAGAACGGACACACCTTCATTACCACGCTTAACATGTATGCTCCGCTTAGCGGCACATGGGCAGGCGCCTATTTCCGTCAGCCTTATTTGGAGACGGTCAACATCCACAATTCCGCGGACACCACGGTAGACATTACCTATTTAATGTTCCAGTTCTGCCCTGCTCTTTCCGAGGTGAACTTTGATCATCCGGAAAAGATAGGCAGGATTGAATCCTATGCCTTTTCTTTCTGTCCCTCGCTTCACAGCTTCCCGTTTGAGGAAATGACAGGGCTGACATACATTGGCGCTGACGCATTTATGCTTGACAGCATGTCCAACCTCAACGACAAGGGCTACAGCAACTCAGAGGTTGAAGGCTGGGCTGAGGACGATCCCAGAAGAAATTACGGTCTGACCGGCGAACTGGACTTTACCGCCTGCACATCTTTGAGCTGCATCTCATCAGGCGCTTTCCAGATGCAGTATCATATCACTTCCGTTAAGCTCAACGATAAGACGAATATATCATCTGAGGGCGGCGTGTTCTGCGGCTGTTCCTCACTCAAGACGCTTGAGGCTGATTGTCCGGTTAATTATCTGGGCGGCGGAAGCTTGGGACAGAATTTTACAGTTAAGCTCAGCAGAGATGACTATGCGGACAGCTTCGGCAATTCCCTGATGAGTGATTATCCGCCGTATAACGATGTTATTGAGACCTTAACGCTGAATCATACAGGCTCATTCCCCACCAATTCAGGTTTCTTTACGCGCATGGTTGGTCTCAAAAACGTTACTCTGAAGGGAGCTCCTACCGTTCCGGGAAACACCTTCACTCAGTGCATATCCCTGGAGACGGTTAATCTTCCCGACACAACAACACTCGGCGGAGATAGCTATCCCGTTTTCTGCTGGTGCGGCGATTTTGAATTGAACGCTCCGAATGTAACCACGGTACAACAGTATGCTCTGCGCTGCAATGGCCTGAAGAGCATATCTCTGCCTTCGGCAACCACCTTCAATGATTCCGACCAGCCCTTCTGCAGGGATACCGAGCTTGAAAGCATAAGTCTCCCTTCGCTCACTACAGTCGGACAATATTTCTTCTCCGATTTCTCTGAGTACGGCAACGCTAATCTTCCCAAGCTGCGCAAAGTCGAGCTTCCTAATGTTGTCACGGTAAGCAACGAAGCATTTTTCGAAACAGCTTTGGAGGAAATAGTCCTTCCCAAGGCAACGAGTATTGGCGCCTATGCCTTCTTCAGAAGCCCGAACCTTAAAACCGTTTCCGCGCCGAAAGCGACCACACTCGAAACAGGCGCTTATGGTAACGGAATGGCATTTGCCTACTGCCCTGCTCTTGAGGAAGTGTCTCTTCCCTCATTGCAGACCGTTGAGAAATACAGTTTCTTCCAGTCCAAACTCAGAACCATATCTCTGCCGGGCTTAACCACAATTGTCGATGAGGCATTCTTCGAATCCGGATTTGAGGAGATAGATCTTCCCGAGGTAACAAATGTCGGCAGCTATGCGTTCTTCAAAAGCCAGAACCTTAAGACCGTTTCCATGCCTAAGGTTGTCAGCTTCAAAGATGGCATGACCTTTGGTAATTGCACCGCGCTTGAAAATGTTGAGCTTGGAAACAGCTTTACAAGTCTGCCGAGCTTTGCATTCGCAAGCACCGGGCTTAAATCCTTCACTCTCCCTGCCGGCAACAATGCGGTATACGGAAGAAATCTCTTCAATGGCTGCAGCAGTCTTGAAAGCCTAACTGTTGCCGAGGGCGTAAAGGAACTCGGCTGGTTCATGTGCGCAGGCTGCGAATCTCTTTCGCAGGTATCGCTGCCCTCAACGCTTGAAACGATAAGCTGGGGCGCCTTCAAGGATTGCCCGAAGCTCACCGGCATAAAGATTCCCGCATCCGTAACACTTATCGATGACGATGCCTTTGCAATGTCTGAGGATGAAGTCTTCTATTCGCCGAAAACCAGAGAAGGCACTCTGAGCATAGTTCTTTACGGTGCTCCGACAATTAAGAATTATACCGCTCTGGAGGAACTCAGCGAAAGAGACGCATATCTTGAAAAAGGCAGCTACAGTGTAGATGTATATAATGCCATCGTAGCGCTTCTTCCCATCCCCGACGGCAGCGTAATTCTCTGTGAAAGCGAGAGCGATGCTTATAACGCTGCTGCGGCTTATAAGGAAAGCTCCGCTCCCTCTCTTACGATTAAAGAACCTTCTTACGCCACTGTAAAGGCGGATGACGCCAGCATTTACTTAGGATACGATGATCCTGAATTTACCGCAACCGTCACCGGCCTTGCCGAGGGTGACAGCCTTGTTTACACTCTCTCCCGCGAGCCGGGTAATGAAGTCGGCAGCTATACCATCTCTCCGAACGGCTGCGATGTACAGGGTGATTACATAGTTTCCTATGAGACCGGTACTCTCGTTGTAAGAGCAAGGCCCAGACCGTCCGGAGACAGCTCATCCGGCAGCTCTTCTTCGGATAAGGATTCCGGCGGAAGCAAGACCGATACAACGACCAACAACGACGGTTCCAAGACCGAGGTCAAGGAAAACGCCGACGGCAGCAAGGTTGAAACCACCACCAGGACCGACGGCAGCAAGACCGAGACCACCACATCCAAGGATGGCAGCGCCGTTACGGAAAACACTGCCTCCGACGGCTCCATCGGCACCGTCAAGGCCGACGCGCAGGGCAACACCGTTTCCGCTGAGGCGAAGGTAAGCGAAAAGGCTGTTGAAGAAGCAGTTAAGGCCGGCGAGAGCGTAAAGGTACAGGTCGAGGTCAAGGCGGCGACGAGCGCCGTGAACGCCGCGCCCATAAGCGTAAATATGCCCAAGACCGACAGGCCCATCAAGGTCGAGATACCCGTCGAAAACGTTACGGCGGGCACCGTCGCCGTTATAGTCCACGAGGACGGCACAGAGGAAATTGTCAAGACTTCCACGACGAGCGAAAACGGCGTCGAGCTCGCCCTTTCCGGCAGCGCGACTGTGAAAATAGTAGACAACACCAAGACCTTTGACGACGTTAAGAGCAACGACTGGTTTGCAGACAATGTCGCCTGGGCCGCAAGCCACGAAATTATGAACGGCGTGGGCGACGGCAAATTCAACGCGAACGCCGATACCTCCCGCGGCATGATAGCTCAGCTTCTCTTCAACCTTGACGGCGCGGAGGCATCCGGCGACACGGCAGCGTTCAGCGACGTCAGCGCGAGCGACTGGTTCGCAGGCAGCGTCACCTGGATGGTTGACAGCGGCATCGCAAAAGGCCAAGGCGAAAGCTTTGGCGCGAACGACCCCGTTTCCCGTGAGCAGCTTGCCGTAATGCTCTACAATTACGCGCAGTATAAGGGCTACGATGTGAGCACGACCGGCGACGTCAGCGCGTTCAATGACGCGGACAGCGTTTCCGATTACGCCAAGGAAGCGCTTGCATGGGCTGTCGGCGTCGGACTCATAAACGGCACGACAGACGCCGAAGGCAACATAGTCCTCGACTCGCATGGCAGCGCAACGCGCGCCCAGGTAGCGGCAATTACGCAGCGCTTCTGCGAGAAGGTCGCGAAATAAAAACGAGCAGCATATAATGCTGAAAAGGACGCGCCGCAAATAAGCGCGCAACGCAAAAGCACCAGACAGGTCCCAAAAGGCCTGGCTGGTGCTTCTGTTTTTGTTGGGTCAAAGCCGCTCTTTCCCGTTTTTCGGGGAGATACGCACCGACGCGACCGCATTATGGGAAGGCTGAAATTGCACGGGATGAAAAATAATGAACTCGAGAACATATTAAGATAGAATAATCGCGAAGAGCTTATTATATGCGCGTCTTCCCGCTTGTGCAGCGAGGCGCTAATACAAATTTCAGGCCGTGCCATTGGAGACGGCGCATGGCCACATACTCATTACCAAGTTATTCTTTCACGTAAGACAGTATACCCCGCAAAAAAGATTGGAGGAAAACGCAATGGCAGATTATCTCGGCAAAGATATATTCAAACTCGGCTTTGGCCTGATGCGCCTGCCGAAGAACCCGGACGGCAGCATCGACATTCCGCAGGTGTCGCAGATGGCGGATATGTTTCTGGCTGCCGGCGGCACATACTTCGACACCGCATACGTCTACGACAACGGCGCGTCGGAGGATGCCTTTCGCAAGGCCGTGGCGGAGCGGCATCCGAGGGAAAGCTACACTCTCGCCACAAAGCTCTGCGCGTGGCTGCCGCAATGCCCCGACGAAGAAAGCGCCAAGCAGCAGTTCTACACCAGCCTTGAACGCACCGGCGCGGGGTATTTCGACTTTTATCTGCTCCACGCCCTGCAGCGAAGCAACTATAGAAAGTTCGATGAGTACCATATATGGGATTTTGTACGCGGTCTGAAGGAACAGGGCCTCGTAAAGCACTGGGGCTTTTCCTTCCATGCCGATCCCGAGCTGCTGGAGGAACTGCTGAACGCGCACCCGGAGGTGGATTTCGTACAGCTCCAGATCAACTATGCCGACTGGGAGAACCCCGGTGTGGCAGGGCGGAAAAACTGGGAAATCTGCAAGGCTCACGGCAAGCCGGTCACAGTGATGGAGCCGGTCAAGGGCGGCGTGCTGGCGGACCCAATCGACTCGGTGAAGGCGGTATTTGACCGAAGCGGAAGCAAAGCCTCGTATGCAAGCTGGGCGATCCGCTATGCAGCAAGCAAGGAAAATATCATTACCGTGCTCTCCGGCATGAGCGATCTGGCGCAGATGGAGGACAATCTCGGCTATATGAGGGACTTCCGGCCCCTGACGCCGGAGGAAGAGGCCGTCATTGCCGAGGCACAGGAGGCACTGAACGAGGATAAATCCATTCCCTGTACCGCCTGCCACTATTGCACGGGCGGCTGCCCAATGGAGATCCCGATCCCGGAGATATTCACGGTGCAGAACCGCAAAAAAGGCAGCCCGCATTTTCGAACCGTCCGGGAATACAACATCGTCACACAGGGGAGGGGCAAGGCCAGAGACTGCATCCGATGCGGTCAGTGTGAAGCTACCTGCCCTCAGCAGCTCCACATCATCTCTCTGTTGGACCTGTGCCGTGAGCTGGAAGAATAGCTCCGGAAAAGCTATATCCGGGCTTTCTATAACGGGCCCTCCATGGGAAAGGACGATTTTGAAAGCGAGCTCTTTGTTTAATAGCCTAATACTGTGAAGCACGGCACTTGCCGAGCTTCACAGTATTAGGCAGAGCAGTACGCAAGCTCCAACGCAGCTATTACGACGCAAAACTTAGCGCGAGGAAAGGCAATAGCCGCGCAGAGGCAAACGGAGCGTAACGCCAACTATAGCCCGACGCATATCAAGGTCGATAATCCGGGGAATGGCGGAAAACATGGGATTATTCAAACAAATTTGAAGTCGAATTAGAAAACTTTTTTGAACAGTTTAATGAGAGTTGGATTATAGCAACAAAACACTTTTAGGAGGTAGACATGGATAAATATAAAGAATTGAAGAAAAAATTGCTGAAATTATCCAAACAAATTGAAAAAACAAAAGTCTCAAATGATGCTTCTAAAGAATGTTTAAAGCGATGCAAAGAATATGTTGATGAACTAATTATAAAGGCGGATGAAAAAAGCATAAAAAGTTCAAATGGAG
>JAEEGI010030595.1_pt1 | contig 10115 bp, 9 predicted proteins | sample 8958751 | NCBI WGS metagenome assembly JAEEGI01 (sample SAMN16246545, study PRJNA631951) | gut metagenome | biome: gut microbiome; feature: rumen; material: KS-attached | host: Bos | place: Iran: Karaj | collected 2018-10 | reverse complement strand
TACGGCATCCCCGCCCATCGTAGCATCAAACTTAATCACAACGTGTATATGGTGCTGGCATTCCTCACCATCCTCATGACTTACTTTGGTGTAAACTACTTCTTAGGCGGCATGCACTCGTATGCTTAAGGATACACCAATACCTATTTTATATTAGTTCTTTTTATTGAACACCGAAAGGTGCGCGATGCTTAAAACACTTGTTTTTAGGTATTGCGCACTTATTATTTTCGCCGTACCTTTGCACCCCGGAATCTGATGGCAACACACCAGAGTTATTAATCATTTATTACATAAACAAAAAATTAAAATGGTAAAAAGATGTTTAGTTGGGATCGTTTTAGGTCTGTGTAGCACATTTGTTGCAGCTGAACCTATTGACAGCACGATGACCAGAAAGGACACTGTACGACTACGCGAAGTACAGGTAATGGGACGCAGTAGAATCAGAAAAATCAAGGAGTCGGGTATGCCTGTAACCGTCATCGGACAACGTCAGCTACAGGGAACAGCCAATAATATTAACGATGTACTATCGCGTACAGTGGGTGTAACTGTACGTAATACAGGTGGACTTGGTAGCGCATCACGTATCTCAGTACGCGGCTTGGAGGGCAAGCGCATCGGCATGTATATCGACGAAGCTCCTATGTCGCAACTTAGTAACTTTGTGGCTCTGAACGATGTTCCAACCGATATGATTGAGCGTATCGAGGTATATAAAGGCTTGGTACCCTATCGTTTTGGTGGTTCGGCATTAGGTGGTGCTGTTAACGTGGTGACGAAAGAATACCCACCGCTATACCTTGACTTCTCCTATGAGATTGGCTCGTTTAATACGCACCAATTATCGGGGGTGTTCAAGCGTACCGATAGTAAGAGTGGTTTGCAGTTTGGCTTAGGTGGAACCTACTCGTTTGCCAAGAACAATTACAAGATGCGATTAGACCATATTGATGGTCGCTGGGTGGAGCGCAATCACGATCAGTTCAACAAAGGTATCTATGGTGGTTCGATTAAAGCCACGAAATGGTGGTTCGATGAGATTAAGCTGGAGTTGATAGGTATGCACACCAAGCAGGAAATACAGGGCATCGATATCGATATTCGTGAGGCCTATAACTACTCAACCAACTATGTAAGTGCGCTAAAACTGAAGAAGAATGACTTTTTTCTGGATGGATTGGATTTTGACTTGGATGCTGGCTATGTATTAGGCTATTCGGGCATGTGCGACAAGGCCATGCACCGCTATGACTGGGATGGAAACCAGATGCCACCCACATCGGTTTATGGTGGCGAACAGAATACCTATCCCAGTGATGGACGCACGCGTACCAACGAGTTAACTTGCAAACTGAACCTGGGCTATACAATAGATATGCACCACTCGTTGAATCTGAACGTGTATGCCGATCACAGTTCGATGCACCCCAACGATTCGTTAATGGATAAGGCTATGGGATTCAGAGCCAATTTCCCCAGTAAAATGAATACTGCAACCATCGGTTTCTCTTACGATCTGACTCTATTTGACGGTAAGTTCCAGAATGCATTCACGTTAAAGGACTATCACTTCTCGTCTTCATCTCGTAGTATTGATGTATATAGCGTAAGCGAGCCTGAACCAGTTGACATTTCGAAGAACTATTTAGGTTTTAACGATGCTATGCGTTATAAATTTGCACGCGATTGGATGGTTAAGGCCTCGTTCAACTCCGAGGTGCGCATACCAACCACCGAGGAACTCATTGGTAACGGATTCAGTATCTTAGCTTCGCCCGCACTTAAGCCCGAGCGTACCAAGGGTGTGAATCTAGGGCTGATGTATCGACACGTGAAAAGTGATGGCGGTCTGCTGGAGATGGAACTTACAGGTTACTTTAACGAACTGGAGGATATGATACGCTTTACCCCCGATATAATACCTACCATGGCTCGCTATCGTAATTTTGGAACGGTGCGTACAAAGGGCGTAGAACTTGAACTGAAAGGCGACGTTACCAAGTTGCTTTACCTCTATGCCAATGGTACCTGGCAGGACCTGCGCGATGTGCGAAATTTTACACCTGGCACACAGGTACCCAACCCCACTAAGGACCTTCGCATACCTAACGTTCCTTACCTGATGGGTAACTTTGGTGCCGAGGTGCACAAAGAAAACCTGTTTGGCGGTAAAGAGCAGAACACACGTTTGCTACTTGATGCAGCCTATGTCCATGAGTATTTTTATGACTTTGAAGTGAGCAAGTATCAGGAACGTAAAATCCCTACCTCATTTACCATCGATGCGGCCTTGGAACACAGCTTCATGAACAATCGACTGACATTTACACTGAGGGCTAAGAATCTGACCGATCGACATGTGGTATCAGAGTTCAACCGTCCCTTGCCTGGTAGATACATCGGCTTTAAAATAAGATATGTATACAAATAATAATCTCTAATCAAGTATTAATCAAAAAGATGAAAAAAATTAATTTCATGTTGGCTGTCATGATGGCGCTCACCTGCGCATGCAGCAACGACAATTCAAACTCAAGTCAGGACAACAACAACGAGGGCAACTTCACTGGCGTGATGTTTGCCACCAGTATCACCAACCCCGATGGTAGTAGCGGTAGTGCTTATATGCAGACCCTTGCGGAGATGACCCCAGGCGATTACGACAACCACAACGCAATCCCATTTGGTTTTGGTGCCACACCTATCGTTGCCCCCTCGGGCAATATCTATACCTTCCCCGATTATATGGGCAACTCGAAAGCAGAAATAATCCGTTATAATCTCGATGCCAAGGGCAATTGGATCAAGATGGGGGCGCTGTCAATTCCTGCTGGTTCTGCTGCTGCCAATATCGTTGAACTGAGTAGCGAAAAGGCCTATGTCAGTATGCAAGGACTTGGCATCGTGATGGCATTCAACCCAACCACGATGACAAAGATTGCCGATATCGACCTTAACGCACTAAGCCAACCCAATACCAACGTGTCACCAGGTGCCATGCTGATTCGCGACGGCAAACTCTTTGTGGGTCTGAACCAGATGAATGCCCAGTGGATGCCTGAGAAGAACACCATCGAACTGGCAATGATCAATACTCAGACTGATCAGTTGGAGAAGCATATCGTCAACGAATCGCTTGGTTTCTGTTTTGCCACCCGTCCTATTGAGCCAAACTCCATTTTCATGGATGAGAACGAGGATATCTATGTGAACTGCATCGGCTCGTTCGGTTATATCCCGGGCTTCCGCAGCGGTATCGTTCGCATAAAAAAAGGACAGACGGATATCGACCCCAACTACTCAATAGCCTTTGACCAGACTGAGATAGAGGGACTTTCTACGAAGTATGCCGACTTTCTCGCCGCTGTGTGCTATGGTGGCAGTGGCAAACTCTATGCTTATGCCAACTCAAACGCTCTCGACCCCAACGCCATGTCGAATCCCTACCTAAGCATGACCAACATGCCCGTTGTTATCGACCTGAAAACGAAAAGCATCAAGGTTATTGATGGTCTGGAGATTAGCAATCCTCACACCATGGCCATTGGTTTGCATAAGGGACTTGTGGTATTTGGTAGCGCCAACACCAAGGCTAATGGTTTCTACACTTACGACCCCAAGACACAACAGGTAGAGGGCCCAGTCCTCACTGTGCAGGGAAATCCTTGTTTCTTCCACAGTTTTGAAAAATAATAAGTTTTAGGTATTGTAGCTTTCAAAAAAACACCGTAACTTTGCACCCAGAAAATTGAATAAATCATGATAAGGTACAGTTGTTACAAGAAAGAGTTAAATACGTCGGAGAAGACCTGCAGCAGTGCGGGTCTTCTTTTTTTTGTGAACAAAATGGAACATTGTTCGTTTTTAAGTATTGGTAAGTTATGCAGATAAAAAAGGATTATACACGCGATCAGATTGTAGAGGTGGCCAAACAGGTGTTTCTGGCCAAAGGCTATGCTAAGACCTCTATGCGCGACATTGCTGCAGGTGCAGGCATTGGGGTAAGCAACATTTATAATTACTTTAAAGGTAAGGACGAACTGTTCCGGCATATCGTAGCACCACTCTTAGCAGAGCTGGAACGTATGATGCACGAACACCACAATGTGAACGATCAGGACCAGTTTGTACGGTATGCTCAAGGTGATGGCGACGACATGCTAACCGACCATGTACAAGCTTATATGAAACTGATTAATAATCATCGCGACGAACTGAAACTGCTACTTTACCAATCACAGGGCTCATCGCTCGAGAATTACATCGATGAGTATACCGAGGCTTGTACACAACTGGTGCTAACATTTATGAACGAATTTAAACGTAAGTACCCTCATTTCAGCGTTATCCACACACCGTTTACCTATCATATACACATGGTGTGGATGTTCAGTTTTATTTCAGAGGTTATCAAACATCAACTGACGTCGGACGAAATTAAGAGTGCCATTGAGGATTACATTGCATTTGAGTTTACAGGATGGAGGGCATTGATGAATCGCAGTTTAATGAACCATAAAATATAATAAACATGAAGATTGAAAAAATTAACGAGTTGTTCGCGCGATTTGCCGAGCAACTGCTAAAGATGCGTTGGATAACATTAGGCATCTTTGCACTGGTACTGTTCCTATCGGTAGTAGGAATGAAACGCATGGTAAAGGAAACGTCGTTCGACGATTATTTTATCGAGGACGACCCTATGCTGGTAATGACCGACGAGTTTAAGTCGCACTTCGGAAACGACTACTATGTAGGTGTGCTGACGCAATGCGACAATCACTTTACAAAGGAGAACCTAACGACATTACGCAATCTATCGAACGAACTGCTCGACAGTCTGTCGTATGCCGACAAGGTAACTTCGCTTACCGACATTGAGTTTATGGTGGGGAGCGACGAGGGTATGACCATCGAGCAGATTGTTCCCGACGAAATCCCGGAGGATGGCTCGGCAGCGATGGATAGCCTCAAGGCCCGTGCCTACAGCAAGCCACATGTGGCCCGTAAGTTGATATCCGCCAAGGGCGACCTCTCGTGGATTATGGTAAAACTGCGCACATTCCCTAAGGATAGTGTGTGGAAACAGCAGGGTACCGTTTCGCCTGATATCATCACAGGTCAGGAGGTGGAACGCATCATTAAGAAACCTGCGTATGCATCGTTGCACCCCAAGGGTACAGGCATGCCCTATGTTACCAACTGCAAAACCGTATATATCGGAAAGGAGATGAGTAGATTGATGATGATTGCCACCATTATCTGCATGGTGGTGATGCTCTGCATGACACGCTCGCTACGTGGCGTTATTGCGCCAATCATATCGGTAATGGGTGGTTTGTTCATAACCTATGGTATCGCTGGCTGGACACAGATGTACGTAGATTCCACCGTGTTGATGATTCCTACTATCCTGGCCTTTGCCGTCGCTATTGCTTACAATATCCACATCTTCTCGTATTTCCGTGGACGTATGCGCATTCACGGCGAACGCAAGAAAGCTATCGTTGAGACTCTGAAAGAGATAGGCTGGTCGGTATTCTTCTGTGGTTTTACCACGCTAGTATCGTTACTATCGTTCCTGGTCATCCCTATCCGTCCGATGCATTGCGTGGGTGTGATCAGTTCCATGAGTGTATTGTTCGTACTGCTCACTTCGCTCATCATCTCTCCTGTTCTGCTGTCATTCGGTAAGAATAAACGTCCGATAGAAGGCTTTACCGATGAGAGCGACACTCGCTGGACGGCAACCATGGTCAAGTTGAGCGATGTGGTGCTGCGTAATCCCAAAAAGATTGGTATATCATTCCTGGTAGTGTGTGTAGCGCTATGCTTAGGATTGTGGAAGATTGAGGCCGCCTTTGATATCGAGCGCACCATGGGTGAGGATGTGCCCTATGTGAAGGAGGTGATGGATGTAGGCCGTTCGGAACTCGGTTCGCTTTATTCCTACGACCTTATTGTAGAACTACCTCATGATGATGAGGCTAAGGAGCCTGAGAATCTGAAACGCTTAGACCAGCTGCAGCAAAAGGTGGCAGGGTATAAGCTCACCAAGCGTACCACCTCGATTCTCGACATACTGAAAGATCTGAACCAGACGCTGAACAATGGTGATGCAGACTACTATCGCATACCCGACACCGAGGAAGAAGTGGCGCAGGAGATTCTGCTTTATGAGAATGCTGGCGGCACCGAATCGGAATACTGGGTGGATTACGACTATCGCCGTCTGCGACTGATGGTTGAAATATCCGACTTTAATTCAGCTCAGGTAGAGCGCGAGATGGCCCAGATTCAGAACGATGCCCAGAAACTATTCCCTAATGCAAAGATTACCACAGTGGGCAATATCCCTCAATATGTAACCATGATGCAGTATCTGGTACGCGGACAGATGCTCTCGTTCGTTATCTCTATCCTCATCATCGGTGTTATCCTTATGATAGCGTTCCAAAGCATACGTGTTGGTCTTATCGGTTTGATACCAAACATGATGCCAGCCATCTTCGTAGGTGGTTACATGGGTTGGATGGGTGTGCCGCTCGATATGATGACAGCCACGCTGCTACCAATGATGTTGGGTATGGCGGTTGATGATACCATCCACTTTATTAACCACTCTAAGTTAGAGTTCGATCGTACACTGCACTACCGTGAGGCCATACGGCGTACATTCCGCGTAGTGGGTGTGGCCATCGTCATCACCAGTATCATCACCTCGGCCGTCTTCGCCAGTTTCTGCACATCGGCCTGCACCATGTGTATCAACTTCGGTTTGATGGCTATCATTGGTATTCTGTCGGCTCTCGCCGCCGATTTGTTTATCACCCCTATACTTGTTAGCAAGTGCAAAGTGTTTGGAAAAGAGAAAGACATTAACATTAAAGATTAAACATTATGAAAAAGATTGTTATAGTAGCATTATTAGCAATAGTCAATGGTCAATGGTCAATAGTCAATGCCCAGAGTTTAACTGGCCGTGATGTGATTCAGAAAGTAAAGGACCGTCCAGATGGCAATACACGTTATGGTGAGTTGGAGTTGGTACTGAAAAAGAAAAACGGCACTACCCGCCAGCGTAAGGTTACATCGTGGGCCATCGACGAAGGCAAGGACACCAAGAAAATGATGTTTTTTACCTATCCTGGCGATGTAAAAGGTACAGGATTCCTAACGTGGGATTACGATCAGATAGGTAAGGAGGATGCTAAATGGCTCTACCTGCCTGCCATGAAGAAAACTCGACGTATCAGTGGTTCCTCGTCGAAGACCGATTACTTTATGGGTACTGATTTTACTTACGACGATATGGGACAACGCCATGTAGACGAAGATACGCACAAATTGTTGCGCGAAGAGAATAGGAACGGTCATAAATGCTGGGTAGTAGAATCGGTACCTGTTGATAAGCATGAGGTTTACAGTCGTAAAGTATCATGGATACGACAGGACTGTCTGATTGCCGATCACGTGGAGTATTACGACAAACTGAACAAGCTACACCGTGTACTCACCACACAAGACATCAAGAAAGTGCAAGGGTTCTGGACTATCTTGAAAATGGAGATGAAGAATGTACAAACAGAGCATAGCACAACCATCGTGGTAAAAAACTCGCAATACAACGTAAAGGTCGACAAAGCCCTGTTTACGGTAGCTAAACTAGAGAAAGGCTTATGAAATCTGTTTTCTTTCTGGCACTTTTATGGTGCCTTATTCCTCGTTCTGCCACAGCGCAGGACGAGGATTCCCTCCAGGTGGGCATAAAAGGCTTTGTGGATACCTATCATGCCTTGCGTACTGAGCAGCCTAACAACTGGATGTCGTCGCGTAGTCGTGTGCGTGGCGAGCTAACCATCGAGAAAGGGCATGCTGGTGCGTTTGTTTCGGCCAACCTTATTCACAATGCTATTCTGAGCAACCACACAGGTTTCCAATTACGCGAAGCCTATGCCTATTATTCCGATAACCATTGGGATGTACGTGCTGGTAGGCAGATTATTACTTGGGGTGTAGCCGATGCACTGCGACTCACCGACATTATCTCGCCAATGGACTATACCGAGTTCCTGGCACAGGATTACGATGATATCCGCATTCCTGTTGGCGGTCTGCGTGTGCGCTTTTCACGTGAAAAGTGGAGTATGGAGGCAGTTGCCATCCCCGTCAGTTCGTTCTTCGACCTGCCAACCGATGCCGAAAATCCATGGTCGGTAGGGCCGATAGCAATAGGGGCGGAACCATCACACAACGCTTACAACATGGAGTATGGAGGTAGGTTGGCGTTCTTCCTTAGTGGTATCGACTTTTCATTCTCAGCCTTGCATACATGGAACAAGCAACCCGTGCTATGTAACGGTGTGGGCGAATATCGCCGTATGACCATGCTGGGTGCCGATGTGTCAGTGCCCATGGGTAAGTTTGTGGTACGAGGTGAGGTGGCTGAGTATCTGGACGAACTTCAAACCGGTGGCACGCGTGCCGCATCAACCAATGCCTTGCTGGGCATCGATTGGTATGCCGGCAACGACTGGACACTCTCGGCACAGTATTCGCATAAGTACGTAGCATTGGGAGAACATCGAAATACAGCACTATCAACCCTCCGCATATCGAAAGAACTGCTGCACAACACGCTAGCCCTGCAAACCTTCGCCTATATCGATGTAACTAACGGCGGTGTATTCAATCGTCTCAGCGCCGATTATGCCCTGAATGATCAAATACACGCCGTAATTGGATACGATTATTTCCATGCAGATGGTGGTATGTTTGCTATCTACAACAAGAACTCCGAATTGTTTTTTAAATTAAAATATAGTTTTTAAAACAAGGTACTGCATACCTAATTATTATTAATCCGTTTTTGACTAGTATGAGTAACACTAAATGCTTAAAACACTCGGTTTTAGGTATTGCGCACTTTATTTTTTCGCCGTACCTTTGCACCGTCGAATTAAAAGTATAACAATGAGAACAGAAAGAAACATCCCAACGGAACTCAAAGTACTGATGAACCACATCTACGAGCTGAATAAAGGCGTGCGCCAGATGGTACTGTTTACCTGCAATAAAAAGTATGGTAACCAGGCTGTTGAACGATTGGAAAGCCAAGGCATACCCTACGTGCTGCAGCCTGCAGGTCAGCAGAACCTGAACGTTTACTTTGGGCGTCGCGAATGTCTGGATGCCATCCGACTCATTGTTACCCGTCCGTTGAACCAACTTACACCTGAAGAGGATTTTATTCTTGGTGCTATGTTGGGGTACGACATCTGTGCCCAGTGCGAGCGCTATTGCAAACGTAAAGGACAATGCGACGGAAACTGCAAATGTAAGAATTAAACCACATAATGATAATATAAAGTAATGAATTCAACTATTGTAATTTATGGTTCCTCTACAGGAACATGCGAGGCCATCGCAGAGAAGATAGCCTCGAAGCTGGGTTGCGAAGCCTTGAATGTACAGGATCTTTCGGCCGAAACCGTTGCCGCCAACCAGAATCTGATCTTAGGTACCTCTACCTGGGGAGCTGGCGAACTGCAGGACGATTGGTACGACGGTTTGAAGACCTTGCAAGGTGCCGACCTGAGCGGAAAAACTATCGCCATCTTTGGTTGTGGCGACTGTTCTACCTATAGTGATACATTTGTAGGTGGTATGGGTGAGCTCTATAACGGCATCAAAGACAGCGGTGCCAACTTTATTGGTAGCGTTGAAACCGATGGTTACACTTTCGACGATTCTGAAGCAGTTATCGACGGAAAGTTTATTGGCCTGCCTCTCGACGACATCAATGAGGACGACCAGACCGATACACGTATCGATGCCTGGTTGGCAGCTATTACTCCAAGTCTTTAATCACAGGTGTAAATTTATAAATAAGTATTTGTTTAGTTAGGGTAAAGGTGGCTAGTCGAGACGACCAGCCACCTTTCTTTTTTCGCATCTTTGCGGCATAAATTTACAATCATTGTTTCTATATAGCCACTAAACTTTGTGGTTATAGTGTCTGATAAGACACGCTACACCAATGGTTGCGAGCAAAAATTCCAAAGCTACTACTAAAATGTATACCATAGTAATTTGATTATAAATTAGGT
>JAEEGI010030592.1_pt1 | contig 10116 bp, 7 predicted proteins | sample 8958751 | NCBI WGS metagenome assembly JAEEGI01 (sample SAMN16246545, study PRJNA631951) | gut metagenome | biome: gut microbiome; feature: rumen; material: KS-attached | host: Bos | place: Iran: Karaj | collected 2018-10 | reverse complement strand
TCGGAGAAAGCCTGCGGAAGGTAGTCGCGCTCCACAGAGTTGCCCGGTCCCTTACCAACTATGCCTGCCGAAGCAATGGCAAAGTGGGAGTGAGCCACTTGGAAGTTGTCTCTCACGCTGTAGTCCTTGGGATTCTCAGGGCGGGAGGAATGATTGAGCAGACGATTGCGCCAGGTGGCAAACCTGTGGAACACCTTCGAGATAGTGCCCTCCTCCTCTGCTTGTTGGCTTACCCTCATCTCGGTAGTGACCACGGCAGTATCGTCCTGTTTCTCGTCATCGCCTCCGGCACTACCCAGGGTGAGCACCAGCGTGAGGAACACACCCACGATGAGCACCAGCACGCCTGTCAGCTTTCCCAGCTGAGTCATCGGCACCCGGCCAATGAACATCATGATGAAGATGACTCCAAAGAGCAGGACTGCCGTCGACAGATTCTCGACACCTATCAGCATCACGGCAGGGATGACCAGCCAGAGGATGTATTTCATGGCCTTGGAGTCGGCACCAGAACCGTCCTCCAGCTGCATGGCACTAAGAATCTGGGCAGTAGCGAGCACCATCGTTCCCTTGGCCAGCTCCGACGGCTGGAAGGTGAAGCCCGGAAGCTGTATGACGCGGTTGGCTCCGTTGACATTCTCTCCGAAAGCCAATACCCAGAGCAACGTGGCAAACGACAAGATCAGGAACACGGGCGTCACCAACTTGAAATAACGGCAGGGAATATTGAGCGTCACGATGGTGATGATGATACCCACGATGACGGTACCTGCGTGGTAGATGATGGGGCCCATGAAGTTGTGGCTCTTATACGAGAGCGTGCTCGAAGCGGAGAACACTTCGATGATACTGATCAGGCAGAGGAAGAAGAATACCGTCCAGATGCCTTTGTCGCCCTTGAAAAGATTGCCTATTTTCTTATTCATGCTTATTTTCTTTCTTGCGGAGATTCTGGAAATACCGGAGATTCCGGGAGTTCCGGATATTCCGGATAAACTAGAGATTCCTTACGAGCTCCTTGAACTGCTCGCCGCGGTCCTCCATATTCTTGAAGAGATCGAAGGAGGCGCAGCAGGGCGAGAGCAGCACCGTCTCGCCGGGTTGTGCCAGTTCGTAGCAAGCAGCCACACACTCACGCATGGAGTGGGTGTCGCGTACGGGGATGCCCAATGCGTCGAAGTTCTCATGAAGCTTGGCATTGTCGGCTCCCAGATAGACCAGAGCAGAACATTTCTCGCGGATGAGTGGCTTGATGGGGTCGTAGTCGTTGCCCTTGTCCTTGCCACCAACGATGAGCACAACCTTGGTCCTCATCGAGTCGAGCGCATACCAGCATGCATCGACATTGGTGGCCTTCGAGTCGTTGACATACAGTACGCCACGTACCGTTGTCACACGCTCCAGCCGATGTTCCACACCTGGGAAGTCACTCAGCGACTGACGGATCACCTCTTTCTTAATACCTGCAATGTTGCCCGCAATTCCAGCAGCCAGCGAATTGTAGATATTATGGCGACCCGTCAGGCTGAGAGCCTCCTGTTCCATGTTGAAAGGCTCGGGCTTCTCGATGACGTACTGCCCTGCCTCAATATATCCTATAGAGCCGCGCTCCTTCAGTTCGGAGAAGGGATATTGCACGGCTTTGATGTCGTATTTCTCAAGCTCCCGACGGATGACGGGATCATCGTTCCAGTAGATGAAGGCATCGTCCTTCGTCTGGTTCTGCACGATGCGCATCTTCGCATCAACATAATTCTGCATCTCATAGTTGTAGCGGTCCAGATGGTCGGGCGTGATGTTTAGCAGAATGGCAATATTGGCGCGGAAATCATACATATTGTCGAGCTGGAAGGAAGACAGCTCGATGATATAATACTCATGGGGCTCCTCAGCCACCTGCAATGCCAGCGAGTGGCCGATGTTACCTGCCAGGCCTGCATCGTAGCCTGCAGTCTTGAAGATATGATAGATAAGACTGGTGGTGGTGGTCTTGCCGTTTGAACCCGTAATGCAGATCATCTTCGACGTGGTGTATCGACCGGCGAACTCAATCTCGCTGATGATGGGTATGCCTGCAGCCACAGCCTTACGTATGATGGGTGCCGTCTCGGGAATGCCCGGACTCTTGATGATCTCGTCAGCATTGAGAATCAGAGACTCAGTATGTCCTTCTTCTTCCCAGGCGATATGCCTGTCGTTGAGCATCTGCTGATAGCGGGGAGCAATCTTCGACATGTCGCTGACAAACACGTCGAATCCTTCCTTCTTAGCCAGCGCAGCAGCTCCTGCGCCACTCTCGCCGGCTCCAAGTACAACAATTCTTTTCTTCATCTTATCTTCAAAGTTATGATGGTCATCGCTGCCAGGATAATGGTGACTATCCAGAAGCGGATGGTGATTTTCGACTCATGGAAAGGCCTGTGGGGCCATCCTTTCAACACATAGTGCGAGGTGGCATCGAGCTGAGAGTCCAGTTTACGGAAAGTATCGTGGATGGGTGCAGCACGGAACACGCGGACACGCTTGCCCTGACGCTTCTTCAGCTTGAACCATTGCGTCTGAATGATCACGCTGAGACTCTCGACGAAGAAGATGCCACAGAGGATGGGCAGCAGCAGCTCCTTATGGATGATGACAGCACAGACGCCGATGATGCCTCCGATGGTGAGCGAACCTGTGTCGCCCATGAATATCTGTGCAGGATAGGCGTTGTACCACAGGAAACCGATCATTGCTCCCACGAAAGCACAGAGGAATATCACCAGCTCTTCGGAGTGCGGGATATACATGATGTCGAAATAGGAGGCATAGCCAATGTGCGACGACACATAGGCCAGTATTCCCAACGCCACGCCAATGATGGCTGAGTTGCCTGCACACATACCGTCCATTCCGTCGTTCAGGTTGGCTCCGTTGGAAACGGCTGTCACCACGAGGATAGTCATCAGGACGAACAAGATCCAGCCTGCTGCCACCTTATGCTTGCCCACGAACGACATCACGTCACTATAGCTCAGGTTATGGTGCTTGGTGAAAGGAATCGTGGTTTGCAGCGACTTATGGGCTTCCGCCTCGTGGCTCACCACCTCGATCTTACCTTGCTGCGGCTCACTGATATTCTCACGCATCACCACATCAGGACTGAGGTAGAGCGTCAGTCCCACGATGAAGCCTATCGACACCTGACCAATAATCTTGTACTTGCCCTTCAGTCCTTCCTTATTCTTCCGGAAGATCTTGATATAGTCGTCCATGAAGCCCAGGAACCCCAGCCAGACGGTAGTAATGACCATCAGGATGAGATAGACGTTGCGCATGCGTCCCAGCAGCAGCACGGGCACCAGCAACGACACGATGATGATGATGCCTCCCATCGTGGGCACGCCCTTCTTCTCGACGCCAAAGGGATCGATAGACGGGTCGCGCTCCGTCTCGAAGAGTTTGCGACGCTTCATCCACTTGATGAAATGCTCGCCGAACCATGCGGAGATGACAAGAGAGAGGATGAGAGCCAGCAGCGCACGGAAGGAGATATAGCTCCAGAGATGCGCCCCGGGAATATGGTAGTTTTCCAAGAATCGGAAGAGATAGTACAACATATTTACTATTTTACTATTTCACTATTTTACTATTTCACTATCTACAATTTGACGATTTATGGTTCAGCGAAGATCTCTCTCACTATCTCACGATCGTCGAAGTGATGCTTCACGCCTTTGATCTCCTGATAGTCCTCATGACCTTTTCCTGCAATGAGGATGACGTCGCCCTTCTGAGCCATCATCGTGGCAGTACGGATAGCCTCACGACGATCGACGATGCTGACAACCTTCTTCATCTGCTTGTTGTCAAGGCCAGCGAGCATATCATTGATGATGTCCTGCGGCTCCTCGAAACGGGGATTGTCGCTGGTGATGATGACCCGGTCGCTCTGTGCCACAGCTTCCTGAGCCATCAGGGGACGCTTGCCCTTGTCGCGATTGCCGCCCGCCCCACATACGGTGATGACGTGGCCCTTACCTTGAAGCACCTCATGAATGGCTCGCAGCACATTCTCCAGAGCATCAGGCGTGTGGGCATAATCCACGATGGCTGTAAACCCTTCAGGCGAGTGGATGGGCTCCAGGCGTCCTGCCACACTCTTGAGAGTGCTCAGCACCACTAGCACATCCTCGGGCTGCTGACCCAGCATCACCGCAGTAGCATAGACAGCCAGGAGGTTGCTCACATTGAACTTGCCAATGAACTGCACGCCCACCTCGTGCCCGTCGATGTCGAGGTACATCCCTTCGAAATGACATTCTATCAGACGAGCCCGGAAGTCGCCCATAGAGCGCGTTGAATAGGTCTTGACAGTAGCCTTGGTGTTCTGCACCATGAAGAGACCATTCTTGTCGTCGGCATTGGTGATGGCGAAACTGCCCTTGGGCAGCATGTCGAAGAATGCCTTCTTGGCATTACGATAGTTCTCCACAGTCTTGTGATAATCCAGATGATCGCGGGTGAGGTTGGTGAAGATGCCTCCTGCGAACTTCAATCCACCGATGCGCTGCTGGGCGATGGCATGACTCGAGCACTCCATAAAGGCATACTCGCATCCTTCATCCACCATCCTGCGCAGGAGACGGTTCAGCTCTACGGGATCAGGAGTGGTGTGGCTGGCAGGGATAGGTTCGCCCTCGATGTAGTTGCACACCGTAGAGAGAAGGCCGCAACGATATCCAAGGCTGCGGAACAGATTATATAATAATGTGGCGATAGTAGTCTTGCCGTTGGTGCCCGTCACGCCCACCAGCTTCAGCTTCTGAGTGGGATAACCCTGAAAAGCTGTCGCCACAGGACCGATGGCAGCCTCAGTAGAGTCAACCACCACGAATGTGGCCTTATCCGTGGGCACTCCCTCAGGAATATGCTCGCAAAGCACAGCCACAGCTCCCTGCTCCAGCGCCTTGCCCACATACTGGTGACCGTCGGTTTGTGTGCCAGGTATTGCCACAAACAGATGTCCCTCCTTTACGCGTCGAGAGTCGATGTCCACGTCGACAATCTCCACATCGGCGGAACCCTGAATGGCTCTCACCTGTATGTCTTTGATGATATCACTTAGCTTCATATCCTATTATTAATAATGTGTCTATCCTAAATGCAACTGGCACGTCATCCCGTGATGCAGGGAGGTGCCTGCAGGAATGCTCTGCTCCCTGACATTGCCCGTTCCGCTGACACGAACTCTCACACCCATCTTCTCGAGCACGAACACAGCATCGCGTGCTCCCATACCCATCACGTCAGGCATCACATCCTCCTCGGTCTCGACCTTGTCAAGTTTGACGCCGTTCTCTCCTTGATGAGCTATGCCCCACACAGGGTTGTTGCCTGTCTGTGCTGTTGCCCAGTTGCCGCTGGTGTTGATGCCCAGCTGTCCCAGCACATAGTCGGCGGCCTGCACATCGCCATTCTTCACATCCGGCACAAACACAGAATGCTCGTCACGTGCATTGGCAGCCACCTTGCGCACGCTGCCCGACATCACACCCTCAGCAATCTCGTGGAACACCGATCCTGCCACAAGTCCACCAGAAGCAGGTCCTGTGGTGGTCTTCACACAGACGATGCACGAGTAGCGAGGCTTGTCGGCCGGGAAGAATCCACAGAAGCTGAGCCAGTGACAGCGCAGACCCGTATGATAGTTGTACTTGTCGTCCGACACCTGTGCCGTACCCGTCTTGCCTGCCACAGGGAAGGAGGTCGATCCTGCCCTCTTACCCAGTCCCTGACTGACCACGTGGGTGAGTACCGTCTGCATGGTCTTGATGGCTTCAGGACGTGCGATCTGCTCTTTCAGCACTACTGGGGGCAGATCCTCAATCACCTCGCCGTCCTTCTTCACGCTCTTGACGAACCTTGGCTGCACCAGCTTTCCGTCGTTGGCAATAGCATTGTAGAAAGCGAGCGTATTGATGGGAGCTATCTGCGTCTCATAGCCGATGCTCATCCACGCGAGTGTGGTCTTGCTCCAGTAATCGGCACGGTTGGTGGTCTTGGTGTCGGGATAGCGAATCCTGGGCGCACGATACTCGTTGAGAGGAATCTTCAGATCCTCGCCGATACCGACTCTGTAAAGCCCTTCGACATACTTCGTGGGATTGGTATAGTAGAAATGATCGATGACGTGACTCACGCCCACATTGCTACTCACCTCCAGCGCCCTTGCCACATTGATGTCGTGATAGCCTCCGCGATACCAGTTGTGGTCCTTCATGTTGGCACCATGCATAGGCATCACGCCATTACCCGTGTGAATGACATAGCTGGTGTCGACAACGCCATCGTCGAGTGCCACGAGGATAGAAGCCGTCTTGAACACAGAGCCCGGCTCGCAACGATAACCCAGGGCATTGTTCAAACGCTCGCGATAGACGCCGTCGCCGCTTTTCTCCATATTCACGATGGCCTTCACATCGCCCGTCTGTACCTCCATCAAGATGGCCACACCCATCAGGTGGTTGCGCTCCTGAAGCTCCTTGAGCAGCGCCTGCTCGGCCAGATCCTGCATGCCTACGTCGAGCGTTGTCACCACATCAGCTCCGTCAACAGGCGGGGTGGTGGTGATATACACCATCTTGTTGCGCATCTTCTGCTTGTGGGCGATGCCATACGTACCCTTCAGCAGGGAGTCGAAGGCCAGCTCCACACCATAGCGGGCAGTATCGCGCGAGCCGATGGTGCGCTCAGCCAGCGAACCGAAAGGATGGCGACGGGCAGGAAACTCCTTGCCCCAGAATCCGCCCTTGTTGCGAGGAAGATTGAAATAGGGCAGCTTCTTCACCTCGTTGAAGGTGACATAATCCACCTTTCCCTTCCACACGCGCCAGAAGCGTTTCTTCTCGTTAAAGCCTTTCATCAGATGCTCACGGAACTCTTCGGCCGACTTCTCAGGGAAGATGCGATGCAGGCCGTCGCAGATGCTATCGAGCTTCTCCACCCACAACTCGTTGCGCTGGCGTACCCAAGCAGTATCTTCCGACCCGTCTTTCTGAAGGCCGGCACGGAAGTCGATGTACATCTCATATTCTGGAATGCTGCCTGCGAGCAGTTGGCCGTCGCAGCTGAGCACATTACCTCTATTGGGCTTCTTGATGCTGTCAGCGAGGTTCACCTGGTTATTGGCCACCTCTTCCCACCATTCTTTCTCAGCAGTCATGATATAAGCGGCCTTCACGATCACCGCCACTCCAGCGAGTGCGAGGATCGTGGCCACAATCAGATAGCGGGGCAGCACCTTTTCCTTCTTGAACTTACTCATCTCGTCGTTTCCTTCCTCGTGTATTATTTCTGCGGAACATCTATGATATATGGCGGCTGGTCGGCCTTCTCCAGCGGAGAGATGCTGTCGAGGGCGCTCAGCATCCTCTGCACATTGCTCTGACGGCTCATGCGTGTGAGGTTACTCGAGCTGGACAGCGCCTCGAACTTGGCATTGACCAGATCCTTCTCCAGCTGGCTGATGTCGATGGCATCCTGCTGGCACTGGTACCTGACAGCCACATAGGCCGTGGTGATGAGCACAATCAGGATAATGAGCCACGCCTGACGACGAACAAACGTCAAGAGGAACTCGCCGCCCAGGATGTCGGAGAGTCTCAGCGAGGCAGAAGGAGCCTCATCGCCCTCTTTTGCCTGCTGCCTGATTTTTTCCAGCGTCGACAAGTTGTTTTCGGCTGACTGCACTTCCTCAGTCATCTCCACAGCTTGTTCTTGGGGTAGTTCTTCGTTCTTAGCCATATACTTTTCAATCTCTATATTTTTTCAGCAACACGGAGTTTGGCGCTCCTGCTGCGTGGGTTTCTTGCTATCTCCTCTTCCGAGGGCGTGATCACCTTGCCAATTGTCTTCAGCACCGCATTCGTGCGTCCGAAGAAATCCTGCTCCGTCCTGCCCTCTACATTACCCGTGCGCATCACGTTCTTCACCAGACGATCTTCCAGCGAGTGGTATGTGATGACGCTCAACCTGCCACCAGGTTTGAGCAACTGACAGGCAGCAGCCAGCATCTCGCGCAGGGCATCCATCTCATGATTCACCTCCAGGCGAAGCGCCTGAAACAGCTTGGCCACCTCTTTCTTCTCGCGCTCACGAGTGAAGAAGCGCTCCGTGACCTGCATCAGCTGGGTTGTGGTGCTGATGGGTTGCTGCATCCTGCTTTTCACCAATGCCGACGCTATCTGACGAGCGTTGCGCAGTTCACCATAGTAGTAGAGAATGTCAGCGAGCTGCTCTTCCGAATAGCTGTTCACCACTTCGGCAGCCGTAGCGCCTGCACGCTTGTTCATTCGCATATCCAGCGGCGCGTCGAAGCGGAAGGAGAATCCCCGCTCGGCATCGTCGAAGTGGTGTGACGAGACACCCAGGTCGGCCAGCAATCCGTCGATCTGCTCCACTCCCATGTAGCGCATCCAGTTCTTCAGGTAACGGAAGTTGGTCCTGATGAATGTGAAACGATCGTCGCCTATGATGTTCCGCTCGGCATCGGCATCCTGATCCAATCCGAATAGCCGTCCGTCGTCACCCAGCCGTCGGAGGATTTCGCTGGAGTGGCCTCCTCCGCCAAAGGTCACGTCAACATAAACGCCGTCGGGCTGACAATTCAGCCCGTCGACACTGTCTTTGAGCAAGACAGGAACGTGATATATCTCGGCCTTTGTCGTCATCTCCTGTCATTCGGTCATTGGTTAGCCATCAAGGCTTTTAGCTTCGCCGCGAAGTCCTGCTGCGACATGAACGGAGCCTCGGCTTTCTCTGCTGCCCAGATTTCTATCGTGTCGGTCAGGCCTATGAAACGTACTGTCTGCGCTATCTCAGCCATTTGCAGGTAACGTTTGGGGATGAGGAAGCGGCCGTTACCGTCGAGCGTCAGAATCTCTGCCTCCTTCATATATTGGCGCAGCAGCATCTTTCCCTCGTCGTCCCATTCGCTGATGCGGGCACGCAGCGCATCGACGCGCTCGTTCCACACGCTCTCGGGATAAAGCACCAGACACTTCTGATGGATGTCCTTGCGCATGACCAGCGACTCCTCGCCCGATGCCTGGAGCACCTTGCGAAACGTCGAGGGGAGGAACACCCGTCCCTTCGCGTCAGTCTTTGCTTCGATATTTCCTAAAAATCTCATGCGCGTAAACGTTAGGTTTCATACTTCGGTTGCAAAGTTAATGGTTTTTCTCCACATTCCCCCACTTTTCCCCATTTTTTTTCAAAAATATCTTCATTTTTTTGTTTTTTAGGGGTCTCCACCCTGCATTTTTACACATTCCTGCATTTTTGTGCAATGAATATTGTGGGCGTTGGTTTCGTCGGGCTTGCAATTGAATAGTAAAAAAAAATGTAAAATAGCACTTTTTTAGGCAAAAAAGCATCATATTTGAAAGAAAAGTGTTAATTTTGCACCTTGAAAGTTCATGTACTGACAAATGGACACAATAACAGAGAAAACCATCGACATCGAAAAGGTGTTGCGAAGCAAGATGGGCAAGAAGGCCCGCTGGGTGCCTCGTCCCGTGATCAGCTGGCTACGCAAGATTGCCCACGAAGATCAGGTGAACGAATTCCTGTGGGATTCGCGCGGCCTTACGGGCACTCCCTGGCTGGAGGCCTGCCTCGATTTCCTGCAGGTGAAGCTGGAGGTGAAAGGCCTTGAGAACCTGCCCGCCAAGGACGACGGCAAGCTTTACACCTTCGTCTCGAATCATCCTATGGGAGGCATCGACGGCGTTGCGCTGGGCGCAGTCATCGGTCGTCAGTATGATGACCGTTTCCGCTATCTGGTCAACGACCTGCTGATGAACCTTCCCGGATTGGCTCCTCTCTGCATCCCCATCAACACCACGACGAAGCGCAGCCGGTCATTCCCTCAGATTGTGGAAGCAGGCTTTCAGGGCGACCACCACTTGCTGATGTTCCCTGCCGGCTTGTGCTCGCGCCGCCATCATGGCGAGATCTGCGACCTCACGTGGAAGAAGACCTTCATCGCGAAGAGCATCGAGTATGAGCGCGACGTGGTGCCCATCCATTTCGGCGGGCGCAACAGCAACTTCTTCTATCGGCTGTCGAACATCA
>JAEEGI010030588.1_pt1 | contig 10117 bp, 4 predicted proteins | sample 8958751 | NCBI WGS metagenome assembly JAEEGI01 (sample SAMN16246545, study PRJNA631951) | gut metagenome | biome: gut microbiome; feature: rumen; material: KS-attached | host: Bos | place: Iran: Karaj | collected 2018-10 | reverse complement strand
CGCAAGAATTTCCGCCAAATGACGCCACAGGAGGCAGAGGAAATGGTGAACAAGATACACACCGAGACCGACATCGTCACAGAGTTGCTCTACCAGTTGCTGGAGGTGTCACAGAAGGAAGGAGGCAAGGTATGAGCAAATTCGGATTCCATCGCCACTCCCTCTCGTTGAAGCTCGGTGCCACCATCATCGCCTTCGTCGTCCTGCTTTTCGTCTCTTCGGTGGGACTGCTCTACATCCGTTCCCGTCAGCTCGTGAAACAGGAGGCCCTGGAGCGTGCCGAGAAAGCACTCGACAAGATGGTTCTGCGCTTCAGCTGCTATCTGAGTGAGCAAGAAGCCGTCGAGGATAACCTCAAGTGGATTACCGACCAGGACCAGTTGCCCGACAGCCTGCAGAACTTCACCCACCATTTCCTGACACTGAGCAAGACCATCGACGAGGATAATCCCTACCCCAACTCCTACTGCCTCATCCTGGAACCCAACGACACCCTGCCCGACCTCAACGGCGAACCCTGTTACGTATTCCAAAAAACCTTGCAACAGACGGGAGGACGCATCGCCCTCATCTGTCCCGAGCGCGACATCCTGGGCAGTTACAAACGGCTGGGATACATCATCTTCACCGTGCTGGCCATCGGACTCATCCTGCTGCTCATCTTCTTTATGCGCACCATCACCCGCTTCGTATCACCGTTGAACCAGCTCGTCAACCAGTCGCAATACATCGCCTCGGGACATTTCGGCGAACCCATGGCCCGCACCCGACGGACAGACCTCGTGGGTCAGCTGCAGAACAGCTTCTCCACTATGCAGGAGTCTTTGGCAGAACAGATCGGACAGTTGCAACAGGCCAATGAACGGGCCGAAGAACGCAACCGGGAACTACAGCGTCTGAACGAACTTGCCCAGAAGGCCCGCCTCGAGAAGAGAGCCTTCCTGCAGGATGTGTCACACCAGATACGCACGCCTTTGAACATCATCCAGGGATTCCTCAACGTGGTGCTCAAGAACAACTCCGACCTGACGGTGCGTGAGAAAGCACACATCATGGCCATGATGCAGAAGAACGCCTTCTCCCTGCGAAGGATGGCCTATATGCTCTACGATGCCACGTGGCTCGAGAAAGGGCAGAAACTGGAATACAACGACATTGTGAGCTGCAACGCCGTGGCCCGCAAGGCCATCGACGCCCTCCACCGCTTCACGCCCGGCAAAGACGACACCGTCATCTTCGAGACGACCCTCGACGACGACATACAGATACGCACTCACGAAAAACACCTTATTTATATATTACACGAGCTGCTCTTCAACGCGAAGAAGTTCGCCCCCGACGGAACGGTGAAACTCACGGTCTATGAGACGCCTGGCACCGTCAACTTCGCCATCGAAGACGAAGGCCCCGGCATTCCACCAGAGGAACGGCAGCGCATCTTCGACCACTTCTTCAAACACACGGCCTTCTCCGAGGGCCTCGGTCTCGGTCTGTATCTCTGTCGTCACTACATCCGTCTGATGGGCGGTGACCTCTCTCTCGATACCACCTACGAAAAAGGTAGCCGTTTCATCATCCGGCTACCCCTCATGTGATTTCTTCCCCTCCTGAGTAGGAGGGGCCAGGGGTGGTCTGATCAGCCTCAAGTCCTGCCCTCGAATCTGCCTTTGCTCAGACCCCCTCTGGCTCCCCCTACTCAGGGGGAGAAACGGTTACCTCTTTCCTCTAATGCTTTCTGTCGCTTCCCGCTTCGCCTTCATGAGGCGGTCGATAAAGTCGATCTGCTCACTATTCGGCCGCATGATGAGCGACGCACCGTTACGGAACTGCATCGTCGTGGGCTGAGCCTCATCGAACGACGGCCAGTACGGCAGTCCTTTGCCGTTTGGATTACCCGTCTTGGCGAAGTTCACCCAGTACTGCTGCATCATCTCCGACACGGCCGCCTCTGCCGGGAACTTGTCCGGCTGGTTCAGGAACATCCCGTTCAGATACATAATATCGTCGGCATGGGCCACACCCCTACGGAGCGGATTCTGCGAGAAACTCATCTTCGACGGCTGGTCGAGATACGCAGCGTAGGCCGGACTCTTGCCCGTCTGCGACTGCAGCTTCACCCAGGCATACGACGGCCAGGCAAAACCGAGGTCACGGAAAGAGTCACCATTGGCGTGCCAGGCCTCCTCGTCGGTATTGGCGGGATACACCTTCAGCGCCTCCTCAGTCATGTCGCCGAACATCCGACTGGCATTCTTCTGATAGTCCTCAGCCTTCACCGTGGGCGGTGTAAACAGCGCACCCTCGTCGGAATTCGTCATCACGATCACCGGCACATCATTATACTCCCCACGCTCATAGAGCCGATATTGGTCGTCACAAATCACGTAACCGTCCACGCAGGGCCAGAACCCGCCGAAGCCCACATTGCCGTCGCAGAGCGCCATCGCATCCATCGCGCGCAACTCCTTCAGCGACTTCTTCTTCAGATGCTTCTGGAAAGCCAGTCCCTGCTGCTCGGCACCCTTCTGCGAGGCATCCAGGCCGATGCTGCGCGGGGCATCACTCCAGGGAGCAAACGAACCGCCACTCTGACTGATACAGCCGTGGAACAGGCCCTTGGCCAAGGGCGAGGCACAAAGCATGCTGCAGCTGATTGCTCCGGCACTCTCGCCGAAGATCGTCACCTTCGAGGGATCGCCACCGAAGTTAGCGATATTCCGCTGCACCCACTCCAGGGCATAGATCTGGTCGAGGATGCCGTAGTTGCCTGAGTGACCTTCAGGATTCTCCTTCGCCAACTCAGGATGGGCCATGAATCCCAGCGCACCCGTCCTGTACTCCACGCTCACGATGACCACGCCGCGCTGGGCCAGCAGGCTCCACAGATCGCCGGCATAGTGCTCCGTCTGGAAACCGCCGCCGTGAATCCACACCATCACGGGCAGTTTCTCGTTCGCCGACTTCGCCGGTGTGGCAATGCCTAAGTACAGGCAGTCCTCGCTCATCATGTCTGCCGTCCTTCCGGGCCTTGTGGGCTGCGGAGGCAGCGGGCCAAACGTATCACACTTCCTCACACCCTCCCAAGCCTTGGCAGGCTGTGGGGCCTTCCATCTCAGGTTCCCCACTGGCGGCGCTGCATACGGGATGGCCTTATACACGGCCAGTCCATCTTCAAGCACACCCTCTACGTCACCCGTTTCCACATGGGTACGGAGCAACGGCTGCTTTGCCTCCGCCACCATCACAATCGCATCCGAGTCGGAGTATTCGAGGAACGAGGAATGAGGAACGAGGAATGAGGACAAGATCTTCTCTTTCAGCGGTGTCTTGTCTGAAGTGACACCGGCGATATACCACTTGTCTCCGCTGCGACGGGCGAGGATGACATACTTCCCGGGATAGCCGTCGATAAACTTGGTCTCGTCCCACGTCGTGGGCACATCTTTCATAAACTGTATCGCCCATGCCGGTGCATCCTCCAGATTATTCGGTGCCAGCGCAAAGTGCTGCACGCTGCTCTGGAACAGCACGGCCGTCGCCATCGCAAACACATCGCTCGTCCGTCTTACTGTGCCATGCTGATTATCTGCGCTATAACGCTTATTGAGTGCCGAGCCGCCGAAATCCATCGAACCCACGGTGTTGCGGATAAACGGATGCAGACAGGCATTAAACGCCTCCGCATCGCAGGCGCCCTGCCCGAAGTGCAGGTTCTCCGATGCCAGCACCGCCTCGGCAGCCACGAAGTTCGGGTACATCCGCTCCCAGCCCCTGGGCAGCGTACAGCCGTGGAAGATCACCTGTATGCCGAAGTCGTTGGCATCGGTCAGGATATCCTCATACAGCTGCATCATCTGCTGCTTGTCGCCGCCGAAGAAGTCCACCTTGATGCCCAGGATGCCGTTCTTCTGCATCCATGCCATCTCCTTCCTTCTCGGTCCCGACTTATCCATCTTGCCGCGTGGTCCCTGCGGAGCATCGTTCCAAGAGCCGTTCGAATTATACCACAAGAACAGGCCTACGCCCTTCTCCCGTCCGTACCGGGCCAGTTCCTCCATCTTCTCATAGCCGATCTGCGTATCCCAGAGAGCATCCACGAGCACGCTGCGATAGCCCATGGCGGCAGAGAAGTCGATATACCGTTTCTGCTCGTCGAAATTACAACTGGGATCCATGCCGATGATCCACGACCACGAGCCCTTGCCATACGTATAGTCTTTCGAAGCCTCGTACTTCGGCTTCACCAGGTCGTTCGCAATCGTCGTCTCCACGATGGGAGCCAGCGTCTTACCGATCGTGATTGTCCGCCACGGAGTCATTGCCGGCAGCGCCACCAGCGGCGTCACAGCCCCCGTGCCGTTCATCTCCTCCGCCAACGGGAACCCTATTTTATAGGTATTATCCTTCTCGTTCACGAGCCTACATCCAACATAGCCTCCGTCTGTCCCCGTCTCCGAAATCAGCACCCAGCCGCCGCTTTCCCCTCCTGAGTAGGAGGGGTTAGGGGTGGTCTGATCAGCCTTCGTCTTCTCCGCCTTCAACTTAAACAGACAGGGGAACGTATATCCGAATCCCCAGCCATTCTTCCCCATCGCATCATCCGGCGTATAGCCCGTCTCATAGCTCGGCGCCGTCCTGGCAAAGCCCGTCATCGGCTTCATCTGCGGACAGAGGAAAGTGGTCGTCCCCTCGGGCAGCACATAGCCGCTGGCCTCACTCTCCACAACCCCCGACATCGTCTCGCCGCCGCGCACCTTCTTCGGATACACCTTATATCTATAAGCCACGTCGCGGCTCGTCACGCGGAAGATCACGTCCAGCGCCTCGCGGCCGTCCTTCTCGAAATGGCAGACGCCCTTCGTGGCCACCACCTTCACATGACTCTGTTTCGTGGTCTTCAGCCAGTACTCGTCCTCAAACTTACTCACGTCGCAGCCCTTCAGTTTTAGTCCCTGCGTCAGGTCGTCGAAGTTCATCTTCAATCCTAACGGCGAGGGCTGGATAAACACCTGTCCGTCGAGCTTCACCTCATACTTCGGACAGCCGCCTTCGGCCACCGTCACCGTCACTATCATCCGCCCGTCTGGGCTGACAATCTCCTGACTCTTGGCTCCTGCCTCCTGTGCAAAAGCAGCCACCAGCGACATTTGGAAAAAGAAAAGCATTGCGCCAACAATGCGGCGCCACCGGGTTTGTTTGTTAGTCTTCATCATACTATGATTTTGTTGTTATCATTATTTTACTCATATCTACCGGATGGCGTAGAGATAGCCGAGGAGGGCCATCTTGCCGCGCATGGTCTCACGGGGCGTGAACTCACCGTTGACCCAGAAGTAACGCTGGTTGAAGAAGGACTCCTGGCGGGGCCATGTGGTGTTTTGGACACCGTTCTCGACAGTCCAGGCGGGATAGCAGTACTTCAGGAAGACACGGGCATCGCCGCCGTTGTGTCCGGGCGACCATGTCTCGGTGCCGTTGAAGGGTGTCTGTCCGGGATGGCTCTCGGGGGCACCGTCGTTGCGGCCGGTGGTGTAGCAGTCGGTGATATGACGCTCACCCAGACCGGTCATCTCGACGATGTTGCCGGGGTTGCGGCCAAGGCTCCAGCTGGCCTCCGTGAGCATGACATGTTCGAGCTGGCGCTTGCGGGCCTTGTCGGCAATGTAGTGGGCAAGCATCACGAGCTGTAGGTTCTGGGACACCTGCCAGCGGCTGTCGTTGGCACTTCGGCGAGAGGGGCGACGAGCCATGTGGGAGATATTGTAGGCCTCGGCCTGGGCGTTGACACTCGACTTGAGGTTCTGATAGAGTTCGGCATAATGGCGGGGCTGTGGACAGGTGAGATAGGCCGCTGCTGCCCAGATCTGACAGAAGGGCACGATGTTCTTGTTCTCGGCATGCATCACGCCTACGCCGAAGAAGCCGTGGTCGCGCTTGCTGAACACCTGAGACTGCGGACTCTTGATCTCCGACTCCTGGGCGAAGATGTTCTCCCACTCGGTGTCGCCGGTGACGTTGTAGAGGAAGGCGGCGGCCAGCTGACGGAAGTCGCGGCCACGCATCTGCATCGAGCCGATGTCCTGCAGGTCGTCGAGCTGGTTCCACTCCTGCTTCGAGGCATAGCGGAAGGCCTTGATGGCCTCGGCGGTATAGTAGCGCTTCAGCGAGTCAACGGTATTGTCAATCTTCCATTTCCCGTTCTGCATCAGGCGGAAGGCCTCGGCGGTGATGGCACAGTTGGCGGCATTGGCCCAGGCAGCCATCGTGGTGCAGCCGGCCTGATACATGACGGTCCAGCTGAGGTCGGGGTTGGTGACACCCTGCGAATAGCCCTCGCCGTCGCGGATGGAGAGGAAGAAGTCCACCTCGTTGCGGGCCTCGTCGATGATGTCGGGGATGCCGTTGCCACTCTCACGGATGCCGAGGTTATCGTCGGAGAGGCGTCCACCTGAGAGGATATAGGGCAGCAGCATATCGTAGATGTTGCTGACGTGGGCGAGGTGCCGGTCCCAGTCGAAGGCGTCGGAGTGGCCACCCTTCACCTCGATGTTCACGGGATTGCCGGGCAGACGGTGCTGCCAGAACCGGGAAGCGAGGGCAGGCTTGAAGTGAGGCTCGTCCCATACGTCGGTATGCAGATCCCGCCATTCCTGCATGAAGGGGTGGAAGTCGGTCTTATAGACGGTGAGCCCCTTGGGATCGGTCTCAGGGATGAACTGGGGCTGGCGAGGCACGGGCCACACGTGTTCGGGATCCTTGGGTTCACCGAGACGCATGTAATAGTAGCCGCGCACGGAATAGCGATAGGGCTGGTAATAGACATCATTGGCGATGTCAAAGTCCATCGAACAGCCCACATCCTCGACCACGAGACGATAGCGGCCCGGGGCCGTGCCACGGAAGTCGATGTTCCAGACGTCGGTGCCCACGAGGTTCTTCTTGCCAGCCTCCTGATCGGCATCGGAAGCCTTCTTCCAGAACTTCACCACACCGGCACTCTGTTTCTTCTTCGTGTTGACATTATAGAGCCAGACCTTACGACCTACCCACGAGGAGTAGTCGCGCTGCCCGCCGTCGCCAAGCCACTGGTAGAGGTCGGCGGCATGGCTTTGTTCTGTGGGCATATAGCCGATGATATTCACGTGGACAGCCTCGGAGGGGGTGTTCCAGATATCGTAAGTCACGCTCACAGACATTTCTCTTTCCCCTCCTGAGTAGGAGGGGCCAGGGGTGGTCTGATCTGCCCCAATGCCCTCCGGTATCGTCACAGTATACTTACATCCCTGCTTCATCGCCTGCGGCAACTGGAGGAAGAGCCAGTGGTCGCATTCGCTGGTGAGCGTATGGTCGGTGTTCATCGGCTTCGACTTCCGCCAGACATTCACAGGCTGGACAGTTGCGAAGCTCTTGTCGTCTTTGGAGGTGATGCGCCAGATGTCGGCCTTCTGTGCCTCAGCGGTCTTGAGCCGTTCGCCAAAGACGAGCAGCGTGTCGTCGCCCTCGGAGAAGGAGTGGCCGAGATAGGCGCTGGGGCCTGTGCCGTTGTCACGGTAGTGTACCTCACCGTCGCGGAAGTGCAGCATAAGGTAGTCTTTGTCGATGACACGAAGGCCGATGACCTTGGTGGCCATAACGGGGAGTGAGGCGAACAGGAGCAGCGCCGCCAGCACAAGGGTTAGTCTGTTTTTGTTCATAATTGCTGTTGATTAGGTAATTTCGGCACAAAGATACAAAAAATAACCACAGATTACGCAGATTACGCAGAAAAAATCTTAAATAATCCACATATTTCACAAATAAGACTGAAAAAATCTGTATAATCTGCGAAATCTGCGGTTTATTTATTATATTTGCAGCAGTTTGTAACTAAAAGCTAGAAAAAATGAGAAAGAATCTGTTCACTCTCGCCGTGATGATTGCGGCAGTGTTTGCATTCACGTCTTGTCAGAACAAGGGCCAGAACGAGGGCCAGAACGAGGCTCAGGATCAGTCAGGACAAGTCAATAACTTCCGCATCAAGCGCGGTACGAACATCAGCCACTGGCTGTCGCAGTCGGAACAGCGCGGCGAGGCCCGCAGGCTGCACATCCAGGAGGATGACTTCGCCCGTCTGGAGGAGCTGGGCTTCGACTTCGTGCGCATCCCCATCGATGAGGTGCAGTTCTGGGACGAGCAGGGCAACAAGCTGCCCGAGGCCTGGGATCTGCTGAACAACGCCCTCGACTGGTCGAAGAAGCACAACCTGCGCGCCATCGTCGATCTGCACATCATCCGGGCACACTATTTCAACGCCGTGAACGAGGCTGACCAGGCCGCCAATACGCTCTTCACCTCCGAGGAGGCTCAGGAGGGACTGCTGAACCTGTGGCGCCAGCTCTCTGAATTCCTGAAAGACCGCAGCACGGACTGGGTGGCATACGAGTTTATGAACGAGCCCGTAGCCCCTGAGCACGAGCAGTGGAACCAGTTGGTAGCCAAGGTACACAAGGCCCTGCGCGAACTGGAGCCTCAGCGTACACTCGTCGTCGGTTCGAATATGTGGCAGGGCCACGAGACGATGAAGTACCTGAAGGTGCCCGAGGGCGACAAGAACATCATCCTTTCGTTCCACTACTACAACCCGATGCTCCTGACGCACTACGGAGCCTGGTGGTCACCGCTGTGTGCTGCCTATAAGGGTAAGGTGCACTATCCCGGCGTGCTCGTGTCGAAGGAGGACTACGACGCTGCTCCCGATGCCATCAAGGCTGAACTGAAGCCCTATACGGAGCAGGTATGGAACATCGACAAGATCCGTGAGCAGTTCAAGGATGCCATCGAGGCTGCGAAGAAATACGACCTGCAGCTGTTCTGTGGCGAGTGGGGTGTCTATGAGCCCGTGGACCGCGAACTGGCCTATAACTGGTATCGTGACGTGCTGACGGTGTTCGATGAGTTCAACATCGCCTGGACCACATGGTGCTACGATGCCGACTTCGGCTTCTGGGATCAGCAGCGGCATACGTTCAAGGATCGCCCGCTGGTAGAGTTGCTGATGTCAGGGAAGAAATTGGGAGAGTAGGTTTTTATAGTTTACAGTTTACGGTTTACAGTTTACAGATGATTACTTCTATAGGCAGCATGAATGGCTTGCAAGGTTATCAACTGTAAACTGTAAACCGTAAACTGTAAACAAAACTATCCGCGCATCATGGCGACTCGGTAGCCATAAACGGTTACGACGAGGAAGCAGACGAAGGGCAGGATGAACGAGAAGTTGGTCATACCGGCATCGATGAACATCGCCTGCAATGGGGGTAAGACGGAGCCGCCGAGGATGGCCATGATGAGACCGGCAGCACCGAACTTCGCATCGTCGCCTAAGCCGTCGAGGGCAATGCCGTAGATGGTGGGGAACATCAAAGACATGCAGCCGCTGACACAGACGAGGCAATAGACACCCGTACGGTCGTGAGACAGGATGACGCCCGTGGTGAACACCATCGCCAGGATGCCGAAGATCGTCAGCAGACGGGCAGGTGAGATCCACCGCATCAAGAAGGTGGCGATGAAGCGGGAACAGATGAAGAAAATCATCGCATAGATGTTGAAACGCTGAGACAAGACTTCTGCCGCCTGTTCCTCCATACCCTCGGCCATGAACACACGCGTACCATATTGTATAATGAACGTCCAGCACATGATCTGGGCACCCACATAGAAGAACTGTGCAATGACGCCCTCACGATAACGCTTCAGGGTGACAAGACGGCGCAGGGTGGTCATGATGTGGATGTCGTGGCTCTGGTCTGCGTTCTTCGGCATCTTCGTGAAGAGGATGATGAGGAACATCACCACGATGACGGCTCCGATGGCGAGATAGGGGGAGATGAGCACATCGAGGTCGGCATTCTTCACCGCCTCGAAGTCGGCATCGCTCAGCAGGGCCCGTTCGTCGCTGCTCAGGGGATTGAGCTTCGCCTGGATGAAGTTCATCGCCACGAACATACCGATGATCGAACCGCAGGGGTTAAAACACTGGGCGAGGTTCAGGCGTCGCGTGGCAGTCTCGGGCTCGCCCATCGAGAGGATATAGGGGTTGCAGGAGGTCTCGAGGAACGACAGGCCACAGGTCATG
>JAEEGI010030587.1_pt1 | contig 10117 bp, 9 predicted proteins | sample 8958751 | NCBI WGS metagenome assembly JAEEGI01 (sample SAMN16246545, study PRJNA631951) | gut metagenome | biome: gut microbiome; feature: rumen; material: KS-attached | host: Bos | place: Iran: Karaj | collected 2018-10 | reverse complement strand
GCATTTGCCCTGGGCGTTCTTGAGTCCCTGGAGCATGGCGTCCCAGTCCCCGGATTCGATCATCAGTGCCGCACAGGAGACCGACGGGTCGCCCTGGATCAGGCGCACGAAACGCTCCATCTGCGCCGGCACGTCGTCCAAGCCGTCCAGGTTGACGGCCAGCACGGGCGCGCCTTCCATGACCTTTTCCCCGGCCAGCATCAGCGCTTCATCGTATTCTCCGCGCGCGATCATGTCTTTGAAATCGGGCGCGACATAATCGGAAGGATCGCTTATGGTCCAAGATTCCAAACCGCTTACCTTCAACTCTTTGCTTTGCGCCGGAAGAGGCCTTGGCATCAGCTCGGGCTGGGCCTTGATATGCGCTGGCGTCGTGCCGCAGCAGCCGCCGACGATGTTGACCAGGCCGTCGAGGCCCGCCACGTGTCCGGCCATCGTTTCCGGCGTTTCATCGTATTCCCCTTGGGCGTTGGGCAGGCCGGCGTTGGGATAGCAGATGATGGGAACGGGGCACCAGGCCGCCATCTCCCGGATGAGCGGGACCAGCCCTTCCGCCCCCATCGAGCAGTTCAGCCCGAACGCGACCAAACTGGGGCGAGCGACGGCCGTGCAGAATGCCTCCAGGCCCTGCCCAGTCAGCGTGCGGCCGAACGCATTGCCCACGGAGACGGAGACGATCACCGGAAATCCCGGGCACGCCTGCTCGACGGCGTACAGGGCCGCCTTGGCGTTCAGCGCGTCGAAACAAGTCTCCACGAGGATCATGTCCACTCCCCCTTCGATGAAGGCCCGGGCCTGCTCTTCGTATGCGGCCGCCATCTCATCGAAACTGCAGGGGCGCCATTCAGGGCGGAGGAAATCCGACACCAGCGAAAGGGACTTCGAAGTCGGCCCCATGTTGCCGGCCACCCAGACCTTCCGGGGCGCGGCATCCGCCACCTCCCGGGCCAGGCGCGCCGCCTCGAGGGCCATGCGCGGGGCGAGCGCAGCCAGGCCGTAGTCCTGCTGCACGAGGGCATTGGCCCCGAAACCGTTGGTCTCGATGATGTCCGCCCCGGCTTCCACGTATGCCTGATGGATCGCCCGGATCACATCCGGCCGCGACAGGTTCAGGCACTCATTGTCGCCCTTCACATCACGGCTCGGCTCTACCGGGAGCCCGGCACGGAAATCGGCCTCCGCTAGGTTGTACGACTGTATCTGCGTACCCATCGCTCCGTCCAGCCGGAGCACGCGGCCACGGAGCTGATCTGCGCCAAAACGAATCTTCTCTTCCATAATTGAATTCATCGACTTCAAATTTAGGAAAAATCTTCTGAAAGGGATAAAAGATATCGGGGCGGCAATGTAGACAACTTGCGAACGGTAAGCCGCTGTACGAAACCTACAGGAGAGAAGATCTGTTCCTCACGAAGGCTGATTAAGATTTGTTAGTAAAGGAACCGCCCAAGAATCAATTCTCGGGCAGTTGCGAATAAGTAACAGATCAGCAATGCGGACGATAAAATCGTAGACTTTATGATGCCAAAAACGTCTACAATTCCTGCTCTCTGTTATGCCTAATAATATAATCTACAACGACATTGTCCACTAATTGCAACTGATACTCTCCACCTGTGTCCAAAGAATCAGCAAAAACGGTAAAGGTTTTCCCTGATGCAAAATGCAGTTCTACAAGGCCTTCTTTATCCTTGGAATTACTCTTCCAACTAATAAGAAATTCTACGGCGTTGCAGTCAAAAAAACCATAAGAGCCATCAATTTTGGTGAAATCGGTGAGGGTAGCTGAAGGAGTGGGAAGGGGATTCTTAAGTTGAGAAGCATAAACTAAGTCACTCCATAGAGAGCACCCCTTGTTATCATCAACACTAATTACTCGGAGTGTCTGTCCAGACTTGAAAACGACCTCAACAATCTCACCAACAGATGTATTACCAAGGCTTGTAAAAGATTCAATTCGGTAGCCGTCTAAGGTGAAGTCACGGCCATCCGTTGTTTTCCCGTAAATGATGTTTTTTGTCATAGTATGAGCATCGAAAATATTGATCTTATTATACCTCTCGAATATCGTAACCTAAACCATTTGCCACGTTCAAGAAAGCGGAGAAGGCGTTTGGCGCCCAACGGTTGGTTACCAGGAGAATCTCTCCTGACCCCAATGTTACAGGTGTCGCGTGGAAAGATATCAGCTTTTGATTATAAAATGATGATACAGCGTCGATTATTGTCTTGGGGGTAATCCACTCAAGGAATTGTCCCATTAACGGACAATCAACCCTGTCGATTATCATCTGTAAATCTATCCACGTAACATCCTTCCTCGTTTCACAGAAATGCTTTATGACAATCAATGGGACCCTGGACATGCTTTCACCTTGTCCGATGATTTCCGATGTGGATCTATGGACAATCTCATAGAGGCATTTGCCATATCTTTTCTCTTTTTCGAAAAGAATCGCCTTATACTCACCATTTAATTTCGGCCCATAAAGTGCATATCCTTTTCCATGGGAACCGCTGAAAAAATAAAAATTATTGCCAACAATGTCACTTAGAATGCATACAAGTTTGGCACATAATGTGGTTGATAAACGACATTTCGGATAAACGGTTAATCCGTTGACGCAAAGAATCTCTGGTATAATAACCGCTCTGTCTGGTCGTATCTGAGGCTGAGGCTGTGTCGTATTTGAATAGTTGAATAGTCGCTCTCCATTATATGTAATAGTATTTCTATAGAAAGATAATTTTGACTCAACCCCGACAAGCTTCAAAAGTCGAATGAGAACAATAACAAAAAAATAAATATCTGTTTCACGAATAACCGTATGCTGTTTGATGGTTTGTCTTGGCTGGCAAACGGTTAAAGGGTAATGGTGCGATAACGGATTGGGGTGAACTGAAGATGTCGTAAAGATAGATTGTGTGCAGATACTTGCCTGTGGGCGCAGGATTGGGATGGGCCAAGGATAATTCAATATGGCTTGAACATCGTTGAAACATTGATTGCCATTGCTCTCATTTGGATCTTGAGAATAGTTAACAATGTCTATGAAATAATTGCCTAATCCTTTGTTCGGGAAGTCTTTATAAAGAATTGAACAGTCTATCCAGTTGGAAATATCTTTATAGGTATTAATCATATCCGCCCTGTTTCCACAACTTTTATTAAAAAGAGTCAGGCCAAAGCCATACTCCTGTGGCCCGAACTCGATTTCGTCCGAAACGCTTGTCTGTGCATCGATAAATAAATCTGAAAAAGTGCTAAATGACTCCTCAATGAATGTGAGCATCCCAAACTCAGCAAATGCTTCTTCTAATTGTTCTTTTGGAGGAAAGCCCATACCGTGGAAAGCGTCATAGTACGCATGCATCATTTCGTGTATGAACACAAATCCAAGAACGTGCTCTGAAGGCATTGTTTTACATGTAGCATAGTCCTTGATATTATCAGAGAAAAGATAAACTACTGGAGTCGCAGAGTCGAACCAGAGGAGTTTTCTCGAGTACAGGCCCAGAAGAGGAAGCCTTCCCCCCTGCGGATTCTCTGCAATTTCACGCTGCTCCCTCGCCCATTTCAATCGTCTGTATATTTCTTGTTCAATGTTTGCGCCGAAATTTGCATTTTTCCAGAATCCCAACTGTCCGTACTCGGCATTTTTATCTTCGATACGCTTGATACAATCATCTAATATTTGACAGAGGCCATTACGGTCCGAAATGATGACTTCCACACCAGTGCGTTTTCTCAATTCCCGAAAATTAGTTAAGTCGGCAAACGGGAAAGGTGTGTAACCTTCTATCTCATCGAGGATCTCTTCCTGCGAAGATGTTAGAAAAGCATCGTTTTCTTTTTTATATACAAATGACATAAGTTTATTTTAAAAATAGTCAATGTTTATTATCCCGGCAAGATGACGAAGGAACATAAACTGCTGGTAAGAACCCCATGAATAATCTTTGAAACTGACAAGGCGGGGCTGACGTATGTGCCTATTTGACTGCAGTATATCGCTACAGCCTCGTCGACATAGTACATGAGCATGTCATCCTTGAAAGATTGGGCAGCTTGGATGAAGTGCTCATATGTGAACAGTTGTGGCATATTGTTTCTATCGCGGAGCGTCATATCGACCTCAAATTTAAAAAAAACTTCTGAAAGGGATAAAAGATATCGGAGATCTGTCGGTATCGATTATAGAAATCATCGCATGAAATGGCGACTATCGGACATATCAACAAAGAAGAATACGCGGCAAAGGCGCGGGATCTTTTGAATAGCAGGCTTGCGGGATATATAAACTACGCGCTCCGCCTTCTCCAGCAGGGCATGTCCCAGGAACAAGCCGGAGAGCGACTTAAAGATAAGGTTGAGAGAGAGATGGAAACGGCTCTGTTTGAGTATCTTAAACATCGTCGCATCGTTTGCGGTGATGCTCGGTATCGATATGACGTCAATGGTTACTACCGAAGGACCCGCAGTACGCCGTCCAAACGCGAAGTGCCCTCTAATCTTCTGGATATCAAAGAGATTCTGCCAGATTATGGAGATATAATCGGCAACATTATGGCAGAGGCCAGGAGACTCTTGATTATCGCCGAAATTGAGGCTATTACGAAAGACGCAAGGAAGAACAATTTTGAGGCATAATTATGAAATCATCAACGACAGCTGCTTAATCCCGCACGGGCCTCTGAAACTATGGTCGTTTTCACGGATTATTTGCAAAAAAATGTTTATCTTTATGCTACTAACCATAATTATTTAGATGTATGTCAAAGATTAGAGTCTGGTCGTCCGATGGCCAATGGTCAAAAGCAATCTGTGGATTAGACAAGGTCTATTTACTCAAAAAGGCAATCCTAGCCCAGTATGCTCCTGAGGAGATGTTCGACGATCCTGGTGATTATGTGGGTCTTATGGATGGCTTTGAGATTAATGGCATACCCATATCGGCCGATGATTTTCCGGCGGATCATTATAAGAGAGACGAATGGGACTGGTTTTGGGCGGCTTTCCAGGGCCGTATGAAGCTTCAACTGAATAATGTAGAAGCATTCACAGTGCCCATCGCAGTCCTGAGGAAGATGAGTCGTAAAGATCCCTCTCTTGCAGCAAAATATAACGAAATCATTTCTGCCTCAAAGGCTCCAGCCACAACGCCAAGGGGTTATTGCGTGATTCTAAAGTTTGAAGACGAATAACTGATGGAAAACGTCAATTACATCTTCGGGAAAACCACGGACGGCAAGCCGATAACCCTGGACGGGTTCAGGGTGGAGTCCTTCATGATCTATGGAAACAAAGCCCGCGAAGAAATCGTGGACATTTATTTTAAGTCCGGGGAAGAAGTCGAAGTATATGTCTATACCGACCAAGGCGAAAGTGTTCCCGATAGTCTTGCAGACTGCATGATTGCGGCAAAAAAGAATCCGGAGATCCTGACCAGGCCCTACCCCGTGAACCTTATCGGCTGTGACACTATTGAAGGGATTCCGTATTTCTTTGACGGCAACGCTGTAGAGTACTATATCACCGGCCGCGATTCAGATGAAGATATGGTTGAGCTGCACTTCGCTTCGGGCAATGTCATTGAAGTCCTCAACGCACTTGACGAAAACCTTTACCCCGGAGAAAGCGTGGAGACCATGGTGGACGACTGCATCTGCCGGTATCTGAACGACAAAGAGAAATAGCGTATGTCAAGGATAGTAAGCAAAGGGCGCAAAACGTGGAAGGACGGGGCGGTTATGACTTACACCATAACCGACGACGGCGTGCTGACAATTTCCGGAAAACTAGCGAAGGATGACAATATCAGCATCAGATCCAATGCGCCGTTCCGGCACCTTGTCATTGAGGACGGCATCCCATACATTGGTCACCACAATTTCGCCTTTTGGAAGGAGATTGAGGTATTGACGCTCCCGCCCTCTGTCAAGGTCATCGGGGTCGAGGCCTTCTCAAACTGTACCCACCTCAAGCAAATCCATTTTTCAGAGGGACTCACAACGATCCACAAAGAGGCGTTCTATAAATGCAAAGCCTTGGAGAAGTTTACTTTCCCGGAGAGTCTCGAAACCATCAGTATGGGCGCCTTTTTTTGGTGCTCCGCCTTAAAGCGGATCACAATTCCTAAAAAAGTAAAATGTATTGCTTTCCAGGCTTTCGCCGGCTGCCATAGCCTTACTAGAGTGACCTTGAACAATGGTCTGGACTCAATCGAGGGAAAGGCCTTCCAGTGGTGTGATGCCTTGAGGTCCGTCAACTTTCCAAAAACCATTTCTTACATAGGTGAGCACGCTTTTGAGGACTGCGACGATCTTAAGAATGTCATTCTGCCTGAAAAGGTCAGAATCGGCTACAATGCATTCGGCCCGGATGACTGTAGTTCCGTAACAGGAGAAGACGGTAACGAGTACATCGCCAGGATTTCCAACATCAAGACCAACAAGGTCGACGTATCGATAGGTCCGCCTTATGAAGCATCCTTCAAAGGCGACATCATTATTCCCGGGACTGTAGAGTATGAGGGAAAGACATTCAATATTACAACCATTGAAGAGAGCGCCTTCCTGGAATTCGATGAGCTGACCTCGGTCCGGTTGCCTGATACCATCGAGATTATCGATGACACGGCGTTTCAGGATTGCAAGAACCTCAAGTCCATTTATCTGGGGAAGTCGCTTGAGCGCATTGGAATGAGTGCTTTCCACGGATGCAGCAATTTACGGGAAATCACTTTCCCCGACACTCTGCGAACCCTTGGCTGCCGCGCACTTGAGTATACTCCTGTTTATGAAGAGAAGAAAGGGGCCGTCTATCTAGGGCACGTCCTCTGCGGCTACAACGGATACCTTCCACCACACTCCTGCCTGGAAGTCAGGGAGGGTACGACGGTTATCGCAGAAAGAGCATTCACCGAAGTCCGCAATCTGGAGGCCGTCATTTTCCCCGACACGATCAAGAGCATTGGGTATTGCGCCTTCGTGGAGTGTCTGGATCTCAAATATATCAAGCTACCGAAATCACTTGAATACATTGGGGCCGATGCCTTCTCTTATACACAGGTCAAAGAGATTATCGCCCCGTGGAGAAAGCCGATCCGCATCGATTACACGCCTTTTCCCGCAAGCGCTATCATCCATATTCCCAAGGGGTCAATGGCCGCCTATTCTGAGGCCGAATATTGGAATAAGTACAAACTGGTTGAAAAGCAGTAGAATGGAAACTGACAGATATACCATTGAAGAAGGCGGAGTCCTTGTCATCAAGCCTGGCGTCACGGACATCGGCCCGGAGGAGTTCAAAGGCTTTGATACAATAACCAAAGCTGTCCTGCCACGTACCATCGAGAACATACAGCGCGGATCGTTTGAAGATTGCAAAAAACTCCGTTCCATCAATATTCCCCAGGGCGTAAGGTTCATCGAGCCTTGGGCCTTTGCAGGATGCGAATCATTGGCAGAAATCGACATTCCTGAAGGAGTGCGTCGCATAGAAACCAAAGCTTTCTCTAATTGCAGGAAACTTAGGAAGATCACCTTGCCGTCAACGCTTGAGAAAATCGAGGAGGAGGCTTTCGCCGACTGCAAGAGCCTGAAACAGATTGCGGTGCCGGATAGTGCGGTGATGATTTGCAAGCGGATGTTCGACGCGATTTGGGACCCTTTCAAGGGCTGCGATGCCCTTGAAAGAGTAATCATCCGCGAAATCAAGCCACGCGTCAGCAAGACCGAGATCAAGAAACTGGTCCTCATCGATACTCCTCAACACCATAGGTCCGGCCGTCTGTATGGAGCCATCATCGGCATGGAACCCGGCGAGGATGTCATCGAGTACGCCCGCCAGGTGGTAGAGAAACTGCTATGGGATTCATTCGAATGCTCCGCCCTTTACCTTGATTATGAGGACTACAGTTTCCGGGACATGCCGCCGGTAAACGAGGTCCTGGAGTATGACAAGCACAGTTTCGCCGTTGTGGATATGCCGGAGGCCGCCTCTCCTAAGACCATCCAGGTCAAGAGCCGCACGTACCTGGCTGATGAATTCTTTTACGAGATGATGGTGAACGGGGCATCGATTGACTGGATTTCGCTTGCATAATTGTATTATAATCATAGATGAAATGGGAAAAAGTAAAGATGAATACATCGAAGTAAGCACATCTATTAAGAATCCACAGTACCCTACAAGGGTCCGGATTATTGATTTTGATGGCAGATTCGAGCATGCCGAGGCATATACGCCACCGGTATATATCTTTTCCGTTCAAGTTGAAATCAAATACAATAAAGTTGTTGACGGGAAGGAAGAAAACTTAATCACCTGCTCTTTCTGGACAACTGACGATTCGGCCCCCTTCTCTTTCGAGGATGATGACCTTGACGAGGAGTCCGTTGACGATTGGTTCTGGGAGGGGATATCGGAAGATCTCAGTTTTCACGATCTCGAGGGCCTTGAGAAATTAGATTTCTATGCGCTTGGCGTACCGGCCAATAAAGAGGAAGAGGATGACAATATGGCATTCTTCGATGATTGTATCTTTGACGCATTAGATAAGTGTATCCCAGATCATTATGAATCCATTAATTATCGGTGCACCGATCTTTATTTGAAGAGTGTGGATCACGACCCTCTTGTAGAGAAGACGCGTGAAATTACCACCGGGGAATGCCGGACAGAATGGAGCATTGAAGATTTCGACTATGACAGGGACAATGATGATATCCAAGCTTCTTTCATCGTTCAATGCAGTTTCTACGTAAAAGAAGAACTACTATTCAGTTTTGAATACAAGACGAGATTCGACTATTTGATGAAGGCCCGCCGCCATAATCTTTACAATGCCATTGTGGGGAAGATCAACAAAGCTGACTTCCAGGAACTCGTCGCAGCAGAAGACATGTCCGAGTTGTGCAACAGTTATGAAAGCTACGACGAACTGATGGAGGATTACGATTCTTTTGAAGATGCCATAATCGACTACGTAGAGAGAGAGTACGATTGTGACGAGTATGAGGCCATTGATGTCACCCTTGGCGACCTGGCGAAGAAATGGGAAAAAGAAAGGACACCAGAAATGAATAGTATCAACCCTAAACGCAAATGAGTAAAGTCGAGACTGTTAAGAATAAGAATGGCGCAAATCTGGCCATTGGCGAAATAAGGAACAATACGTTCAATTACTATGGTGGATGTACCGTAGACGTGGAGATTCTCATCTATAGTGACGACCAGAGCAAGAGGGTCTCTTTCTGGATAGAGGATTTCGACACCGGGTACACTGGCGATAGCTGGATGGACGGATACTATGAGGAAGAGCTGGAGAACAATCCGGATTTTACCGAAGAGATGGAGCTCTCCGACATTTACACCGACGAGGAGCTCGAGGAAAAGGCAATGGATGACAGCGCGTGGCTCTTAGTGGACAGTTATGACCTGGAAGAGAACCCCATTTTTGAACTTCCCATCTTAAAATACATCAACAGGATTGAGGATGCGATGGAACTCGCGGCCTGCCCTACCGATAACGGTGGATACCGCCGTCCATACACTAAAGACGAGTGGGACATGCAAAGGATCTTTGCACTCTCCGATGAGGACAAATTCGACCAGATGCAGCTGACGGACGTCTTTGATTTTGAAGCGATGAGCCAGGATGACGACATTGAGGTGGATGTCTACTATGGCGACGAGCGGGATTATTACGGTTTGATAAAAGATGCAAAGAAGACGTGGTTGAGAAAATACCGTCGCCGGACCATATCTCTCGATCCTGAAAAGTGGGAGAAAGCGCTTGAGTACGCGGCCAGTCACGACACAAAGATGCTTCTGTTGCCTTTGGTCGTATGCAAGGGGCTTCAGAACACCCACTTCATTCATCGGCCCGGACTCCAAAACAAAGTTTTCAAGGCGATCAACCAGACTGACTGGACATCGGATAATGCCGTTCAGTCACTGTATCTGATACGAACGATTATTCTCAAAGAGTTAAAGCTGTCACGATGGGTTTATTTCGGCTACGACCGATTTGAACGGTACAACTTCCACTGTGGCATTTCCGGCATGTCTGAAGAGGAACTTGACCATCTCACCGTAGTTTTGGAGAAACTG
>JAEEGI010030584.1_pt1 | contig 10118 bp, 5 predicted proteins | sample 8958751 | NCBI WGS metagenome assembly JAEEGI01 (sample SAMN16246545, study PRJNA631951) | gut metagenome | biome: gut microbiome; feature: rumen; material: KS-attached | host: Bos | place: Iran: Karaj | collected 2018-10 | reverse complement strand
CGGCCACCATGACGGAGTTGGCGAAAATGCTCTTGCGTTTCTTCTTCTGCATGCTTCTCCTCCCCTTGCCGCGCAGCTCAGCGTCTGCGGGCCCTGCGCATTTTGTCCAGCCACCAGGTCAGCAGGCCCAGCAGGCCCACGCCGGGCACGGCCCACAGCAGCGGGGACATGCCCTTCTCGGGCTTGGCCTCCGCCGCGGACACCGCCAGGGCCACGTCCGTGTTCTCCTCCGGCCCGTCCGTCCCGGCCGGGGCGGCGCTGTCCGGCTCGTCCGTCGGGGTCTCCGCCGTGTTCGCGGCTGACGCCGCGCCGGAAGATGTCGTCTTTCGGATGGGCACGTCGGTCATGTCATACAGGGCCGTCTTGCCGTCCAGCAGGCGGAAATACGCCGTCAGGGCGTAGAAGGCCTGCTCGGTGGCCATGCCGTCCACCGGTAAACCCATCAGATGGCAGAAGCCGCCGCCGTCCACGAAGAACGCGCACAGGGCCTCCACCACGGAGTGCCCGTTTTTGATGAACCGCTCGTCCGTCTCCGGGTCGATCCCCAGGGCCGTCAGGGCCACCAGCACCTGGGAGATGGATTCGCTGGTGGGGGTCAGGCCCTCGCCGCTGCCGAAGGCGGAAAAGCTGCCGTCGTCGTTCTGCATGGCGGACAGGGTCTCCAGGGCCCGGTCCACCGCCGCGGTCACGTCGTCCCGCTTATGATAATAGGGTGCCAGGGCCTGGAGGCACATGCCGGTCATGTCCGAGTCGGACATGTCCCCGGTGAGGGCCCAGCCGCCGTCGGCCAGCTGGTTCGCAAGCAGCCAGTCGATGATCTTCTCCCGGGTGGTATAGTCCGCCGCCGTGGGGTCCTCCGGCAGCTCGTAGCCGTGGGAGTCCAGGGCGATCAGCGCCCAGATGGGGCCGTTGATGCCCTGCCGCTTCACATAGTCCAGGTTCGTCAGCCCCAGCAGCAGGTCGCGGCCCGCCACGTCGGTGACGTCGCAGCCCAGGGCGGTGAGCACCAGGATGGTGCGGGAATTCTCGCTGGATTTGGCCCGGTGGAGCTGCCCCTTCTCGTTGACGGAGGCCAGGATGGTCTCCACCATGCTGGGATAGAAGGTGTCCGACACCTTCCGTCCGCCCCGGGCGAAGCCCAGGGCCGTCCACTGGCTGTTGGCGTCCATGTCCCCCAGGCTCTCTATGTACCGGGCGGTCTCCTCGTAGATGTCCCGATAGCGGGCCCGGGCTCTCTCCGCGGCCAGCTCCCGCTCCTTCTGTTCCAGGAGCCACAGCTTTTTCACCAGCTTTTTCTGCAGGTCCGTCAGCGCCTCGTAGGCTGTCCGGGCCTTCTTGACGCTCTCCTCGTCAGCGGCCTCCTCGATGAGCCTGTCCACCTCTGCGGCGGCCTTTTTATCCTCCTCGGTGGCCTGCTGCTCAGCCTGCTCCCGCTCCAGTCGGGCCAGCTCCGCCTCCGCGTCCAGCAGCTTCTGGTAGTTGGTGACCTTGGAGCGCTGGGCGTAGTTTTTCAGGGCGTCATAGGCCGCCCGAGCCGCCTCGATGGCTTTTTTGGCGTCCAGCGTCACGGGAGTGGGGATGGCGTCGATGAGCTTGATGACCTTGTCGGCGGCCTTCTGGTCCTCGTCGCCGTAGCCCTCGCTGCCCTCCTCCTGGGTATAGTCGTCGGTATAGTGGAAGATGATCTTGTCCTTGTCCTGCATGTACTGCTGGGCCACGCCCAGCTGGGGGTGGTGGCCGTTGACCGTGTACTGCCAGCCGGACTTGGAGCCGTTGGTGAACTCGCCCAGGTAAACGCCCCGGTAGGTGAGCCCCGCCACGTACACCGTGCCCAGGGAGTGCCGGACGTCGGCGGTAATGCCGTAGTCCTCCATGACGCGCTGCATCAGGTCCCATACGGTGTCGTTGGCGTCGGCCTCGTATTTCTTCGGCGGCACCCAGGTGGTGAGCCCGCCCATTTTCAGCCCGTGGACGTGGCCGTCGGCGTCGCTGTCGTGGACGGCGTCGCCCAGGATGGAGAAGGTGACCTCGATCTTGCCCTCGGGCTTTTTCACCGTCACCTGGATGGTGGTGCTGGTGGTGCGGTAGGAGACGGTGACGGTCTTTTTCCCGGGCTCGGAGCTGTCCAGCTTGGAGACGGTGACCTCCGAGAGGGTGGGGTTTGTGGTCTCCCCGTTGCTCCACTTGACGGTGAACACCGCGCCGGTCAGGTCCAGCTTCTCCCCCACCAAATATTCCTTCTTATAGTTCCCGGAGACCGTGATGCTCACCGTATAGGGATTGGCCGGCGCGCCGATGGATACCAGCTTGCTCAGGTCCGCTCCCAGGGGGTCGTCGCCGCGCTGGTGGTCGGCCCGGGCGATGTTGTAATAGGCGGTGTCCGGGTTCAGGATGGCCTTGATGCGGTCCATGCTGTCCTCGGAGGAGTCGAAGCAGAAGATCTGCTCCGGCCAGCCGGAGACCGTCTGCCAGCCCAGGGGCCGCTTGTTCCCGTTGCCGTACATGGACGCGTCCACATACAGCACGGAGCCGATGCCCCGGTCCGTGCCGCAGTCCGCCGCGCAGATGTTGTTCTCGATGACGGTATAGCGGTTCAGGGAGCGGTAGTACCCCAGCACGCCGCCCACGCAGCCGCTGCCGGAGACCGTGCCCTCGAAGGTGTTGTTCCGTATGTAGGCCGGGCCGTTCTCCCAGGCCTGCCAGAGGCCGCCCTCGCTGCCGAAGACGCCGCCCACCCGGCTGCCGCCCCGGACCGTGCCGGACACGGTGCAGTTCAGGATGCTCACCGCCCGGGTGTTGGGGGCGGTGTAGTGGTCGTAGCCCGAGCCCACGATTCCGCCGATGTTCTTCCCCGTGCCGGTGACGCTGCCGTAAAACCGGCAGTCCGATACGGTGAATTCCCCCATGCTGGTGCTCTTGGCGCCCACGATGCCGCCCACGTTGTCCGCGCCCTTGACCTCGGCGTAGCTGACGCAGCCGGAGACGGTCCCGTTGAGCTGCCCGGCAAAGGAGCCGATGCTGCTCTGGGAGCCGTCATAGCCGATGACCACGCCCTTCTCCACGGTGCAGTTGGTGATGGTGACCACGTTGTCCGAGGAGGTCTGGCTGTACTCGTTGCCGCTGCCGCCGCCCGGGTCGCCGCCGATCAGGCCGGAGCACAGGGTCTTGGTACCGGCTTTGACGGTGACGTTGTCGATGACGATGGTGCTGGAGGCCGCGCCGGCATAGCTGCCGTTGGGGCCGTAATCCACGGTATAGTTGAGCACCAGGCCGTCGCCGTTGATCCTGGGGCCGTACAGATTGAGGTTGTTGACAGAGGCCCCCCGGACGTAGCCGAACAGGGGCAGCCCTCCCGCGGGGACGGTGAGGGTGTTCCCGCCGCCGTGGAAGCTGCCGGTGAAGGGCCACAGGTCGGCCCCGTCCCCCGTACCGGAGGCCCCCGGCCTGATGCAGCCGATGGGCGTCCAGCCCTCCGGCAGGGCGATGTCGTTCACCATGAGGAAATGGCTGCCGGCGTAGTCCGCGCCCTCCTCGTTGACGCGCCGCTGGAGCTCCAGAAGGTCCTCGGCCGACTTGAGCTGATAGGGGTCGCTGGAGGAGCCGCAGCCCTCCCAGGGCTCCTCATCCGAGTCGTTTTCCGTGTCGCCGGTATATTCCTCCGAGTCGTCGGGTTCGTATTCGTCGGCTTCGTCCCCGTCGTCGGTTTCGTCCGCGCTGTCGTCCGGGGCGTCCCCGTCGTCGTCAGAGCCCTCGTCCGGGTCGTCCGCGGGATCGTCCGTCTCCTCCCCGTCGGGTGCGGTTTCCCCGTCGTCGGCGGGGTCCGTGTCCTCTTCTCCGGCATCGGCGGGGGCGTCTTCCTCCTCCGTGTCAGTGGGGTCCGTGTCCTCTTCTCCCGTGTCGACGAGGTCAGCGTCCTCTTCCATGGCGTCGGCGGGGTCGTCTCCCTCCTCCGGAGCGGGCGCGTCGTTTTCGGCGCCGTCCTCAAAGAGCGGGGTCTCCTCCCCCTCCGGCGCTTCAGCCGTCTCCGTGTTCCCGGCGGGCTCCGCCGGCTCCTCCCCGGCGGCAAACACCGTCCCTCCGCCGGGCCAGGGGCCCGGCAGCAGCATCAGCGCCAGAAGAAAGCACAGGATTCTTTTTTTCACAGGCACATCCCCCTTCCGCATCGGAACAGACGGCGGAGCCCTCCCGGGCCCAAACAAAAAAGCTCCCGGCAAGGGAGCATGAAATCATCGGATCACAGGGACGCCCCCAAGAGTCCCGGCGAGCACACGGATCGTATTCCGGCTCCGGGCGCCTTTGGATGTCCCTTGCCTTCTCAGCTTTCGCCAATGGCGCGGGACGGCATATGCCCGTATACGGCGGCTTGGTACCGCGGGGATTTTCCCCTTCCGATCCTGAATTGTATCTCTGCGGACGGGAGAGCGGCACAGGGCGCCGGCTCTCCTGCCTGCACGGAGAATATTATATCACAACTCATTTGAAAAATCCACCAAAAAATCATGATCCGCGCATAAAAAACCATACGCTCCCGGACGGACCCCATGAAAAAACCGAAGAACACACTGGCCCGGTCGGTCCGGCGACAGGCGAAGTCCGCGTCGTGGGCGGAGATGCGCATGGTCTTGCCCCGGCCTCCGGCTTGTTGAGATCCTCCGGCATGGCCGCAGCCGCTGCACGGTTCTTACAGCGCTTGTCATTCTGCCGCGGGTTTCCCGCGGCTGCGGCCGGCGGGCAGTGGCGCCCTCTCCGGCGGGTCTCTCCGCGGCCAAATCAGGCGGTGGTTTTTGGGCGTTTGATACAGTTTTTTCTGTCATTTGGTCCGAAAATCCCGGTTTTTTGTCCAAAGCGTTGACGTGTGAAATAGACAGTACCATAATTTTGTCATCAACAGATCGAGGAGGAGACTGTTATGCCAACCGACAACAAAGCCAAATTCGACGCCAAGTGGAAACGGATCCGGGACGCGGTGGCCCTCAAGGAGCCCGACATGGTCCCCATCACGCCCTCTCCGGCCATCTATCCCTATCTCCACGCCGGCTACACCGTGGCCGAGGTCATCTATGACGAGACTATGGAGAAGGGCGCAAACGCCATGCTCAAGTACCTGCGGGACTTCGACCCGGACAACGGCACGCCTCTGGGCAACTACGTGGCCGAGGGCCGGCTGATGGAGCTGCAGGCCCCCACCAACATGACCTGGGCAGGCATGCCCGGCCACCCCATCGACGACAACTCCATCCAGCAGTACATCGAGTTCCCCATCCTGCTGGACGACGAGTTCGACGAGTTCTTTGACGACTACGTGACCTGGCGGGTCCACAAGGAGCTGCCCAGGAACTCCACCCTGCTCAAGCCCCTGGAGAACTTCCGTCTGGGCCGGGGCACTCTGGGCCTGGCCAGCGCCGTGTCCAAGCCCGAGATGCGGGAGATGATCAAGACCCTCTGGGAGATCGACGACGGCTACAAGGTCCTCAACGCCAAGAAGGCCGCCTTCAACAAGCAGGTGGAGGACCTGGGTTACCCCATGATCCGCGCCGCCATGCCCGCGGGCGTGCCCTTCGACGGCTACAGCGACTTCCTGCGGGGCACCCTGCTGTCCCTGGCCGACCTGTACACCAACCCGGAGGAGGTCCGCCGCTACATCGACGCCACCTTTGAGCAGACCATCGCCGCCATCAAGGCATCCAAGGGCCGGGAGGACGGCAAGCTGGTGTTCATGGCCCTGCACAAGGGCATGGACGGCTTCATGAGCGACCAGCACTACCGGGAGTACTACTGGAGCCACCTGCAGAAGATCATCGAGGCCATCATCGAGGTGGGCAAGGTCCCCTACATCTTCACCGAGGGCAAGTACAACTCCCGTCTGGACTGCCTGACCGAGGTGCCCGTGGGCAAGGTGTTCTACCACTTCGAGGAGGTGGACATGGCCCTGGCCAAGAGCAAGCTGGGCAAGATCGCCTGCATCGGCGGCGGCTTCTCCCCCTACCTGCTCAACAACGGCACAAAGGAGCAGGTGGTGGACGAGTGCAAGCGCCTGCTGGACATCTGCGCCCCCGGCGGCGGCTTCGTGTTCGAGACCGCCTACGGCATGGACTACGCCAAGGACGAGAACGTGGAGGCCATGTTCGACACCGTCCGCACCTACGGCAAGTACTGACCGCTGCGGCGCAGGCCGCGCACATGATCCGCGTCCGGGGAGCTCCGCTCCCCGGACGTTTTTCGCCTTTCCCGGGAAAATGGCCCAAAAGCACAAATCCCCCCCTCTCCGCCCGGGTTTTCCGTTCCGGAATCTGTAGGAAAGGTGAGAATAATACGTTTATGCTATTAAGTTTTGCGCAAGCCTTGTAGAATGAGATCGGGAGATCCTGTCCCTCCCGCGGAGGAGGCGGAGGGACAGTCCCCCGCTGTCCGCCGGGTCCGGCGGAGCGGTTTTAAAGGGAATCAGGAACCGTATTTGAGGAGGAAACGCAAATGCTTACAGTAAGAGAAAACCTTGTGGAGACCATCCGGGGCGGTCATCCCGACCGTTTCGTGAAGTGCTATGAGCCCTTCAAGATGGTCGCCAACCCCGGCGGCCTGCACAACGCGCGCCCCGTGGAGGGCGGCCCCGAGATCATCGACTCCTGGGGCGTGGTCCGCAGCTGGCCCGTGGGAGCCATCCGGGCCTTCCCCGTGCACACCCCCGACAAGCGGGTCATCAAGGACATCACCAAGTGGAAGGAGGTCGTGAAGGCGCCTCCCGTGATCTGGCCCGAGGCCGAGTGGGAGCGCTTCCAGGCCCAGGCCGAGGCCATCGACCGGAAGGAATACTACGTGACCGCCATGGTCGCCCCCGGCATCTTTGAGAACTGCCACCACCTGGGCGAGATCGTCACCACCCTGACCAACCTGGTGGACGAGCCCGAGGCCATGCACGATCTGATCAAGTATCTGACGGATTACGAGCTCCGTCTGGCCGAGCAGATCATCGACCACATCCACCCCGACGCCCTGTTCCACCACGACGACTGGGGCACCCAGAAGTCCTCCTTCATGTCCCCCGCCATGTTCGAGGAGTTCTATGTCCCCGCCTACAAGGAGGTCTACGGCTACTGGCACAGCCGCGGCGTGGAGGTCGTCGTACACCACTCCGACTCCTACGCGGAGAACCTGGTGCCCGACATGGTGGAGATGGGCATCGACATCTGGCAGGGCTGCATGACCACCAACGACCTGGTGGGCCTGATCGACAAGTTCGGCGGCAAGATCTCCTTCATGGGCGGCATCGACAACGGCAGGATCGACCGGCCCGACTGGACCCGGGAGATGGTCGACGCCGACGTCCGCTACGCCTGCGAGACCTACGGCGCCAAGAAGAAGTACTTCATCCCCTGCACCGTCATGGGCGGCCCCGAGAGCCTGTACGAGGGCGTTTACGAGGCGGTGAACGAGGAGATCGACAAGATGTCCAGGGAAATGTTCTGAGCATCCGTTTATAAGCAAACAAAAATATATGTAAAAGGAGCAACAGTCATGGAAAAGATCCCCTTCAACGAAAGCGAAATCGAAGTCATCAAGGAAGTGGAAGCCCGCGGCGCCATCACCCGCTTCTACAACCGGCCCATCACCGAAAAGCAGAACATGCGCCTGCTGTACACCGAGGACCACCCCATGTGGATCCCCGCCGGCCGCGCCAGCAACCTGAACTTCGCCCCCGGCGTGATCCCCGACAACGTGGCCCGCGCCTTCGTGTTCGACGGCTCCGGCTTTGACAACACCAAGGGCGGCGGCATCGACATGTTCGGCATCCCCTGGGTGTACGTGCCCGTGGCCGGCGGCTCCATGGAGGATCCCGCCTACGGCCATCCCCTGGAGGACGCCAACGACTGGGAAAAGGTCATCAAGTTCCCCAACATCGACGAGTGGGACTGGGCCGGCTCCCGTGAGATCAACAAGGAGTTCCTGAGCACCAAGGACAAGTGGGTCCTCTCCTACATGCTCAACGGCGCCTGGTTCGAGCGTCTGATCTCCTTCATGGGCTTTGAGAACGCCGCCATGGCCCTGATCGACGAGGATCAGCAGGACGCCCTGAAGGCCCTGTTCGCCAAGACCACCAAGCTGTACATGGACATCGTGGACAAGTACGCCGAGTACTTCCCCGAGGTGGACGCCCTGAACGTCCATGACGACTGGGGTTCCCAGAAGTCCCCGTTCTTCTCCCAGGACGCCGCCATGGAGATGATCGTGCCCTTCATGAAGCAGCTCACCGACCACATCAAGGCCAAGGGCTTCATCGCCGACATGCACTCCTGCGGCCACAACTTCAGCCGTATCGAGGCCTACATCGCCGGCGGCTGGGAGTCCTGGACCCCCCAGCCCATGAACGACACCGAGAAGCTGTTCGAGGAGTACGGCGACAAGATCATCATCACCGTGGATCTGAAGCTGCCTCTGGACATGACCGACGAGCAGCAGCGCGACTGCGCCAAGAAGTTCGTGGAGACCCACTGCATCCCCGGCAAGAAGCTGAAGGTCACCGTGGACACCCACCTGGCCGCCTTCGAGAAGGAGCTGTACAAGCAGTCCCGTCTGGCTTACCTGAGCTTCTGAGCATTCCGAAACAACAAAAAAAGAGCCGCTTGCGCGGCTCTTTTTTGATTGAGTTTTCAGCTCTCCCGGATCTCCAGGAGCTCGATGGTGAAGTTCAGCTCCCTGCCGGCCATCTCGTGGTTGGCGTCGAAGGTGATGACGCCGTCCGCGACGGACTCCACCCTCACCTTGAAGGGCTGGCCGTTGGCGGTCTGCAGATAGACCTGGTCCCCCGGCGTCAGCCTTTCGGAGCCGGGGAGCTCGGCGATATTCACCCGGATGACGGCCCGGGGGTCTCTCTCCCCGTAGGCCTCGAAGGGCGTCAGGTGGATCTGCACCGTCTGGCCCACGTCCATGTCGGCCACGGCGGCGTCAAAGCCCAGGATCATCATGCCCGCGCCGCAGACGAATTCCAGCGGCTCGCCCCGGTCATAGGAGGAGTCGAACTGGGTGCCGTCGTTGAAGGTGCCCCGGTAGTGGACCCGGCAGGTCTTGCCCACGTTCTTTCCTACCACCGTAGCTTTGGGGTGACAGCCCCGGCAGCCGCCCTCCTCGCCGCAGCTGCCGCCGCAGGAGGACTCCTCCCCGCCGTGCTCTGCGTCGTGGTGGTCGCAGTTGGCGCCGGTGTTGACCAGCTCGCCCCGCAGATAGGCCTCCACGGCCTCGTCCGCGCTGCCGGAGGCCCCGGCGCACAGCTCGATCCCTGCCGCCTCCAGGGCCTCCTGGGCCCCGCCGCCGATGCCGCCGCAGATCAAAACGTCGATGCCCATCTCATGCAGCAGGTCCGCCAGGGCCTCGTGGCCGCTGCCGTCGGAGCCCGTCACCTGCCCGGAGACCACCCGTCCGTCCTCCACCGTGTAGATCTTGAACTGCTCCGTGTGGCCGAAATGCTGAAAGACCTGGCCGTCTTCGTAGGTTACCGCAATTTTCATGTTCAGATATTTCCTCTTTCCGGCTGTTCGCCGTTATTTATTCCCGCAGATTATATCACAGGCTTCCGGTTTTGCAACACCCTTTTACAGATAGATGATGATCAGCCCCGTCAGCATCCCCAGGATCACCGCCGTGGCGGGCAGCTTGGATTTCCACATGAGGATGGACTCGGGCAGCAGCTCGCCGAAGACCACATACAGCATGGCGCCGGAGGCGAAGCTCAACGAGATCACCAGGGCGGTGGGGCTGATGGTGCCGATGAGGAAGCCCGCCAGGGCTCCCAGGATGGTGGGCGCGCCGGACAGGGCCGTGACCCCCACGGAGCGCCATTTGCTCATGCCCCCGGAGATCAGCGGCACCGCCACGGCCATGCCCTCCGGGATATTGTGCAGGCCGATCACCAGGGCCATGACCAGCCCGCCCCGGTTGGAGAGGATCCGGTCCACGCTCCTGGCAAAGGACGCGCCGATCACCATGCCCTCGGGCACGTTGTGCAGCGCGATGGCCGCGGCCATCACCAGCCCGGCCAGGAAGAGACCGCTGCGGGGCTGGCGGCCCGACTGGTGCTCCCGCAGGTGGTTGGCGTGGGTCAGCTCCTCCAGGGAGTCCGCCGTCCG
>JAEEGI010030573.1_pt1 | contig 10120 bp, 8 predicted proteins | sample 8958751 | NCBI WGS metagenome assembly JAEEGI01 (sample SAMN16246545, study PRJNA631951) | gut metagenome | biome: gut microbiome; feature: rumen; material: KS-attached | host: Bos | place: Iran: Karaj | collected 2018-10 | reverse complement strand
GAGCAGGCCCCCAAACAGGCCGAAAAGAAGCCCGAAGAAGTGGATGGCAAGCAGTTTATCCACAACCTCTTTGACGACCTCAAGGAAGACGAAGCCCAGAAGGAAGAAATCCGCGAGAAGAAGGAAAACAGCAAGCGTCAGCGCAAGGAGAAACAGCAGAACCAGCAGAATAATCAGAACCAGCCTCAGCAACAGCAGCAGCCGGCCCAACAGCCCCAGCAGCAGCCCCAGAGGCCTCCCAAGGTGGAATTCGAGGGTTCTGTAGAAGCTACAGGCGTTCTGGAAATTATGCCCGACGGCTACGGTTTCCTCCGCTCCAGTGACTATAATTATCTCAATTCCCCGGACGATATTTACGTATCCCAGCAGCAGATCAAGCAGAACGCCCTCAAGAACGGAGATACCGTTACCGGTGAAATCCGTCCTCCGCGCGAGGGAGACAAATATTTCCCGCTGGTCAAGATCAAATTCATCAACGGCCGTACGCCGGAGTTTGTAAGAGACCGCGTTCCCTTTGACTTCCTCACTCCCCTTTTCCCCACAGAGAAATTCAATCTCCTTGGCCACGGACACGAGAAAGACCAGAGCATCCGCGTGGTAGATATGTTCACCCCCATTGGTAAGGGACAGCGCGGCCTTATTGTGGCACAGCCCAAGACCGGTAAGACTATGCTCCTAAAGGCCATTGCCAACGCCATTGCAGACAACCATCCGGAGGTTTACGAGATTGTTCTCCTCATTGACGAGCGTCCGGAAGAAGTGACGGATATGCAGAGAAGTGTAAAGGCCGAGGTAGTGGCCTCCACCTTCGATGAACCCGCCGAGCGCCACGTCAAAGTGGCCAATATGGTACTGGACAAGGCCCGCCGCCTGGTAGAATGCGGCCACGACGTAGTGATCCTCCTGGACTCCATTACCCGTCTGGCCCGTGCCTACAATACCGTACAGCCCGCTTCCGGTAAGGTTCTCACCGGTGGTGTAGATGCCAACGCCCTCCAGAAACCCAAGCGCTTCTTTGGTGCCGCCCGTAATATTGAAGGCGGCGGTTCCCTCACCATCCTGGCCACGGCCCTTACGGAAACCGGCTCCAAGATGGATGACGTGATCTTCGAAGAGTTCAAGGGTACCGGTAATATGGAACTCCAGCTGGACCGCAACCTTTCCAACAAGCGCATCTTCCCGGCTGTGAACCTGGTACTGTCCTCCACCCGACGAGACGACCTCCTGTACGATGCCTATACCAACAACCGTATCTGGATCCTGCGCAAGCTCCTGGCCGATATGAACCCCGTAGAGGCTATGACCTGGATGCAGCAGCATATGGACGAATTCAAGACCAACAAGGAATTGGTAGACAATATGTCCAAGTTTGGACGGTATGATTAATTCCTATCAGGACACTATAGTTGCACCGGCTACCACCCCTGGAACCGGTGCAATTTCTATTATCCGCATCAGTGGTCCGGATACCTTCCGTATTGTTGACGCGGTGGTTCAATTAAACTCCGGAACTGTATCTGATTCAGAATGCTATACCATTCGCTTTGGTAAAGTATTTACGGGTGCTTCCCTGCTGGACGAGGTCCTGGTTTCGGTCTTTCGGGCTCCCCACAGCTATACCGGAGAAGACAGTGTGGAAATCTCCACACATGCTTCTTCCTATATAGTATCTGAGCTCATCGGCCTGCTTTTAAAAGCCGGTGCCCGTTTTGCGGAACCCGGAGAATTCACCCGCCGGGCCTTCCTGAACGGAAAGTTGGATCTGGCCCAGGCGGAAGCCGTGGCCGATGTTATCTCTTCCACTACGGCGGCTTCTCACCGCGTGGCTATGAATCAGCTCAAAGGTGGCTTTTCCAAAGAACTGGCCAGTCTTCGTTCCCAGTTGCTGGAGATGGCTTCCCTGCTGGAGCTGGAACTTGATTTCAGCGAGGAAGAAGTGGAATTTGCCGACCGCGAGAAACTGCTGGCGCTCATTGAGGACACCCGGCAGCACGTAGACAAGCTGGCTTCCTCCTTCCGCCAGGGCAATATGATCAAGAACGGCGTGCCCGTAGCTATTGTGGGCCCGGCCAATGCAGGCAAAAGTACCCTGCTCAACGCACTGCTGGGTGAAGATCGTGCCATTGTTACGGACATCCCCGGTACCACGCGGGACACCATTGAAGAAACCCTTAATGTGAATGGAATCCTTTTCCGCTTCATCGATACCGCCGGCATCCGGGAGTCTTCCGACACGGTCGAAAAGATGGGAATTGACCGGACTTTCCGTAAGATTTCAGAGGCCGAAGTGGTGATTTGCATGCTGGATGCCCAGGCCGTTGAGTCCGACCTTTTGAACAATTTGGAGGAATTGTTCCAGCATATAGATATGGAAGGGCAGAAGGTCTTTATCCTGCTTAATAAGGTTGATAGATTGAGCTCCGACGATATTAACAAAAATGTTACTGTAATTAACAAGTTTGTTTTAAATAATAAATATCACGTAGATATTCAAACAGTGGCCGCAAAGAGTGGAAAAGGCATCGAAGAACTGAAAGAGGCCCTTTATCTTGCTGAAAAGGATCTTATTCCTAACGAAGATTCTACCTTTGTATCAAATATCCGTCATTTCGAGGCGCTGCAGAATGCATCATCTGCACTCTCCGAATGCCGCACTTCCCTCTCCCGCGGCATCCCTTCAGACCTCGTGGCCGAAGATCTTCGCCGTGCCCTGTCGGCCATCAATTCCATCCTTGGTACAGACCTCCTGGACCCCGAAGTCATCCTCCACAACATCTTCCGTAACCACTGCATCGGAAAATAGCAAGCCCGGGCAATTATTGCTGATTACCCAAGAAAGTATCCTTTTTCGAGTGCATCTAGGACTATTTGCTGGAACGGCGGAATAATGCGCCCATCCAGGGTCTGAATGTATATGGCCCGGATGGCGGCAAATGGCAGAATCTCCTCTTCAATATCCTCCACCGGGCGGTCTGTCCCGAAATACCCCTTCAAGAAGGTGTCCCAAAACCGTATGGAGGTAGCCTTGTCCATATGGTTGAGCAACTTCATCGGCTCTTCACGCATGAGTCTCATGGAAATCATGGCCATGCCAAAGTCAAGCATGGGATATCCGTATCCGAATTCTCCAAGGTCTATGAAATAAGCGTTGTCTCCGGAGAAAATCACATTCCCGTAGTGAAGGTCACCGTGGAGTGCCGTGTAGGATACGGGAATACGGTCAATGAAGCGGTTGATTGTTTCTTTGTCCTCCTTGGGCAGGAAGGGATAATCATTCACTACGCGATGGTACTTTTCTGCGACAGGAGGGAACATTCCCTCCGGAACTGCTGTTGCGTGGAGTTCCTTGCACATGGACGCAAAACGGGAGGCCAGTTCTTCGGCCCTTTCCGGGTTCTCTCCAACGGCCCTGGCGAAGGATTTCTTGCCGGGTATGCGCCTGAAAATCATCCCTGTGCGGCCATCCGGAGACTCGACAAGTTCTCCCGGTTCCGGCGTAGGGATCCCGAGTCCATAGACTTTTTGCGCCCGGTCATACTCGTCAAGCGCCATCTGTTTGTGCTCCGGCGCATAAAGCTTCAACATAATATCAGGATTCTCCTTGTGGTTGAAACTTTCGCCCCATCGGCCTCCGCCCACGAGAATAAAGTCTTCCGGATTAATAGTCTTTGTGTTATACATATGCTTATCACGGATTATCACGGATTCAAAGATAACAAATCATTGCCATGATTACAAAAGATTAACCCCGCACCCTATTTGTTGGGACAGTGGCTTGTCTAGTCTGGTAGTTGGATTACTTTTTGTATATTTGTTGCAGACAATCATCTATGTGTATGAAAAGAATCCTATCCACCCTTCTGGGAGCCCTGTTGATTTCGGCCCTATCGGCCTTGGGGCAGGTTCCGGAGCTTAAGAGCATCCCCTTTTCCCACATCCGGGGCATTAGTGTAGGGAATGCGCAGAATGACGCAGCCGGAACGGGAGTGACGGTATTCAGGCTAACGGAACCGAGCCTTGCGGCCGTTGAAATCTTTGGCGGCGGTCCCGCATCGAGAGAGACGGAAGTCATTGCCGTGGAACGGAACCACCCCATCAATGCGCTGGTCTTCTCGGGTGGGTCGGCCTTCGGCCTGGCCGCTTCAAGCGGTGTTTCCCGCTGCCTGGAAGGGCATGGAGTGGGCTATGAGACCGGCAGCGCCCTGGTTCCCCTCGTGTGCCAGAGTTGTATCTACGACCTGGGGTACCGTAGCGCTACCGTGAGGCCGGACGAGAAGATGGGTTATGCTGCCTGCGAGGCCTCTTTTTCCGGAAACAACCCCCGCAGCGGCAGCGTAGGCGCCGGGACCGGTGCCACGGTGGGCAAGGCCGCCGGCATGAAGCAGGCACAGAAAGCCGGCATAGGCTATGCCGCCATGCAGATGGGTCCGCTCCAGCTGGGTGTAGCCGTGGTGCTTAACAGTTACGGAGACATTTATTACCAAGGCGGGAAGATAGCCGGAATGCAATCTACGGAAGCTGATTCCTATACCACCTTGCTGCAGACGGCCGAAGAGAACCTGTTTATCAGCACTCCCTCCGGCACCACCAACACTACCCTGGTAGCCGTATTTACCAACGGGGACTTCTCCCCTGCCCAGCTTAAACACCTGTCCCAGATGGCATCGGCCGGTCTGGCAAGAAGTATCAAACCCGCGTTCACCACGGCGGACGGAGATACCGTCTATGCCATTTCCGTGGGGAAAGACACAGAAAAGGTGACAGCCAACCTGAACGCCGTGGGCGCTCTGTCTGCCACCTTGGTGGAAGAGGCTATTGCCGACGCGGTACGCTCGGCCGGGATTCAATAAGCCTTAATTCTCTTCTTTGTGGAAGAGATTGGCGGCCTCCAGGCTGTACGGGAAAGCGGGCTGGTCCGTCAGGATACTGGCTTTCTTCAGATACTTCTCAAGGGCCGGACGGAACTTGGGATGCGCACAGTTGTCAATGATGCAGCGGGCACGCTCCACCACGTCCAAACCGCGAAGGTCTGCCACACCCTGCTCTGTTACAATTACTTGTACCGTCTTGCTGGTGTGGTCCACGTGGCTTGCAATGGGAACGATACAGGATAGTTTCCCGTTTTTGGCCGTGGATTTGGTGATGAAGATGGACAAACCTCCATTCTGGCAGAAATCACCGCTTCCTCCTACACCGTTCATCAGGTGACTTCCACCCACATAACTGGAATTGGTATTGCCGTAAATGTCGGCTTCAATGACCGTGTTGATGGAAATGACATTCAGGCGGCGGATGACTTCCGGGCTGTTGCTGATTTCCATAGGCCGGAGCACGATCTTGTCTTTCAAGGTATCCACCTTCTTGAGGAAATCCTGCATTTTCTTGGGTGACATGGTAATGGCCGTGGCCGAAGCGGCATCTACCTTGCCGCATTCAATCAGGTCCACCAGGGAATCCTGCATCACTTCGGAATAGACGGTAAGGTGCTCGAAATTAGACTTTTTAAGCCCGGCGAGTACGGCGTTGGAAACAGAGCCGATACCGGCCTGGAGCGGCGGCAGCGGGTTGCAGAGTCTTCCGGCTTCCACTTCCTGTTCCAGGAAATGGATGAGGTTTTCGCTCATGCGGTCGAAGTCTTCGTCGCCAGGGGCGTCAGCAATACCGCAGTCCGGGATTTCGCTGTGTACGATGGCCACAATCTTGTCTGGGTCGCAGGGAATATAAGGAGTACCCACACGGTCGCTGACCTTGGTAATGGGAATGGGCTGCGTGTTGGGAGCGGGTTCCGGCATATAGATGTCGTGGATGCCGCTGATGTTCTCGGGAACGGAAGTGTTGATTTCCACAATCACCTTCTTGGCGCAGGCTACATAAGTCTCGGAAGCGCCCACCGAAGTAGTGGGAATAATGTTTCCGTTCTCATCAATGGCGGCGGCTTCAATCAGGGCCACATCAATTTTGTTCAGGTATCCGCTGCGTACCCATTTGGGCATAAGGCTCAGGGGCATATCTACATATTTGACCTTTCCTTCGTTGATGGCGTTTCTCAAGTCCGTATTGGTCTGATAGGGCATCCGGCACTTCAACACACCGGATCTGGTAAGCAGACCGTCGAAATCGTCTCCCAGGGACGCCCCGGAATAGACGGTGAGGTCCAGCTGCTCCCCTTTCTTGGCCTTCATGGAAAGGGCTTTGGCCACTTTCTTCGGGTAACCGGAGATGCAGAATCCGGATACGCCCAGGGTCATTCCAGGTTCTATGTAGCTGGATGCTTCCCGGGAAGAACGGATTTTCTTGAGCAGCGACTTCATTCTGATGCGGCTCTCGAAGGAATCCACCAGTTCAGGTGCCGCCTCGCTGAAATCGGGTTCCGGAATACCGTAATACCGCTTGTATTCCACCGGGGCGTGGCCACGGCTTTCCATCTTCTTGAGGAGCGTCACCGGAATGCCCAGTTTCTCCATGGCAGCGGCAACGGCCTCGGCATATTTGGCCGTTTCGAAGTTCTGCAGGAAGGTAATGGAGAATTCGTCTCCCACCTCCACCATCGTAATCATAGGGATACGGCGGATGGCCGATGTCCAGCAGAGGTCCTCGATTTCGTTCAGGTAGCCGTGGTCTGCCAAGCGGCCGATGTAACTGAAAACATAGGTTCCGATGAAGGTGTAATAGTTCTTGGCGTAGAAATTCATACGCTCCCGGAAATCTGCGTATTTTTCGGCCTCTTCCGTAATGGCGTTGTATGCATTGAGGGTGCTCTTGAGCTGGTCCGGGCTAATGAGTTCCTTGAGTTCGGCACGGAGCTGGGCTCCCAGCTGGGCTTCACTTTGTTGCAGCTGGTCCGGCGCAACAGTCTGGAATGCGAACGTCCAGCCGTTGCGGTGGGTGTTCTCCAGGCCCACGGCCGTGCGGCAGTTCACGGGGAGGGCAGCCGTAAACAGTTTTTTGTTGTCGGGGTACATTTCCTGAAGGACACGGGCCATGATGGCCTGGAAGGCCGATGCCGGGGAATGTCCGTTTTCCTTGCAGTAGGCCATGAATTCCGCGCTTTTGACCGTGAGGTGATAGCGCGTCATTTTGGCGCCCTCATAGACAAAATCGTCCTTATGGGATTTGTCCACCTCCAGGGTTTCGGGCATATAGAAAATATCCTCGTCTTTGGGAGTGGGTTTGGGCACAAAGCCCGGAGTGACTTCGTAATGGTGGTCTCCCAGGTCTTCGAACATTCCTTCCCTTACGGTGCCGTCGTTGAGCCAGATGCCCGTGGCATCGTACTCCTTGCCGTTCTTGAAGGTGAAGTAATAGTACATCAGCGTATCATAGAAACGGTTGCGTCCCACACCGTCTGTGAGTCCGTGGAAATAGGAAATCCAAATTTTGTTTTCGATATAGGAGATGCTGAACATACGCCCTTCGGCAAAAGCGCCGCCGATATTGGCCGGGCCGTACATCTCTACGGCCTTGAACTTTGTTCCGGCGTCTTTGTAAGTGATATCCGCTCCATCTATGTCCAGGACAAAATTTATCCAAGGATGGACTTTGACAGCCTCGTCAATAGCCTTTTGGAGGATATCTCCATTGACCGTTTCACTGAGTTGGATGTACTGGGTATTGCCGGCGTCAAGAAAATAAAAATACAGCCAGGCACAGTAGCGGAGGGGGGTCTGTTTCATCTTAAGCTTTTCTAGTTTTTAATTCAGGGTCAAATATACGCATTTTCTATCATTTATTTTCAATTGTTTTGCAGGGTTGTATCAGAAGGTGGATTTTCCTCTTTTTCCGGACATAAGGACCAGGCTCAGGGCTATGGCCAGAAGGGCTACCGGCAGCAGCAGATATTGCTTCCAGGTGGTCAGGAACAGGCGAATGCTGTCCAGAACGCCTTTCCCTACCGATTCGGCGTCTATAGGATACAGGAAAGCGATGGCAGTGGCCGCAATACCCAGGAACAGACCGGCCATGAGCGTGATGATGAGCGCCAGTCGGCCGTAGCAGCGCTGGCGGTCAACTTCGGCCTTGATGCCTTCGACGGCCTCCATCCGGCGCCGGGCTTCCAGGATAAAGGTGGAATTGTCCTTGACAACAGGTTTGTTCTCTCTCAGGAAATCTTCTATCTCTTTCATAACTGTATGTACTGCTTCAAGTGGTTTCGGCCCATGGAGAGCTGGTATTTGACAGTGCCTTGCGGCATATTGAGGATGGCCGATATCTCCTTGATGCTCTTATCTTCGAAGTAAAACAGCGCTATGGCGGCCTTTTCCTTCTCGGGAATGCGCTCCAGGGCCTGGTAGAGCTGCTGGTAGCGGAAAGAGGCATCGGAGGTGTCGGAAGCCGGAAGGGCTACGGCATCGTCCAGGGAAGTCTGGTCCGGACGGGCCTTCCGACAATGGTCAATATAACAATTATAGGCGATACGGAAGAGCCAGGTGCTGAATTTGGAGAGTCCCAGGAAGGAACCGGAAGCCACATACGCCCGCACCAGGGCATCCTGGGCTATGTCGTCGGCCAGAGCGGCGTCTCCCGCACACAGCGCAAGCAGGAAGCGCCGTAAGGGCTCCTGCTGCTCGCGCACTTGGCTGATAAACCGCTCCTGATTCATTTACTCCTGCTCCAGTTTCTTTTCTTCCGCCTCTATTTCTTTGGCCAGCATCTTCTTACCCACAAAGTAGGAGATGAACAGGCCGATGCCGATGGCAAAGAGAACGCCGCCTGCTACAGGGGCCATGTGGTTGAAGAAGCGTCCTTCCGTGAATCCGGGATTGAAGTATCCCACAAAGGCCCAGACCAGGAAGGCCACACCCAAAAAGGTGGTGACGCAGGCGCCGGTAAGCTTGTCCAGCAGTTCCTGCTTGAGGCTCTTGGGACCTTTCTTATGGTCGGGGGTGCTGAACTGGTTCATGTCCACCTGGGCTCCCGATTCAATGGCTTTGAGCATGATCTCCGCCTTGCGGTTGGTCTCGTTTTGCTTGGTGCGGGCTACCAGCCATACAATGGCAACCGGCAGTACGACGCAAATGAAAATAGGAACAATGATGTCTTCCATAATGTATCTTTTTTAACTTTCAACTTATCCCGCATTTCGGAGCGGTTTCATCTGTTAGACGGAACCCCTGACCAAAAGGTTGGAAAAAAGTTGAATTATTTTTTGGGCTCCATGTGAATGGTGACCAGGGTATTGGGGCCGAACCGCTCCCGGATCTTGTGCTCGATCCGGCTTACAACCTCGTGAGCCTCGTGAAGGGGCATATCTCCGTCCAGGCGTACGTGGGCTTCAATGGCAATGCGGTTCCCGATGCGACGGGTACGAAGGTTATGGGGTTCGTGGATTTGCTCCTGGCTGCAGATGATCTCTTCTATCTCCTTTTCCGTCTCTTCCGGGAGCGAACTGTCCGTGAGTTCGCCGGTGCTGGCTTTGAGAAGGTCCCAGGACACCCGGAACAGCATGGCGCCCACCAGAATGGAGGCCAGCGGGTCCAGGACGGCCCATTTCTCTCCCAGCAGCAGGGCTCCGCCAATGCCGATGGCGGCCCCTATGGAAGAGAGGGCGTCGCTGCGGTGGTGCCAGGCATTGGCCACCACGGCCGGAGAATTGTGCTTTTTGCCGGCCCTTAACGTATAGCGGAACAGGATTTCCTTGACCACAATGGATAGCAGGGCGGCCCAGAGAGCCAGTTTGCCGGGCATTTCCAATGTCTCCCCCTGCAGCCAGTGGATAAACTTGAGCGCTCCGGAAGCCATAATGCCCACGGCCGCCAGAACCAGTCCCAGGGCCACAAAGAGCGTGGCCAGGGTTTCAAACTTGCCGTGGCCGTAGTCGTGCGAGGCGTCCTGCGGCTTGGAGCCTATCCGGACAAAGACAAGAACGATGACGTCTGTAACGAAGTCTGAGAGGGAGTGGGCCGCATCGGCCACCATCGCAGCGCTGTGCCCCAGGATGCCGGCCACAAACTTAAAGGTAAGAAGCATCAGATTCCCGATGCTTCCCACCAAAGTTACAACTGTAAGTTCTTTTTCGCGTTCCATTACTTACGTTTGAGCCAGTGCTCGGTGAGCCATTGGCGGACGGGGAGGTCGTAGGACTTGTGCAGTCCCCAGGCCATTACGATGACCATAAACATAA
>JAEEGI010030570.1_pt1 | contig 10120 bp, 12 predicted proteins | sample 8958751 | NCBI WGS metagenome assembly JAEEGI01 (sample SAMN16246545, study PRJNA631951) | gut metagenome | biome: gut microbiome; feature: rumen; material: KS-attached | host: Bos | place: Iran: Karaj | collected 2018-10 | reverse complement strand
AGCGTCTCAGCTGGGACCGCTTCTGCGCCGGCCTCGCCGGCTTCGCGGAACAACTTTAAACGATGAGAATGATGAAACACCGAATTCCGGCCCTCTGCCTGATCCTCGCCTGCCTTGCGGGCGCGGCGCCGACCGTTTTTGCGCAGGACTATCAGCCGGTTCCTGTCACCATCTCCCGGTCGCAGGTCAGCCTGAACGGAAAAATGTATTATGCCCACATCGTCCTGGAACGCCAGACGATCTACGGCATCACCAAGGCCTACAACGTCACCGAAGATGACCTCTACGCCGCCAACCCGCTGCTGAAAGAGGAAGGTCTCAAGGCGGGAACGGTCATCTACGTTCCCGTCGAGAAAGGAAAGCCGGGCGAAACCGCGAAGGTCAGGCCGGCGGAAAAAACTGTGACTAAGGAAAAGCCCGTGACGAAAGAAAAGCCCGCCGAGAAACCCGTCGTGGTGAAGGAGGCCAAACCGTCCGTGACGAAGGAAAAGCCGGTGGACACCAAACCCGCCCCCGTCGTCAACGAGGACGGATTCATCGTGCATACCGTCAAATGGTTCGAGGACATCTATGACGTCGCCAACGCCTACGGCGTGACGGCGCAGGAGATCATGGACGCCAACGGACTCAGGTCCAGCCGGATCTCCAAGCGGCAGACGCTGCTCATCCCCGTCACCGAAAAGGCGAAGGAGAGCATCCGGCACGCCGCCGCACCCGTCACGAAGGAACCGGAAACCGTCAAGCCTGAACGGGCCGACGCCGGTCAGACCGTCACCCCTGTCGAAACCGTGCCCCCTGTCGAAGACCAGGGCAAGCTTTTCGAAAAGACGGAGGAAAAGACCGTCGAAGACGAACCGGAAGACAACGCCGTCAACTGGCTGAGCGGAAAAGGAACGGCCGAAATCGCCCTGATCATGCCGTTCAACGCCTCCGGCCGGTACAGCGAATCCAACATGGACTTCTACTCCGGTGTCCTGATGGCCCTGCGCGACCTCGAGCGCGAAGGCGTCAAGGCCACCCTGAACGTATATGACCTCCAGGCGGGCGTTCCCTCCGCCGGCGACCTGGGAAAGAATGATGTCATCCTGGGTCCCATCACATCGACCGACCTCACCACGATCCTCGGGGTGACCGGCGGACGGGTTCCGGTCGTCTCCCCGCTCGACCAGCGGGCGGGCGGACTCGCCGAAAGCCACGAAGGTTTCATCCAGGCGCCATCCTCCGCGGACAGCCAGTATGCCGATCTGGCCGCCTGGGCGAAGGAGGACTGCGAGCGGGGTGACCAGATCATCCTCGTGACGGAAAGGTCCTCCAACGGAAGCTCGGCCCCCGCCGTGGGCGTCCGGAACGCGCTCGTCGCCGCCGGAACACCTTTCGAAGGGGTCAGCTGGAGCGTCGGCGAAGGCCGCTCCCTCCCGGCTTCCCTGACTTCCCGCCTCACCAAGAACGGCGTGAACCGCATCATCGTGGCATCCGAAAAGGAGACGTTCGTGAGCGACATCGTCCGCAACATCGGCATCCTGCTCGGAAGGGGTTACAAGGTCGTCATGTACGCGCCTTCCCGCGTCCGCACCTTCGAAACGGTTGACGGAAGCGCCTACCACCAGAACAGCCTGCACATCAGCTCGCCCTATTTCGCCGACTATGAGTCCGACACGGTGAAATCCTTCATCCGCAGCTACCGGGCGCTGTACCGGACCGAGCCCAGCCAGTTCGCCTTCCAGGGATATGACCTCACCCGTTACTTCGCCTCCCTGTGCGCGAAGTACGGCAACCGCTGGACCCGCGTCCTCGACCAGGTGACCGGCTCCGGCATCCACACGGACTTCCGTTTCGTGAAGGTCCGGAACGGCTCTTACCGGAATACCGGCATCCGCCGGATCGTCTACAACACCGATTATTCAACAGAACTCGTCCGATAGCCATGGAAATCATCCGCTGCCTCATCCTCGGCGGAGGCCCCGCCGGTTTCACCGCCGCCATCTACGCCTCCCGCGCCAACCTTTCCCCCGTTCTGTACGAAGGCATCCAGCCGGGCGGCCAGCTCACGACGACCACCATCGTGGAGAACTTCCCGGGCTTCCCGGGCGGTGTGGACGCCAACAACCTGATGGACAAGATGCGGGAGCAGGCCGGCAGTTTCGGGGCCGACATCCGCAGCGGCGTCGCCACGGCCGTGGACCTTTCCGAGCGCCCCTTCAAGGTCGTCATCGACGGGGATAAGGAGCTCGCCGCCGAGACGCTGATCATCGCCACGGGGGCGACGGCCCGGTACCTGGGCCTTCCCTCCGAGGAGAAATACAAGGGGGCGGGCGTATCGGCCTGCGCCACCTGTGACGGATTCTTCTACCGGAAGCGCACCGTCGCCGTGGTGGGCGGCGGAGACACGGCCTGCGAGGAGGCCCTGTACCTCGCCTCCCTCGCCAAGAAAGTATACATGATCGTCCGCCGCGACGTGTTCCGGGCTTCCAAGGCCATGCAGCAGAAGGTCTTCGACGCCGAAAACATCGAAGTCCTGTGGAACTGCAACACGAAGGAAGTCCTCGGGGACGGATTCGGTGTCACCGGCGCCCGGCTCGAGCGGAAGGATGGCACTGTCTTTGATATCGACATCGACGGCTTTTTCCTCGCCATCGGCCACCATCCCAATTCGGAGCTGTTCGTCCCGTGGGTGGAGACCGACCCGGCCGGATACATCGTCACCGAGGGGAATTCCTCCCGCACCCGTGTGGAAGGCGTCTTCGCGGCCGGCGACGTGCAGGACCCCGTCTACCGCCAGGCCATCACGGCCGCGGGTTCGGGCTGCATCGCCGCCCGGGACGCGGAGAAGTTCCTGCTCGAGCATTGAACATTTAAGGGAAGAAAATGAAATTCAGAACGATTGCGATCATCGCCGCGGCCCTGGCCGTCCTCGCGGGCTCCTGCAAGTCCGAGTACGAGGTCCTGCTCTCATCCAATGACGTGGATGCGAAATACAAGGCCGCGATGGATTATTTCAACAACAGGAAGTACCTCAAGTCCGCCCAGCTCTTCGAGTCCATGGCCATCCTGACCGACGGCACCGAACGGGACGACACGGTCCGCTACTATTGGGCCCTCTCCAACTACCGGTACAAGGATTACTACACGGCGGAGTCCAATCTCGCCAAGTTCATCGAGAAGTACCCGCAGAGCCCCTTCACGCCGGACGCCCGTTTCCTGCGGCTGGACTGCCTGTACCGCGCCACCCTGCGCTTGGAGCTGGACCAGACCCCCACCCGCTCGTGCCTCGCCTCCATCACGGAGTATGTCACGGAGTATCCGGGCGACGGTCCGCACCTGGAAGCCTGCCTGGAGATGATCAAGACCCTGAAGGAACGGCTGGACCGCAAGGCGTTCGAGAACGCCCGCATCTATTACAAGATGGAGGATTATCTCGCCGCCCGCGTCGCCCTCCGCAACGTGCTGAAGGACAATGCCGACAACGTATACCGGGAGGACATCCTGTACTACACCGCGATGGCTTCCTATCATTATGCGCGCATGAGCGTGCAGGCGAAGCAGAAGGAGCGCTACCTCACCTTCGTCGACGACTACCTCAACTTCATCGGCGAGTATCCCGAATCCAAGTACCGCCGCGAGCTGGATGCGATGTACCGCCGCTCCCAGCGCGCCCTCGGCCGCTACGACGGTGTCGACGAGGAACTGGAGCTCAAGGCCAAGGACTTCGAGCGCGAGCGCAAGGCCCTGGAAAACGAGTCGAAAAATAATTGAAACCCTGACGGCGTAAGTGCAGTATTATAATTGTAATTAAGTTTTTTTAGAAATGGACGCCAACAGCAAGAAGAAGGTTCCGGGGAACACCATCACCCGTGACATCCGAACCCTGGCCGCCCCGACCGGCAATATCTACGAATCCGTCGTGATCCTCTATAAGCGCGCGAACCAGATCGCCGCCGCCGAGAAGAAGGAACTCACCAAGAAACTGGAGGATTTCCGCAACGACCGCGACACCATGGAGGAAGTGTTCGAGAACAAGGAGCAGATCGAGATCTCCAAGTACTACGAGCGCCAGCCGAAGCCGGACCTCGTGGCCATCGCCGAGTTTGAGAACGGCGAACTCTACTACCGCCGGGCACAGAGCGCGAACCCGATCGACATCAACGGCGAGGAGTAATGCTCCGCTCGCTCCAAGTCCGGAACTACGTACTGATTGACTCTCTGGAAATTGATTTTCCGGAGGGTCTCGTCATTATAACCGGACAGACCGGAGCGGGAAAGTCCATCCTCCTCGGCGCCCTGGGCCTTGTCCTGGGCGGCAAGGCCGACGCCTCCCTCGTGGGGGCGCACGGCGACACCTGTGTCGTGGAGGCCGAATTCACCGTGGGGCCGGACGAGGTTCTGCGGGCCTTGATGGCCGAGAACGACCTGGAGGGTGACGTGCTCACCATCCGCCGGACTCTGAACCGGACGGGACGGTCGCGGAGCTTCGTCAATGACGAGCCCGTCTCCCTCCCCGTCCTGCAGGCCCTGTCGGAGCGCCTCATCGACATTCATTCCCAGCACCAGACCCTCCGCCTGGCCGACCCCGCCTTCCGCCTGTCCCTGCTGGACCACTATGCCGGAAACAATCTCGCCGCCTGCAAAACCGCCTGGAACAACCTCCAGGGGCTTCGCAAAGAGCTTTCCGAGGTGACGGACCGGCTAGAGCGCCTCGGCGCCGAAAAGGACTATAACGAGGCCCTGTTCGGCCAGCTGGAGGCCGCGAAGCTCCGCGACGGTGAGATGGAGGAACTGGAGACCGAGCAGAAGCAGCTCGCCCATGCCGAGGAGCTGAAGGAATTCCTGAACAACTGCGAGGACATCCTTTCCCCTGCCGATGACCGATCCCCCCTCACGGCCCAGCTGAAGGAGGCAGAAAAGCAGGCGGCCCGCGCCGCCCGCTTCATCCCCGCCCTGGAGCCGCTGGTGCAGCGGATGGAATCGGCCCGGCTGGAGCTGGAGGACATCGCCGGCGAACTGGAAAGCACGAACGCCCGGATCGACGTCTCCCCCGACCGGCTGGAACAGGTGGAGGACCGGATGTCCCTCCTCTACGACCTGATGAAAAAGCACGGCGTGCAGACGGTCAGCGACCTGATCGCCGTGCGGGAGCGCCTTTCAGAGGCGTTATACGACTCCACGGCGCTGGAAGAAAAGCGGGTGGAGCTTGAGAAGTCGCTGGCAAAGGCGGAGAAAGCCTATGCGGCGGTGGCTGACGCCCTGCACGACGCCCGCCAAAAAGCGTCGGAAGGATTCGCTTCCGCCATCCTGGCGTCGCTCACCTTCCTGGAGCTTGACCACGCCGTATTCCGCGTGGAACTGAGCGAGGCCGCCGAAGGGCCGGCAGGCCGGGACGCCGTCCGATTCCTGTTCTCATCGACAGGAAAGGCGCCGCAGGACCTGGCGAAGGTGGCATCCGGCGGCGAACTGTCCCGCATCATGCTCAGCCTCAAGGCGATGATGGCCCGCTATACGGCGATGCCCGCCCTCATCTTCGACGAAATCGACACCGGCGTGTCCGGGAGCGCGGCCGACAAGATGGGGTCGATGATCTGCCGGATGGGAGAAGACATGCAGGTCTTCGCGATCACCCATCTCCCGCAGGTCGCCGCCAAAGGCAACGCCCATTATCTGGTGACCAAGGAGAACGACGTCACCGCCATCCAGCTTCTCTCCCGCGAGGAAAGGGTCCGGGAACTGGCCCGCCTGCTCAGCGGCTCCGTCATTACGGAGGCCGCCATGGCCAATGCGGAGGCGCTGCTGGACGATTCCGGCGCGTGATTTTTGAATCGTTCAAAATTAATCCTATCTTTGCACCCTATGGCCGCACAGACAAACCACCCGATGCCCACCCGCGCCGAGTTCCGCACCCGTCTCACGCGCCACGGCCTGAAGGCGACCCGCCAGCGGCTGGAGGTGCATGAGGCGATGATGGTCCTGGGCCACGCATCGGCCGACATGGTCACGGAAGAGATCGGGCGGCGGGGCGTGGTCAAGGTCACGGTCGCCTCGGTGTACAACATCCTGTCGCAGCTGGCCGACCTCAAAATCTACAGCCGCCGGCTCAGCAACAACAACAAGATGTACTTCGACATCAACAGCTTCCGGCACATCCACCTCTACGACCGGGAACACCACCGGTTCCGCGACATCTTCGACGAAGAACTGGCCGAACTCGTGCAGGCGCACCTGAAGCGGCGCAAGTTCAGAGGGTTCACCGTCGAGGACATCGACATCCAGCTGATCGCCCGCCCCACCCGCAAGTCCAAAAACGCATGAAAAAGCTGATTCTCATACTCCTGCCCCTGATGCTCCTTTTCGGCTGCAACAAGCAGGACTCGGTCATCTATTCCGGTGTCGAGGCCGGCACCATCCAGGCCGGCGTGTTCACGTCCGACAACTTCACGAAAATGAACGTCGTCGGCAACGATGGAAAATTCGACGTCGATACCGAACGCCGGGTGCTGATCTCCTTCCGGACGCACCCCATCACGGAATCCAACCGCATCGACATCGATCTCCTGGGCCTCTGGGAGTCCACCTCCCTCGTCCCCGCATCGGTCGGAACCCATCCGGACGGACCGGACGGCTCCCCCCTCGAAGTCGCCGACGCCTGGTTCGCCATGGGCTTCCTCAACATCCTCGCCTCTTACACGGGCAGTGATGAATCCCTCCACGCCCTGAGCGCCACCTATACGGCCAGCGAAAGCGACATTACCATCCGTCTCCATCACGACGGCTCGCAGGACACTGCGGCCGGAGGCAAGGCCGTGGAACTCTTCCTCTGCATCCCGATGTACGATCCGCTTGTCTCCTACGACCAGCACGCCATCGCCGCCGGGAAAAAACAAGGAGTATACCCCGCCCCGGTCCTCCTGCAGTGGACATCCCACACCATAGATGGCGGTCCCCTAACCCTGTTCGAACGGAAGGGCTCCTATACGCCTCCCGTCTCAGGAAACTGATTTTTTGCGGTTTTTTCCGCATCACCCTTGCAGGAAACGATTTTTTTCGTACCTTTGCAGTCCATTACATGGTGGATGTAGTTCAGCTGGTAGAGCATCGGATTGTGGTTCCGAGTGTCGTGGGTTCGAGCCCCATCATCCACCCCAAATGGTTTTGAGAGCGATTTTGAAAGTCGCTCTCTTTTTTATTCCCTCGTAAGTGCTTGGTTTCCTGATAGATAAGGTTAAGCATTCCGTTGAAGGACTTGGTTCGATATTTTTTTCCGTCAAATAACAGTTTTTCGGGAAATATCGAACCAAGGAGCTTGGTTTTCACCTCGCAAGTTGCTGATTGAAAGAACTTTCCAAGGTTCGAGATAAGGTTTATGGAATAGGTGAGCTTCTCCTTTATTCGCAAGTCTGCACTCAAGCGTAAGGTGCCTATCTGGAGTCTCAGACGCTCGATTTGCTCCCGGTAACGGGCAACGTTCTTGTTCCTATCTTCCATTGAGAGTTTTCCGTCAAAGTACAAGTCGTCAACCCGGTTCACCCGCTCCTCCAAGGAAGCCACTTCAGCCTCCAATTTGTCTGCTTGCCGTTGGTTTTCCTGTACACGCTCCCCACGAATATCCAACAGGATTTCATTATAGAGGTCCAGGACATTTTGGTTCGGTTTGAGTTTCGAGACATACTTTACAAACCCCTCATTCACAGCATCAGCCCGCACGTTGAAGTGCTTATGGTCCCGATTGCAGAAATAGTATGCGTACTCCCCACCATTCCCCCGGCTGACGGCTCCGGTGAGAGGAGAACCACATACCGGACAAGTCAGGTACCGCCGCAGATATAAGACGGGATTGACAGTTTTCCCTACCTTCGGGGTTTCTTTCTTCTTTCCGTCAAGAACTTCCTGCACTGTATCAAATGTAAGCTGGTCAACCAACGCTTCGTGCAGCCCTTTGATATCCTGCTCCGGTTCTCCGTTATATGCCTTGACATGGATTATCCCAGCATAAAAAGGGTTACGCAGCGTGTTGAACAATGAGGTACTTGGAAGAGAAGGGAAAATGCGCCGTCCTATGACAGTCGGTATTTCCAACCCCAGTGCTACCTCGGAGAAAAGCCGCTGGACTTGCGGTCCGATAGCTGGATCAACCTCAATCCAGCAATCGTGCTTGGAACGTCGGACATTGCGATACCCTAGCGGCGCTTTGTGCGGCCACCGTCCTTTCAGCAGCGTTCCATGAATACCGTCTTTGGTACGCTTGGATATCTTTACATCCTCGGAATGAGCCGTCCCGCAGTATAAGCCAAGCAGCGTAGCCCAATCGCCGCTATTAAAGTCAATGGGCGATTCCATGGCATTGATTTCAACACCCAGTTCGTCAATCAACTTCCGTTTATAAGCGAATGCGAACTCAACATTCCGGGAATACCGGTCCCACCGGAGAAAGAGCACCTTATCCACCTCATGGGGGTGCTTTCGGCAATAGTCATACACCTTCTTGAACTCAGGGCGATTCAGTTCGTGCCCCTTGGCAGAATAATCCTCCCGGTATAGAGAAATCACTTCATCACCATTGTTTAAGCAATACGCTCGCAGGAATCGCTCCTGCATTTCCAAACTACAGCCCTCCGACTGCTCGTCTGTACTTACTCTACAATACAGTATTACTTTACACATGATGCCAAGCCCTCCTTCGCCTTTTCATCTTCAATTTGGAGCCCTGCAAGAAAATAGAGGTACTCCCTGAGTTCCATTACCTGCTCGTTTGTCAGTCTAAAATCATCTGTTTTTAGGATTTCTTTACATTTGTTTATTGATATCACTTTTGCGTTTGGCTACCGCTCGCCAGCGGAGATTATTGCCCGAAGGCATACCAAGTATACAAAAATGATTTTTAAGTTGCCGATTCTTGTTCCGTGCGACTGGATCAATACGACATCATCGCTTTTAACTTGCGGAGGGTGTTAACGCTGGTGTGGGTAATGGCTTGAACGTTGCGGAGCGAGAGACCTTTGCGGATGAGCTTGACTTCTGCCTGATACTCCGACATCATCTGCTGCTCGCTCTTGCGGTACCCGGCTTTCCTTCCCACCTTTCCACCGAGGGAGCGGAAATGGTTATAGCCACTTTCCATACGACTGCGGATAAGTGAGCGTTCCATAGAGTTAAATTGCGCCAGAACGCCTAAAACGAGTTGAGCAATAGGATTGGGTGCCCCGTTGGGAGAAAGTGTTTCCAGCCCGTTCTGGTGGATATACACGCTAACCCTTTGCGCCGTCAACGTCTCAATGACGGAAAGAAAGTCCACGGCCCGGCGGGAAAGGCGGCTGCACTCATAGATGAGCACCTTATCTACAGGATGAGCCGACACGTAATCCAGCAAGTCCAGCAGCGCTTCACGCTCCTCCACCTTCTTTGCGCCGCTTATCTTCTCCGAGAATTCACGAACGACATCATACTCCATTTGGGAGGCATACCTCCGTAGTTCTTCCAACTGGCGCTCATAGTCCTGCCCTTTGGTACTTACCCGTGCGTAGATGCAGACTTTAACCATTTTTTTCTTTCGTTTGATCAATCGCAAATTAATTCTTATACGAATTTTCTCTATACAAATATACATAAAAAATAATTTACATCAAAATTATTTTATACATTTATTACGATCAATAAAAATTAATTTTTATTTTTACGAAAAATTCTTTTTATGGCTGATAAAAACCTAGCGCGTAATGTCAAAGAGCTGCTCAAAGTCCGAAAAATGCAGCAGAAGGAACTTGCCGAGAAGATGGGCGTGGCGGCATCATTTTTGTCGAATGCGTTGACAGGCAACCCAACCATTGAGACTTTGCAGAAGATGGCTTCCGCACTGGATGTTCCGGTCTCTGTTTTGCTTCGGGAGCGTGATTATATCACTGGTTTCGTCGAGGTCAATGGAAAAGGATACCGCATTGACAAATGGGAGGATATTCGGGCGCTCATTAGCCGTCATGAAAGGTCTTCCAACAGATAATACTTTCAAATAGATAAATCGGAGTTCCCAGTTGAAATCCAAATAAAAGGCAAAATATTTTTGACTTTTTTATTTAGCGCGCTCTAAATCAAGCATTTGCAAAATGGTTGATTTGGAGCGTAACAATAACGAACCATC
>JAEEGI010030568.1_pt1 | contig 10121 bp, 6 predicted proteins | sample 8958751 | NCBI WGS metagenome assembly JAEEGI01 (sample SAMN16246545, study PRJNA631951) | gut metagenome | biome: gut microbiome; feature: rumen; material: KS-attached | host: Bos | place: Iran: Karaj | collected 2018-10 | reverse complement strand
AGGCCTCCCGGGTCACGGCGTCCATCTCGTCCTCGAAGATGCACGCGAGGCCCCAGTACTCGGGGGCGTCGGTGTCCATCTTGATCTTTCCGGGGATGCGGTCCGTGACGTGGCGGACGAATTTCAGGAGCTTGGGATTGGGATTCTTGTCCCCCTTGTGCTTGGGGACAAATTTCTGGGACATCTCAGGCATAAGTATCGGCTGTTAGTTTTGTTTCCAGGCATTCACCTCGGCGAGCAGCCAGTCGGCGAAGTCGTCGAGCCCCTCGCCCGTCTTGGCGCAGACGGGGATGATGCGGGCCTTGGGGTTGCGCATGCGGACATACTCCCGGCACTTGTCCAGGTCGAAGTCGAAGTAAGGCATGACATCGACCTTGTTGACCAAAACCAGGTCGCAGACGGAGAACATCAGCGGGTATTTCAGCGGCTTGTCATCCCCTTCCGGAACGGAAAGGATCATGGCGTTGCGCACGGCGCCGGTGTCGAACTCGGCCGGGCACACGAGATTGCCGACGTTCTCCAGGATGACGAGGTCCACATCGGCCAGGGCCACATTGTCCAGGCCCTGGCGCGTCATCTCCGCGTCCAGGTGGCACATCCCGCCCGTGTGGAGCTGGATGGTGGGGATGCCGGTGGCTTTCCTGATCTTGACGGCGTCGACATCGCTGTCGATGTCCGCCTCCATCACGGCCACGCGCACCTTGTCCTTGATGCGCTGCAGCGTACCGATGAGCGTGGTGGTCTTCCCTGCGCCGGGCGAGGACATCAGATTCAGGAGGTAAACCCCCTTCCCTTTCAGTTCTTTCCTGAGTTTGGCGGCGTCTTCGTCGTTGTCCGCGAAGACACTCTTCTTGATCTCGATGATTTTTACATCATCCATGGCGGTTCAGGTTATCGTTTCGTGTCTGTGGTTCAGTATGCGAATATACGAATAAAACCGCGACTATGCAAAAACCATCCGACCGTCATTCCCCGCCTACAACTGGACGTTGATTCGTTTCCCCTCATAACGAACCGTCACCGGCTCACGCCCGGGGACCTTTACGACAAAATCCCGCTCCCGGAGCATCCCCGGGAAGGAGCCCTTGCGGTCGCCGATTGTCAGGCTGCCCTGCGCGTCGTTCCATTCCAGGTCGATGGTGGCGTACTCCCCTTTCTCGTACTCGTAGCCGTCGCCGGCATCCTCATACAGCGTGAAGCGGCCGTCGGCACCGGGATAAATGGCGAGTTCCAAGCCGTCCCAGGGCTTTTCGGAGGTGTACTGGACCTCCGGACCGAACGGCAGGATGGCGCCGGCCTTCACGAAGACCGGAATCTCGGAAATCGTGTACTCGCGGGTGTATTCCCGACCGCCTTCCAGACGTTCGCCGGTATGGAAGTCATACCAGGCGGCGCCGGCGGGCAGATAGGTCGCGAAGGCTTTGGCCGTAGCGCCGGTGAGTTCCTTCCGGCCGTCGGTCAGGACCGGTTCCGTGACCGGATGGACCAGGATGGACGGACCGAACATATATTCATCACTGAGCGCGAGGGCCTTGCGGTCCTTCGCGAAATCCATCACCAGCGGGCGCATGATCATCCCGTCCTCCAGAACGGTGGCGCCTGCGAGGGAATAGATGTACGGCATCAGCCTGTAGCGGAGCTTGATGGCGTTCAACTGCTCGTCGAAGGCCCATTCACCCGGCTCTCCAAATCGGTATATCTCCGTCGTGAGCGGGCCGGAAGTGTGATTCCGCATCACCGGCACGAAGACGCTCCACTGCATCCAGCGGACCTGGAGCTCCTTCAGGGCGTCATTGGCCGTGCCGCCCTCGTAGAAATGGTTGAAGAAGCCGCCGATGTCTGTGTTCCAATAGGGAATGCCGCAGATCGTGTAGTCCAGGCCGGAAGAAATCTGCGCCCGGAGCACGTCCCAGCGGGAATTGACGTCGCCGCTCCAGCTGAAGGTCGCGTAACGCTGGATGCCGAAGGAGGCGCTGCGGGTCATCTGCACGGCACGCTTGGCGTATCCTTTCGCCCGGTAGTTGTCGTAGATGCCCATGTTCGTGACCAGCGGGAAGGCGTTCCGTACGCTCCTCCAAGTGCCGTCGGCCGTCCGGTAGTCGTCGTCCTCCTTGGTGGGCCAGAAATGGTCCGGCTCGGTGGAGTCGCTCCAGAGGGCGTCCACCCCCTGGTCCACGAGGCCCTCCAGGTATTTCCAGTAGATTCCCCGAGCCTGGGGGTTGAACGGGTCGTAAATCTTCACGCCGCCCGTCATCGGCCAGGTCTTGAAGGGAAGGAGGGCGCCGATGGCCTCGAGCTCCTTGAACTGCGGGGTCAAGGGGCCGAAGTCCGGCCAGATGGAGATGGCCAGGTGCGTGTGGTTGTCATGGACAAAGGCGATCATCGTGTCCGCCCGTTCGTACAGCGGATTGTCGAAACGCATCGAATTCCAGTTCTCGTTCTCGCCCCAGTACTGCCAGTCCTGGACGATGCAGTCGATGGGAATGCCCATCTCCCGGTGCGTCCTCAAGGCCTCGCAGAGCTCCTCGGTGCTGTGGTACCGCTCCCGGCACTGCCAGTAGCCATGGACCCAGAGCGGGAACATCGTGGGCTTGCCGCCGAGCTTGTGCTCCGCGGCCATCAGCGCGTCCATGTCGCCGCCGTCGTACAGGAAATACAGGTCCGAGCAATCCCCCACCTCGCTGGTCATCACGGTCTTGTCCCCGGGGACATCCTCGAAATCGCTCATGCCGGGATTGTCCCAATACACACCGTAACCTTTCTCCGAGCAGAAGAAAGGAATGTAGATGTGCATGTTCTCGTTCCACAGATGGACCTTCTTTCCGCGGAGGCTCAGGTCCGGATCCTGCCGCTGGCCCAGACCGTAAAGGAACTCATCGGCATCCGGCAGCCACGTCTGGCTCACCTTGAACCGCCCCGCGTCCGGATCGTCGGCCGGACGAGGCTCGAAGGTCGTACCCGCTTCCTGCAGCAGCACCGCGCCGCTCTCCGCATCCCGGAACAGGACGTCCCCGGAATTCTTGTCGATGGTGACGGTCATCTTCTCCGTCGTCAGCGTGACCGCATCGACATTCTCATACCTTTTGATACGCACCTTCTCCGGCTCCAGCACCACGGAATAGCTCTTCTTCTGCGAGGCGCCCACCCCGCCGAGCGGATACTTCACCACCCGCACGATATCGGGCGCATAGACGGTGACTTCACAGGTGATTTGATCGGTCTCGACGGTCTCACGGACCACCTTCGGCCCCGCACACGCCGCCATCAGCAGCACCGCGGAGATCAGGAACAGGCTCTTTTTCATCTTGGGAAAGGATTGGTCTTTCAAAGATAAGGATTAATCCCGACAAAGTGCCCATATCGGTCCAATTAATGGACCGTTACAAGCATTATCGCCTGTTTTTGCTTGTATGGGTCCACTCGATGGACCTATACGAGCACTTACTTGGAACCCAGGTAGAGGAAAACCATGCTCAGGAGGAGGAGGCAGAGGTCCAGGGCTTTGGCTTTGAGGTTTTTCTCGTGGAGGAGGAGAGCGCCGATGGCGAAGCTGACGAGGACGCTGCCGCGGCGGATCATGGACACGACCGCGATGAGGGCTTCGGGTTTGGAGAGGGCTTCCATGTAGACATAGTCGGCCCCGCAGAGGAAAACACTGATGAGGGGGATGGCCCAGTTCCAGTGGAAGGGCGTCGGATGGAAAACGGGGTTTTCCGTTTTATTGACCGGATACCACATGAAGCCGGTCACGACGGCCATCATGATGGCTTGATAGAAGGTGTACCAGCTGAGGACCTGTCTGCGGTCCAGGCCCAGGTGTTCCGGTGACATCAGGTATTTGTCGTACAGCCCGCTGGCGGCGCCGAGGATGACGGCGAGGATCATGCAGATGATCCACTTGTCACCTGTGCCGATGCCTTCTTTCTTTCCCGAGACGCGCAGCATGACATAGGCCACGACGGCCAGGCCCACACCAATCCATTGCAGCAGATTCAGCCGCTCTCCGAACAGGAAGATGGCGCCGAGCAGCACCAGCACCGGGCGTGTTGCATTGACCGGGCCCACGATCGTGAGCGGCAGATGCTTCATGGCGAAATATCCGGCCATCCAGGAGGCCAGCACCAGCGCGCTTTTCAGCAGGATATACTTCTGCACCTCCCAGCCGCCGAAGCCGGTGGAGAACAGGAAGGGGGAGAAGATGAGGGCCGACAGGGCGGTGTTCAGGAAGAGGACGGGGATGACGGCGTTGCCTTTCAGCGAAATCTTCTTCGCCGAATCATAGCAGCCCAGCAACGCTGCGGACACGAATGCAAGCAGCCACCACATAATCGAGGCGCAAAGTTACACAATGTTCCGCAAAAAGGAGACAAAAACACTATCTTTGCATCCAAATCACATAAGATGACCAGACCTTTCCTCAACTGTCTGGCGGCGCTTGGCCTGAAAGGTCAGCAGGTCCGCGTCCGTACGGAAGACACCGTGGCCAGCCCCGCACAGGGTGGCCGGGTGATCAAGGAAGGAGAAAAGCAGCGCAAGCTCGTCCGACTTGTCGATTTTCTGAAGCATTTCGAAGGAATCCGGCGATAACGAAATAATCGTACATTTGTACTGCTGAATACAAGAATCAAGAACGATGGACACCGTTTACACAGAAGGCAGAATCCGGGAGATCGTAACGGCCCAGCGGCGGTTCTTCCGCAGCGGGGAGACGCTCCCCGTCCGCTGGCGCATCAAGCAGCTCAAACGGCTGAAGGCAGCCGTCCTCGAACACGAGAAGGAGTTCGAGAAGGCCCTGGCCGAAGACCTCGGCCGCAGCCAGGTGGAAGCCTACCTCTGCGACATCGGACCCATCATCGTCGAAATCAACGAAATGCTCGCCGGCCTGCGCCGCTGGTCCCGGCCGGAGTGCCATTTCAGCGGCCTCCTGTGTTTCCCCAGCACGGTTACGAAGGTCTATAAGATGCCTTACGGTGTCTCGCTGGTCATCAGCCCCTTCAACTTCCCCATCCTCCTCACCATCGGCGTGGTGGCGGCCGCGATGGCGGGCGGCAACACCGTGGTCATCAAGTCCAGCAGCAAGTCGGCGGCCTCGACGGCGGCGCTCAAGAATTTCTTCACCGAAGTGTTCCCGCCGGAATACATCACCCTCATCGACGGCGGGCACGACGTGGCCGACCTGTGCCTGGCGCAGCGTTTCGACAAGATCTTCTACACCGGCTCGCCGGCCGTGGGCAGGCACGTCCTTACCGAAGCGGCCAAAAACCTGACCCCCGTCGCCCTGGAACTCGGCGGCGAAACCGGCAACTGGTGCGTGGTCCGCAAAGATGCCGACCTGGAGGACGCCGCCCGGAAGATCGCCTTCTTCAAAATCACCAACGCCGGACAGATCTGCATCAACATCAACCAGATCGCCGTGGCCGAGGAGGTGGCGGAACCGTTCCTTGCGGAACTGAAGCAAGCGTTCGTCTCCCAGATCGGAGAGCACGCCGAGGAGAATCCCGAGTATCCCAAACTCATTACAGACGGCGCTTATGACAATTGCGCCCGCCTCGCCGACGAGTACCGCGACCGCATCGTCTTCGGCGGTGTCGGCAAGCAGGAAACCCGCCGCTATGCTCCCACAATAATCTATCCCGTGGGCATCGACGAGCACATCGTGCAGCATGAACTGTTTTGTCCCCTGCTGCCCATCGTCCCGTTCAAGGACGCGGAAGTTGACGTGCTGATGGAAACGATCGCCGACCGCGAACACCCTTTGGCTATGTATCTGTTCACCAAGGATATGCGGTGGGCGAACCGCGTCATGCAGACGCAGCAGTTCGGCGGCGGCTGCATCAACGAGGTTTGCGTCCACATGATGGTGAAGGGGGTTCCATTCAACGGCACCGGCCATTCCGGCATGGGCGCCTACCACGGAGAATGGGGCTTCCGCGAGTTCACCCATCCCCAGACTGTCCTGAAAGGCCGCACCCGCTTCAACCTGCCGTTAAGGGAGCACCCTTACAGCGGTAAAGCGGGTGAGACGAAGATGAAGCTCCTGCGGCTGTTCGAACGGTAAGGCGGATTACAGGTCCACCTCCGGGAAAATCGTCAGACGCAGGGTCGTGCTGCCGTAAGGGACCAGGTCGATGTATTCCACCGGTCCGTCCGCCTCGACTGTTTCGGGCAAAGCGGGTGTGTACCGGTTCTCCTGCAGCGTCCAGTTTTTCACCCCGACAACCGGAACACGGATTTTCATCGGCACGGATTCCGGGTCGAACGGGAATCCCCCGGCGCCGGTCGCCCGGACTTGAAGCCCGTCGAGCCCGCTCCGGACCAGCGCGTAGTTCCACTTCCCGGCCGGCGTCATGCTCCAGCTCTTGAAGTCCGGATTGGCCGACACCTTTCCGGCCAGGTTTCCGTACACCTTCGGATCCTCCTCAACCTTTGCCGGAACCGGGAAGGCATACAGGATCGGACCGCGAAGGACGGAAACGCCGGCCACGGGATTGTCAGCAATCTCCAGGTCCATCGGCAGGGCGACCGTCAGGACATCGCCGGTCTTCCAAGTTTTGCTCACCGTCTTGAACCCGGGCTCGGAGATTTTGCACCATTCCGGAATCCGATAGGTGAAGTCCATGTCGACGGGCTGTTCCGTCTCCCGGCCGTCCCGGAGGAAAGTGAAGCGGAAGCGCACCTGCTCTTCAAACGGATAGCCGGTTTCCTCCTGAATCCGCACCGCAGTCCCTTCACCCAGGTCATACTCCACGGAGGAAGGGCCGTACAGCGCGGCGACCGGATGTCCTTTCCGGTCCTTCAGCCACATCCGGGCGACATAGTTCGGCAGAAAACGGTGCAGGTTGCCGATGCAGCACTCCGTCTCGTGGATGGGCCGATAGGCCATCCAGGTCAGACCGTGCTTGAATCCGTTGTGGTTGGAATCGCCGGTGGCGATGACCTGGTTCGGGCAGGAGAAGTACTGCATCGACTTGAAATCCTTGGTAATCGATCCCAGGCCGCCGTTGAAAACGCCCTTTTCGATCCGGTCCGCCCACTGGCCGTCTCCAGTAGTCATCAGGTAATAGCCCAGGGTCCAAGTGTAATCAGACACGTCGCACGTCTCATGGCTGGCGAGCGGATCGTTCCCGGCCAGGGCCTCGGAAGAGGAATTGATGCCGTCGACCAGCAAGTTCGGCCCCTCCATCTTCCGCATCGCGTGCAGGGCGGCGTCCAGGTATTTCCGTTCCCCGGTATAGGAATAGAGGATCATCGGAATCTTGAGCAGCTCGTTCATCGTCACCCCGTGCATGTGGAATTCGCTGTCGTCCAGAGCAGTAGCCTGCGTCAGGTCGGAAGCGCCCTCCTCCCAGGCCGCGACGGCGCGGTCCAGAAGCCGGCGGTCGCCGGTCAGCGAATAAGTCCACAGCATCCCCTCCACGTTCACCACGAACCGGTTCATGGCCAGTTCCGGGACGGAATAGGAGAGATAGTTCTTTTCCAAGGCGGCCGGAATCCGCGGGTCGCCGGTGGCCTCATAATACGCCTTGACCGCCCGGAAGAAAACGGCCCACGGCCAGGCCATGGAGCCCGTCTCCGGGCCGAGCCGGCCTTCGGGCCGGTCCGCCGAAGCGATGCGGTTCTCGCGCTCCCGGCGCGCCTGCATCTGGGCCGCCCGCGCACGGGCCCGCGGGTCGGCCGAAACCTCTGCATCGAAGTTCCGCCGCGGCCTTCCGGCATCCCGTGCCGCCAGTTCCTCCCGCGTCAAGCCAGCCTTGAAAGGCAGCGGATGGGCGAGGACATGGTCGATGTTCTCCTGCCAGACATCCAGGAAATGCCTGTCATCCAGCAGGAAACCCAGGCGGGTGAGACCGTCCAGGTAGTAGGCGGTCTGCTCGAACCGCCACCAGTCCGCGCCGCGGGATTCGGAGTCCCGTTCCAGCGTGCCGGACCACAGGACGGAATTGTACGGATAAGCCATCGCCTCGGGATGGCCGGTCAGTCCGTCACGCTGACGTTCCAGGATTTCTTTCAGCCACCCTTCGGGCTGGATCTCGTCGATCAAGCCCTCGGAAAAGACGGCATAAGGCGGAGCCGGAACGGAGGAAACAGGCGCCTCCTTCAGTTCTAGCACATAGACTCCCCGGGGCGCCACGCGAACTTCCTTTCTCAAATCCAGGACCTCGCCCGTCACGACATCGACACCCACGGTCCGGTCCCGGATGACCTCGGCAAAACGGGCCATATCGACCCGGCTTTCCGCATCGGAACCGTTGAGGATTACCAGGACGGTGTCGTCACCGTCGATGCGGGCATAGACGTAGCACTTGGTCCGGTTGTCCGGGGTGAAATGGACCAGACGGCCTTCGGTGACCGGTTTCGAGGTCCGTCGCCAGTTAAGCAGACGGCTGGCGAAATCCCAGCACTCGTTCTGTACGGCGGTGCGGCCGGCGGAGGTGAACGCATTGGCCGGGTCCTCCTTCCAGCCTCCGGGGAAATCACCGCGGAGCTGGTCCGGGCCCGCCATGGCGATTTCCGTTCCGTAATAAATCTGGGGGATGCCGCGGGAAGTCATGAGGAACGCCAGGCCCTGCTTGAATTTCCAGACGGGGTCACCCGGCTGCATGAAGCGGCTGATATCATGGTTGTCCAGGAAGGTGAGCACATGGTCCGGATCGGGAATCAGGAAGTCCTGCGCGACGGTCTCATAGACTTTGAACAGGCCGGCTTCGGAACCCTCGGACGTATTGCTCTCCTTGAGAATCTCACGCTGGATCGTGAACGTCAGGTCGAAGTCCATGACCGTCTTGAGGTGCGTATCGGAGGGATTCAGGGCCGATCCGCGCTGCCACCAGCCGGCGGCGGAATTACGCGGATACCAGCCCTCGCCCACGATGTTGAAATCGGGATATTCGTCCTCGATCTCCCGGCACCAGCGGGTCATGAAATCGTAATCCGCATAGGGATAGGTGTCCATCCGGATGCCGTCGATGCGGGCATACTCAATCCACCAGACGCTGTTCTGGATCAGATACGTAGCCAGGTGTCGGTTGCGCTGATTCAAATCCGGCATGCCGCCCGAGAACCAGCCGTCCAGGAGGACGTCCTTCTCGGACTGCGGAGCGTGAGGGTCCATCAGCACCCACTTGTAATGGGTCGTGGTCGTAAGCCCGTCGTTCCCCCGCGGCCCGCGGCGGAATCCGCCCTCCGGCGGCCCCTGCCGCTGCCGCTCCGACAGCTTCCGCGCATAGGCGCTCTGATTGAACCAATCGTCGTCCGGAAGGTCCCCGATCCACCAGTGCGTGCTGCCCGAGTGGTTGAAGATCATGTCCATCACGACCTTGATGTTCCGCCCGTGGGCGGCGTCGACCAGCCCGCAGTACTCCTCGTTGGTGCCGAGGCGCGGGTCGATCAGGTAGAAGTCCGAAATCGCGTAGCCGTGCGAGGCGTTGCTCCGGTTGTACTGGACCGGGTTGAGCCAGACGGCCGTAACCCCGAGCGAATCGATGTAGCCCAGGTGGTCCCGGATGCCCTGCAGATCGCCTCCGTGGTGGCCGCCGCCGTTGCCGCGGTCGGCCTTGAACTGCTCCCAGTCGTCATTGGCGGGGTTTCCGTTGGCGAAACGGTCCGGCATGATCAGATAGAGCACGTCCTTGGCGGAGAATCCCTGCGCGCCCGTCTTCGTGTTGCGCGGACGGAGTTCGAAAGCCTTTTCCGTCACCTTCCCGCCTTCCTTGAAACGGAAAGTCATCGTACCGGGGCGGGCTTTTTCCGTCACGTCCAGATAGACGAACAGGTAATTGGGATTTTGGACCTTGGCCACCTCCCGGACCTTGACGCCCGGATAGGATTTGAGGGAGAACTCCGCGGAGGCGATGTCCTTGCCGTAGAACATCACCTGGAGTTCATGGTTCTTCATGCCCGTGTACCAGAACGGAGGATCCATCCGCTGGATGTCAGCAGCATGCGCACCCGCCGACAGGAACAAGGCGGCGAGCAGGGAAAACAGTCTGGAATATTTCATAGGGGTAAAGGCCTATTCCGGCAGGAACGTCACCGCGGCGCCGCCGCCGGGGGCGAGACGGAGGGTGAGGGTGTCTTCGGAAGTTACGCTGCAGGTGGTGATTTCGTAAGCGGTGGGATTC
>JAEEGI010030567.1_pt1 | contig 10122 bp, 9 predicted proteins | sample 8958751 | NCBI WGS metagenome assembly JAEEGI01 (sample SAMN16246545, study PRJNA631951) | gut metagenome | biome: gut microbiome; feature: rumen; material: KS-attached | host: Bos | place: Iran: Karaj | collected 2018-10 | reverse complement strand
CTAATTCTATCGCATCTATTTGAGGGTGATTCTGGAAACAATCCATTGTATAAGATATAATAGGTTTTCCACAAACCTCAACAAATTGTTTGGGTATTTTGGCACCAAGCCTATTTCCTACGCCCCCTGCTAATATTATCACATAAACCATTTTTACAATTAATTGTTTTATCCCTGATTTCTTTTTAAAGTTTTTGTTTAGCGTTTCAACACTTTTCTCCTGATAGTACTGTATAACAACTGCCTATCACTATGACCAATAATAATTCCATACAAGCACATTAATACAAATTCGATTACAACTGAAAAAAGGATAAGGCTAAATAAATCGTTAACTCGCCCATGAACGCCCCAGTGAATACTGGCAAACATTGCAGCTGTTACAACAAGAACTTTCAATACCATTGCGAAATAAGAATTAACAGGGAAGAGAATCATACTCTTTAGCAATAACGCTCTAACAATGACGCAGACACATGACAACAAAATGGATACCAGCATTGCAGCATAAGGTGGAGTTCCCATTTTCAGCACAATATAAGATAATGGAATATTTAATAATGTAATTGTAGAAAGCCACAACTCATACCTACGTATTTTACCTGTAGCAAGTGCTGCAGCAGTCATTGGCAGATTTAATGAATCTATAATTGCATTGAACAAAACAAGTTGAGTAAAAACAACAGCATATTTGGGAACCTCTTTGAGCCACCAACCCAATATCATTTCAGTGTTTGTCATTAAAGGAAAAACAAGAATTGAAAGAAGAAAGGTACATATCATTGTACTCCGATTAATCAACTTATACAAATCTTCAAACTGCCCACTTGCATAGGACTTATAAATTTGAGGCTTTACTGCCGTGAAAAAATTAGTCACTAGATGCTGAGCAGCACCATAAACCTGATATGCAACCGCTCGTGCCGCATTAACAACGGGATTAAAAAACATATTCAGGAGTATATTTATACCTTGACTCCTACATGAGTTCGAAAAAGTGCCCATAAAATGCCAGCCAGAGAAACTTAGCAACTCTTTCACTTCCGTCGTATTCCAATATAGGTGGAAACTACTTTCAGGATAGTGCCGACAGCAATAAACAACATACGATATGGATACACTTGCTGATAGCAGAAGTATTAATATACCATAGACAATTAACTTGTCAAATGTCAGCATCATCAAGACAAACACAATGGCCAACCTCCCCACCGCCTCCAAAATGCCAATATACGCAAAAACATTCATCTTCTCGTGCGCAACAATCAGAGCCAGATAGGGAACAGAAACAATATGGAACAAAAAGGAGATGATAGACAGCTGGTAGACAACATTGGCTGCTGTCAAGCGTTCATCTGGTATTGTCATCTGTGTGTTGAGAAACCAAAGTCCTACCGTTTCAAGAAAAAAAGCAATAATGAGACCTAACATCATGAACGAAGTAATGTTTAGGCAGAACCATTTGTTCAGACGTTCTTTGTCTCCACGCGCCAGTTCTATGGAGAAATAGCGCTGCGACGAGGTGGAGAGCGTGCGATTCATAAACGCAAACATCGTCACCACACCTCCCACGACATTATAGATGCCATAGTCTACAACGCCCAAAATATCCAATATCGCACGAACGGTGTAAAGGCCGATGGCCATTACGAACAGCATGCGAAGATACAGATATAGTGTATTCTTGGCTATTCGCTTGTTATTAACAGAAGACATTTAGCTTAACAATTAGAAAAGGAGAAACAGCCCACAAACATGATGTCTCTTCTTTTCAGCACACAATTATGAAAGCCGTTCGGGGCCATTATGTGTTACAATTAAAAATATCGAAATGAGCGATGCCGCTAATCATACCAGCGACACTCTCGACTATCGAAGAACAATATTATCCACAAATGTACATGGATTCAGGAAGAATCCTAAACAGTTAAATGCTTCTCAACCATTCAGACAAGAACTTGTCATAGGTTTCGTAAGTTCCCTGCTGGTGGGTCAGCAACTGCTTGGAGACCAAAGACTGTGCCGCTTTCTGTACACTACTGGCAGAAGAAAGATGATAACGCTTTACAAACGAGTTGCCCGTAATCTGTGTGGCCTTGCCTTCACGACTGACGGCCATAAGCAAATCACGCTGACGGGCTGTCAGTTGATAAAGTGTATCTTTGTAGGCATCTTCATTTTGCCCAATAATGGTGTTGACGGCCGTAGCGACATCTGGAACCGCCACATCATCTTTCAACGCATAAAGCTGATTGAGCACTTTCTGCAGGTACCATGTGACGCCATCGAAACGCTCGTAAATAGCCCTTACCACTCCATTTTCTATCTGCTTTCCGGCCTTTTCAAAATGATACTTAGCAAATGATTCATACGCTGTCAGGGCGACAGGCTTCAGAAACATCAAAGACACACTCTGATAAAAGGGCCTTGCCGGCGAAGAAAACATCTCGCTCATCATGGATTTCTGCGAACCAGTAAAAACAAACACAGCATTGCGACACTGCTGCACAAAAGTGCGCATCATGGCCTCTACATTCTGCTCAGGATAACCAGCGACAGCCTGAAATTCATCAATAGCGACAACACAGGGCCTATCGGAAGACTGCAGATAGGCAAAGATCTCCTCTAACGTGAAGGAGGGGGTCTTGATGTCGCCTAAGCCTAAATTCCAACTGGCATTACCCTGACCATCGAAGGAGATTCCTGTACGCAAAGAGGTGACCACTTGCAGGAAACGGTCGATGGCAGCACGACCACGCGACTTCAGCCGTAAAACGATGCTCCGCCCCATCTGGTAGACAAGATCCTGAAGATTCTTTGTCGCATAGATGTCTATCAAAAAGGTATTAAAATGGTTGTGCAGCTCAGGTTGTGCAAAACAATGACATAACAATCCCGTCTTACCCATACGTCTGGGAGAAATCAGTGCCACATGGTTGCCGTTTGTCAGCAACGACATCAGCTGTTTGGTCTCTTCTTTCCTGTCGCAGAAATACTCTGCAGACTCATAGCCGTAGGTTATGAAAGGATTTGTTATCATCGCTTGCTTTAGGCCATGCAAAGTTACAAATTATATCTTTTATGACCAATTATTATCCGAAAAAGATTATCTATTTTGGATAATCTACTTGAAGGCTATCTCTTCCATCCGTATGGTCTCGTAGCCCTTGATTTGCATGATGAGCAGATGGAGCTGGGTGTCGCCTACAAGATAGCTGACACGCCCGCCCTGAGCATATTGACGAATCTGCTCCACGGCCTCCTGCCACTGACTGGCAGCATCGGTGTCGGTGGCATCGGCCTTCAAGTACTTTAGTTCCAGAATGTAACTGTGACGTATCATCGGATAGTGACGCAGGTCGGGCATCAAGAAAAAGTCACAGAATCCGTGATTCATCTCCATCTCGGGGGCCGTAAGGTAGTAGGGACACAGCGTCAGGTAGGCGTTCATGAAGCCCTGCAGATTGCGCTCACCCTCTATCAACTGGCGGACGCTCGTGGTCTCACGGTAGAGAAGTGCTATAGATGAGAGCATCGCCAGCCAGTCGCCGTTGATGGCAGCTTGGTCGTAGGCATTGCTTAGTGCCATCGTGTCTACGCGAGCTATCTTCTGGAATTCCTCCAGCAGGTAACCATAGTACTGGCGGCGCACGTTGTTATTGGGGATGATGAGCTTTACCTTGGCCCCGAAATTGCCCCCGATGGTCAGCATGCCATAGTAGAACAGCAGACTAACAAAGATTTGTGGACGAGTCAGCTCCTCGGCGGGGAACGATTCGGCCAGCGTGCCGTAGGTGTAGCCGTTCTCGGCAATCTCATGTATCAGCCCCCTGCGATTTCCATCCAGCTGGTCCAGCTGGATGAGTTTCTTCATCTTTGTATAGTCCGTGCGTGTATTCGGGTCAATCATCTCGCGAGGACTCTTACCTGTTTGTATGACACGGTTCAGGTAGTAAAGCACCATGTCGCAGTTGAACATCTTAGGGTCGGTGTCCACACTTTCCTGGGCGAAACAGTAGTTGTCGTACCACGGCTTCATCTCCTCTATGAGGCTATCCTCGTCGGCCTTCAACATGCCCAGTCCCTGATAGTAGCGTATCATCTGGCGCACGTCCTCCTCCGAGAATCCCAGCATCAGGTTGAACTCCGGGCGCATGGAGATGTTCGAGGCGATGTTGTAGCCAGAAGTCAGGTCATCCATCGTTACAGGGGAGACACCCATCATGAGGATGCGCGAGAACATGCCTTTGAAAAGCTTGAACACGTCACGATAGAAGCCTGAAGCATGCGTCAGGGCGTGGTAGACTGCCTCACCCCTCTCGTTGAGCACGGTGTTGGTGAAGTTGTCGTATTCGTCAATAATCAAATAGAGTGGATAGCCCTTTCGTTTCGCTCTGTTGTCGATGTAGCTAAACTTCGTACGGAAGTTTTTAAGCTCATAGCCTTTGGCGATGTAGTCGTCATCATAGAACGATGCATAGCGCTCGATGAAGTCGTCAAGCATCTGATTGCAATAGTCACCGAAGTCCTCCTCCAAATTATCAAGGTTGCCCAGAACGCGTGAGAAGTCCATGTGGAGCACCTGGAACTTGCCCCTCTCCGGCGTCGGGTGGTCGGCTATCCACAATCCCTTGAACGTTTCCTGGAAGTTCTCACGCTCGTTGATGTCATAGTAGGCACGCAGCATCGACAGAAAGATGCTCTTGCCGAAGCGACGCGGACGGATGAGAAACAGAAAATTGTCGGTTTCCTCCATCATAGGGAGGAACATCGTCTTGTCAACATAATACTTGCCTTCACGCATCAACTGCCTGAAGTCGGAAATGCCATAGGGGAGTCGCTTGATCTGTACCATAATCCTATGTGAAATGCTAATTCTTCTGCAAAGATGGCTTTTGGGGGATACAGTAGAATTACATTTCAGCTTATTTCAGCACACGGTAGAGGAGGGAGCCGAGGGATACGGTAATCTGGGCACCACGGACCCAGAGCTGACGGGTGCGGCCAATCTTGGTGTTTTGGGCCATCACCTCGTTGGGCTCCACATAGAGCACATCGCGCTGCTGCATGTAGTAGTAGGGGGAGTTGAGCAGGTTGGCATCGCGCAGGTCGAGCTCATGGATTTCATATTCGCCGTCGGCCTTCTCACGCAACAACTTCACATTGTCACGCTTGCCATAGACGGTCATATCACCGGCCAATGCCAAGGCCTCCAGGACGGTGCACTTGTTGCGAGTGATGGTGAAGGTGTTTGGTTTTTTCACTTCCCCCATCACAGTCACTTCATAGTTCGTGATATTGGTGTTAACCACAAAATTGGTTCCAGACTGCATATAGGGAACAATCAGTTTGTGAATATGTTCATTGGCCTGGGTAATAGTAAGGCCTTCCAGATGGACCTTTCCCAAAATGGGGAAATCAATGTTTCCTTCGTTATCAACGAGATAACGATGGACAGGGCGACCACCACTGGACGTTACGCGTCTGTCTCTTTGGTTGATAACGCTCAAGTCACGCATGTTGAACTGGGCAACCGCGGCTTCATCTGTGCCTGAATAGACGAACACTGTGAGCAAGTCTTTCGGTTTGATGGTCATGTCGTAGAGGAATTCCTTCCCTGTGCCATCATACTCTGCGGCATTCTGGAAATAAGGAATGTCCTTGTAATGGCTACATGAAGAAATGACCAATGCAAATATAAATGCTATAATAATTCTGCCCATGATTTGTAATTTACCAAATTGAAATTGCCGAATTTGAGTTTCGATGATGGCTCCACCCCATTGGCATCTATGCACTATGCCCAAGAAGGACAAAGGATGTTGAAAGAATTGATAGAGTTGAACCGATTAACGACGGATGAGGGAAATGAACCGGCGGAAGGGATGGCCTTCTTCGGTGAACTGGGCGACAAGCGCCCGGGCTTCGACGCGGTGGGTGGGGGATTTGGTGGCAATGTAGAGGGCGATATGGAGCATCGCCATTGCCAAAGCATTTTTCTGAGTGACGGCATGGCCTTGGTGCTTGGCAAGAAGGCTCGCCACTTGAGGCAGAAGAACTTGCTGCGCCGAGGCATCGAAACGCAGACGGGCACAGATGAGCGAGAGCGCCATTACCCGCGCGTGAAGATAAGGATCGTCGACTCCCGAGGGTCTATAGCGCCAAATCATGCTCAGCGTATGCAAGTCGGCCTGATGGCTTTCGTTGGTTTCCTTGTGGTTGACCCTGCGACTGAGGATGTCGAGCAGGAGCTGTTCAATATAGTCAGCATAGCTGACGCTGATGAACTTGGAGTCGTCGGAACTCAGCACGACATCGTCGGCACTGTAGTCGTAGAGCGTGATGTCCAGACTGTTGGCGAAGAGCTCGACAGAGAGCGTGAGCCGAAGGCCGTCTTCCTTCACGAAGACCTCCTTCACCTTGGCCTTGGCAGACTTGAACTTACCCTCGCTGATGATCACATCGGCGCCCACTCCCACTTCTTGGATAAAAGGGGTCAGCTCAAACTTTTCGCGCTGGTCGTAACAGGCACTCATGAAACTGTCCATCATGGTGTCGGGGACGTATCGCATGTCGTCGGCGGTGGCGGCATATGGCTGCAGCTTTATCCAGCTTCGCTTGTTCCAATCGGAATCGAGTAGCCGCTTCACATCATGCCCCGTTGCCTTGATGAACACAAACCGGTGGAGGATATTCCGGATTCGGTTGTTGTCCTTGACGTCTTTCTCAGAGAAGTTCCCTTGAAACTCCTCTGAGGTCTCTTTGGGCAAGAAACGCTGGCGAATGAAGGAATAGGGTATGAAATAATCATACCAAGTGTTCGAGCCACTTCTCTTCAGCTGGCTATTGACTTCGTCTATCCTTCTTTTCAGCGCGTCAGGGTCCAGATGTGTAAGGGCATACCACCTGACAATGCTGTAATCCTGTCTCGCTCCTTTGTTTTGGTTGACTTTTCTTTCTGTTGGCAACATGATATTTTTCTCCCTCCCCTGAATGATGTCATCACCCAGATTCATGCTTAATTACCAAATGGTTGCGATGTCTTGATGGACATCATCCCTCCTGCCTAACTCCAGAATAGGCCTATGATGGAGCCTTTCTTTAGAGCATGAGTCGAACCTGTTCTGCTGGTCATGCCTGACAGGTAGCGCGTACCTTTTCACAGCCCTTTTGAGGCACGTATAGCATGAAGCGGCTGCAAAGTTACTAATTTTTTATCACAAATAGGCCACAACCTGCTTTTTTTTATGAAAAAACAAGCAAATATTTGTCTTATGTTACATTTGTTTACAATTATAATTTAATGTTTGCGTACATTATCTATGAAACAAACAACACGAATTTCACGAATGATTGCTCTAACAACGAATGAAGACGAATAACACGAATTCCACGAAGGATGAGTCTAACAACGAATGAAGACGAACAACGCGAATTCCAAGAAGGATGAGTCTAACGACGGATGAAGACGAACAACGCGAATTTCACGAAGGATGAGTCAAACAACGAATGAAAACGAATAACACGAATTTCACGAATGATGAGTCAAACAACGAATGAAGACGAACAACACGAATTTCACGAATAAAAAGGAAATCATCAAGCAATTCGCTAAAAAAGTGATGACATGCAGGTGAGCATTGCTGATGACAAGCGAAATAGGGTGGATTCAGGAGAGGCGACGCACGGCAAACAGGGAGCGGGAGTCACCGCCGAGGGAAAAGGGGCATGCTTTTCAAGTTGGCAGCGGGCGGGGACATGATTGGCAGCGGGCGGGAACAATGATGGCAGCGGCCGCTGCCAACCGAAATTTATAAGTGATGATGAATATAGAGAAGAGGTGAAAAAAGGCTTGTATGGCTTATTCCACCACCCACTCCTCTATCGTCTTCGACTCCATCGAAAAACGGACGCCCATCTTGACAATCTTCCTGCCGTCGGTGGCGTAGGGAAGGGCGTAGCCCCGGTCGTTGATCTGCTTCAAGGCCGCATCGGCTGGGCCGTTCACCTTCAGTTCCATCACATAGATGGTATCGGGCATCCACACCACCATATCCACTCGCCCTTGCGAGCACTTTACCTGCGTGCGGGCATAGACATTCAACATCGAGAAGACAAGGTAGAACGTGTATTCATAGAAGCCCTCGGCCGTGGCTACACTCTCCAACTTCTTCTTGAACCCTTCCACATAGGGGATGCTGGCCAAATAGGCTTGCATCTCGCGCATAGCCAGGTCTATGTCGCTCATCTTCAGTGCCCGCCAGAACTTCAGGGCGAAGCCTTTCTGCACGTCCCCGCTCTCAAGCCCCACGTAGGTGGGCAATAAGCCTCGGGTAAAGCCAAGTCGCACCTCCTGGTTAGGTATGGAAAGCATGTAGGTCAGCGACTCACGGTCATAGCCTTTGATGGTCAGTTCTCGCCACGGAAGTAGGATGCAAGGGTGGAACTGAGCAATGACTTGCCGAATCGACGCGGACGGCTCAAGAAAATATATTTGCTAAGCCTTTGGATATTCCACACCAAATCGGTTTTATCAACATATACATAACCACCCCGAATAATCTCCGAGAACGTCTGTATGCCTATTGGGTATCGTCTTTCATCTACCATAGTTCTGCTTTTTGCTGGTAAAGTATTTCTTTCTAATTTAGTTGAGCGCTTCTGTCGTTTTCATTTTAACCCTTAGGGCTTTCATAAACCGCTGGTATTCAGTGGGTGTTATGTCAACTTTATCTTTGCAACGTTTTTTGGGGTATTTCTGCATGTAGGCCGTTCTTACCATTTCGTGGGTCACGACATTCTCTAATGGAATCTTGTACTTAGCCATGATAGGTAAGAGATACTCAATACCACTGGCTATTTGGTCTTCGGTCAATGGAGCCTCGACCGTGTTTCCTTGAAACTCAATGCCAACGGTGCAATAATTGCAACTTTCTCGTCCGTTTAAAATAGACAGACCTGCGTGATAGACAGCGACAGTAGGTTTAGCCATTATATACCGTGTACCGTCGGTATCAATGACCACATGTGCACCGACTCCCTTTGCACGTGAGGTCAGTATGGCCAAAGCGTTCTCCACCGTCGGCTCAGCAGTATGATGCAATATGACTCCTACTACATCATTTTTCCTGTCTCTTGAGTAATTCGGTGTCGGACGGTCAATCTCCTTATAATTCTTTTTGGCAACTAACGGAGCTTCATGTTTGCATCCATCCACGACCTTTTCCGTATCGCATAATTTACCCCTGCCAACTCCCGCAGTAATCATAGCGGCAATGACAAAAAGAAATAAACGCATCATCAATACTTTTCCTCCTTATAATATTATATGAGTTGAACCCGCACTGTGCTTGAAAAGTTACTAAGAAACACGCCAAAAGCGGCGGCATCGCACTTAAACTATGTTAAAGGGGAGCATATTGCAAGAAATGAAGATGGAATTTTGTACCTTTGCCATTCATTTAAAACAATTCTTAATGAAACAGTTATTATTCATCATCCTCATTTGCACCTTTGCCCTCCCTACTGGGGCGAAAGCTCAGGTGCGCTGCCACTTCGAGGCCATCGACAGCATTTATATCGAGCAACTGCTGAAAGAGGGCAATACCGACATGCTCTATTACGCTCGCCGGCTCTCAGGCCGCTACAGCGTGGCACACATGCCTGAATTATTCCCCGACGACGAGCGCCTCGTCATCAACACCCGCCAGTTTGACTGCACCACCTTCGTGGAATTTGTAGCCGCCCTGACATTGTGCGCCCGACATGGCGAAACCACTTTCGGCCAGCTATGCGCACAGCTGCAACGCTTACGCTACTGGAATGGCATCTGCAACGGCTACACCAGCCGCAAACTCTACTTCAGCGACTGGATACGCGACAACAGTCGCCTTGGCTTAGTCAAAGAGCTGCATTCCCCCAAACCACCTTTTACCGGCATTCAGACTGTGAAAGCAAACTACATGACACAACATCCGGATGATTATCTTCCCTTGAAACTCCATCCCGACCTGTTGACCGAAGTAGCACGGCAGGAGAAACAGCTCAGTGGCATGCAGTTCAGATACATCCCCAAAGAGGAAATAAACAATACGGAGTTGATGCGAGAAACGGTGCACGACG
>JAEEGI010030566.1_pt1 | contig 10122 bp, 6 predicted proteins | sample 8958751 | NCBI WGS metagenome assembly JAEEGI01 (sample SAMN16246545, study PRJNA631951) | gut metagenome | biome: gut microbiome; feature: rumen; material: KS-attached | host: Bos | place: Iran: Karaj | collected 2018-10 | reverse complement strand
ATAGCTGGTGCGATGAACACAGGTGCCTTCATCGAAAGATAGGTGGTGATGAGCATATTGTCGGCCACGCCCGTCGCCATCTTACCTAGCGTTGCAGCTGTGCAAGGTGCGATGAGCATAGCATCGGCCCATAGTCCAAGGGCAACATGACTATGCCATGTGCCGTCGCGCTGGGAGAAGAATTCGCTGATGACAGGTTTCTGAGTCAGAGCCGACAAGGTGATAGGCGTGATAAACTCCTTTCCTGCAGGTGTGATGACAACTTGCACCTCGGCCCCTCGCTTCACCAGCTCGCGTATAATGAGGCACGACTTGTAGGCAGCTATCGAGCCTGTGATTCCTAGTACGATCTTCTTCCCTTTCAGCATATTCTTCCCAAACTATATTCTGTAATCTGTGAATCCAATCACCTGTTCTTCTGCGCCTCACGCAAGCGAATACGGGTGAGCACCTGCTTGGTATTGTAGGTAAAGTCACCACCCAGGATCCATGCGTAATAGCCTGAATCAAAACGAAGTACATCGGCCACAGTCTTGCCCTTGTGTTTGCCGAAGTTGAAGTACTCAGTCATCACGGGCTTGCCATCCTCGCCAAGGATCACGTTGCCCTTGGCATCACGGGCCTCACCCCATACGATACGGCCGGCAAAGTCCACATTATTGTTTGCCTTCGAGAAATCGTGCAAAGCCTGCACGTCGTTCTGAAGGACGCGACCTTCAGGATCTTCGCCCAGCTCTCGCTGATGCTCCTCAGTGTAGTAGTCGAGCTGCCCCTGCAGCACACGCCAAGTAGCTTCAGTATCCTCGTCGGCACGGTGAGCCGTGAAGTCCTCCTCCATCTTGCGACCACAATAGAACTTATAGGCAGCAGCCAGGTTGCGACGCTCCATCTTGCGGAAGATGGTGCAAGCGTCGATGCAGCGGCACTTGCTGAAATCGAAGTCGATGCCTGCCCTGAGGAACTCCTCGGCGAGCAGTGGAATGTCGAAGTTATTGGAGTTGAAGCCGGCAAAGTCACACCCTTTGAACAGATCGTTGAGCCTGGAGGCTAGCTGCTTGAAGGTGGGAGCGTCTTTCACGTCCTCATCCGAGATGCCTGTCAACTCCGTGATGACTGGCATGATATGGCACTCAGGATTGATCAGATAGTTGCCACGCTCCTCCATGCCTGAGGGATAGACCTTGATAAAAGAGAGCTGGATGATGCGGTCCTTGACCAAATCAAGACCCGTTGTCTCCAAGTCGAAGACAACGAGCGGTTTCGTAAGATTGAGCTTCATCGTTCTTTAGTCGTTGATTAGCATTGGCATCATCAGCATCAGCACATCCTGGTCGGCAGGCTGCTCTGAAGGAAGCACCAAACCTGCACGACTGGGATCGGCCAGCTGTACTATCACCTCCGAGCAATCGAAGTTGCCCAGGATCTCAATGAACGACGATCCCTTGAAGCCAATGCTCATCGGCATGCCGTTATAGTCGCACGACATCCTTTCCGTTGCCGTCTTCGAGAAGTCGTAATCCTCAGCATCGAGCTGCAGGATACCATTCTCCACATGGAAGCGGATGAGGTTGCTGGACTCATTGGAGAAAGGCTGCACACGGCGCAGAGCCGACAGCAGTCCTACACGGTCGACAGTGAGCTGGTTGGGATTGCTCTGCGGAATCACTGAGTTGTAGTTGGGATAACGGCCCTCAATGAGACGGCATACGATGATGCCATCCTCATAGTTGATCTCGGCATTACGGTCGTCGAAACGAATCACCACGTCGCCACCCTGCTTGCCCAGCACACTCTTCAGCAATGTAGCAGGCTTCTTGGGAAGGATGAACGAGGCAGGCTGCTCGCTGCGGATATTGAGCACCTTGTTGCGCACCAGTTTGTGACCATCGCTGGCAACGATAGCCAGACAGTCGGGGGTAAGGTCGAAATAGATGCCATTCATCACAGGACGGAGCTCGTCTTGAGCAGTGGCGAACAGCGAGCGGTTGACATTCTCAGCCAGGACGGAAGTGGAAATAGTGATGACGGTAGCACCTTCACCTATCTGCTGTGCCTGAGGAAACTCATCGGCATTCTCAACAGGCAGTGAGAACATACCATTCTGGTAACTCACCTTCGCAATGTTGGCCTGCAGGTCGACATCCATCGTGATGGGCTGTTCGGACACACCTTTCACACCTTCCAGCAGATCGTGGTTGCCCACGCAGAAACGCCCATCGACATCACAATCGGTCAGCTCCAGTGATGTCTTCATCATCACCTCACTGTCGGAAGCCGTCAGAAACAGGCGTCCGTCTATAACCTCGAACAGGAAGTCGCCAAGGATAGGCAACGAGTTCTTACTGTTGATAACTCTGCTCAGTGCCGACAGACGGCTACTAAGTGCTGTGCTTGATACGGTAAATCTCATAGTTATTGCTTCGTTACTTTTTTATTTTTTCAGTTTTGGACTACAAAAATACAAAAAAACTGCGTCAATAACAAAATAATTGGAAAAAAATTGTGGGTTTTCAAACTATTTTAGTAATTTCGCCAGCGAAATAAAGAAATCGTTAACATTAATAACAACAGAAAGTATGGATTTAACAGGAAAAGTCATTGCCATCTTAGAGGCAAGAGGTGGTGTCTCAGCACGCACAGGTAATTCATGGATGACCCAGGAATATGTAATCGAGGTTCCTGGCACCTATCCCCGCAAGATGATGTTCAACATCTTCGGCGAAGACCGCATCAAGCAGTTCAATATTCAGCCGGGCGAGGAGATTACCGTCCAGTTCGACATCGATGCCCGCGAGTTCAACGGACGCTGGTACAACGATATTCGCGCGTACAATATTATTCGTGGTCAGATGGCCGACACCGTGCCTGCCGCCACCACCATCGCTGGCACTGCCCCTAGTGCCGCCGCTCCCTTCCCCCCACAGCAGAATGCAGCACCCGCAGCCGATGCTCCATTCCCACCTGCACAGCCTGGCGGAGAGAACGCTGCAGACGATCTGCCCTTCTAACATCATCACGCAACAGCTTGCTCGTTTCAAATAGCCATGCTGAACGTAATGGCTTTTCAAACGACTAAATGAAATCATGGGGACGGGTTCTTGATTGATAAAGGATATCTCTCAAGAACCCGTCCCCATGATAGTTATAATATCTTAGTTCCTTTATCTCGCCTCGCGTTCAGTGTCTTCCTCGAAGGGGGTGCCTTCTACTAAGACATTGCCTAAGATGATGTTAATCAGCTCAGTCAGGTCGTTCTCGTCGACACCGTATTGCCCGTCTACGTTAGCATTCTCGTCGTATTCTATCGTCCTGTCACACAGGATATTCACAAGTGCCGTCACGTCGCTGATGCTTACGTTGCCATCTTTGTTTACGTCGCCCTTCCGCAGCTCACCGTTTAAGTTCAGCATGTAGGCACGAACAACGGTTCCCGGTGTCCATGTGGCAGTACTCATACCGTCTTTCAGTTTGAAGTAGGCGCGACAGGAGTTGACATTCATCTCTTTATTGGGATAGTGCAGCTTGCCGTCGGCACCCAGGTAGAGCGTCGTTCCGTAATCATAGTCGAGGCTGGCTGGCTCGAAGCAACCTGTGAAGTCGACATAGTTGCTGCTGATAGCACGTGCCTGGGGATCGTCGGCAATGGTGACATATTCAAAATAGGGGTCTTGGATGTCGTTGTTGATTGGCTGGCCGGCATAGTCCAGTTCCTGGTTCCACTTGATGATGAAAGGCGTGCCGGCTGGGATAGTGGCTGCATCGGCGAAGTTGATTATCAGCGTGCCACTATTGCTGTCGAAGCTGCTGCCGGCGAACACTTTTACGGCACTGGCATCCTTGAGGTCGGTGCTCGGGGTGATGTCAAAAGGCAGGCAAAGCGTGTTCCACGAGCCGTCGCGATAGAGCTTGCGCCCTTCGAGCGTGACGCGCTTCATTGACGTGCCGCCCTCGCTGACGATGCTGGTCGTGTTCTCGCCGTTGTAGTCTCTGTCGCTGATGGTCAGTTCGTTGAAGAAATACCGGAAATCGTAGAATCGGTATTCGTAACCGTTCTTCTCCCAGTAGACGGTGCCGGTGGAGCATGTGCCATACGTTTTGCCGTCTCGGGTCACATCTTCTTCGCTGAGCTCCCTATCGTAAAAGAGGGGATCATATTGCATGGTGGTGACGGTGTTGCCGTTGTGCTTGATAGTGACAGTATAGCGTTTTTTAGATTGCCACACCCACGAGTCGGTGTAATCGTAGAGGAAGCGGGCATAGAACTTGGCACCGTCAGTACCCATGCTCGTTACCACGCTGACGGACGTACCTACAGGCAGATAATCAGCGGCTTTCTCTTTATAGGCTCCCCAATCGTTCAGGTCAGTCCCTTCGGTATCAGGATCCATCTCCCAACCCAGGAACTTGTAGCCCGGTGGCACGACGCTGCACTGGGGCAGGTAGAATTCGTTGTACACGCCGATGACGTAAGTCTGCATCACCGTGTAGCCGCTGCCCGCTTCTGTATCTGGCACATAGAAGGTGAGGCTTCTGTTGACGTTGTGCTCGTCGTAGCCGCAGACGCACTTCATTTCAACAAAGACGTGATCGTCGTTGCTGGTGTAGTCGCAGTAGCGGCAGTAGCGGGTGTGCTGCTCCTGGTCGATGATGCTATAGGTCGAGGCCACGTCAGCTACGTCATCTCCCTGAGGCGTGTGGGGGCAGGCCTCTATGCGGACGTAGCGGTGCCAGCGACAGGCTTTGACCCGCTCGCTGGCGCTGGCGGTTCCTTCTATCTCGCCTTCGTTCTTTCCGGCGGTCACCATCAGCAATGGGCCGACAGTGAGTTCCCCAGAGTAGTACACATCGTTCTTGTCGTCAGCAAAGCCACCCGTGCCGATGGCAGTAGCCTTGCTCGTCTCAGCGTCCTGTTCGGTCGAGGCGATGACCGTGCCGCCTGTGATGAAGACTTTTTTTCCGTAAGCTTCAGCTCCGCCGCCAATACCGCTTGCCCAGCCGCTACCCTTAGCCACGACATAGCCTCCCGAGATGTTTACTTCCGCTCCATCGGAATTGTGTCCACCGCCGATGCCCGCACCATTGGCACCGCCTTGGGCCGTCACCGTGCCGCCCGTGATGTTGACAACGCCTCCATGTGTTGGCGTCCAGTGCTCTGTGTTGCCGCTGCCAATGCCTGCACCCTCTTCGCCGCCGGTGGCCGTCACCGTACCGCCAAAGATCTCGATCCACCCGCCATCAACACCAGCGCCGCCTGAGTTGGCAAACAGGTGGGTGTACGAGCCGCCGCCGCCAATGCCTGGTGCGAGCTCGCCTCCCTGAGCCGTCACCGTGCCACCATAGATTCTTACGGTTCCGCCGATTCCCCAGTCACCGCCTCCAATGCCGGCCGCGCTGTCACCGCCCGTAGCCATGACCTTGCCGCCCATGATGGTAACGACGCCGGCTTTCGAGGAGGGGCAGACCTCTCCGTCGGAGCCACCGCCACCAATGCCTGCACCATACTGGCCGCCAGTAGTCGTGATGTCGCCTCCGTGAATGCAGATGCTGCCGCAGTCGCCTGTCTGAGAGCCGCCGATGCCCGCAGCATTCTTATAACTGTTGGTCACTGTGATACGGCCTTGGCTGTCACCGTCGCTCTGGCTATAGATGTAGAGCGTTGCCTGGTTGTTCAATCGCTCCACCTTGATGCCGCCCGTGCAAGTGAGTATGGCGCCGTCTTCAAGGATGAGGTGCGTCTGCCCAAAAACGTTCAGCGTCTTATACTCCACGTTGCCCCTCACCACGTAGTAGTGGTCGTCGGCATCGTCGGAACTCCCCAGACCTATCCACTCGCCCTGATGGCTGCCTTCGATGACAGTGTAGTTGTCACAGTAGGTCAGAGTAGAAACACACTGTCCGTCGTCGCTAAACGAGCGTACGTAGTAGGCTACGGGTGAACTGGTTGTGCTGGTCATCTGCACACTTCCCACATCGGCCACAGAATTTTTCAGTGTCTTTTCGTTTCTAACTGTCGTTTGAGCCCAAGCCGAATCTCCCCCACAAAGGAATAAGAGAAAAGCCAAGAAAAGAATGACTCTCTGTTTCATCTTCGTTATTAGTTTGTATCTACAAAGCGCATGAACGCCATGCTGTAACATCTACTCTGTTTTTCAGAAGAGTGCAAAGATAGTACTTTTCCCCGACACTGCCAAGCATTTTTGCGGTTTTCTACCCTGGCGGCAACAAAATAGACAAAAAACAATTACCTTGTACGCTCCATCTGCCGTAGGGGCAGACCTTGTGTCTGCCCGCACCAGCATTAGGTCAGTCATTCCTCATATTGTCGGACACCCACTTGTACAGTTCTGCAAATCCACCACGATTCATGATTTCATTCACCTGCTTGCGCAGGTTGTTACGCCACTGTCCCTTGCCTACGACATTGTAGAGCAAGGCCGAGGCGGCAGGAGCAAATTCGCGTCCAACGAAAGGCACGAGTGTGGCCACCTGAATCTGGTCAGCATCGAGTGCCAAATAAGCCTCATAGATGGCACGCGTGGGAATCTTGTGTTCCTTTCGGCGGGCTACATCACGTATGACGGTGGTGGTGGCATTGGCGCTCACCACACGCCATTCCTTGTTGGCCTTGCTGCGGATGGACTTCTCCTGGGCTATGAGACGAACGAACATATCAAGCGGCTGTTTGGCATCGTTGTCGCCCGCTTCTTCTTCCAGAAGGAATGTCCGTGGCCTGGCAACAGCATCATCGGTGATGTCGCGGCGCAGACAGCGGGCCAAGAAATCGATGTTGTCCTGCATCAACCTGCGGCCGTGCTCCTGTCCGTGCATGTCGTTCAACATGACATCGGGCAGCAGGTCGTGCTTCATCAGATAAATCATCATGCAGGGGCTACACAGTCTTTGGATGAAGTAATCCATGCTGTTCTCTGCGGCAGCGGTCGTGCTATAGACAGGGTTCTTGGGATGCTTGATACAATTTATCTCATAGCAGTTGGTCATTAGTCCATTATCCTCGAAGAACACAGCCATCGGATGGTTTTCATTCTTACCGACGGGCAGCTCGCCGACAGACAGTTTCAACTCGTTGGTGAGCCACCGCCGATGCTCTCGCTCGTTGCGAAAGAAATAGAGCCGCTCGCCGCCATGACTGCTGACGAAATCATCGTACTGACCAACAAAGTCGTGCATGATGTGATGCTCGCGGCGCATTGCGCTGAGACACTTTTCAACGTACTTTTTCTCTGGCTTCGACCAGAAGCTGGGCCCCAAAAACCTCCACTTGCCACTAAAGCAGATGAGTACCCCTGAGAGATGGGTGTTTCGCCGTGCCAACTGCTTCACATTGCCTATGAAGCAGCTTTGGTCGACACTGATGATTTGTCCGAGGAAGTCTTTCAACCTAACTTTGCCCTCCTCGCAGTCCACCACCTCGTAGATGCTGAATGGCTTGCTGTCGATATGGTCGATGGCCTCGGCCAGTTTGTCGTCGGCATCGTCCATGTCGATGCGTATCATCTCGGCATAGGCATGTTGCAGAGTGACGGAAAGGGGCCACGTTCGTTGCTCAGCCATCGAAAAACATTCGGCAGCATAGACCATGGTGTCCTTGTCTGCCCCATGCAGCAGATATGTGTATTCGTCTATGAGTTTCTTATCCGAGATGTTGGTAAACCACCGCCCCAAGGGACAGTAGCGGCTGAGCCACACAAGAACCGTCGTCACATAGTCGCCACCTGTCTGCGTTTCTTCGGCATAGAGATAATTGGCCAGCTCTTCGTTGGAGGGTAACTCCTGACTACGTTCCCGCCAAAGATTGAGCAACTTCTCTGCGTGGTTTTTCAACGCCTCGTTTGTGGGGTTGAGCACCAGTCCCCCACGCTCCGCCACGCAACTATGCCAGAGCATAAAGCGCATCTCATCAAGCGGGGCTTCAGGGGCATCGGCTCCTGCAGTAGCATAGAAAGGCAGATAGCAGCCATACATCTTCTGGTACATGTGCTGAAAGGCCTCAAAGAGGTGGAGGCCAGAACGCTTGTCCTCGAAGAAGAGAGTCAAGTTGATGCAGACATTCCTAAACTGTCGATCCTCCATGAAGGTGAAATCGCTGAACAGCAGTTCGTAGATGTCGTTGGCCAGCTGGGCGTAAACCCGGTCGGTCTCACAGGTCAGATGTCTGGGGTGGCGCCGCTTGATGTCGGCAGCGGTAATGGTGTTGATGCTTAGTACTTGTCGTTTACCCATGGTTTGTCGCATTTTGATTGCAAAGGTACGAATAAGCGAGCGAAGAGCAAAAGAAAAACTCTTTTTTCTTTTGCTCTTCCGAGCGAAAGTACCTTCGGCACAGCCAAAGGTACGAATAAGCGAGCAAAGGGCAAAAGAAAAACTCTTTTTACTTTTGCCCTTCCGAGCGAAAGTACCTTCGGCAAATCAACACGTTCAAATTAATCACTGAATTTTGGCTATATTTCAATAGAAATGAGTAATTTTGTCGGCAAATTGCAAAAACTCATAAGATATGGAACTGACAAAATCTGAATACAGACAACTTTCAGACATCATCAGGCGTGGCATTCTACGCCGCTGCGAGGAATGGCTCAAAGAAACAAAGGAACTGATAGAAAAGGAGTACGACGGCAAAGAGAACGCATTCGACCGCTGTATGGAGGTGACGAAGCGCTCGAAAGATTATTTCAAGGAAGCCATGAGCCGCGAGGATTATTACCGCAAATCCATTATGTATATTGGAATAGGGCGGCTGTTGTCCGAAGGCTATATCACCATGGACGACTTGAAAGAACTGCGCCCCGAAGTGCAAGCTGCTGCCAGGCGATGGGCAGGAATAGACGACCAAGGCAACGAACAATCATAGAAATGCCGTAAGGGTAATTTATTGTCTACCATATAATGTCAAGACAAACCGTAATTACAATGATGAAGAAGAATCCCGCAGTATTGGTATACCATCTGCATCACTCACATCCTGACAATGCCAGCTACAGCACCGACGGCTACTACCTGAGGCTGGCCAACCAGTTGCTCGGCGACTTCATCAGAAGCCGCATCTACATAGGCGAGAGCACCAGCAGCATGTTCCATTATGCCGCCATATCGCTGGCCTGCTATCTGGAAGACATCGTGGCCGACAGCGGCCAGTGGCGCGCATTCTCGGCGCTCTGCCAGCAGATGTTTGGATGGCCTGTGCCCATCTATCACGATGACGCAGAGGAATACTATCCCGACGAGCCGAGCCTGATGGCCGTGCGCTACCTGATATACAACGCCGCCACGGAGATAGACGACATCTGGTGGAAGCCTGAAACACCCGAACTCGACCAGTTGGCACGTATAGCCTACCAGCGCATAAACGATGCATTCGAAGAGGCTCCCGTCAACAACGACCTGACCGCCGACATCAACGAGATGCTCGACCGGGCTGGCCAAGATTTCATCACCATGCGCCCTGCGCTGATATGGTTTTTCTCCAACTGCTACCTCACAGCGAGTGCTGCATCGAAGAAGCTGTTGATGAAGGTCTCGAGCGATGTCGGGCAGCTGGGCGACATGCTGTCCGAAAAATCGAAACAGAGCTTTATTTCCATCATGTACTGCATCTTCGCCTACAAGATAGGGCCACTGGCACTCTACCCCAAAGACTATCTGGCCGCCCTGATGCGCACACGCGGCAAGGACACGCTGGCCGCCGAAGTGGAGGACATAGAGGTGCTGCCCCTGCGAACCTATCGATACGCTGTCGCCCCCGGCAGTCAGTCGCTCACGCTGGAGTGCGTCGACGGCTCGATGCTGCAGCTGGCACGCGACGAGTTCACCGTGGACGACAAGCAGCTGGCTGCTCACGATGGATGCAAGGCTTCCTTCGTCGGCTACCAGGGAGCGTGGCATCTGAACGGTGTCATGGCGGTGCTCCAAGACACATCCGACCGATGGGAAGAGTTGTGCGAGGAGGATTCCGGCCATCTGCCTGAAGGCTGCGTCACGGTCGACGCCGACTGGTATCTGGAACGGACGAGAGGACGGCAACTGTTCTTCTTCGCCAATACAGACGAAATCAAGGAATATGTGAGAACCCGATTCCATTTTAATGAAGAGGCCTGTCAGTCCTTC
>JAEEGI010030558.1_pt1 | contig 10124 bp, 12 predicted proteins | sample 8958751 | NCBI WGS metagenome assembly JAEEGI01 (sample SAMN16246545, study PRJNA631951) | gut metagenome | biome: gut microbiome; feature: rumen; material: KS-attached | host: Bos | place: Iran: Karaj | collected 2018-10 | reverse complement strand
AAGAGGTGGAGAACCGCTCCTTTACGTCCTCTGTAGGCGGCGGCGTGGTGCAGGCCACGGTAAACGGCAAGAAAGAACTGACGGATCTGGTCATCAAGCCGGAGGCTGTGGACAGCGAGGACGTGGAGATGCTGCAGGATCTGATCCTCTCCGCCGTCAACGAGGCCCTGCGCCAGGCGGACGAGGCCATGAACAGCTCCATGAGCTCCCTGACCGGCGGACTGAACATTCCCGGACTCGGCTTCTGATTCATGCAAATCAAAAACCAGCCTACCCCCAACGGGGTGGGCTGGTTTTTTCTGTTATCCGTAATAGGCCAGCAGCATATCCACTACCATGCCGTAGCTCTTCACCCCGTTGGGGTCGCCGTTGGTCTTGATAAAGGAGTCATACACCTTTTGGGTGGCATCCGTAAAGGAGGTGTGGTTGGCCTCCCAGTAGTCGTAATTGGCCCGCAGATCCGCGCGAACCGTGTCCGGGAGGCCGGCAGCGATCTCCCCATAGGCCGCGCGGTCATAGCGGTAGAGCGCATTGGACAGGTGAACATATCCCATCAGCAAGCCGGAATACCGGTACACCGGATCGTCGCTGAGACGGCACACGGCAATGGCCACGAAGTTGCACTCCTGCTCTGAGGCGATCTGCCGCTGGTGGGCCATCTCATGGATGGCGGTGGATGGCAGATAGGCAGACGGAGAGTCCATGTTGAGATTGGCCTCTCCAGTATAGGGAAAATAAAACCCGGTAAAGTCCATGGCGGTCATGGCCCTGGAACACACGAAGGCCTTTGGCGCAACATCGTTGCCCCGGAGGACCGGAAATGTGTCAAACGCCCCCTCCATCACCTCCGGAGCGTTGCGCAGAACGCCGCGGCGGTCAAGCGCTGTAACGCCGTTTTCATCTCTGGGCACTGCGTCGGCCGCCTCGGCCAGCTCAGCGGCGAACCGCTCCGTCAGCTGCCGCAGCTCCGCCACGGTACCCTGCCTGGCCCTGATGCCGGAGCGGTCCTGAAAGCTGTCCGTGTGGTAGTTGACGCCCCACAGCAGGCAAAAGCCGGCGTAAAACGTCACCCCCACGCACAGCACCGTCAGCACAAAGCGGTAGAGCGTATCCCATTTATGCCCGCGGGTAAACAGCGCCCGCAGAAAAATGGCCGTGTAGAAGATGACCGCCGCAGCCGCCGTAAGATAAAATACCTCTGCCACCGAAATCGCCGTCAAGCCGCACAGATGGGCCATGGCGCCTTTGAACGGTGTGGTCACGTGGTCGGCAAGGGCGTTCATCAGCGGCCGGCTGCGCCGCAGCCAAAAATATGCCGCCAGAAACAGCAGGACGGCCAGCAGCCAGATATGCCGTTTTTCATAGCGCAGGAACCACGCTCTCATAGGATCCTCCCCGCTTTTAGAATTCCAGCTTGCTCCCGACATAATACATGGTGATGTTCACCCGGCTCAGCAGGATATCCTTCTCGTCGTATATCTCAGCGGCGCAGAAGCACATCTTCCCCCCGCAGTGCACCACCCTGCCCTCGGCGCGGATCACACCCCGGCTAAAGGTGGCAGCGATGAAATCCATGCCGGCGTTGACGGTGACCATGACCTCCTGCCGCAGGCTGATGGCGGCCAGTCCGCAGGCCACGTCCGCCATGGTAAACAGCAGGCCCCCGTGGGGACTGCCCCAGGAGTTCAGATTATCCGGCTGCAGCTCCACCTCCACGGTGGCGGCGCCGTCGCTCACATCAACCACGCGGATACCGTTATGGACGTCGAAGCGGTTGCCGGTATTCCCCAGCCGGATCAGTTTTTCTCTCAGGTCCTGTGTCATGTCTGCTCCTTTCGAAAGGAAATCCGCCCCTCAGGCGGATTTCCTTTTCTATGTATTTTCGTTTTTTTCGTTCTCATCCCGGTTCACATAGTTATAAGCCCCTACCGGCATATTCCGCTGGCGCAGTCTCCGGTTGATGATGTATCTCACCAGCGCCTGCAGGCAGGCACAGATCGGGACGCCCACGAACATGCCCAGCAGGCCGCCGAAGCCGCCGCCCACCAGAATGGCCACCACCACCCAGAAGCTGGAGATGCCGGTGGAGCCGCCCAGGATCTTGGGGCCAAGGAGGTAGCCGTCAAACGCCTGGAGGATAATGATAAGTATGATGAAATAGAGGCACTTGAGGGGGCTGACCAGCAGGATCAGGAAAGCACTGGGAATGGCGCCCAGGACGGGGCCGAAGAAGGGGATCACGTTGGTAATGCCCACAATGACGCTGACCAGCGGGGTATAGGGCATCCCCAGGATGGAGCAGAGGATAAAGCACAGGATACCGATGATCAGGGAGTCCAGCAGCTTGCCCCGGACGAAGCCGGAGAAAATATGGTCCACCCTGTGGGTGCCGCGAATGATCAGCCGGGCCTGATCCTCCCGGAACGTGCCGTAGACCAGCTTGGAGCATCGTGCGGCGCTGCGCTCCTTCATGGCCAGCATATACACCGAAACAATAATGCCGATGATGAAGTTCTTCAGGAACATCACCACGCCCCAGATGCCGCTCCAGATACCGCCTGTCAGGCTGGTGAGCAGGGACTGGGCCCAGGGCAGGATATTCTTCTCCAGAATATCCAGTGCATTGTCGTAATAGCGGTCGATCATTTCACGGGTCCAGGTGCTCACCTGCGAGTCACCGTTGAGGACGCCGTTGACCCAATCGTAAATCTTGTTGTAGTAATTCTCTGCGTTATTGATGAGCATCGTGATGCTGTCTACCAGTTGAGGAATGAGGATCGCCATCAGCAGATACAGCATCAGCAGTACAAACAGCCACGTCAGGAAAATGCTCAGCGCGCGCAGCCAGCGGCTGGGGATGCTTTTTTCTCTTCCTTTCAGCGCACGGCCCGCCCCGCCGGTCAGGACCCGCTCCAGCCAGTTGACGATGGGGGCCAGCAGATACGCCATCACGAAGCCGTACAAAACCGGTGCCAAAATAGTCACCAGCTTTGATAAGAAACTCTGCAGCATCTGGCCCTTGTAAAAGGTGTCGTAGAACATTAGAATGCCGCATGCCGCCAGAAAAATCGTTAATCCGAGGCGCCAATATCTTGCTCGATCTTTCAAGACGATTCCCCCCTGTTACCCCGATTTTATTTCATTATTAATGATACCCAATTTTTCACCCTTTTGCAACCGCTTTTCTCCACATTTTTGCGTCTCTCCGCGCCATTCCGCCCTGTGATCTGACGGTTGATTTTTCCACCGCCCCATTGTATAATAAGGTGTGATTTTATCTGAAAAAGAAAAACACTGTATTGTAATTGTAAGGTGAGGTCGTCTTTTCATTATGAATCCGAACACGAAAAAACTGCTTTTCATTGTCAACCCCCGCTCCGGCAGAACCAAGTCCCGCGCACCGCTGTTTGATGCGGCGGCCGCCTTCTCAAAGGCGGGTTTTCTGGTCCACATCCACATGACCGAGGGCGCAGGCGACGCCACAAATGTAGCCCGCGAGCTGGGCGGGCAGTACGATCTGGTGGTCTGCTCCGGCGGCGACGGTACGCTGAACGAGACCATCACCGGCTTGATGGGGCTGGAAAACCGTCCGCCGGTGGGCTATCTGCCCAACGGCAGCACCAACGATTTTGCCGCCAGCCTCCACATTCCCTCCGTGACAGAGCGTGCGGCAGCCGCTGTGGTGGAGGGCGCCCCCTTCTCCCCGGACATCGGCGCTCATAACGACCGCTACTTTGCCTACGTGGCCTCCTTCGGCGCTTTTACCCGCTCCTCCTACTCCGCGCCACAGGCCACTAAAAACGCCCTGGGTCATTTCGCCTATATTCTGGAGGGCCTCGGCGATCTGGACTCCCTGCGCCCCTATCGCTGCCGGGTCACCGCCGACGGTGAGATGTTTGACGGCGACTTTATCTTCGGCGCCGTGTGCAATTCCACCTCCCTGGGCGGCCTGCTGAAGCTGAACGCAAACCTGGTCAAGATGAACGACGGGCTCTTTGAGATGCTGCTGCTGCGCTCGCCCAAGACGGCGCTGGACCTGCAGAATCTTATCGTCGCCCTGACCTCCATGGATTACGATTATCCCGGCGTGATCATGCGCCACGTCCGCTCCGTGAAGGTGGAAACGCCCGAGGATCTGCCCTGGTCCCTGGACGGCGAATACGCCCCCAGCGCACCTGTGGTGGAGATCCGCAATATTCCCGGGGCCATCCAGCTGATGCTGGCCCGGGAAACCAATTGAATCACCGATCCGCGCCCGCCGGAGCAATTGCTCCGGCGGTCCTTTTTTTGAAAAACACCGTTGACAATCCGGAAAAAAGCTGTATAATCTGAAAACGGTTTTCATTTTCAACTTGGAGGAATATCCATGTCCGTTACCTATATCACCCGCCAGCAGCGGGAGGTGCTGCATTGCATTGAGAACTGCGCCGACGGCGCCAGCGCCATGGAGCTGGCCGAGGCGCTCCACGCCCAGGGCAGCCGGGTGGGGCTCACCACCGTTTACCGCCAGCTGGAGCGGCTGGAGCAGCAGGGTCTGGTCCACAAGGTGGTCACCGACGAGGGCGCCCGCTATCAGTTCTGCCGGTCGCATCACGCCGGACGGGACTGCTTCCTTCTCAAATGCGAGCGGTGCGGCCGAATCGAGCACCTGGACTGCTCCCATCTGGGGGAGCTGTATCAGCATCTGATGGAGGAGCACCACTTCGTCATCAACCCCCGCCGCACCTTGTTCTACGGTCTTTGCGAGGCATGCGCCCGGAAGGAGCCGTCATGAAAAAGCGCATCGTTTGTATCATATTGGCGCTGATCCTGTCCCTCTCTATGGTGGCTTGCGGTGCAGAACGGCCTCAAAGCAGTGATAAGCTGCAGGTGGTCTGCACCCTGTTTCCCTACTACGATTTTGTCCGCCAGATCGGTGGCGACGACGTGGACGTGACACTGCTGGTGACCGCCGGACGGGAGGTGCACAGCTTTGAGCCCACGCCTTTGGATGCCATCCGCCTTGCGGAAGCCGACGTGTTCATCTGCATCGGCGGCGACGGTGAGGCATGGGTAAAGGACCTGCTGGACGCCGCCGGCGAGCACATCGGTACGGTGCTGGTCATGATGGATCACGCCGACGTGCTGGCTGAGGAGATCCAGGAGGGCATGCAGGTCCGGGAGGACGATGAGGAGGGCGAAGACGAGATCGAATACGACGAGCACATCTGGACCTCCCCTGTTATCGCCATGGAACTGTGCCGCGCCATTGCCCAGGCGCTGATAGAGGCCGATCCCGCCCACGCGGACGGCTATCGGGCGCGGCTGGGCAGCTATCTCGCCCAGCTTGCCGCGCTGGATACGGACTTCCGCCAGGTGGTGGATGGGGCGCGCCGCACCACCCTGGTCTTCGGCGACCGCTTCCCCCTGCTGTATTTCTGCCGCACTTACGGTCTGGACTACCGTGCAGCCTTCCACGGCTGCGCCGGCGACACGGAGCCCAGCCTTGCCACGCTGAAATATCTCATCGACAAGGTGGAGGCGGAGCAGATCCCTGTGGTATATACCATCGAGCTGAGCAGTCAAAAAATCGCGGGTGCCATCTCCGACGCCACCGGTGCCGGGATCGCTACCTTCTATTCCTGCCAGACCGTCAGCCGCGAGGACTTCAACCGTGGGGAGACGTATCTGAGCCTCATGCGGCGAAACGTGGATGCCCTGAAGGAGGGCCTGCAATGAAAGAGAAAAACAAGGACAAACTCTGGATCGACTGCCGGAACGTAACCCTGGGCTACGAGGGCCACGCCATTTGGGAGGGATTGAACTTCCAGGTGCGCAGCGGCGACTACCTCTGCATCGTGGGGGAAAACGGCAGCGGCAAATCCACCCTGCTGAAGAGCCTGCTGGGGCTTCTGAAGCCCCTGTCCGGCACCATCGTGTGGGACGAGTCCCTGCGCCGGGGCGCCATCGGTTATCTGCCCCAGCAGACAAAGGCCCAGAGGGATTTCCCCGCCACGGTATACGAGGTGGTGCTCAGCGGCTTTTTGAGCCGCGGCGGCCTGCGGCTGTTCCACACCCCCGCCGAAAAGAGCGCGGCCCTCATGAACATGGGCAAGCTGGGCATTCTGGAGCTGAAGGACCGCTGTTACCGGGAGCTCTCGGGCGGCCAGCAGCAGCGGGTTCTGCTGGCCCGTGCCCTGTGCGCCGCCGGTGAGCTGCTGGTTCTGGACGAGCCGGTGACGGGTCTTGACCCCGCCGCGGCCCTGGATCTCTACCGCACGCTGGATTATCTCCACAAGCAGGAGGGGATCGCCATCGTCATGGTCACCCACGACATCCGCAGCGCCCTGCAATACGCCACCAAGATCCTCCACGCTGGACAGAAGCAGTGGTTCTGCGGCACGCCGGAGGAATATCTGGCCTCGCCCTACGGCAAGCGGTTTGGAGGTGATCGGACGTGAAATTGCTGCTGCAGATGTTCATGTACCCCTTCATCGTCCGCGCCTTTGTGGTGGGTATCCTGGTATCGCTGTGCGCGGCGTTGCTGGGCGTACCGCTGGTGCTCAAGCGCTACTCCATGATCGGCGACGGATTGAGCCACGTGTCCTTCGGCGCGCTGTCGATTGCCCTGGCCTGCGGCTGGGCTCCCCTGCCGGTGTCCATTCCCGTGGTGATCGCGGCGGCCATATTGCTGCTGCGTATGACGGAGAGCAGCCCCATGGGCGCTGACGCCGCCATTGCCGTGGCCAGCGCGTCGGCATTGGCCGTCGGCGTCATTGTCACGTCGGTGACCACTGGCATGACAACCGACGTGGACAGCTACATGTTTGGCTCCATTCTGGCCATGGACCGCTCCGACGTGGCGCTGAGCGTGGGATTGAGCGTGGCCGTGCTGGTGCTGTGTATTGTCTTTTACCACAAGCTCTTTGCCATCACCTTTGACGAGAGCTTTTCCCGGGCCACCGGCGTGAAGGTGGGGCTTTACAATACTCTTCTCTCCGTGCTGACGGCTCTCACCATCGTGCTTGGCATGCGTATGATGGGCGCCATGCTGATCTCCAGCCTGGTGATCTTCCCCGCCCTCAGCGCCATGCGTATCCGCAAGAGCTTTCGGGGCGTGGTGATCTGCGCCGGGATCATCAGTGTAACGTCCTTTTGCGCGGGCCTCACCCTCTCCTATCTGGTCAGCACGCCGGTGGGCGCCACCGTTGTGGTGGTGAACCTGACCGTGTTCCTGTGCTGCTGCGCCCTCCGTGCGCTAAAGAAATAGCAAAACCGGGCCGATGGCACCCTCCATCGGTCCGATTTTCTTGAAAAAATGCCGGATCCGCCACATTTCACCCGGAAAAACTCTTGCATTTCTATATAAGATGTGGTAAAGTCTGTTAAGTAAGGTAGTATGTTTGACAGAGTGGACGTGATGTCCGCTCTTTTTGTTGGGCAAATTCAAACGGTTAAAATTTCCAAGAAGCGAGGACGACCATGAAAAAAGTGACCGAAATCGTGGCGGAGCTGGCCGCCCCCGTGGCAGAAGAGAACGGCTGCCGCCTGTGGGATGTGGAGTATGTCCGGGAGGCCGGCCAGTGGTATCTGCGCATCTACCTGGACAAGGATGGCGGCGTTAATATTCTGGACTGTGAGGCGGTCAGCCGCAAGGTCAGCGACCTGCTGGACCAGGTGGACCCCATCGAGGGCAGCTACATGTTCGAGGTATCATCCGCCGGCGCCGAGCGCCAGCTGAAGCGCCCCTCGGACTTTGAGCAGTTCATGGGCAGTCCGGTTCTGGTAAAGACCTATAAAAACCGGGACGGCCGCAAGGAATTCGCCGGCAAGCTTGCCGGCTATGAGGACGGAGCTGTCCTGCTGGACGTGGGCACCGCTGAGCCCCTGCGCTTTGAGAAAAACGAGGTGGCTCTTGTCCGCCTGCGCATTGAATTTTAATAGAATCTGGATAACGGGATAAGGAGATACGAAAATGAAATGTGATGAGATCTTTGCCGCTCTGGCCATGCTGGAAAAGGAGAGAGGCATCCCCCAGAACTTTATGCTGGGCAAGATCATCCAGGCGCTGACCACCGCCTATAAGCGCGACCACGAGGGCGTGGAGAACGTGATCGTGGACGTAGACGAGGCCAAGCGCGACCTGAAGATGTACGTGCAGAAAGAGGTCGTGGAGCAGGTGGAAAACCCCGGCACCCAGATGTCTCTGGAGGAGGCGAGATCCATCTCCGCCAAACACCAGGTGGGCGACGTGGTGAACATCCCCGTGACCAACGTGGAGTTCGGCCGTATCGCCGCCGGCAACGGCAAGCAGGTCATCATCCAGGGTCTGCGGGAAGCCGAGCACGGCATGATCTACGATGAGTTCAACTCCAAGCAGCATGAGATCCTCACCGGTACCGTCACCCGCATCGATCAGCGCAGCGGCAACGTGATGCTGCGCATCGGCACGGGAAGCGAGTCCACCGAGGCGGTGCTGACTCTCAACGAGCAGGTGCCCGGCGAGGAGCTGCGTGAGGGCCAGCTGGTGAAGGTATATCTGGTAGAGGTCCGCCGCACCACCCGCGGTCCTCAGGTCCTGATCTCCCGCACCCACCCCGGTCTGGTAAAGCGTCTGTTCGAGCTGGAAGTGCCCGAGGTCTACGACGGCATCGTGGAGATCCGCAGCATCGCCCGTGAAGCCGGCAACCGCACCAAGATGGCGGTCTGGTCCGAGGACGAGAACGTGGATCCCATCGGCGCCTGCATCGGCCCCCGCGGCCAGCGCGTCAACGCCATTGTGGACGAACTGCGGGGCGAGAAGATCGACATCATCCGCTGGTCTGAGGATCCCGCCCAGTTTATCGCCGCGGCGCTGGCTCCGGCCGACGTGGTGAATGTGACCCTGGCCGACGAGGGCAAGATCTGCCGCGTCATCGTGCCCGATGATCAGCTCTCTCTCGCCATCGGCAAGGAGGGGCAGAACGCCCGTCTGGCCGCCCGCCTCACCGGGTATAAGATCGACATCAAGCCCCAATCCTATCACGAGGCGGAATAACAGCAAAGGAGGTGCGGTATGCAGAAAGTGAAAAAAATCCCCCAGCGCCAGTGCGTCGGCTGCCGCACCATGAAGGACAAAAAGGCGCTGATCCGGGTGGTCCGGACGCCGGAGGGTCAGATCGTGCTGGACGCCACCGGTAAAAAATCCGGCCGCGGCGCCTACCTCTGCCCGGACGTCGCGTGTCTGAAAAAGGCCCGCAAGTCCCGGGCCCTGGAACGGGCCTTTGCGCTGGAGATCCCGGGCGAGGTATACGATGCGCTGGAGGGCCAGATGCCCCGGGAGGTCTGACATGGAAAAGATCCTTTCGATGATCGGCCTGGCCAAGAAAGCGGGCCGCGCAGAGATCGGCGAGGAACCCGTGGGTGCTGCCGCAAGGGCCAAAAAGGCGCGGGTCATCCTTCTGGCATCTGACGCTGCGCCGTCCTCTCGGCGGCGGGCGGCTTCCTTTGCCGAGGCAGGCAGCACGCTGCTGCTGACCGTTCCCGCCGACAAGGACCAGCTGGGCCATGTGCTTGGCCGCACCAGTGTGGCTATGGCAGCCATCACGGACATCGGCTTTGCCGAGGCCATCGTGAAAAAACTGGCCGAGCTGGACAGCGAGACCTATTCCGCTGCTACCGAGCAGCTGGCAGTGAAGGCCCGGCGCGCCATGGAGCGGCGCCAGGAGCAGGCGCGTCATGAGAAAAAGCTCCGGCGGGGCAAGAAACACTGAACCGCGTAAACATATCATCTGTGCGCTTTGCGCACGTTCCTATCACAATCATGGAGGTGGCTATATTTGGGTAGCGTAGGTAATAAATACAGGGTGCATGAGGTGGCGAAGGATTTCGGCATCCCCACCAAACAGGTCACGGAAATACTGACCAAATATGCGGAGACTCCCAAAAATCATATGCAGGTGCTGGGCGACCGGGAACTGTCCCTGATTTTTGAATATCTGACCCAGCACAATCAGGTTTCCGGGATCCAGGTGATCTTTGCCGACGGCATCAAGGCTGAAGAGGCAAAGAAGCCCGCCGACAGCGACAGGAAGAACGCCGCTGCCGCCTCCCCCAAGGGCGGAGAGAAGGCTCAGAGCCAGTCCGGCACCGCCCCTGCCAAGGCG
>JAEEGI010030557.1_pt1 | contig 10124 bp, 9 predicted proteins | sample 8958751 | NCBI WGS metagenome assembly JAEEGI01 (sample SAMN16246545, study PRJNA631951) | gut metagenome | biome: gut microbiome; feature: rumen; material: KS-attached | host: Bos | place: Iran: Karaj | collected 2018-10 | reverse complement strand
TCAGCTCCTCGCGCCACGCCTGCGCTGCCCGGAAACCTTGCCCAGCCTCGGCCCCGGCATGCAGGCGCACGCGACACCCCCCTCGCCTCGCCCCCCCCAGATGAGGACAGAAGCGACACGTCGGAACGCCCTCGAGGCAGAGTTCCACCTGCGGCCACGCCGGACGCGCCAGCCCCCCATGTGCATTGTACGCACCACAAGAACATGGCGCTCCTGGCGCACTAGGCACGTCAGACCTGCGTATCGGCATACCTGCATGGCCGCTTCAGCCAACATTCTCTCCTCCTTCCCCCTTCCTTGCCTGCCTCAAGCCTGCCTGTCTGCGGCCATGCCGGCAAGAAGGCCGCGCCCTGGAGGCATCTCCAGTCCGCAGGGTGCCTTTTCTGTGCTCAAGATGCCCTTCCATATCTGATGCGACTGCCAGTTCTGACAAGCCAGCGAGGCGAACAGGACAGCCAGCAGACGGCAGAAGCGCTCGCCCTGAAAGCCGAGCCAGCCGGGACAGCCAGGGCAGTTAAACGCTCCGGCCACGCCGCAGGGAAGCGCCGGCAGGGGCAGAGCAGGCCAGGCCTGAAGCGGCCAGCTCTGCGCTGTCCAGACAAAGCCAGGCAAGACGCGACGCCCGCACGGCAGGGCTGGCCAAAGGCACGGCATCGCGCGCCGGTCCCCCTGCCTCCTGCTTCTGCCCAGTGCAAACGAGCTGGGAAGCCGGCCAGCCGGGAAGCAGGGGCTTGCGGCAGTACCCTGCCGGACCCTTTTGCAGTAGAGTTGCCCGGCACGGCTCCACCAGGACCAGTCCTGACGAACCTGTCGAATTTGACGAACCTGTCGAACCTGTCGAATCTGTCGAAACCGTCCTGCCCCGCGTCTGGGGCAGGTCCAGACCGCAGCGAGGACTACCCATGCAGATACCCAACATACTCACCATAGCCGGCTCCGACTCGGGCGGCGGCGCCGGCATCCAGGCGGACCTCAAGACCATCATGGCGCTCGGCGGCTACGGCATGAGCGTCATCACCGCCCTCACCGCGCAGAACGGCACCACGGTCGCCGGCATCCATGCGCCGGATCCGGAATTCGCGGTGCTCCAGCTCAACACCGTGCTGGAGGGCTTTTCCGTGCAGGCGGCCAAGACGGGCATGCTCTTCAATGCGGAGATCATCCGCGCCCTCGCGCCCGTGCTCGAAAAGCGCGGCTTCCCCCTGGTGGTGGATCCCGTTGCCGTCAGCCAGAGCGGGTGCCGGCTGCTCGAAGACTCCGCCGTCAAGGCGCTGATCGAATGCATGATCCCCATCAGCGACCTGCTCACGCCCAACATCCCCGAGGCGGCCATGCTGACCGGCATGACGCTGCGGACGCTGGACGACCAGGCCGAGGCCGGCCAGCGCATTCTCGCCATGGGCGCCAAGGCCGTGCTCGTCAAGGGCGGCCACATGGCCGGCAACCGCGAGGTCACGGACTGCCTCTGCCAGCCAGGCGCCGATCCGCAGATGCTCCCCCAGCCCCTCGTGGACACCACAAACAACCACGGCACCGGCTGCACGCTGTCGGCCGCCATCGCCACAGGCCTAGGCCAAGGCCTTTCCCTGGCGGACGCCGTCCTCCAGGCCCAGCGCTTCATCAACCTCGCCCTGCGCAGGAGCTATGCGCCAGGCAAGGGCTGCGGTCCGGTCAACCATGCGGCCGGCCTCCAGCGTGTCGAGCACTAGCCTCGCGCAGGCCTGGCACATTGCGCCATCCAGGGCGCCTGTCTCGAGGAGGCAGACGCCCTTGCCTGCCAGGCCACGGGCCTGGCTTCATGCTGTCATGCCGCAGGCACCAGGACAGGCACCAGTTCTGGCACCAGAATCAATTAACAGGAGCAGGCTGGGAGGCGAGGCCTGCGGGGACCCGGCCGGAAGGCGCAAGCCCTTGACCTTAGTAGCCAAGATATAGCCTGTTGTTTAAATTCTGCATTTGCTGTTGCATATTGTAATAATGCATTTGCTGATTCAGCATCTGCTGTTCTGCAATTTCCTGTTGTCGTCTCGCATTCCACATATACATATCCTGTTGCGTCATAGCGCTTCTTGTGCCTTTATAATTTCCATCGGCATCATAGCATTCAACGATGCCGTTTCGAATTTCTCTCCCTCTTCGGCAATTGTCATCGCCAACTAAATAGTAGTTGTTGCCAACCTTCTGTGGAATCGCTTGATAACCGCCACAGCCATTCAACAATACTGATACTAGAAATATACAACAAATATATAATAATTTCATAGATTTAATCCTTATTTTATTCACACCATAATCTGCATCTATTTTTAGTTCTTAAATTTAATACTTCAGCAGACACGCATGCTCCGAGTGGAGATCCTTTAAGAAAAACCACTTGATCTCCGACTTCCATCTGAAAACAATATGTTTGTGCTTTAAATAATTCGTTATTTATAACAAATATTTCATCATCTTTTGAAACTTGTATCTCATAGACATCGACAGAACTCGTTGAGGTGCAGTGTGCAAAAACCAGCACAAGCGCCAACAAAATTTTTTTCATCTTCCCTCCCTTGGTCAGCATAACTTCGAAGGCGTCAGGCCTTCCGCGACCTGCGCAGACTCCCTTCTATCTTCCGGAGGCAGCCTGAAGGCATGCTGCCGCCGAAGGGCTGCAGGATGGTCGCTTGGAAAGCGACATCGAGCCCGCCGGGACGAACCCAAGCCCCCCTCAAGCCGAGACCAGGCCAGCATTGGCCCGCCGTCTCGTCCTCTCGCCCAGCCCCCGCTCCCATGCCCCCCGCGCTCTGCCCCCTTGCCGCTGGCTTGTCCCTGGCCCGCCGTCCCCCAGTCAGCCTGGCCAGCTTTGCCCAGGCCTTAGGCCCCTTTCGGCAAGGCCCCGCTTTGCTGCAGGCGCGCAGGCTGCGCCCAATGGGCCACGCTGCCCGGCCTGACGTGCCAGCCTTGTCCGCTCAGCCTTCCCTGCACCCTGCCTGACGCCTTGCTCTTGCCGGCAGAAGCGCCTAGGCTCCCTGCCATGAAAACGCCATTTGCCGACAACCATGCCCTGCTCCGCGACGCCGTTGCCCGCTGGCGCCGAGAGGGGCTACTATCCCCTGCCGATGCTGCCCGCCTGCTCGAGGACATCGGCCCCGACCTTCCCTGGTCGCACTGGATCAGGGCGCTGGCTGCCCTCTGCCTGACCTGCATCGCCTGCGCAACCGTGGGCTTCTTCTGCGACGACGCTGTGGAGGCCTTCATCAGGAGCACCAGCGAACTGGAGCGCGTGGGCTTCTTCGCCGGCCTCGCCCTGCTCCTGCGGCTTGCCATGTGCAAGGCCGGCACGGGCCTCGGCTTCCACGTGCTCGGCTTTCTGGCCTGCATCAGCGCCTGGGCGGCTGCAGGCTTTGCCTGCCTTGCCGTCGACATCGAAGCCTCCTGCTGGCTGGCCGCAGCCCTCTTCTGCACGCTCACGCCGGGCCCCATCCCCGCCTTCTTTGCCCTGGGCGCCCTGGCGGGCTCCCTGCTCGGCACGCCTATTCCCGACATCTGCTCCCAGGAAGCGCGCTGCGCGGCCCTTGGCCTGCTCGCGTCCATCCCCGCCCTGGGAGGGCTCCTTCCCAGGCGCTGGCTCAATCCCTCCCTGTGCCTGCTTACGGGCTCGCTCTGCGTGCTCGCCTGCGACGGACGCATCCTCGAGCGCTACTGGCCCGACTTCTGCACGCTGGCGGGCCTGGCCTGCGGAGCCGCGATCTTTGCCTGGGGCGCAGCCAAGCTCGATCCTGTTCCCCGGCGCTGGGGCCTTGTCACCATGACGCTCATGCTCGCCATAGCCACAGCCAGAAACCTCGACTACGGGCTCCCTGCAGCCGGCGTCTTTGCCCTGATTGCCCTCGCCAGCGGCGCGGGCGTCTGGTGGCTCTCCCGCCGGCGCCGCGCCATGAAGCGGAACGCAGACAGCGATACCCGGGACAGCGAGGGCGCCAGTCCTCCCGAACCCGCAGGTCCCGCCGAAGGCAAGGCCGCGGCCGATCCGCAAACCACGGCTGGCGCGGCGCATGCGCATGCCGAGGACGGTACGGCATAGGAGCGGCGCGACGAGCGCTCCTTTTCGCTGCAGACGAAAACGCCTTTGACGCCGGAATTGCCAGTCCCCCTGAGGCTATGCCGAGAACAGCAGAGCGAATTCGCCTGTACGGATTCATGACGCCTTCCTGCCGTTCAAAATATTGTACTTTTCCGTCTCTGTTGACGCCAGATTGAACGCCCAAACAGTTTCTAGCCCCGCTCCTTCAAGGCTTTGGCCTGAATTTATTCCCCTTGTTCCGATCCTGAAGTAATACTTCAACTCGTACAAAGTTTTAAAACTTTTCTAGAAAACTTGACCATGGCTTCATGTTAGCTTATAGCTACCCCGCTTGATAGCTCTAGAATTTCGTTGCTGCCGGCCTCCGGCGCTCCATTCTGGGCCTAAGCCTTCTTCTCAACCGCAACCCAAGGAGCATGCAGGGACTTTTCCTTGCTTTCCAGCCGGCCTCTCCGGCAGGGGCCAGCGCCATCTTCTCCAGGGCTTCACCCTCGGCGCCATGCCCCAGCGGTTCATCCGCACCCTGCCCTCCGCAACCCAAAGGATTAACGGTGAACAAGAAATTCCAATTTGCCCTCCTGCTCGTTCTGGCCATTTCCCTCGTGCTGTGCTGCGGCTACACCCATAAGAAGAAACATCACTCCCACCGCAGCCACGAGCTCTACAACTTCCGGAGCACCATCTCTCAGCCCGCCAAATTCGAAGGCCGCGCCACATCCCGCAAGTCCAACGTGGTCGTCGACCGCGCCAAGCACGCCCTCGGCACGCCCTACCGCTTCGGCGGCGAGGCCCCGGGCGGCTTCGACTGCTCCGGCCTGGTCCGCTGGGCCTACAGGGCCGCCGGCGTGAGCCTGCCCCGCACCGCAGCCGAGCAGTCCACCGTCGGCGTGCGCGTCCACGGTGCCGACCAGCTCAAGCCCGGCGACATCCTGACCTTCCGTCGCAGCGGAGGCGGCTACCACTCTGGCATCTACATCGGCGACAACAAATTTATCCATGCACCCCGCACCAACACGCGGGTGCGCGTGGAAAGCTGCGACGGCTACTTCTTCAAGCGCAGCTTCATCGGCGCCCGCCGCGTCATCCAGACCAACGGCGCCGAAGCCTTCGCCGAAGCCGAGGAAGAGCGCAGCATCCGCCGCTCCCCCGGCAGGGTGAGAGTGAGCATGGAACATACCCGCCGCCACCGCCACCACCGCGATGGCCGCGCATTCCCCCGCAGATACCACCGTCTGGTCGACTAGACCTCCCTCAGCACCTCAGAGATAACGCGAGACTTCGCCATAGCCGCCTGCCTGCGCCGCGCTGGCAGGCGGCCGTATTTTTGTCCAGAGCGCAAGCCCCCATGCCTTGGCCAAAGCGCAGCGGTCGCCAGTCCTGCCTGTGAATCCTGCCTCAGCATTCTGTCTGGCCCTTCCGGCAGAGGCGGAGCGCACCCAGGTCCTGCCTTCCTTCGCCGCTTGCATGCAGTCCCGGCTTCAGGAGAGGGCCAGGGAGGCGGCACAGCCAGGCACAGGCCTTGATGCCCATGGTGCCGGCGCAAGGAAGGACGCGCTCCTGCACAACGCTCGCCTCGACGCGCTGTCCGTCCGTTGCAGGCATGGGCATGAACACGAGACTGGCGTCAAGAATGGCCTCGAAGATGGCCTTGCCGATGGCGTCGTCCCAGCCGGGCGCGCGATGCGCCAGCTTGCCGGCGGCGGGCAGGCCTTCTGCGCGGCTTCAGCCTCCCCTCCTGACGGCAAGCGCAGCAACCGCGATTTCTCCGTTGACGGCCGCGTCATCGGCCAGCATGCCCCGAAACAGTTCTGAGAACTGGACTGAAAACTGGGCTGGCCAGAGGCCTCCTGCCTGCTTTGCGGAATGTCGAAAACAAAAAAAATGCTTGCATCGGGCCAGAAATGCTGTATGCTTTTTCTTGGATATAAAGAAAATACTCTCTAAGTAAGGAGCTCGACTGCTATGCTGATGGAGATGAAGAATTTCAAGGCTGTAGCTGAAGCAAAACCCCGTCTTATCGGCGAGGGCGTGAAGTTTCAGCGCATTCGTCGCATTACTGGCTATCTCGTCGGAACGCTGGACCGCTTCAACGACGCCAAGCGCTCGGAAGAAAGGGATAGGGTCAAACACATCTAACAAAATTCACGCTTTTTCCACTGGAATACATGGTCGCTCTATGCGAATGGAGTGGCCTTTTCAGTTTATCGCAAACCGGGCTCTCTGGCCACCGGCCAGGCCTGGAGCGCGAAGCTCCGAAGCCTGCGGTCTGCATCTGGGCAGAGCGCATCCCCGACAGCGCACGTCCAGCCGCATGGCGGCAAGGACGCTTCTCAAGGCGCGACAGGCAGGCAACGCGGGCGCTCGCCTGCCCGCTTGCCGCAACCAGCCAGCCTAACGGCAGGGCCGGCCTTGCCGATCCGCTCCCGGCGCGCCCGCACTGGAGCGATGCCATGTTCCCCCCAGGGCCCTCGACGGTACCCCTCGAGATCAGCCTGCCGAACGCCTCTGCCAAAAGCTCTTCCCGAAGGCAGGCCCCAAGGACCTTCCCGAACGCGGCTCCCGAAGCTTCCGAAGGATCTTGCCCAAAGCGCCTGCCGCACGCAGCGCGGGCAAGCTCCACCCCTGAGCACGCTTGAGCACCGCAGAGCGCCCCAGCGTGCTCCCTCTCCTTGCCGTCCCCGCCTGCTGGCCAAGCCTCCCCCCATGTGCCCAAGGCTCCCGCGAGCCGCGCAGACCTCAACGTCCACGGCCAGCGCATCCCGCATCCTTGGCCATGCAGACCACGCAGGTTGCCTGGCAGGAGGCTAGGCAAGGGGTCAAACAGGAGGTCTGGCAGGCGACAAGGCAAGAGGCCTGGCAGGAGACAGGCAGACCGCCGTCCTGCAGGCCCGCGCAGCGCCTGCGCCCTGCCCCCAAAGACAGATCCTCAAAGACAGCTCCCCAAGGACAGTTTAGTTCATTGGGGACAGTGCCCTGGGGACAGCGCTCGCAGGGACAGAGCCCTTGCCCTGGCCGGCAAGCCGCAAGCCAGGGAGCCCGAGCAGGCTTCCTCTCTCAGGATTCCGGTCACGGCCTGTGCGGGCAGCCTGCCAGACTCGGGCGCCCCAGCATGCACCAAGGGCGCTTCGCAAGCTCGCCAGCTCGGGCAGATCCCGCCCGCCAGGCCGCTTGTCAGGCGTGAGGCAAGGAACGAACCAGGATGCCAGACGGCCAGCAAAAACGGCCGGCAGAACGGCCCATCCCGCTCCGCGCAGATCTGCCCGGCCACGGCAGGCCCGACCGGCATACGAGACAAGCTCCTCCTTCGCCACGGCTGCGCCAGGCCTGCGGCACTCCCGGAAGGCAGAAGGCTGCAGGGGGCTGGCTTGTCGAGATTTGGAAAGTGTTCTTAAATTGAACACCCTAGGACAGCCATTATTCGACTGTCACTCATTGAAACAGGACGTATAGCGCCAGACTTGGCCAAGTTCCTCGACAGTCCCCAGCCAACAGGGACTTTGCGTCCTGAGAGCGTCCAGAGAGCATCCAGAGGAGTCACAGCCGGGTGCAAGCTCTCTACGGATGCGCGTCTGGCCCGCGCGTTGCCAGGTGCTAAAAAAATTTTCACCAAGTTAATTTTTCTCTATTGACTTTTTCCGCTACAGAACGCATCTTCTCTCCAGACAGGAGCAGGACCTTGCCCGGCAAGGCCCGCCTCCTTTCTGCGCAGGACGCATGGTCCTGCTGCAAACCCTCAACGCCGTTCTGGACGGCACTGCCTGCCTCGCAAGCGCCATTCCCCGGGGAGCGCTTCAGGCGCAGGGCAGCGCCCCCAGCGACGCCCGCCTTATGGGCGGAGGAGCAAGCCCCTTATGAATCTCACTGAGGTGCTTCTGGCTGTCATCGTTTCCCTGGCCGTCCTTGCCGGCGGCTACACCCTCTACAATTCGGTGTCCGACAAGAACGCCGTGTCTGCGACCATGCAGAACCTCTCCCTCCTGCGTGCCAACATCGACGACCTCTACGCCGGCAACTACGCCGGCCTGGCCTCCGATGCGGCCGACGGCACGCTGCACAAGACCGGCGTCCTGCCCGACGCCCTGGCTGACCTGAGCGACGGCGGCAAGCCTGCTACCAAGTGGGGGGCCATCGACATCGAGGGCACCGACGACGGCGCGGGCTACACCATCGCCTTCGAGGGCCTCGGCAAGGACGTGTGCATGCACCTTGGCCGATTCCAGTACCGCACCTGGGCCAAGGTCGAGGCCGGCGAGACCGCCGTCTGGACCCGCGGCACCGACACCGCTCTCAATGCCAGCGCCCTGGCCTCCGCGTGCAAGGACGGCAACGTGACCCTGACCTTCACTGCTCCGTAGGCCATTCCCGCTCCACCCCCAGCCGGCAGGTCCGGCCAGGCCGGCATGCGCCGCACTGACCAGCCCCGATCTGTACTGTTCTGCCCTGACGTCGGCTGACGTGCCCCAGTGCGCCCCGATGCCCCCAATGTGCACTGGCCGCACTGGCGTGCGCCGAGCTGCGCAAGCAGGGCCAGGCCGGGCTGCCCCGGGACAGGGCTGTCCCCCCAGCAGAACGCATGGGGACAGTCCTGCCCCGGCCAGCACGCCTTCAGCAGCCGCAGCGTTCCGGCTCCCTCTTCGACAGCCGAAAGCCAGCTGCGTCCGGCGAACCCGCATGGGCACGTATCGGCAGCCATTGTCACGACATCCAGCGAGGCCCCTGTGAAAGCCCTCTTTGCCACCCTGCTTGCCGTCTTTGTTCTCGCCTTTGGCCTTGCGCGCCAGGGCGACGAGCGCGCCAGGCCCCCCATAGCCAGCCCAGCCGGCCCTGCGGCCAGTCTCAGCCAGGCCGAAGCCGAAGCCCTGGCGGGCAGCTTTCTGGCCTACCGCATGGCCTGCCTCGACTACCTCCGCTCCCTGACGCCCCAGGCCCTGGCCGCACGCCTGCGCCAAGGCCTCGAGAACGGCGGCCTGGCGCCGGCCTGGCTGGCTTTGGAGGAGCTTGTCCCCTTTCTTCCTGCCGGCTGGCGCCAGCCGGAGCGGCCAGACGGCGCCCCCAGCTGGAGCGCCGTCCTTGTCCCCGAGCCCGCGCCCTCTGCCGATGACCTTGCCTGCGTCCGGCTGCTCGTGCTCTCCCGCGTGGAGGACCAGGCCCTTGAGGCGGCGCTCGCCTCGGCAGCCCTCGATGCCCTGCTCTATCCCGAAGGCACGGGCTTTGCCTGCCCCGGCGCCGATGCCAGCGAAGCGGGAGCCGAGGAAGCGCGCACTGCCTGCGCCCAGACCTTCGGAGTCTTCGGCGTGCCCGTGCCGGCCGAGCTTGCCGGCCAGCGCCTGCGCCAGGGCGCCCTGGTCTCGGCCCTGCTCTTCGCGCACGCGCCCTAAGCCTGGAAGCTCTTCCCGCTGCGCCGTCCAGCAGCCTCCCTCCCCTGAACCTGCTTTCCTGTACCTGTTTCATGGCCGGCTTTCCTGAGGCTGCTCCCAGGCCTGCATGGCTGGCAGCCTTCCACCTTGTCCTGCCACCTTGTCTTTCCGCTCTCTCCGTCCAGGCGCCCCGTCCAGCCTTGCGTTCCATGCCGTCCTTCCAGCCTCGTCTGCCGCCCTGTCCTTGCACGCTGTCCTTTCACCCGGTCCTTGCATTCTGTCCAGGCACCCTGTCCGGCGCCTGCGTCGCGCAAGGCCCTGCGCCTGCCCTCTGAGGTTTCGCCCATGCATCTTCTCGACGCCCTGCTTGGCACCCTCTGCCTCGCCTTTCTCGCCGTCTTCGCCAGCCAGACCCTCGGCGACGCCGCGCACGCGGAGCGCCTTGTCCGCACGGCCGCGCTGGCGGAAGAGCTCGCCTCGGCCCTTGACCTGCACGCCCCGGATGCCGTGGAGATGCCCCGCGAAGGCGAGCCCTGCCTCGAGGTCTCCCTGGCGGCGCTCCAGGCCCAAGGCCTGCTCAGCCTTGGCTTTCCCGAGACCGGCCCCTGCGGCATGCGCTGGCAGGCCCTGATCTGCCAGCCCCGCCGCCCTCTTAAGCACCAGGAAGCCGGCGACACGGCCCAGGCGGACCCGGCGGCAGC
>JAEEGI010030550.1_pt1 | contig 10125 bp, 9 predicted proteins | sample 8958751 | NCBI WGS metagenome assembly JAEEGI01 (sample SAMN16246545, study PRJNA631951) | gut metagenome | biome: gut microbiome; feature: rumen; material: KS-attached | host: Bos | place: Iran: Karaj | collected 2018-10 | reverse complement strand
GCAGGCTGCAACGTCATCATGGTTCCGAATCTCACCGAGCCTGATGAAGAGCTAAATAAAAAACTCTACGCAAGAGTGGATACATTGATGGACATAACTAAATTATTGTGAATGAGTCAGTAGGGACGGTTCTCGATGACTCATGAATAGTAACCTAACGTCTTGCGCAGATTAACGATTCATGAGTCAGCGAGAACCGTCCCTACTGACTCATGCTGCATATTGTGAAATAATATGTGCTATAATGATAATAGATACTATATTTCACAATAGAGGAGGAGAAAAAAGACATGTTGAGTATCAGTGAATTGAAACTTCAGGGAAAAGCAGCCATGCAGGCTAACTACAAGAACAGTGTAATAGCCGGTATCATTCTGGCATTGTTTGGAGTAGGAGCATTTTCCGGCGTCAGATCAACCACATCAAGTTCAGAAGTGGAGGACCTTACCAATTCAGCTTCAGAATTAACTCCGGAACAGATTGCGATTATTGCCGCTGCTGTTATTGGAGCAGGACTGGTTGTTACTATTATTGCTCTTGTTTTAAAAATCTTTGTTTACAATCCTTTGGCAGTAGGAGCCTACAGATTCTTCCGTCTTAATATTGAAGACAATAACACATCCCTTGCCGTTGTTAAGGAAGGTTTTGGTGAATATGGCCGCGTATTCCTTACACTGTTTTTACGTGACCTGTTCCTGGGCCTGTGGTTCATGCTTTTCTTTATCCCAGGAATAATTAAGTGCTATTCCTACAGACTGGTTCCCTATATCATTAAGGATAACCCGGAGCTTTCAGCTACAGAAGTTATCACTAAGTCAAGAGAGATGATGAACGGTTATAAGGGAAAAGCATTTTTGCTGGATCTTTCATTTATCGGATGGTTCTTACTTACAGGTCTTACTTGTGGAATCCTGGGAGTGTTCTTCACCAGCCCTTACTACTACAACACAGATGCAGCTCTCTACGCTGACATCAAGAAAAATTCAAACAATAATTTCTGATTACGAAAAAAGAAAGGCATTCGCTGTAATGCCTTTCTTTTTTTATTTAACAGGAAATTGCTTCCTGTTAAATAAAAAACGCTCCGCTATGGATGCGCACTCGCGCGATATGTAGTTGATGCTAAAGCATCCGCGCTCGGCGCGAGAATGTCGCGAGCGACATTCTTTCTTTTGTGAATTATAAAAATATTCTTCTAAGGGGTGTAAGTCGTAGGATAAGGTTGATACCGGCGGCGATCACATATATGATAAGTGCTCCCGGGATGCGGTAATATCCGTGGAATCCGGAAATAACAGGTAAGAGCATTGGGTGAAGAAGGTATATTCCGATGCCGATGCTTCCTAGGACTCCGGTGACTTTAAGCAGCCTTTCTCCCTGCATATCTCCGGTCAGAGACATTATGGTCATGAATAAAGAGATTGTCAGAACAAATCCTATTATTGAAAAAGTAGAATAGTAATTCTGTACTTCCTGGCCTATGGTGCCGACTTTGACAGCGCTTAAAAGCTGGGTTATTGCTAAGCATATCACATAGACTCCTGCACAAAGGTACCATTTAAAGGCTTTGGCGTAGTTAACGATATAATAGCCCGCAAGATAGTAGATCACATATCCCACAACAAAGTGCATGTTAAAGTCGCTTATCACTGTAGTAAGACGATCATCCCCAAGGAGCTGCGTGTAGGGCAGCAGAACAGTGAAGATCACCGACAAAATTAGAAAATACAAAACAAGATTTTTTTCCTGAACAAATTCCTGAATAAAGGGTGTGATCAGGTATAGGCCTAAAAGAGTTGCAATAAACCAGGTGTGGTAATGGCCGAAGATAACGGATTTGATCACAGCATTCACAGCCACTCTGGGTGAGGATGCGCCTATGGCATCAACTATTCCATAAACCACCATCCATGCCACATAGGGGATTATCACCCTTGGAATGCTTGATGTGAAGATCTCTTGGATGCTGTGCTTTCTTCTTAGCATTGTCGCTCCGCTGCACATGAAAAACAGCGGAAGACCGGTTTTTACTATTATGAATAAAAGATTGGTGACCCGCCACCTTGTATCACCCGGTGCCAGTCCGTCCACCCATTCCGTAGCCAGGCTGTGCTGCAGCACTATCAAAAATGCAGCTATAACCTTGATGATATCAATCCAAACCAGTCTCTTTGAGTTCTCCATAATGCCTCCTGAAAGTACGCATACAAGTATTATACATTATTGCAGGGCCTAAAAAAATGGGGCCCCTCCACAAAGGGGTCCCATCTCAAGATTCTGACCTTAATCAGTTCTTTTTCTCTGCTTCCATTGATGCCTTGAGCTCGCCTGAATTGTAACGCTCAATAATACTGTTGATACGCTCCACAGGATTGAGAAGGTCACTGATAGAAGCGTCATGGTTAAGTGTATCGATAAGATAAGCAATATACTTACTCATATCGCAGCTGATGTACCACTCTCTGGAAAGAAGCTCAGGAGTCTGGTAGATCAGGTTGGTTGTAAGGATTCTGTCGATAACGCCGTCTTCATAGGCCTTATCAAACTGCTCCAGTCCGCTGGTGAAAAGACCGAAGGTTGAGAATGCGTAGATTCTCTCTGCGTTGCGCTCCTTAAGGGCCTTGGCAACATCCAGAAGGCTCTCACCGGAGGAAATCATATCGTCAACGATGATAACTGACTTGCCCTCAACGCTGGATCCCAGGAACTCGTGAGATACGATAGGATTTCTGCCATCCACAACCTGAGTGTAGTCACGTCTCTTGTAGAACATTCCCACATCGAGACCAAGCACGCTGGCGAGATATATAGCACGTCCCATTCCACCTTCGTCCGGGCTGATGACCATCATATTATCTGAATTGATCTTCAGATCATCAACGTTGCGAAGAAGAGCCTTGATAAACTGATATGTGGTACGAACGGTTTCAAAACCGTTAAGAGGAATAGCATTCTGAACTCTTGGGTCGTGAGCATCGAAGGTGATGATATTGTCTACACCCATGTTCACAAGCTCCTGAAGAGCGATAGCGCAGTCAAGAGATTCTCTTGAACTTCTCTTGTGCTGTCTTGACTCGTAGAGGAAAGGCATGATAACTGTGATTCTTCTTGCCTTACCGCCTACAGCTGCGATAATTCTTTTAAGATCCTGATAGTGATCATCAGGAGACATATGGTTTTCCTGACCAAATAAAGAATAGGTCTGAGAGTAGTTACAAACGTCTACAAGCAGGTACAGATCGTCGCCTCGTACAGAAGCCTTGATAACACCCTTGGCTTCGCCGGTACCGAATCTTGGAACCTCGGCGTCTAAGATATAGGAAGGACGCTCATAGCCGGTAAAAGCCAGGCTTCCTTTGTGTTCGTTCTCTCGTTCTGCTCTCCATTTAACGAGATAGTAATCAACCTTATCGGCAAGGGACCTCACACCCTTTAATGGAATGATACCCAAGGAACCGACGGGAATGGTTTCCAGATTACGTTTCTCTTCTCTTCTTGGCATTACTGCAAGACCTCACTTTCTTTTTGAGCAAGTTTTTTTAATTTTCTAATGTCCTGGCCTGTTAGCTTAAGAAGCCTGTAGTTACTGGTGATCCTTGAGAAAATTCTGTCTGAATAAGCGGCCTGTAGCTGCTCAAGGGATAGGTTGGTGGTGATGATTGTACTCTTATTGCGGAGGTCACGCTCATTGATGCAGGAGAAGAGCTCCGTTGCAACAAAAGAGTTGATAAGCTCCGTTCCGAGATCGTCGATCACCAGCAGGTCACACCCATAGATATCATCATAGGTGCTCTGCCTTTCAGCCTTTTTGTTAGGACTAAAAGCATTGTCAGCCAGAAGCTGAAACAAACCTGACGAGCTGAAATATATCACCGAGTTCCCACGTTTAAGGACTTCATTGGCGACACAAACAGACAGGAACGATTTGCCAGTACCCACTGTACCATAAATAAAAAGATTTTGGTAGTGGTCCTTAAAACTATTTATAAAATCTTCAGCAGCCTTCTTTGCTCCAAGGAAGTGCTTCAGATCTTCGCCCTTATAGTATTTATCGGATAAAATCTTGAAATTGGCCTTCTTTGCCATGGCCTTAAGATTGGATTTGTCATAAAGAACGTCAATGATCTTCTGCTTGAAGCAGTGACACTTCTCATTGCCGATATAACCTGTGTCTTTGCAGTCGCAGCAGGTATAGCCCATCTCCAGATAATCGGAAGCGTACTGGGCCTCCGTTAAAAGAAGCTGTTTCTGCCTTGCCAGCTCTGCAAGCTGGTTCTTAAGAATGTTTCTGTCCAGCTTCTCTCCGGACAGAAGTCTTTTGCCAAAACGTACACTGGCACTGGCGGATTCATCATCCAGCTCCTTGTAGCCCGGCACGGTCTCGTAGACCTGGCGCTGACGGTCCTCCAGTTCTGATCTGTGGAGAGACCTCATTTCCTCATATTGATGCATGATCTCGTCATATTGAGCATTGGTCAGTGCCATGACTGTTCCTCCTCCTATAATGAACAGTAAAGGAGCCCTGTACGTGTATCAGGGAAGGCTGAAATAGCCGCCGCTAAGCCAAAGTACAGGGCTGCGTTTCCAAACTGCTCCGGGCCGATTCCCCAATCAGCCGGAAAAAGTGATCGCCACCTGCCGCGTATGGCAGCAGATAACCAAAACATCAGTTGTCCAGAAGTTGTTTCTCAAGTTCGGTAAAATCGTAAGTATTCTGCTCGAACTGGTTAAAGCGGTTCTGGACTCCGCCAAGGCGAATAGATGATTCGCCTAAACGAGCTTTATTATCGATGGAATTAGAAGCCTTGGATCTGGTTTTCTTCAGATCTGCGGTAAAACTGGCATCTAATCTGGCAATATCCTCCCTGGTCATAACTTTACTCTCATGCCAGCTCTTCAGAATACCGTCGCAGTAGCGCAGACGATTCTTCTGAGTTGCTAAAACAGTACGGTCGCAGGCTTCCTGAATAATATCCATCGTAAATCCCAACTCCCCGCGCCACTTGTTGATGTAAGACACTTCCTTATCAGTAGGATTGTTCTCCATTCCAAGTGCTTTCATGATAGTGATGATGTCGCTGTCATGTTTGTAGTTTTCCGCACGCGCCTGTTTCAGCGTTGTGATGCCTTCCTGACTCCAGTTGATGGCTACCTTTTCCATGTAACGGAAGTCAGTTTTATGATTATCGACGCAGTATTGCATCAGATAGTCCAAAAGTTCATCTGAAAATTTAAGCTCATCGTGAATGTAATATATTGTAGAAATCTCTGTTGGATTAAGGGTTCTTCCAAAATACTGCTCTGCTATGAACAGAAGGCCCTGGCCGTCAGACTGCTTAAAGGATCTGAGCATTGCCACTGAATAATTGGGCTTGGCCGGAGCAGCAATAGGAGTAACCTTGCTCTGCTCCCTGGTCTGTGTAACAGGAGGAAGAGCTCTTAAAACAGTGTCCTCTTTTCTTCTTCCTAAACTCCTCTGGGAGGTGATATCCTCCATATGAATGCCTGTAAGATTCTGAGATGCATCGTACTCGAGACTGATAAGTCCCTTTTTCTCCCAATATTTTAAAGAACGGATAACGTCCTTCTCTGTATGATTGAACTTGTCTGCCAGAGCGGATACGCTGGTGGATAAATTCGCACTCATCATCCGCAGCAGATAGAGGTAGATCTTTATCTGCGCATCATTTGCATCCTGCATGTACTCGTCGATAAAGATGTTCGATACATTTGTTGAATCCTCCCCTAAAGAATGACTGATTGAAACTCGCCCCATCATAAACTTAATCACCTACTTCGCACATTTATCCAAAATCATAAGCTAATTAGTATCAAATCTAAAATTTTTCTTATGTTTTTCGGAACAATTCAGATTATAGCATGGTGATTTTTTATATGATATGGACAAAAGTAACGAAGATATTTCAGGTGTGGTCTGAGTTTCCTTATACACAGTCCTTTGTGGACAATGTGGATAACGTGGATTATTTTTTCCGAAAAAAAATGAAACAGCCATCAACAGTGGGAATCTTTACGAAAACGTTTACCCACAAATGATGGCTGTTATCCACATCAAAGTATTAACATAAAACGGATATTAAAAGTGGAAAAGTGGAAAAGTATTTCCTGCCAGGGAGTTCATCCCCGATTTTAACCACATCTCCGGCTCCCGGTGTTATCAACAAAGTTCCATTAGTGCAATTTAGCAAAAGGAATTTTTTTTACTCCGCAAAAGTTTTTCTGAACCAGGCATCTGCAGGTCCCGCAGTCAGAAGAATGACAAGGTAACCTTCGCTGTGATCTGCTTTGATCTTTCCTGCAAGGTCATCATCAAGCTCTGCCACAAAGGCCTTATCTCTGGCATTGATATCAGCTATGAACTCCCCGGGTGTGATAACGGCAAGGGATTCATCCTCTCTTGTAAGGAAAGTAGGAAGCCAGTAAATCTTGTCCGCTTTGTCAAAAGCGTCCTTGTACAGGTCTCTGACCTCGTGCTGACGGGTATTCTGGTGAGGCTGGTAAATTACCACAACTCCTTTTTTGCCAAGCTTGACTGCCTCTTCAGAAGCTATATCTATAGTGGCCTTTACCTCCTCCGGATGGTGGGCATAATCTGAATAAAAGCCCTCACTTACGCGCTCGAATCTGCGCCTTACTCCGGGGAATTCATTTAAAACTTCAATAAGCTTCTCGTCTGAAACCTGCAGGTCGCAGTAACGAAGCATTTCCTTCAGGGCAAAAAATGCACTGGTGGCATCCTCTCTTCTGGGACTTCCTGAAAGAGTGATGCGCTTATCAATTTCCGGAATGATCTGCGGCTCTTTTCCTCCGGCTTTAAGGACGTCTACGCCATGGAGAGAAGCCTCTTTTGTTGCAAAGATCACGTTCTGAGACTGCTCCTCAAACTGGATGAATGCCTCTTCGTAGTCCTGTCTTGTCTTGTAAATATCCGGATGATCATAGGAAACATAGGTTATAAGGCTGACCCATGGATGGAAATTAAGGAAATTCCTGTCGTACTCATCCGCTTCATATATAAAGAACTTATCCCCCTCTTTGTAAGATCCTGATGGTGCAAAAGAAAGAATGGTTCCCACCAGATATGAAGAGGGCAGAAGTCTGTTACCGCTCTCATCCCTAAGCTTGTCTATTGCCCAGACCAGCATTGAGGTAGTGGTTGTTTTGCCATGGGTTCCTGCTACAGCTACCATTTTTAGGTCAAGCTCTTTTACCAGCTTTGCAATAAGCTCATCACGCTTGGAAACCTTGATTCCTCTTTCTCTTGCCATTAAGAGTTCAGGATGATCCTGGGGGAGTGCTGAAGTGTAAATGAACCAGTCAATTCCGACAGTATCTATTTTTTCAGAAAAATAAGTTCCGTCCTGAGGGCCAACCTGGTATTCGATACCGGCATTTTCAAGCTCTTTTGCTATGGCACCAAGGCTTCTGTCAGAGCCGTACACATTGATTCCGGCTTTTCTTGCCATTAAAGCCAAAGGTCCCATTCCGGTGCCGGATATCCCTGAAATATATATATTCATGATAGTGCTCTCCTCGATAAAATTCTCGATTCATACTATATTAATAATATTTTTGCATTACTTATTTAACGGAATATATTATATTACTTTATTTAGTTATGTCAAAAATCAACTTAATCGTTTTCGGTGAAAAACTGAAAAAAACTTGTTAATTTAAGTGCCTATATATGTTTTTTTAATACATTCTTTATGCTATACTTTTATATAGGAAAAAAGCGGTTTTCTGTGACATGGTTACGAGGGGCGGAAAATGTAATTGAATTCCGGCTTTTTCGAGGGTGGAGTTTATATTTAATCTGCTTTAATCATGATTGGAGATCAGAAAATTGTCGTTTTCGCGGTTTCGGACGACAAAGTAGCAACGAGGTGGAACATGATAAAAAAAGAAATGATCGCCATGCTTCTGGCAGGGGGCCAGGGCAGCAGATTGGGAGTGCTGACAGCCAAGATGGCTAAGCCCGCAGTCTCATTTGGTGGGAAATACAGAATAATTGATTTCCCACTTAGTAATTGTATCAATTCAGGAGTGGACACTGTCGGAGTCCTTACACAGTATCGACCACTCAGACTTAATTCTCACATTGGCATAGGTATTCCGTGGGATCTCGATCGTAACTTCGGAGGTGTAACAGTTCTTCCTCCTTACGAGAAGAGTGCCAACAGTGAATGGTATACCGGTACCGCCAATGCTATTTACCAGAACTTAGAGTATATGGAGAGCTATAATCCAGACTATGTGCTTATCCTTTCCGGAGACCACATTTACAAGATGGATTATGAGACTATGCTTGACTTCCACAAGTCCAGCGGCGCTGATGCTACCATTGCTGTTATGCCTGTTCCCATGGAGGAGGCCAGCAGATTCGGTATCATGATCACCGATGAGAACAAGCGCATTATCGACTTTGAGGAGAAGCCTGAGCATCCCCGCAGCAACCTTGCATCTATGGGTATTTATATCTTTAGTTGGAAGGCTCTTAAGGACGCGCTTATCAAGAACAGAAATCAGGCAGGTCTTGATTTCGGTAAGCATATCATTCCTTACTGCAAGGAACAGGGACAGTCTCTCTATGCTTATGAATTCGACGGATACTGGAAGGATGTCGGAACCCTTACTTCCTATTGGGAAGCTAACATGGAGCTCATCGACATCGTTCCTGAGTTTAACTTATATGAGGAATACTGGAAGATCTACACCTCCAGCGATGTTCAGCCGCCTCAGTACATGGGCCCTGAAAGCGCCATCGAGCGCAGTATCGTAGGTGAGGGCTGTGAGATCTACGGTAAGGTTTACAACTCAGTAATCGGTCCCGGTGTCAAGATCGGCAAGGACACCGTGGTTTCACATTCTATCATTATGAATGAGACCGAGATTGGCGAGGGCTGTTCCATCGAGAAGGCTATCATCGCTGAGAAGGCCAAGATCGGAAGCGGAGTTACACTGGGTGCTTTCGAAGAGAAGCCCAACGAGACCAAGCCCGGTATCTACTGTGAAGGTCTCTGCACTATCGGTGAGAAGTCTGTTATTCCTAACGACGTTAAGGTCGGTAAGAATACCATGATTTCCGGAATTACTACCCTGGAGGATTACCCCGACGGTATTCTTGACAGCGGCAGAACATTAGATAAGGCAGGTGATTGACATGAGGGCGATTGGCATTATTTTAGCAGGTGGCAGCAGTAGCAGAATGTTGGAGTTGTCCAAGAGAAGAGCCGTTTGTGCTATGCCTGTGGCAGGTTTTTACAGAAGTATCGACTTTGCCCTTAGCAACATGACCAACTCACATATCCAGACAGTTGCCGTATTCACACAGTACAATGCAGGAAGTCTTAACACACACCTTTCATCATCCAAGTGGTGGGACTTCGGACGTAAGCAGGGTGGTCTTTATGTATTCACTCCTGCAGTTAAGGCATCAGGAAACCTCTGGTACAGAGGAACAGCAGATGCCATTGCACAGAACCTTGATTTCTTAAGGAGCTGTCATGAGCCATATGTTATCATCACCTCCGGTGACTGCGTATACAAGATGGACTACGCCAAGCTCCTTGAATATCATATTCAGAAACAGGCCGACATCACCGTGGTTTGCAAGGATATGCCGGCAGATATCGATACCGAGAGATTCGGAACTATCCGCATGAATGAGGAGAGCCGTATCGAAGAGTTCGAGGAGAAGCCTGTTGTATCAAGATCCAACACTATCTCCTGCGGTATCTATGTTATCAGAAGGAGACAGCTCATCGAGCTCATCGAGAGAGCTGAAGAGGAAGAGAGATACGACTTCGTTAGAGATATTCTTGTGAGATACAAGGATATGAAGCGCATCTACGGATACAAGATCAAGGATTACTGGAACAACATTGCATCAGTTGAGGATTACTACAGAACCAACATGGACTTCCTCAAGCCTGAGGTAAGACAGTACTTCTTCAGAGAGTATCCCGGAATCTACACCAAGGTTGTAGATCTTCCGCCGGCTAAGTATAACGTGGGGGTAAACGTTAAGAACAGCCTTATTTCCAGCGGATGTATCATCAACGGAACCATTGAGGACTCCGTGATCTTCAAGGGAGCCTTCAT
>JAEEGI010030549.1_pt1 | contig 10125 bp, 8 predicted proteins | sample 8958751 | NCBI WGS metagenome assembly JAEEGI01 (sample SAMN16246545, study PRJNA631951) | gut metagenome | biome: gut microbiome; feature: rumen; material: KS-attached | host: Bos | place: Iran: Karaj | collected 2018-10 | reverse complement strand
ACAAATAAATAATAAAATGAATTTGAAAATAATAAATAAATAAAATATAATAAAATAAATTTACATATATTTTTTTATTAATAAATTATAATATATGTTTCAAAGTATTATTATTAGAATCAATTATATTAATCATATTTTTTAATTTCTTATATACAATTATTGATTTTTCATTTTATTTGTTTTTAATTATATTTATTTCCAATTCTTTACCATACTTAAATAATTTAACATTTTTCTTTCACGAAATTTTTTAAGGAAAAATATATAAAAATTTTAAATTATTTCCATTTATTCTCTTTAATTTAGAAAAATTAATAAATGAGGGTAACCACAAAAAATCCTTTTTTATTGAAACCAAATAAAACTTCTTTTTATAATTTATTTAAAAATGCTATTAAAAAAAATTCAGATGAAATTAAAAGAAACACAAAGAAATTAGTACTTAGTTCTGATGATTATGAAAAATATTTTAAATCATATAATAAAATATATAAAACAAATGTATTTCAATCTCCTAATAAAAGTGAAACAGAAAATACAAATAATCATTTGAAAAGTAATTCTAATGGAAGAAATGAAAAAATTTCAAAAAAAAATGAAATTATTTTAAAAAAATTTAATCTTACTTTTTTTAAAGATAAAAAATTAAATTTTCAAAATTTAAGAACTGATCATTCAAGTATTAAACTAATATCAAATATTGTTTTTTTTGACGAAAATTATTATAAATTAGTATATGATGAAAAAGAAATTTTTACAAGATTGAATAATAAATTAAATAGTAAATATCAAAATTTGATAAATGAAAGAATAAATTATTTAAAAAATAATGAAAATATGAATTTTACAGATCAATTAAATAAAAATTATCAAAATGAAGAAAATTTATTTAACATTACTTTAAAATCAATAAAAATAACTTTTCAAAATATAACAGATAGAAAAAAAAAAATGATAAAATTGACTCTTCCATTTACTTATCTTCCTTTATATTACTTCAAAAATTTTTCTATATTTAGATATATACTTTTAAGTTTAATTGAATTTGATGAAAATTATGAAAATATTAAATTAAATGAAAAAAATTTAATTGCTTTTTTAAAAAATTCTTCTCTTTTCAAAAAAAAAAGTAATTTCAAATATTTAACAATAACAACAAATTTTTCACCAGAAGAAAATGAAGAAAAAAAAGAAGAATTAAGTGATTTAAGAGGAGATATTTATTATTTTATTTGGAATACAAAAAAATATACTTTTAAAGTTCAAATTTTTCTTCCTCAAGTTGAAATACTTTTTTTAAATATTAAAGTTTTAATTTCTTTATTTATTCATAGAGATTTAATATTATTTTTATTAAGTATTAACTTTTTAAATTGGGATTTTTATGTTCTTAAATATCTTATCGGTTATAAAAAATTTAGATATTATTATGTAAAAAATCAATCAAAAATAAAGTTAAGAATTTCTCGAATTGAAAATTTTAGTCAATATATAATTCAACCTAAAATTATTAATTATATTGATAAATTAAATTTACAAAACACTTTCTTTTATTTTAATACTGATGAAAATAATTATAATAGTATTCATATTATTTATTCATTTAAATTAGTAGTTAAAAAATATCAAAAAAAATTTGTTTTTCCTTTTTCTTTTCATCAATCAAAAATTATATCAATTATTTCAAATGTTCAAAATTTAAATAATTTTTTTTTTAAAATTTTAAATATACATAAAGAATTAGAAACAGTAACATTAGAATATCCTTATTTTTCTTTTTTTAATGAGAAAGATTTTAGAAAATATTTTCATAAAGAAGATAAAAATTTATTAAATAATGATATGAATAATAATTCAGATAATCCATCAAAAAAAATAAAATCTTCAAAATCAATAATATTAATAAAAGATTTATCATTTTTAAAAAATGAAACAAATGATCTTCAAAAATCAAATTTAACAATGTTTAATCCAATAATTGATAAAAAACAAATAATAATGAATGAAATTGAAAATATAAATCAAATTTATGAAATCAAGATTCAAAATTTTTATAAAATATTTGATTTTCCAAAAGAAGAAATTCCTCAATTTTTAATGAAAAATTATTCTTCAATTGTAGAAATAAAAAATAACGAAAAAGAAGAATTAAATATAAAATTAAGAAAAACACCTCAAAAAAAAAATACAAATTTTGAACAAGAAAAAATTATAAGTTATCCTAAAATTAAAGTAAAGTCTGGAACAAATATTCATTTTAAATCTCCTGATTTTAGGAGTAATAAATTAAGTTTAAAAAAAAAATGAACCAAAAAAATATAAATGAGGAGGTTTATAAAACTAAATTATAAATGATAAATCTTTTAAATTTAATTGTAAAAATAATTTAAATCTAATAAGTAATTAGATTATCTTTTTAATTTTTTTTATTAATATCATTAGAAATATAATGATTTAATACTAAAGGAATTAATAAATCTATACTCATAAATTTATGATAAATTTTAGTATATACTCTATACAACTGATAAGTTTGATTATTTTCAATAGAACAAAAAGGAAATAGATAATATTGAAAATAAAAACATAAATTTTTTTTTTTATTTAATTTAAAATTTTGAATGTCATTCATTTTTTGAATTTTTGATGAACTACTTGAACTTCTTATACTATTATCATTATTATTAATATTATTAATATTATTATTTTTATTATTGATAATATTAATGTTACTATTACTTTTATTATAAATATTATTACTATTATTATTTTTAATATCACTGTTATTTTTTTTATTATCAACCAAATTTTTGTTAAAGAAATTTGTATCTTTCATAACATAATTATTCATTTTAGTTAAAGATTTAATTTTATAAATTAAAACTGCAGTAGAACCTTTAAGTTGTTTATTTTTTTTATTATTATTATAATCAAATTTTCTCCTAGTAATCATTCTGTGAAAATTATGTGACATTAAAGAATTACATAATTCAAGAGAAAAAGTCTTTTTAGAAAAATAATAAGAAATAAAATTAAAAATAGAAACAATAATATCTTTCCAACCTCCAATTATTCCAAAAACATCAATTAATTTTAAATAAGTTCTTAGATATTCAGTTTCAATTTCAACACAAGAAAAATTAATTTCAATTAAAGTTTGAGAAGAATAAAAACTTTGTAATTCTTTATTAACAAAATCCATTAAAGTATATTGATATCGAAATAAATCAATTTTTTTAATTTCATCAAAGAAAAATCCTGTATTACTAAAATATTTTTCCTTAGAAAAAAAATAATAATATCTTTTAACTTTATCAGTTGAAACAGCAAAAGCATCAGATTGTAAAAAATATAAAACAGGATTAGAAAAATTTTCATGATTAATAAAATTACTTAAATAAATTAATGAAACAAAAGAATTTTCTAAAAATTCATTTATTTCTTTTTCACTTTTACAATTATTATATTTTGAATTATTTTCACATTTAATTAAATGCATTTCTAAAATATCATAACCTTTAATTTGATCACCATATCTTCCTCTAAAAGTTAAATTTTGTCCTGATTTTGGGCATAAATATTTTTCATAATCATAATTTGAAAATAAATATTTATAATTTTTAAAATGATTTAAATTACATTCTTCTAATTCAATAGAATATGAAGTTCTATTTAATTCCGAAAAATTATTTTCATTTTTAAATGGAATATGAATATTTCTATCAAGGGTTATTTTTAATATTCTTGGATCTAATTTTTGTGAAATTCCATCTTTAATTAAACCATACATAAAAGGATTATTCTCAAAATTTAATTCTGGAAGTTTTTCTCTATTCATTGTAGTTGTTATTACTGAATATGAATTATTTATAAATATTTTTATTGTGTATCTTATCATTATTGCTATTATAAAAAAATAGGAAATTAAAGAAAAAAATAATCCATATGGTGTTGAATATGATGATTCACTTTGATATCTTAATGGAAATTTATAACCATAAATGTCAAATTTTTTTAAATGAAAATAAAATTTAGAACAAAATTTCATTTATTTTTTCAATTAATATTTATTAATAGATTCAAATTTATAAATTAAAAAGTTTAATAATTATAATTTTCTTAATCTTTTTAGTTGAATAATTAATTAAAATATATGATAATTTAATTAAATATGTAATAAATATGAATTAGGTTTAAAATTTAATGATTTCAAATAGAATGGGTTCAATTTTTATAATAATTAAAATACTAAAAATATAGCCCCAATATTAAATAAAAAAATATATATTATATCATTTATTTATTGAAGGATAAAATGTATAAAATTCATAATAAAATTCAATAAATATATATTAATTATATTAAATAAAAATAAAAAATATTTAAAAATTAATTATTTAAATTTTTCTTAGTGTAAATAAATATTATTTGTTTTTAAATAATTCTAATATGAAATCATTATTACTTTCAAATAAAACAGAACAAACATCATCATCATCAAATTTACAGAGTATTACAAAAGCAAAAAGACATTTTCAAAAATTATCATATAAAACATTAATAACATCTTCTGAAATTGATAAAAATAAAAATAAGCATAAATATTTAAATACAGATAATTTAGGAGGAATTGTAAAAAAAATAAATTTTCAAGATTCAACTCAATTGACAACAGTTTGTCATACAAATGAAAATTTAAATAATAATAAATCTCAACCAACAAAAATTTTTCCTAAATATCATTTAATTAAGGAAAATTCAAATAATAATTTAAAGAAAAATGAAGAGAAAAAAAAAATAAAACAAGCTTCAATTGATTTGCAAAATAGATATACAAATATTATAAATAAAAATTATTATAAAAATTCAATGAAAGATAAAAATATTAATTTAAACAATAGGAAAAATTTAAGTGCTAAAAAACAACAAGAAAAAATATTAAAAAGAAGTGTTATAGAAAAAGATAAAATAAAAAATATTAAATTGAATAAAACAAAAGAGAAAAAAATGAAAAAAAGTTTTACTCCTTCAACTTTAAGAACAACAGAAGAAAGTGAAAAAATAAGAGAAGAAAGTAAAAATAAAGAATCAATAATATTATCATCAATATCAACATTTAAAACATTATTTAATGTAAAAGAGAAAAAAGAGAGAAAAATAATTTCAGAAGCTCAAAAAAAAGAAATTGAAGAATTAAAGAAAAAATTAATATCAATTCCCATAAATAATAAAGAAAAAAATATAATAAATAAAAAAGAAAATAAATATAATATTATTAGTGCAGATATGCTTGAAGAAACAATTAAAAATGAAAAAGAAATAAATAAAGAAATAATAATATCTTCAGAACAAAGAATTCAAACTTATACTTTATTACTTGAATGTATATCTAAAAAATTTAAGGAAATTGAAGATTTGTTAGAAGAAAATGAAGAAAAAATAAGTGAATTACATTCAAAAATTGAATTTACAAATAATGAAGAAAATTGTGATTCAATGAGTACTATTATTAATTATGATGAAAAAATTATTAATAATAATTCTTGTGATTGTAATGATTCTGAAATTCAAGAAAAATCTAATATTATTATTCCTAAAGGTGAAATTATTCAAAAAATTCATAATATAAATAATTTTAATAAAGAAAAAATTTCCACTGATAATTGTGTTAATCGAATTAATAGTAACACTATTTTTTTTGATGTTAATTCTCTTTCTATGAACTCTGAAATTTTAAAAAAAAATATAAATGATAATAATGATTTTGTCTCTTTTTTATCCAATGATATGATTTCTTTTTTTCAACCTAATAATAATTATAAAATAAGTGATATTAATGAATTAAAAGAAAAAATACCCAAAAAAGAAAAAAATGATAAAAACGAAGATAATAATAATAATTGTTATATATTTTAATAAAAAAAATTAAAAAAAAGTAATATATATTTAATTAATATTTATAATAGTAAAAATAATTTTTTTCAAAAAAAAAACTATTAAATATGATAAATAAAAATTAAAATAAAAAAATATATATTATTTAGTAATATTTTGATTAACACCATATAAAATATTTTGAGGTTTATTAAAAAATAACTCAGCCATTTCTTTCCCATGTTTTTTTTCAATAAATTCTTGTTTAAACCCATAACATTTAATTTTCGAAGAAGGAGGAAAAGGTTTATCATTTTGAGTAATAAATCTAATAAATCTACAAGGTAACCAACCAATATTAATAAATTTCATTGCATTATCAGTACATTGAATTCTTTTATTTATCATTATATAATTGTCATTTTCATCATTACTTATTTCTAATGAAAATCTTACTGAACTTGGCTTTACTATTATTATTCTTGATAATAATATATTTTCTGGAAATTCTAATTTATATTGATATAATGCGATTTTAGGCTTTTTCCAATAATAATCTTCATCTCTTGAATCTTCTGAAGGAGATACTATTTTTGTTTCTGAATCTATTCTTTTTTTACTAAAATAAAATTGCTCTAAAAGACGAGTTTTTATCATTTTTTTTATTATTTTATTTATTTTTTTTATTTTAGAAATTTTTAATAACAAGAGTAAATAAATTTTAATTTAAATTGAATTTTTATTTTCATTAAAAAGTTTAAATATTTACGAAATAATATTCTATTTTTTTCAAAAGAAATTTTATTTTTTTAAGATAATGAAATTTTAAAGGAATAATTTCTTGATAATTTTTTTAAATATTTATATTTTATCCTTTAAAATTATGAATTTTTAAATTTTTTTTTTGGAATTTTGCCAAAAAATCTTTATCAATCTTTACTTTACTTGAATTATCTTCAAAAGCTGAAACTTTCATTAAATTATTATTAACTCTTCCAACTGCTGAATTTGAAATATTTTGTGGAATTGGAATAGATTTTTTAATTTTTTTATTTTCGGATTTTTTATTATTATTAATAATATTTTCATTTTTTTGTTTTTTTAATTCTTGTTGGATTTCTTTTTCTTTTTCTTCTTTAATTTTTTTCTCTTCTTCCCATTTTTTTTTCTCTAATTCTGCATTTTCAAATTTATATCCATTAACATCATCATTTATTGCTTCCATAAAATCTTTAGGAATTTTTTTAAGTCTCCTAATTTGACTATCATAATATTGATTTTTTCCTTTTTGAGTTAAAGCATATATTTCATGTTTTTTTGTTGTTTCATATGGTTTACTATCAAATTCTATTCCTCTATTATCATCTAAAAACATTTTTTTTAATTAATACTTATTAAAACTTTATTTAAAACAATAATAATAAATTAAAAATAAAAAAAGTAATTTTTTATATAAAAATAGCTTTGAGTAATTTAAATCATCAAAAATAAATAAGAAAAATAAATAATTATTTTTGAAATTTTCTCATAAAAAAATAAAAATTTTTATTTATCAAATATTAATTTGAAATATTTAAAAATTTCATATATATTTATACCCAACCAACTCAAAGGTTGATTAGTTGCTTTACAAATTAATTTAAATTCTTTTAAATTATCAATCATTACTTTATTATAAACTGAATAAATTCCATTATCAATAGAATTTGTAAGATAAATTTTAGGATAAATAACTTTAAAAAATAAATCTTTAATATTATCTACATTATAAGTATTAAAAAGGTATTTAAATAATGTTTTAATATCTTTATTTTCTTCAAATTGATGTTCTTCTTCTAAAAGAATATAAATTAATTCACAAATTTTTTTAGTTTCATTTGATTTATCATTATAAATTTCTTCTTCTTTTTCTTTAGTAATAAAATTTATTCCAATTTGAGAAGTTCTACTTGGAAAAATAATTTTTTTTTGATTTTCTGAATCAAAACTAATACTATTACTTTTATTAGAATCACTGAAACTTATTTCAGAGACTTTATAATTATTTTTATTATCATTTTTTTCATTTTCAATACTTGGAATATTATTTGAATATGTATCATTAATATTTCTCATTTTTTCTTCTACTGTTAAAACTGGAGACGTTTCTAATATATCTAATTCCATTTTTCCTTTTTTAATTCTATTTACATTTAAGCAATTATCTGAATTTAATCTAGTATCTGTTTTATTATACTCTATATTTTGCGAATTTTTATTTAAAATATTAGAATTAAAAGATACATTTTTTCTATTTATTTCCTTTACTCTTATTTTATTTTCATTCTCTTTTTCATTATTATTATTATTATTATTATTATTATTATTAATATTATTGTTATTATTATTATTATTGTTATTATTATTATTATAATTTAAATGAGGTTTATTTGGTCTTGATATTTTTTTTTTATTTTTATTATTTTTATTTTTACTTACTTTTGGAGAATATATCTTATTAATATTTGAAATTTTTTTCTCTCCAAAATTTAATGATTTGAAATTTTGATTTATTCCTTTTTTTTTTGATTCTTCATGTGATATTTTCATAAAATTTTGTTTAATAAAATTTCTTGTTGAATTTGAAATAAAATTTATTTGAGATTTATTAAATATTTTTTGAAAATTTAAAGATGAATTTTCCCCAATTGATACTTCTTGAATATTATTTAATCTTTGAAATAAATTTTGTTTAAGTTGATTTAACATATTAGTTATTGAATTATATTTAATATTAAATTCTAAAATTGTTTCTTCAATTAATTTTGATAATTGAGAATTTTGATTATTTAATGAATTACTGTTAAAACTTTTTAAATCAGGTGATAAATTTTTGTAAATTTTTTTCATTTGTAAATAATATTATTTTTTTAGTTATTCTTAATTTTAAAATTAATAAAAAATTAATACCAAAAAAATTAAAATATAAAAAATCTTTTTATAATTGTTAAATAATTTAAATTCATTTATTTATATTACAATTATTTTATTCATTAAATTAAAATGTAAATTTATAAAATAATTAATTGTTTAAAAAAAGTTGAATAAGAATTAAATTTAAATTTAATCCTTCAGGAACATTGAAATCTCTCTTTCTTTTGCGTTTCTTCTTTTATATATATGAAAGCCAGCAGCTTATCTGGTCGATATCATTCTCTTATTCCTTCATGAAGCTGAAAGGGACTATCTTTTCATCACCAAGTTGTTCGGTCATCGCATCATAAACTCATAATCAAGGGTGTCTTTATGCATATAGGCAGGTGTCCCCGTTTTGAACCGCCTTATTGGAAAACCAAGTTCCTTCAGCTGTTTTCAAAGTCTTGATGCAGGCCTTAGACCCGACTTCCAAAGATTCTGACATCATCACCTATGAATATTTCTCCTCCGAGGAATGTCCAAATTATCACTGACCTGAAGAAATACTCGAGTCCACCTGCTCTCCGAAAAAAAAGAAGAAGAAGAAAAAAAGAAGAAAAAACAGAAAAAAAAGAAGAAGAAAAAAAGAAGAAAAAGAAAAAAAAGAAGAAAAAGAAGAAAAAGAAGAAAAAAAAGAAAAAAGTTTTTATAAATGTATGTAAATTATTTTCTGAAAGAAAAAAAGAAACAAAAAGATATTAATTTATATGATACTTTTAATAATTTTATTATTCTATCTAGTTATAATTCTAATAATAATAAAATTATAATTCTAAAGAAAATGATATTATACAAAAAGAAAAAGATAATGAAAAAAATCTAAATATTAATAATAAAGAAAATAAAAATATTATTCTTACTGTTGAAAATAATAAAAAAACAAAAAAAAAATTTAAATGTTAAAAATATTTCCTTTATTAGCATTAATAATATAATAAATTTAAAAATAAAATAATTAATTTTATATATAAATTTTATATTAAAAAATATATATATATTGTTAATTGAATATTTCTTGAATTCTGTTCAATTTTAAAATATGAACTTTACTCCCTGCAATATTTTCACATAATCTCATAGTTGCTTCTAAACTTCTATACATTTTTCGTTCAAAAATTCCTAAAATAATAAAATAAACAAATTTAACAACATTAGTATTAGTTTTTACTTCCCAACAAGAATTAACAATTTCAGCAATTGAAAAAACTCCTTTAATTTCAGGTGTAATGACATAACAATGAACATTACATTTTTCATTCTTTTCTATATATTCATTATCTTCATCAGATTTAA
>JAEEGI010030546.1_pt1 | contig 10126 bp, 7 predicted proteins | sample 8958751 | NCBI WGS metagenome assembly JAEEGI01 (sample SAMN16246545, study PRJNA631951) | gut metagenome | biome: gut microbiome; feature: rumen; material: KS-attached | host: Bos | place: Iran: Karaj | collected 2018-10 | reverse complement strand
CGACGTGTGGGAGCCCTTCTATGGCGACAGAGGGTCGGTGGCGCTGGCAAACTGGCAGACGGCCTACGACTACCTGAAGGCCTCGAAGGCCAACAGGCAAATCAACTTCGACCGCCTGTACTACGCCAACAGAATGGCTAACATACAGGGCGCTGACGCCATGTACTACATCCAGCGCTACCACGACGACCAGCTCAGCCTGTCGCTGGCCAGCTATCTCGACAAGCAGCTCAACCGCACCACCTCGCTCCATGCCGGACTGCAGTTGTCGGCCAACAAGGGCATGCACTACCAGACCATGGACGACCTGCTGGGAGCCTGGCAGTTCCGCAACGTCAACACCTACGTGGTGGGCACCGACGCCGAGAACTCCGACCAAGTGCAATACGATGCCAACCACCCCAACCAGATGGTGGCTGAAGGCGACCGCTTCGGCTACGACTACAACATCCTGGTGAACCTGGCCAACGCATGGGCAGGACTGACAAAGGACATCGGCAACCTGCACCTGTTTGTCAATGGACGCATCGGCGGCACCACCATGCAGCGCGACGGCAAGATGCGCAACGGACTGGCACTCGACAACTCCTACGGCAAGGGAAAGACTGCCAAATTCCTCGACGGAGGTGGTAAGCTGGGAGCAGTGTTCAACCTGGGACACGGCCACGCCCTGCACTTAGGTGCCGGCTATGAATGGAAAGCACCAACGGCACGCACCGCCTTCTCGGCACCACAAATCAACAACGACTTCGCCACCAACCTGAAGAACGAGAAGGTGTTCTCGAGCGAGGTGGGCTACCAGCTGAAGAACTCGTTTATCAAGGCCAACCTGAGTGGATTCTTCAGCCGCCTGACCGATGTCAGCGAATACTCGATGGCCTATAGCGACATCGCACACTCCTTCAGCTACATCTCGCTGACGGGCATCAACAAGGAATACTACGGCGTTGAACTGGGTTTGAACATCAAGCTCCATGAGCTGCTCAACCTGAAAGCACTGGGAACCATCAGCGAAGCCAAGTACACCAACAATGCCAACGCCCAGTACATGTTGTCAGAAGACGGGAAGACGCGTAGCGACATCTGCGTGAACAAAGGCGTGCGCGAAGGCAGCACACCGCTCACCGCTGCCAGCCTGGGCCTGAGCTACCACGCCAACGGATGGTTTATCGACCTCATCGGCAACTACTACGACCGAATCTACCTCTACTACTCGCCCATCATCCGCTACTACAAGGACATGCCCGACCTGAAGGACGAAGCCGGCGAAGTGCTGAAGGATGCCAATGGCAACGCCCTGCACGACATCTCGGCCATACCCGACCAAGCCAAGGGCAAGGGTGGCTTCATGCTCGATGCCAGCATCGGCAAGAGCTTCTACCTGAGCCACGGGCGACGCATGAGCGTCAACCTGATGCTGACCAACCTGCTGAACAACATCAAGATAGTGACGGGCGGCATGGAGCAGAACCGACGCGACACCGACTACTCGAAGGGCGACACCGAGGAGAAAGCCAGCCTCAGAACCTACTCCTTCCAGGACAGCCCCAAGAAGTTCTACGCCAACGGCATCAACGGAATGTTTGTCATCACCTACAACTTCTAAATCCGCAAGCATCATGAAGAAACGACATTATATATTATTAGCAGCACTCTGCACCGTGATGGCCGCCTGCATGGACGGCGACTGGGACGAGCCCGTCTTCACACAGGCACCCTACGGCAACAACGCCATCAACGAGGAAAACATCGTGACCATCGCCCAGCTGAAGGCCGACCCCGACTATGCCTCGGCTTTCAGCAACGACAAGAACAAGAAGGTGGAGAAGGATGTGAAGCTTCGTGGCCGCGTCACCGGCAACGACATCGGCGGCAACCTCTATAAGCAGTTTGCCTTGCAAGACGAGACGGGAGGCATCATCGTGGCTGTCAACGAGGGTGGACTGAACGGCTATCTGGCTGAAGGACAGGAAATCATCGTCGACCTGAAGGGCCTCTACGTGGGAGGCTATGGCGGCATGGCCGAAATCGGCACCCCCTACAACGGAGGCATCGGACGCATGTCGAAAGACATCTGGGCCACCCACTTCAAAATCATCGGCGGCTCGGAGAACATCAAGCCCGAGGCCATCCAGCCCGTGGACTTCGCCACCATCGTAGACGACATGGACCAAGCCGGCATACTGGTCACCCTGAAGAATGTACACTTCTCGGCCGCCAATGGCAAGCGCACACTCATCGACGGGGCTGCTTCGGGCGGCAACTTCTACAGCCAGCAGCTGAAGGAATATGGCTCGAAGGTCATCATCCGAACCAGCTCCTACGCCGACTTCGCCGCCATGGTGATGCCCTCCACGGGATGCAACATCACCGGCATTGCCACACGCTACAGAACCACATGGCAAATCCTCATCAGGAAAACCAGCGACATCGAGATTCTTGACAAATAACCATTCCCGAACATCAAAAAATACAACGATATGAAAAAACTATTCAGCAAACTCATGCTTGTGGCCATAGCAGCCGCAACATTCACCGCCTGTGAGGACGTGCCAGAGCCGTATCCCATCCCGGAAGACACTCCCGAGCCAGAATTCAACTATACTGGTGCCGGCACGGCGGTAAGTCCCTACACCTGCGCCGATGCCATTCATCTTGTCCAGTCGCTGGATGGCGAGGAGTCGGCCGACCAAGTCTACGTCAAAGGTATCGTCGCTGAAGTCACCGAGGAGTTCACCACCCAGTACGGCAACGGCACCTTCACCATCAGCGACGACGGCACAACCGCCAACGTGTTCACCGCCTATCGCGTGCTCTATCTGGGCAACAAGAAATACAGCAAAGACAAGCCCCAAGTCAAGGTTGGCGACGAGGTGATTGTCTGCGGCAAGGTGGTCAACTTCCGAGGCAACACCCCCGAGACCGTGCAGGGCAGCGCCTTCCTCTACTCGCTCAACGGAGTGACCGAGGGTGGCGGCGACGACAAGCCCGGCGAGGCCACTGGCGACGGCTCCCTGGAGAACCCCTTCAACTATGCAGCCGCCATCGCCTATGCCAAGGAGGTGGGCGATGCTGAGAGCCCCAAGGATGTCTACATCAAGGGTAAGGTGGCCGCCGTCACCGAGGAGTACACCACCCAGTACGGCAATGGCACCTTCACCCTGAACGACGACGGCGCCGACGGCAGCTCGTTCACCATTTTCCGCGCACTCTACCTCGGCAACAAGAAGTTCGCCAATGGCGACGCTCAAATCAAGAAGGGCGACGAGGTCATCGTATGCGGCAAGGTGACCAATTACCGTGGCAACACCCCCGAGACCGTGCAGGGCAAGGCATTCCTCTACTCGCTCAACGGCAAGACCGGCGGCGGCGACACCCCGCAGCCTGGCGGCGAGGCCAAGGGAAGCGGCACACTGGAAGACCCGTACAATGCTGCAGCCGCAAATGCATTCGCCAGCTCGCTCGCTGCCGACGCTGAGTCGGACAAGGACATTTACATCAAGGGTAAAATCATCGACATTGAAGAGAAGAACCAGTTCAACACCCAGTATGGCAACTGCACTTTCTACATCAGCGACGACGGCACCGACACCAGCGACAAATTCTACGTCTTCCGCACGCTCTACCTGGGCAATGTGAAGTACACCGAAGGAGAACTGCCCAAGAAAGGCGACGAGGTCATCATCTGTGGAAAGGTGGTCAACTACAAGGGCAACACCCCAGAGACCGCTGCCAACAAGAGCTATATCTACTCGCTCAACGGCAAGACCGAAAGCGGCGGTGGCGACACTCCCGGCACGGTGCCTGGCAAACCCTCAGGCAACGGCACATTGGAGAGTCCCTACAACGCCACAGCTGCCAATGCATTCGCCAGCTCACTCGCTGCCGACGCCAAGTCGGACAAGGACATCTACATCAAGGGCAAGATCATCGACATTGAAGAGAAGAACCAATTCAGCACCCAGTATGGCAACTGCACCTTCTACATCAGCGACGACGGTACCGACGCGAGCGAAAAGTTCTATGTGTTCCGCACGCTCTATCTCGGCAATGTGAAGTACACCGACGGAGTGCTGCCCAAGAAGGGCGACGAGGTCATCATCTGCGGAAAAGTGACCAACTACAAAGGCAACACCCCCGAAACCGTGGCCAACGAGAGCTATATCTACTCGCTCAACGGCAAGACCGAAGCCGACAACGGTGGCGGCGACACCCCTGGCCCTGGCACAGGCGGCGATGACACCGGCGACGGCTACGTCATCACCATGGCCGACTTCGGCCTTGAGAACCAGGCCGATGCCACCACCCTCACCGCTGGCGACGGCACCACCCTCACCTTCTCGCAGGAGGGAGGCAAGAACGCGCCCAAGTACTACACCGCAGCAGGTGGCTCCGTGCGCATGTATGCACTGAACTCGCTCACCATCAAGTCGAGCAAGACCATCACCAAGGTCGTCATCACCGCCTCCGACCCCTACCAAGGCACTGCCTACAACGGCAACGACATGATGTATGGCGAGGCCAACGGCAACAAGGTGACCACCAAGAAAGACAGCGACACGCAGGTGAGCTTCACAGGATTCAGCAGCAACGAGCTGAAGATTGTCAACGACTTCACCGGCAACAGCGGAGGCACGCAACTGCGCGTGGCAAAAGTCACAATCACATACGCAAAATAAAAAATCTACACGAAATGTTTGCGTATTACGAGAAAAATTCGTACCTTTGCAGCCCGATTAAGTATTTATCAACCATTTAACAACAAAAATGAAAAAAGGAATTCATCCAGAAAACTATCGCCCCGTCGTGTTCCGTGACATGTCCAACGGCGATATGTTCCTTACGAAGTCTACCGCAAAGACAAACGACACGATAGAGTTCGAAGGCGAAACTTACCCAGTGGTAAAAGTAGAAATCTCCAGCACCTCTCACCCGTTCTACACTGGTAAGAGCAAGCTCGTCGACACGGCCGGACGCGTCGATAAGTTCATGAGCCGCTACGGTAAGGCTGCGAAGAAGTAAGATAATCTCACACACCACATTGACTTATGAAGGTGCGTACAAGGTAGTTGCATATGCCTTGTGCGCACCTTTTGGTTTAAAGCCTTTCGCGAATATGAAACCATACCAAAAACTACTGCCGCTATTACTGCTGACATTGCTGACGGCAAGCTGCGACGACGACGACAAACTGCCAACGGCCATCGTACCCGAAACGTCGCACGACAACAGCACCAACACCAACCGCAACCCCATCAGCGAGAATGCCGACTATGCCCGGCTGGAGTTCCCCCACATCAGGGGCGACGAGGGCAGCGTCGTGCTCATTCGCCGCGTTCCCAACTATGGCATCAACTACGCCATCGAGTACGACCGCGTGAAGCGCTCGCAGCGCTGGACATGCTGGCAGTGGTATCGTGGCAACAGCGGAAAGGCATGGGACCGCAACTACTGGAACAACGAGAAAGACAACCCATGGGCCATGCTCAACATGCGGACATACGGATGGGGCGACCCCTTCCAGCCCGACCCCGACCTGCTCTTGGAGGAGAGGACAGAGCTGGAGGAATACTACGACATCCCCTACCAGCGAGGACATATCCTGGCATCGGCCGACAGGCTCAACTCGAAGGAGGCCAACGAGCAGACGTTCTACCTGTCGAACATCATGCCGCAGAGCGCAGCACTCAACACTGGCATCTGGGCCGACATGGAAAACAAAGTGCAGGGATGGGCGCGCGACGACAAATTCCGCCGGGTGCTCTACGCAGTGAAAGGCGGAACCATCGACGACAACAACATTCGCGCCTACACCGCCACCGGCATGGTCGTTCCCCGATACTTCTACATGGCCCTGCTCTGCGAAGACGACCAAGGCAACTACAAGGCCATGGCCTTCTGGGTGGAGCATACCAGCCAAAACAAGAAAGGCGATGCGCTGAGCAAATACATCCTCAACATCCACCAGCTGGAGGAGAAAACGGGCATCGACTTCTTCTGCAACCTGCCCGACGAGATTGAACAAAAAGTGGAGAACGCACAGCTGAGCGAAATACGCAGCGAATGGAAGATTTGATTTTTTTACTTAAAAACTCCTAATAAGTTTGGCAGTAAAAAACTTTTTCCGTAAATTTGTCAACAAAAAACGACGCAATCTTATTCATTATAAAACTAAACAACACCGATGAGAACTGTTTATGATTTCACTGTCAAGGACAGGAAAGGCAAAGACGTATCACTGAAGGAGTATGCCAACGAGGTGCTGCTCATTGTGAACACAGCAACCAAGTGCGGATTCACACCGCAGTACGAAGAAATGGAGAAGCTCTACGAGAAGTACCGCTCGAAGGAGTTTGCCATCCTCGACTTCCCCTGCAACCAGTTCGGACAGCAGGCTCCTGGCACCGACGAAAGCATCCACGAGTTTTGCAAGCTGAACTTTGGCACTGAGTTCCCCCGTTTCAAGAAAGTGAAGGTGAACGGCCCCGATGCCGACCCACTCTTCAAGTTCCTGCAAGAGCAGAAAGGATTCGCCGGATGGGACATGGAGCACCCCATCGCCCACATCCTCGACGACATGTTGTCGAAAGAAGACCCCGACTACAAGGATAAGCCCGACATCAAGTGGAACTTCACCAAGTTCCTCGTCGACAAGCGAGGCATGGTCGTGGCCCGCTTCGAACCCACCACCAAGATGGAAGTCATCGAAGCCGAAATCGAAAAGCTCTTTTAGACTGAGCTGACGGAAACATCGCCCTAAACAATCCCCGAGCCACCACACGCGGCCCGGGGATTTCTTTTTATGCTTGCTTTACACGAGGCTTGCTCGCGGATGGGGAGAGGTGGCATAGAAGATGCTGCAGTCCTTGAAGCAATCCTGCCCTGCTTTCTGCATCTCCACGATGAACTTCTTTACTAAACATCATACCATGTAAACCATATCGCACTCATATTTGGGGCATTTTTACGTCTTGAATGCAAAAAGAGGCGCAAATATTTGGCAAAGTCAGAAAAAAGCAGTAATATTGCAGGATAAATAAACTAAAAAGAGATTCAGATAATGGAAAAGACACGATGCTTGATCATTGGCAGTGGGCCTGCGGGCTACACCGCCGCCATCTATGCCAGCAGGGCCAACCTGAACCCGATAGAGTATTGCGGGCTGCAGCCTGGCGGACAGCTGACGCAGACCACCGAGGTGGAGAACTTCCCCGGCTACCCCGAAGGTGTGGACGGCAACCAGATGATGATGGACTTGCGGCAGCAAGCCGAGCGCTTTGGCACCGACATCCGCGACGGCGAGATTGTGGAGGTAGACTTCTCGGCACGCCCCTATCGCTTGAAGGACGACGCTGGCACAGAGATTGAGGCCGACACCGTGATCATCGCCACGGGAGCCTCGGCCAAATACCTGGGCCTGCCCGACGAGCAGAAATACAACGGCATGGGCGTTTCGGCCTGTGCCACCTGCGACGGCTTCTTCTATCGCAAGAAGACGGTGGCCGTGGTAGGCGGTGGAGACACAGCTTGCGAAGATGCCTTATACCTATCGGGACTGGCTAAAAAGGTGTATCTCATTGTGCGCAAGCCCTTCCTGCGCGCCTCGAAGGTGATGCAGCAGCGCGTGATGGAGCGCGAGAACATCGAGATTCTGTTCGAGCACAACACCGTGGGCCTCTTCGGCAACGAGGGCGTTGAGGGCGCACATCTGGTGAAGCGTCGCGGCGAGCCTGACGAAGAGCAGGTCGACATCGCCATCGACGGATTCTTCCTCGCCATCGGCCACAAGCCCAACACCGACATCTTCAAGCCTTGGCTCGACACCGACGAGGTGGGCTATCTGAAGAAAATCGATGGCACGCCACGCACCAAGCTGCCTGGCATCTTCGTGGCTGGCGACTGCGCCGACCCCGTCTACCGACAGGCTATCACTGCCGCCGGCACGGGCTGCCAGGCTGCCATCGAGGCCGAGCGATTCCTATTAGAAGGATAGTGAGTGCTCTGCCATTCTTTAACTCCACCGCTCGACCTTGGGTCGCTTGCAAACGTTTGCAAAGCAAGAACTCCTTACTCCACAACTCCTTTCTCAACTTAAGAAAGTTGAGTTATAATTATTAATGATTATCCGCATGTACCCGATAGGTGGCCTGCGCTTGACTTCTGGTCGCTCTTACCTTGCTATCGAAGGGACGCAAGAAAGGCCAACAAGCTACTAACCCAGGGCATTGCCCTGGGCTATTGGCTCATTGACCCTTCGGGGCGCTATCGGGTGATTGCGGATAACCATTCTTCTATATTTATCATCACTTACAAATTTTGGTTGGCAGCGGCCGCTGCCAATCATGTCCCCGCCCGCTGCCAACCTGAAAAGCATGCCCTTTTTCCCTCTGCGGTGACTCCCGCTCCCTGTTTGTCGTGCGCCGACTCTCCTGAATGCACACCATTTCGCTCGTCATCAACAATGCTCACCTGCGTGGCATCACTATTTTAGCGAATCGTTTGCTGATTCCGTAAATAATTCGTATATTTGCACGCAATATAATTAGAACTCCACCAGAACGCAATGAAGAAAACACTTTTCCTTTTGATACTATTCTGCCCTCTGATGGCTTTTTCGCAAAAGGCCTACGTTACAGAGAATGACAAGTATTGCATTTGGCAACCTGATGTCAAATTGTCTTTCGAGATGTTTGAAAATCAGCCATGAGGTTAGTGAAGCCTTTTACGAGGCGATGTAAATACCGTCAATTTACCTATAGCCAATTATCTTGCGGAGGACAACCCATAATTCGGTGGTACGCACATATAGGGTTCTTACGTTCTTAAAGAACTGCCACTTTTCGGATAGCATTACGAAGAGAAGATGCACGCCACCCCATGCGGGAAATGAGGGTGGAGAAGGTGATGCGGTCGTGGACGGGAACCTCTAACTTATAGGTGTCGGTCTGCATGTCGGCATCATCTGCAATATCATCAGATTCAAAGAAATAGCCTACTTCTGGGAGCATTTCTTCGGTGATATCTTCTGGTTGTAATATGGTAGTTGCGGTAAGTGCTTCTTGTTTAGCTTCAACAAGATATAAGCCGTTTTCAACCTCGGGGTACAAATAGGCGTCGCGCAAATCAAGTTGTCCGCCAATGAAGGCCATCAGGCGTGGTTCTGAAATCTGTACTCCCAGATACACGTAGCAATCATCTGCTTGCTTGAAAAGGGTGCATAGATAGTTGGTGCCAGTTGCATCGGCAGCTGTCAATATTTGCGGAATATCGTAGAATTCCAAAGTATTGATAAGTGTTAGACGTCTCATACCTGCATCATGTTTAGGTTTGACATTAGGAAAGAAGTCGTGCGCCACCATGTATAATGGTATCGGTGTGAACCTGTTTGATTGACTACGCCATCCGTAGGATTAAGAATGAGTGCAATAATTCCTTTGAACTGTCTGAACATTGGGAGTTTTAGTTGTTTCCGAGCTTTCTTTTCGTTATCTATAATTGAAAGTCCAACAGCCAAGGGTAATAAAGCGCCCCAATTGCGAGAAGGATCAGCTTCTGCGTATGATTTGAAATCGTCAACGTTATATGTGTCAGATTGTTTTGCAAGCCTATAGAAGGGATGCTCCGACGGGACGAGCACATCATCGGGCGGGCATTCTTCAGGCATCTGACAAGCCCATATGGGCTTATATTCTTCGCAATAATCCTTTATCTTATATGGTGTATTAGCATTATTCTGTCTTTAAAACTTGGGGCAAAGATACGAAGTTTATTCGGAAAAACCAAATTATCAGGGGACTTTTCGCCACTATGCGAATTAGGTTGCCCGAAAATGCCGAATAGCAGGGCTTTCTGCCGCAAAAACAGGCTGTTTTATCGAAGAAACAGGCCGTTTTTCCGCGCAAACGAACTGATTATTGTCATCTATTTTTCGGAATAATGCAAAAAAAGAGCCTAAAAGTTTTGTCAATTCAAAAAATGTGAGTACCTTTGCACCCGCAAAACTGAAAGGTGATGCACCCTTAGCTCAGTTGGTAGAGCACCTGACTCTTAATCAGGGTGTCCAGGGTTCGAGCCCCTGAGGGTGTACTTCCAGATTGCAAGCAACAAAAGCGATGCACCCTTAGCT
>JAEEGI010030544.1_pt1 | contig 10127 bp, 19 predicted proteins | sample 8958751 | NCBI WGS metagenome assembly JAEEGI01 (sample SAMN16246545, study PRJNA631951) | gut metagenome | biome: gut microbiome; feature: rumen; material: KS-attached | host: Bos | place: Iran: Karaj | collected 2018-10 | reverse complement strand
CTGGCATTCCCTTCTCTGGATGAGGATATCCTTTTTGTGCTGGTATTGCATTTTGACTTTTTATATAGCTTTCTGCAATTTTATCTAGCTCCATTGTTGATATCCCTGGTCTTATTGCTTCTTCTACAATCCTTTGTGTCTCTGCAGCTATTTTACAAGCTTTTTTCATTAAATCTATCTCACGCTTTGATTTAATTTCAACCATTTTTTATTTCCTTCTCAATTTTTTCAGCTACATCATATGATGTTCTTCCTGCTTTGTCTCCTGCTTTTTCAGTTCTTAATACATGCTTTGCATCATAGTAGTTTATTAATTCTGCTGAAGAATTTTTATATACTTCTAGTCTGTTTTGCACAACTTCTGGTTTTTGATCTTCTCTTTGATATAGTTCTCCACCGCATTTATCACAAATTCCTTCTTGCTTTGGAGGATTAAATACTACATTATAAATTTCTGAGCATCCTCTACAGCTTCTTCTATTTGCAATTCTTTCAACTATTTCATCAAATGGAACGTCGATATTTAATGCCATATCAACTTTTGCTCCCATTTCATTTAGCATAACATCTAAACTTTTAGCTTGTACTCCTGTTCTTGGGAATCCATCTAAAACTGCTCCATTTACAACATCAGATTCACCTAGTCTACTTTTAAGCATTCTTATTGTAACATCATCTGGAACAAGCTCTCCTTTATCCATATATTGTTTTGCTTCTAATCCTAATGGTGTTTCATTTTTTAAATTTTCTCTAAATAAATCTCCTGTTGAAATATGTGCTAAATTTAAATCTTCTGCTATTACTTTTCCTGCTGTTCCTTTTCCGCTTCCTGGTGCTCCTAATAATACTATATACATATTAATTTCCCCCTAAATCTATTATTTTTATCTTAATTGCTTAATTGTTTGTTTTATATTTTTTCTTTAGACACGAAATCAGAGGTATGGAATTTAAGATTTAATCATAAATTCTAACCTCTAATTTCATTTATTTTTCTTTTAATCTAAGAATCCTTTATAGTGTCTCATAACTAATAAAGATTCAAGTTGTGTAACTGTCTCTAATGCAACACCAACTACGATTAAGATTGATGTTCCACCAAAAGATAAGTTCAATCCTGTAAATCTCATAAGCATAGGCAATATTGCTATTACGCTTAGGAATACAGATCCAAATAATGTAATTTTTGTTAAAATACTTGTTAAATAATCTGTTGTTGGCTTTCCAGCTCTAATACCTGGAATGAAACCACCATTTTGCTTGATTTGTGTAGCGACTTCTGCTGGATTAAATGTAGCAAAAGTGTAGAAATATGTAAATCCTACTATCAATAAGAAATATACAAGTGCATTTGCGATAGTATATCCAACAGCAACACTTGAAGAAGATGTTGCTATTGAGAAATTATATATTTTATCCCAAAAGCTTCCTGAGCCAATTTGACTATTTCCAAAAATTTGAATTGCCATTGCAGGGAATGTCATAAATGATGATGCAAAGATTATAGGCATAACACCAGCCATAGCTAATTTCATTGGGATATGTGTATTGTTTCCACCATACATTTTTCTTCCAACTACTTTTTTAGCATATTGAACAGGTACTCTTCTTTCTGCATCTTGAACAAATACAACACCTGCTACTAATAATATAGCACCTACTATGATACCAATTACTGTAACGAATCCAACTGTACTAAATCCAGTTGATGAAGCAATTAAATTCCATAATTTAGGTAAAGTTCCAGGCAATCTAGAAATAATACCAACAAAGATCAACATTGATATACCATTTCCAATACCTTTTTCAGTAATCTCTTCACCTAACCAAATCAATGCGGCAGTTCCTGCCATAAATGATCCAACAACCAATATTGCTGTAAAAACAGAATTATCAATAAATATTGATGAACCACTCTTTGAATAAGAAATATAAATTCCTAATCCTTCAATTAATGATAAGATGATACACAATATTTTTGTATATTTATTCATCTTTCTTTTAGCGACTTCTCCACCTTCTTTTCTTAATTTTTCCAAAGATGGAATAATCATTGCTAAAAGTTGAACAACGATTTGTGCTGTAATATATGGTGAGATTGACATTGAAAATACTGACAATCTTGAGAAAGCACCACCAGATATTGTATTAATTATACCAGTTACAGAGTTAGTACTATTGCTCATAGATTCCTCTAGAGCAAAAGTATCAACACCAGGTACTGATATAAAACAACCCAATCTAAAAATTACAATTAATAATAATGTGTATAATATTCTTCTTCTAACTTCAGGGGTTTTAAAAGCATTTTTCAAAGTTTTAAACATTACTAAATCACCTCAATCTTTCCGCCTGCAGCTTGAATTTTTTCTTTTGCAGATTTAGTAAACCTATTGGCTTTAACATTTAATTTCTTATCAATAGTTCCGTTTCCTAAGATAACGATTCCATCATTGATATTTCCAATTATACCTTCTTCTAACAATGTTTCAGCTGTTACGTCTGTAGCTTGTGATTTATTTAACATTGTTAAAGTTACTTCAGTATAATTCAATGCAAATCTCTTATTATTAAAGCCTCTTTTTGGTAATCTTCTATATAATGGTGTTTGACCACCCTCAAATCCACGTCTTACTCCGCCACCAGATCTAGCTTTTTGACCTTTTTGTCCTCTAGTTGAAGTTTTACCTCTACCAGATCCAATACCACGGCCAACTCTTTTTCTTGCGACTTTTCCTACGGTTGGATGTAAATTTTCAAGTTCCATTTGATTTTTGCACCTCCTCTAGTTTGAATTTTATTAAGATATTTTTATTATATTTTATTTTTTATTTTACTACAATAAATAAATATAATTTTTTTAATTATAATATATCGCTAACTTTTTTGCCTCTCTTTTTAGCTACTTCTTCAACTGTTGACATATTTTTAAGAGCGTTAATTGTAGCATAAACAACATTTCTTGGGTTGTTTGTTCCAATAACTTTTGTTTTAATGTCAGAATATCCTGCAAGTTCAAGTACAGGTCTAACACTACCTCCAGCTATAACTCCAGAACCTTCTGGAGCTGGTTTTAACATAACGTTAGCACTTCCAAATTTTCCAACATATTCGTGAGGAATTGTTGTTCCAATGATTGGTACTTCAACCATGTTCTTTTTAGCATCTTCAATGGCTTTTTTGATAGCATCTGGAACTTCAGCTGCTTTTCCATTACCAACACCTACATGTCCTTTTTCATCACCAACAACAACTACAGCGCTAAATCTAAATGTTCTACCACCTTTTACAACTTTTGCAACTCTATTGATAGCAACAACTGTCTCTTTATATTCGTTAGTTCTTTCTTCCATGAGTTATAAATTTCCTCCAATCTTTTAAAATTAAAATTTCAATCCTGCTTCTCTTGCAGCATCTGCTAGTTCTTTAATAACTCCGTGATATATATATCCGCCTCTATCAAAAACTACTGTATCTATTTTTTTAGCTTTAGCTCTTTTTGCTATTAGTGTACCAACTTCTTTAGCTGCTTCAACATTACAAGCTTTAGTTTTTACTTCTTTATCTAATGTTGAAACATATACTAATGTTGTTGAATTTGTATCATCTATAATTTGAGCAATTATATTTTTATTGCTCTTAGAAACAGCAAGTCTAGGACGATCAGCAGTACCACTTATTTTTCTACGAACTCTATCATGTCTTCTCTTGATTTCTGCTTTTCTATTTATTTTAGTAATCATATTTACTCCTTTCTAGGCTTATTCCTATAGGGGTATATTTAATACCTCAACTATTACCTTAAGGGATTAAATATACCCCTAAAGTTTACTCAATTTAACCTAATTTGAACAATTATTATTTCTTACCAGCTTTACCTTCTTTACGTCTAATAACTTCTTCAGCATATTTAATACCTTTACCTCTATATACTTCAGGTGGTCTTTTTGTTCTAATAACAGCTGCTGTTTGTCCAACTAGTTCTTTATCTATACCTTTAACAATTATTTCAGTTTGACTTGGAACATCAAAAGTAATTCCTTCTGGAGCTTCAACAATAACTGGATGTGAATAACCTAATGTTAAATTTAAGTTATTTCCTTGTTTTTGAGCTCTGTATCCTACACCATTTATCTCTAATTTTCTTTCAAATCCTGATGTAGTTCCTACTATCATATTATTTAATAATGTTCTTGTTAAACCATGTAAACTTCTATTTATTGGTTCGTCATTAGGTCTTTCTACTTTAAGAACATTTGCATCTAAAGTTATTTTCATATTGCTACTAAATTCTCTAGATAATGTTCCTTTAGGACCTTTAACTGTTACAGTACATCCTTCGATTTTTACTTCTACACCTTCTGGTACTGTGATAGGTTTATTTCCTATTCTAGACATTTAAGTTTTCCTCCTTTTTGGTTAATTATTATTTTTAAAAATATTTTCGCCATAATTCAGATAATAAACAATTACCAAATATAAGCTAATACTTCTCCGCCTATACCCAATTCTCTTGCTTTTTTATCTGTCATAATTCCTTTTGATGTAGAAATCAAAGCGATTCCTAAACCATTAAGAACTTTTGGTAATTCGTCTTTTGATGCATAGATTCTTAAACCAGGTTTACTGATTCTTTTTAATCCATCAATAACTTTATTACCTTTCTCATCATACTTTAAAGTAACTCTAATGATACCTTGTATACCATCTTCAATTACTTCAATATTCTTTATATAACCTTCTTCAAGTAAAGTATCTGCTATAGCCTTTTTCATTTTTGATGCTGGGATATCAACAGTCTTAAATTTAGCGGCATTAGCATTTCTTATTCTTGTTAACATATCTGCTACTGGGTCAGTTGTATTCAATTTAGTACCCTCCTTATCATAAAATTTATTTATTAATTAAGCAAATTACCAACTTGCTTTTCTAACTCCAGGAATTTTTCCCTCATTAGCTAGTTTTCTAAAGCAAAGACGACAAATGCCATATTTTCTGATATAAGCATGTGGTCTACCACATATTTTGCATCTATTATATTCTCTAGTAGAATATTTTTGTGTTCTTGCGCATTTAACCTTTAATGATTTCTTAGCCATTTGAGACTCCTTTCTTTATATAATCTACTTTTTAAATGGCATTCCCAAAAGTGTTAGTAACTCTTTAGCTTCTTCATCACTTTTAGCAGTAGTTACAAATATAATGTCCATGCCTCTTAACTTATCAACTTTATCATATTCTATTTCAGGGAAGATTAATTGTTCCTTAATTCCCATTGAATAGTTTCCTCTGCCGTCAAATGAATTACTAGAAACACCTCTAAAATCTCTAACTCTTGGTAAAGCAACATTAAATAATTTATATGCAAAATCATACATTTTTCCAGATCTTAAAGTAACTTTACAACCAATTTTTGCACCTTCTCTTAATTTGAAAGCAGCAATTGATTTTTTTGCAGTTGTTACTATTGGTTTTTGACCTGTAATCAAAGATAAATCATTCATTGCATTATCTAATGCTTTTGGATTATCTCTAGTATCACCTAGACCAATATTAATAACAATTTTCTCTAGTTTTGGAACTTCCATAACTGATGAATAGTTGAATTTTTTCATCAATGCTGGAACTACTTCTTTTTCATATTGTTCTCTAAGTTTTTCCATCTTAGTTTTTTTCTCCTTTCATAAATTTTTTAAATTTATATTTAAAAAATTATTTTAATTCTGCTCCACATTTTTTGCAAACTCTAGTTTTATTTCCTTTTTCATCAACTTTATATCCTACTTTAGTTTCTTTTCCACATTTAGGACATACAACATTTGCAACTGAGCTATCTATAGCACATTCAACTGGAATAATTCCACCTTCTTCTCCTTGAGATCTTGGCTTAACGTGCTTTTTTCTTACATTTATTCCTTTAACAACGATTTTGTTGTCTGCTGGAATAACTGAAAGAACTTCTCCGGTTTTACCTTTATCATTACCAGATAAAATTTTAACTGTATCACCTTTTTTTATTCTCAATTTCTTTCACCTCTATTCTTTTAAGGATTATTATATAACTTCAGGTGCTAGAGATAATATTTTCATATATTTCTTTTCTCTTAACTCTCTAGCTACTGGTCCGAAAATACGTGTACCTTTTGGGTTACCGTCATTAGCTATAATGACAGCAGCATTTTCGTCAAATTTAACATAAGAACCATCAGCTCTTCTAGTTTCTTTAACTGTTCTAACTATAACTGCTTTAACTACATCACCTTTTTTTACTACACCACCTGGTGAAGCTTCTTTTACAGAAGCAACAACAACGTCACCTATTCTGGCATACTTTCTATGTGAACCACCTAAGCATCTGATTACCATTAATTCTTTTGCTCCAGTGTTATCTGCAACCATCAATCTACTTTGTTGCTGAACCATAACTTAGTTCCTCCTTCTTTAATTTTTGAACTTATTATTTTATAACGGCCTTTTCTATAATCTTTACAAGTCTCCATCTCTTGTCTTTTGATAAAGGTCTTGTTTCCATTACTTCTACTTTATCACCAATTCCGCAAGTATTTCCTGCATCATGAGCTTTTAACTTGTAAGTTCTTTTCATTGTTTTTCCGTATATTTTATGCTTTTCTCTTGTTTCAACTGCAACTACTATTGTATCTTGCATTTTGTTTGAAACAACTATACCAATCATTGTTCTACGAAGATTTCTTTCTTCACTCATTACGGATTACTCCTTTCTTTTAAATAATTCATTATTTATTGTCTTCAGCTAAACTTCTTTTTCTAATTTCTGTTTGAACTCTTGCTATATTTCTTCTAACTTCTCTTACTTTTAATGGATTATCTAATCCGTTAGTTGCTAGAGAGAATTTTAATTTAAATAATTCTGTTTTTAATTCGCTTAGTTCTTTTTCAAGGTCTTTAACAGACATTTCATCTAATTTTAATTTTTTCATTCTACTCATCACCACCTATTTCATTAGATTCTCTTTTAACAAATTTTGTTTTAACTGGTAGTTTTTGAGCTGCTAATCTTAATGCTTCTCTAGCTACTTCTTCAGAAACACCTTCGATTTCAAACATTACTCTTCCTGGTTTAACTACTGCTACCCAATATTCAGGAGCACCTTTACCTTTACCCATACGAGTACCGATAGGTTTTGTTGTAATTGGTTTATTTGGGAATATTTTTATCCAAACTTTACCACCTCTTTTGATGTAACGTGTCATTGCAACTCTGGCTGCTTCGATTTGATTTGATCTAACCCATCCAGCTGATGTTGCTTGAAGTCCGAATTCACCTTCGTTTACAACGTTTCCTCTTGTAGCATATCCTCTATTTCTACCTTTTTGTTCTTTTCTAAATTTTGTTCTTTTTGGCATTAATGGCATTAGTCGTTACCTCCTTTTGCTTCATCATTGTCAACAGCTGTTTTTTTAGATTTAAGAATTTCACCTTTATATATCCAAACTTTAACACCAATTTTACCATATGTTGTGTCAGCTTCAGCAAAACCAAAATCTATATCTGCTCTTATAGTTTGTAGAGGAATAGTTCCTTCTTTGTAAAATTCTGTTCTAGCCATATCTGCTCCACCCAATCTACCTGAGCAAGCTGTTTTGATACCTAGAGCTCCACCTTTCATTGCTTTTTGAATACATTGCTTCATAGCTCTTCTGAAAGAGATTCTTCTTTCTAATTGTGTAGCAATATTTTCTGCAACTAATTGAGCATCTGTATCTACAGTTTTAACTTCAATTATGTTTAAATTAACAGTTTTGTTAATCATTTTTTCTAAATCTTTTTTCAATTGTTCAGATAATTGTCCACCTTTACCAATTACAATACCTGGCTTAGCTGTGTATACATTTACCTTAACAAATTTAGCAGTTCTTTCAATTTCAATTTTTGAAATACCGCTAACATATAGCTTTTGTTTAACATATTTACGAATCTTTTGATCTTCAACTAAATAATCTGCAAAATCTTTTTTATTTGCATACCATCTAGATTCCCAATCGTTAATAACGCCAACTCTCATTCCTTTTGGTTGAACTTTTTGTCCCATGTCGTAAATATCCTCCTTTCATTATTTCTTTTCTCTTAAAACTATTGTTATATGACTAGTTCTTTTTCTAATTCTTACAGCAGATCCTTTTGCTGCTGGTCTAATTCTTTTCAATGTTGGTCCTTGGTTAGCATATATTTCACTAACTATAAGATTAGCTCTATTCATATAATGATTATTTTCAGCATTTGCAATTGCTGATTTTAATAATTTTTCAAGTATTTCAGCAGAAGCTTTTGGAGCAAATTTAACAATACCTAAAGCTTCTTCAGCGCTTTTTCCTCTAAGTAAATCTGCAACTATTTTTACTTTTCTAGCTGAGATTCTTGCATATCTTAGAGTAGCTCTTGCTTCAGCAACTGTTTCAACTTGAGCTTTATTTTCTTCCATTGGATTATATCCTCCTTCATTCATTGTTTTTTATTAATTAGCTAGTTTGTTTTTTTGTCACCAGAATGTCCTTTAAATGTTCTTGTAGGAGCAAATTCTCCTAATTTATGACCAATCATTTCTTCTGATATATATATTGGAACATGTTTTCTACCATCATGAACAGCTATTGTGTGTCCAACCATTTGTGGATAAATAGTAGATGCTCTTGACCATGTTTTCAAAACTTCTTTTTTTCCAGTTTCGTTCATAGCTTCTATTCTTTTTAATAATTTTGGAGCTACGAATGGTTTTTTCTTGCTTGATCTAGACATTTAATTTCTCCTTTCTCAGATCTTATCGATTATTTTCTTCTCTTAACTATGAATTTATTTGATTGCTTTTTCTTATTTCTTGTCTTATATCCAAGAGCTGGTTTACCCCAAGGAGTAAGTGGTCCACTGTGTCCTACTGGAGCTCTACCTTCACCACCACCATGAGGGTGATCGTTAGGGTTCATAACAGAACCTCTTACTGTAGGTCTTATACCTAAATGTCTTGTTCTTCCTGCTTTTCCTAATTTAATATTTTCATGATCAGAATTTCCAATTGTACCGATTGTTGCTCTACATCTAATAGAGATTAATCTCATTTCACCACTTGGAAGTCTAACGTGTGCATAAGCACCTTCTTTAGCCATAAGTTGTGCTTCTTGTCCAGCACTTCTTACTAATTTTCCACCTTGGCCTGGATTTAATTCAATATTGTGAATCATAGTACCTAATGGAATATTTTCTATTGGTAAGCAGTTACCTGGTTTGATATCTGCATTAGCTCCAGATTCAACTTTATCTCCGTCTTTTAATCCTTTTGGGGCTAAGATATATGCTTTTGTTCCATCAGTGTATTCGATTAAAGCGATATTTGCACTTCTGTTTGGATCATATTCGATACCAACAACTGTTGCTTCCATATCATCTTTTTGTCTTTTAAAATCAATTATTCTATATTTTTGTCTATTTCCACCACCTTGATGTCTTACTGTAATTCTTCCATAAGAATTTCTACCAGCATGTTTTTTCTTTGTTGCTAATAGGCTTTTCTCAGGAGTTTTTTTAGTAATTTCTTCATATGTTGAAGAAGTCATATTTCTTCTAGATGGTGTATATGGTCTATAATGTTTAATTCCCATTTTTTTATTCTCCTCTTAATTTATTGTGAATTTTATCCCGATTCACTCGGATAATTGTTAAGATTAAATGCTTAACTCATTAAAAAATTATGCTCCTGCAAATTCATCAATTGAAGTTTTATATTTTTTAGAAACTTTAACAGCTTTTCCGCTTTTTCCTACATAAGTAACATCTCCTGCTGTCATGTCTATTGTAACGATAGCTTTTTTCCAATTAGAAGTTTTTCCAGTATGTACTCCAACTCTTCTTGTTTTTCCGCTTACGTTCATTGTATTTACTTGTAATACTTTAACTTCAAATATTTTTTCAACTGCATTTTTTATATCAATTTTTGTAGCTTTTTTTGCAACTTTGAAAGTATATTTTCCTATTTGCATATCATCATTACTTTTTTCAGTAACGATTGGAGCTATGATAATGTCTTCTGGTTTCATTATGCATATTCCTCCTCTAATTTTTTATCCGCATCAACTGTTATTACTAATTTTTTATA
>JAEEGI010030542.1_pt1 | contig 10127 bp, 7 predicted proteins | sample 8958751 | NCBI WGS metagenome assembly JAEEGI01 (sample SAMN16246545, study PRJNA631951) | gut metagenome | biome: gut microbiome; feature: rumen; material: KS-attached | host: Bos | place: Iran: Karaj | collected 2018-10 | reverse complement strand
GCGTCTGGGTGGTCGGGAGCGGGAACATGCTCAACTACAAGGTCTATAACAAGGTCTACTGGAACGACATCCCCGGCCTGCTGGAGATCGACGTTCCCGAGCAGGCGCTGGACCCGGGCATCACGGTCCTCGCCATCCTGCTGGACGGTCCCGTGAAGCTGTACAAGGGCGCCGGCCAGGTCATCACCGCCAATTAATGACACTATGCGCAAATACCTGATCCTCAGCCTTGCCGCCGTCCTGGTCGCCGCCTCCTGCACCCGGACCTACCGCGCCATCGGCGACACGCATCTCACCGTGTTCGACCACGCCCACGTCCAGTTCCTGCCGGACAGCCTGGGCGCCTTCACCGATGCCGATGCGGACGGCATCGTCCACCTCACCAACGGCCGGATCATCCTCAAGAAGATCCAGCTGCCCGACTACAAGCGGAAGGTGGACGTCCGCCTCACCGTCCGCGTGGAATCCGACGGCGACCGCTGGGACAAGTCCGGCTCGGTGTTCGTCATTCCCGCGAACGGGCCGAAGGTGAACATCCTGTCCGTCGCCAAGGGCGAAGCCGCCTGGCCGGAGGTCGATTCCACCCGCTACGAGAAGCTCGTCGGCACGGTCCCCGGGCCCGACTTCGAGCCCACGGTGGAACTGATGCGCTTCATGACGCCTTTCGGCGTGGGCTACTACAGCCGCCGCGACACCGCCACCTACGCTTCCCGGAAGCCCGTCTATATCGACGAATGGGCCCCCGAGGCACGCTGGGAGGCCGATATCACCGACCTTTACCCGCTCCTGCAGGGCGAGGCCTGGGTGGGCGTTTTCATCGACACCTGGACCCCGGAAGGCTATCTCGCGAGTATCGATATCGACATAACCGAGAACGACTGCCCTTACGAGCCCCTGCCCAAAGGGCACGTGACCCCGCTCGTGAATACGGTCTATTACATCGGCCAGGCCTATCCCGACATCTTCGCCCGGAAGGACCTGACGGTCGATTTCGAGCTGCCGGCGTTCGCCTCCAAGGCCTCGCTCCGGTACATCGTGACGGGCCACGGCGGTCATTCCGAGGGTGACGAGTTCACTCCGCAGCGGAACCTCGTTTCCTTTGACGGAACGCCGGTCCTGGACTTCACCCCCTGGCGCACCGACTGCTCCTCCTTCCGCCGCTTCAATCCCTCCTCGGGCGTCTGGCGGCTGCGGAACGGGCAGCCCGTCGTCACCCGCCGGGAGGGCCCCCGCCCGCCGCTGAGCCCGGACGACGTCATCCAGGAGCTCGCCTCCTCCGACCTGTCCCGCTCCGGCTGGTGCCCGGGTTCGCAGGTGGACCCGGTGGACGTCCCGCTCGGCGAACTCGCCGCGGGCATGCACCGGCTCACCATCAGCATCCCGAATGCGCAGGCCATCGACGGGGACAAGATGAATCATTGGCTTGTTTCCGCCTACCTGGTCTGGGAGGAATAGTTTTTGCACGACTAAACTTGATATGAAAAACGGCAAGGAATACGTGGTTCCGGCGCTTCGCGTGATGGAGCTCCGGTTCGACCAGGCCCTCCTCCAGTCCGGGTGGGACAGGGCCGATGACGGATATGATCCCGAAAACCCCCTTGGAGACCTCGACTGACCATGAGAAAGCTTTGGATTGCGGCCGCCGCGGCGGTCCTCGCCCTCTCTTCCATGGGCTGCAAGAAAACTCCCGAGACGCCCGTCACGAGCCTCACCTTCACGGCCGGACGCCCCGCTGTCGAAACCCGCACCGGCTGGACCGGCGAAACCATCGAATGGACCGCCGGCGACGCCGTTTCCATGGCCTATGCCGTGGACGGCACCTGGGTGGGCCAGACCCTGTATAACTCCACTCCCCTTGCCCAGGGCGGTCCCACGGCGCAGTTCACTGTGCCCGGGAACTTCCCGCAGGGCCTGGTCGGCGCCCATCACTTCTTCGCCGTCTATCCCGCGGTCGCGGATACGGACTTCAGCGACGCGCCGGACGTGTTCACCGCCGTCCCGCAGATCCAGACCCCGACGGCCGCCTCCTTCGACCCCAAGGCCGACATCCTCGTCGGCGACTCTGTCGATGACTACCCCAGCCTCCCGGCCGACCCCGTCCCCCTGAAATGGACCCGCCTCACCGCCCACGCCGACATCACCCTCAAGAACCTGGACGTCGCCGCGGACGAGACCGTGCAAAGCATTGTCCTGCAGGCCCAGAACGGGGCTGAACTGACCGGTAACCTCATCATCGACATCGCCAACTCGGAGGAATTCACCACCGCCGGCGTCCCGCGCGTGACCGTCCTGGCGGACAACCTCGCTTTCGACGCCGCCGGCAACCTCGAGTTCTGGGTGAGCGTCTTCCCGGTGACGCTGACCGAACTCACGGTCACCGTCACCACGGACCAGGCCACCTACCGGAAAGTCTTTGCCAACATCTCCAAGACCTTCGCGCAGAACGCCCGCAACACCCTAGGCATCAGCATGACCGGGGCCTCGAAGACCCCGCTCGCCCCGCCGGAGCCCGAATTCTATGTGAAGGTCACCGCCGCCCAGACCGACTGGACCGGCGACTATGTGATCGTGTATGAGGGCGACAAATCCTTCCTGGACAGCGACGGAGACGCCAAGACGCACGCCAAGGCGACCATCTCCGACGGAAAGATCACCTATCAGTCGGGTAAGGCTTACAACATCCACATCGAACCTTCCGGTTCGGGTTACACGATGAAGCAAGGCGACTACTACTTCGGCCTGAACAGCAGCGCCAACGCGCTGCATATCAGTCCGCTGGAGCCCACGGACAATTACCGCTGGAAGTTCTCCACGACCAATGGCGTTACGCGTGCCTACAATGTCAAGTACCCGACCCGCTTCCTGCAATACAACGCCAGTTCGAACCAGTTCCGCTGCTATACCAGCGCGCAGAAGGACGTGACCTTCTTCCGCCTGGACGGCGAGGCGTCCGGCGGCGGTGACCAGCCCGTCACGCCTGACGTGACCACGGGCGGCTCGTCCAACGTCACGAAGACGGAGGCCACCCTGTCGGCCACCTACACCGGCGTGCCTACCTACGCCGGCTTCGAGTGGGGCTTGTCGGCGGATCAGCTGGATGGAGACCAGCAGGCGGAAGAGGTGAGCAACGGGGCCTTTACCGTCACCATCGACGGACTCGGCGCCGGACACACCTATTATTACCGCGCGTATATCGCCGTTCTGGAGAATGGCGTTTACAAGTACTACTACGGTGAGGTCAAGAGCTTCACCACGCCGGCCAGTGAGATTGTCATCGGCGGCGACCAGCCCGGCTGGTGCGAAACGCCGGTGATGAACATCACCCACAGCGGCAATTATATGTACAACACCTCCGATCCCACGCAGTACTACGCCATCCATATGTGCACCGGCGGTGAGAAGGGTCCCGGCGGCAAGACCGCCCGCAACTACACGGTCTGCTACAGCGCCCAGTACCATTGCCCGCTCTGGGTGGCGGCCCCACGCCATTCGATGTACGTGGGCAATTCCGGCCGCAACGACTCCTACCGGGAGGACCCGGACATCCCTTACGACATCCAGTATCACTCCAAGAGCACCGGCGGCGGATGCAACAAGGGCCATATGCTCGGTTCCGCGGAACGGACCTCCTCGAAGGCCACCAACCGCGACGTCTTCTACTACACGAACATCGCCCCGCAGCTCTCCTCCAACTTCAACACCGGCGGCGGCCGCTGGAACGTCCTGGAAGACTATGTCGATACGCAGGTGTGCGCGGATACGCTCTACGAGGTGATCGGCTGCTATTTCGAGCCGTATACCGATGCCTACGGGGAAACCCAGACGCCGGCCACGATCTCCTACTGCGGCCGGAACGACGTCGTGCGGCCCACGATGTTCTACTACGTGCTGCTCCGCACCAAGTCCGGCAACTCCAAGAAGTCGCTCAAGGACTGCACGGCCGACGAGATGAAGTGCGTCGCCTTCGTCCGCTCCCACGTGAACGTCCGCCAGGCCGTCACCGCCCGCGAGCTCATGTCCGTCGCGGACCTGGAGCGCATCACCGGCGTCACCTACTTCCCGAATGTGCCGAACGCCCCGAAGAATTCCTTCAAGGCGTCCGATTGGGGGTTGTAAAGTGTCAATCTAGAAATCTCGGAACGTATTCCAGTTCGTGTTCTGTTCCGCCGTCGATTCTACCGACGGCGGCAGGTTCGCGAAGAAATTGAAGCCGGTCATCTGTTCGATGTAATCGACACTCTTGGCGTAGGCCGTATAGCTCTCACTGCTGTGGGCTTCGTGGGTGAACCAGAAGCCGATGGCGGAAGCGGCCGTCACCTGCCCGCCGCTGCGGCGGACCTTCAGGATCACCTTGTAGTAATAGTTCGGGATGGGAACGACCTTGCTGTCGTTGGAACTGTTCACGAACGTGCGGACGGTCTCGCTCCCGCCTACGGTCTGATAGACCGGGCCGGTCACGACGTACACGGAGTCGGTGGACTGCATCACGGTCCGGACGGCCGTTTCCAGATTCTGCCAGATGCCTTGGTTGAACGCAGCGAGCTGCGGCGTGCTGTTGGTCCAGTAATAAGTCTGGGCCTGCATACCGCTCACACCGTTGCGGTCGGCATTGGGAATCTGGTGTCCGCGGTCATACGTGACGCCGTCCACGGACGGATAAGCCTTGTAACAGCTCGTCTGCTCGCTGGCCTGAATCGCCGGATTGTTGACCCACGTTCCCCCGCTTCCGCTTCCCCGGTGGTCGCTGCATAGCACATAGGCCGTCCAAAGGGACGCATACCGGGAAGGATCATACAGGATGGAATAGTTGCGGGTGTCCTTGCCGTTCATTTCGGCCCGGGTGGTTACCAGGTACTTTCCGTTCAGGGAAGCCGGCGACTCCGGCGCCTCCATCCAGTCCTTGCTGAGGGTGGCGGCGGTCGATGTCGACAGCGTCTTGAACGACTTCACCCCGCCATAGACCTCCCGGTAAGTACCGTCCACCAGCACCTCCATGAAGGCGACATAGTAGTAGGTCTTGTTCGCATCCAGGCTGCCCAGGGTCGCGGTGAAGGAGCCGCTGCCGTAGTTAAGCAGCGACTGGCTGTAAACCTGCGTGCCGGAATTGACCAGCGTGCTGAGATTGGAGGAGGTTCCATAGTAGAAACCCGCCCCCTGGTAGGACTTTACCCCGGAATACGTAGCGGACAGGGTTGCCCCTGTCGCGCTTACGTTATTCGCGGATCCGGTCGTGACTGTGGGCTCTTCACCCCCGGCGCCGCCGCCGGATTCCCCTCATTTATTGACCGTGATGGAATAAATGTAGATGGCGGCCGTTCCTTCCAGAACGATGGACTCCAGGTTCTCGGAAGAAGAGAGGGTGAAGACGACATCCGACGCAGCAGCAGCGTCATTGGCCGCAGGAGCCAGGGGGCCGACCCCGTTGACGGTCAGCATCGCATTCACGTTCTTGTTACCGACAGCTCTCCTGCAATTCACCACGATGCTGGTCGCAGCGACCTGTCCTTCGCTGGAAAGGGCGATCGTCAGCTTGGACGCCTCACCCGTCTTACCGATGCGGATGCAATCCTTCGTGTCGCCATAGTAGGCTTTGCCCGTATTGACGGTGAAGGGTTTGTCGGTGACATATTCAGTACCGGAGGAAATGACCGTAGAAGCCTTCGTCGTTTCAGCGATCGACGCCGTGGAGTTGGAATTATTGCCAAAGACAATCGTATAGCCGTCACCCTGAGGGACAGCGGCCGCCTGGGTCAGGACGATCGTCTTGTTAACGGAAGCGTCGGGGCAGGCCACGGTGATATTGGCGACCTTGGCCGTCTGCGTTTCATTGGCGGCGAAGGTGATGGTGACGGTCTTGTCCGTGCTTCCGGAAGCCGGGCTCACCGTGAAGGCGGAGTTATCGCTGGTGACCGTCCAGGCGGCGTTCGCCTGGATGGTGAGCGTGGCGGAGGTGGCCGCGGCCGCGACATTCAGCACATCGGGAGAAACCAGGCAGTACTTGACGTCCGGATTGGCGGCCTCGATGGCCGTGGTGATCACCTGGACATAACCATTCGTATGGACCGTGTTGAAGTAGCCGGTCAGCACGACGGTCTGGCCCACAAGCACGGCCGGATCGATATTGTACAGATACATCGGGGACGCGTACTTGGTGGCGCCGGGGACGGTCACTTTATAATAGTTTCCGTTCTTCTCCAGCGTACCCGTGACCGTGATGTAATCCGTATCCGAAGAGGTATAGGTGTCGATCGTGGAAGTGATGTCCGTCAGCGTCGTACGGGGAATCGTGTTGTCGTGGGAAGCGACCGTCAGGTTCTCGATGGTCGTCAGCTCCGGAATGCCGTGATAATCGACCTTCTTGAAAGAGAAGCTCACCTTGTCGCCGAGCGCAACCTCCGGCTGCTTGTTCAAGTATGCAAACACGTTCTTGGTGCCGTCCGTGACGATGAAGCCCTTCGTGTTGATGGCGGCAACGATGGCATCTCCCACAATACCCGTCGCGTTATCGGCCAGCGCAACCGCCTGGGAGACGGTGAGGGTGGTCGGCGCAGTGACGGTGATGTTATAGGACGTCGTCTTCGTGGTGCCTTCCGTATAGGAAACGGTCACTTCCTTGGTGCCGGCGGTGGTCATGTCGGGCGTGGAGAAACTGGCGGAGGCCGTGACGTCCTTCTGCGAGTTGTCGCTGTAGGTGGCGGTCACGACGGCCGTATCGTGGGTGAAGGTGTCACCCACCGTGAACTCGGTCTTCTGGCCGGTAACGGCGATGGAAGTGAGCGCCTTGGCCGAGCCGGAATAATGGACGGTCACGCCCGTGAAGCCGCAGGTTCCGCCGATGGCGGCGACCATGGCCTTGGTGCCATCGGCCGGAGTGACCTTCACAAGCTGGGTATCGGTGTCATCGACGGCCGCCTCGGCGTTGGTCCAGGTGCTGGTCGCAAGCGCGGTCGCGTAACCATCCGTCGTAGCCGCGAACTCGACATACTGGATGGTGATGCCGGTCACAGGCGTGATGGTGAGCTTGCTGTTCTTGTAGAAGCGGGAGCTATTATTGGCGCCGCCCAGATAGTTGTTGGCGTTCGTATTCGCTTTATCCTTATCGACCCGCATGGTTGCCATATCGGCGGTCCAGACGACCGCATTCTCGTCGGCGGATGCGAAGGAAGCAGCGGACAGATCCCAGGTGTACTTCAGGTCGGAATCATCGTAGGCCTCCTGGGTGATGGTCACCTCGATCTCATCCTCGACACCCGAGGCGGTGGTCCGGAGGAACACGGTGTATTCCTTGGCGTTCTCCGTATCGGTATTGGCATCGAAGGTGACGGTAACCGTCCCCTCACCGTTTCCGCTGGCAGGATCCACGGACTTGATATTGTCATCGGGATCCACCGTCCAATCCACGTTGCCGGTCACCTGGATCTGCGCCGAGGTGGCGGTCGCATCCACACTGATCTGCCTTTCGGTTACGTCGAAGACGTTCGCGCCAGCCGCGATGACGATATCTTCCTGGGCCCAGACGCCGAACTGGTTGGCATTGTAATAGCCGGGATGGCCGGTAATGTCATACTGGCCGGCCGTGATGGTCAGTCCGTTCTTCTGGTCACGAAGAGTCAGGGAGGCGTCACCGTCGGTCATGGTCGTGCTGCGGTTCTCAAATGCCCCGGCAACGGTCACACCCGTGAGCTTCACGCGGACACTCATATAGCGGTCATAATCGGCAAGGAGATCCGCAAGCGTCATGCTGACGGGTTCGGGAGCCGTACCGGAAGTCTTTTCGAAACCAGCCAGGGAAGTGATTTCCTGCAAGCCGTTATACTTATATCCCTTACCGGTAACGACGCCGCTGAGCACGTCGCCGGCCTTAAGGCCATGGCCGCTCTTGTAATAAAGGATACCGCCCGTCTCATCCTGGATGAAAGCATTGCTGCCGGATACGAAGGAAACGACGGCGCCGGAGAGCTGGCCGGTGAACTCACTCTGGTTGGAATTGCTGGTAGAAGTGATCGCCGCCTTGATGTCGGCAACGGTGATCGTCGGAACCACGGTGCCGGAAGAATAGCTGACATTCAGGTGCTTGATCGTACCGGCCCTGAATTCGACGCTCCCGGTGAGGGTAAGCTCCTTCTCAAGGACACCGGCGCTGCTCGTAATCTTGAGGGAGAGCTTGTCACCGGCAGCGGCTGTGAAAGGCTTGATTCCCATGTAAACCGTGGCGGTTTCCCCGACGGCCAGGTCGGCAGGGTTCGTCACCGTGACGACCGCCGTGGCGGAGACCTGCTCGGTAAACGGAGTCAGCGTAACGGGCTCTTTCTCGAAGCTGATGAAGAAATTACCGACAATCGGCTCGGGAGCCGTGAATTCGACCTGGGAGATCTTGAGCGGGCTGCCGGAATCGTTCGTGATGGTGACGGCGGCCACGGACGCGACATGCTTCATCGCGACGGTGGGCATCTCGTTGGCCGGGATGTTCTTGGCCAGACCGTACAGCGGGAAGCAGGCGGAAGCGGAACCGCCGGCCAGATGCGCCTTGCTGTCGTATTCGCTCTGAACCTGGGCCCGGTCGGAACGGCCGCCGATGTAGGTACGGCCATCCTCCGTATTCACCGGAGACTGAAGGTAGGAGTTGAACGGATACAGGACATACCAGTCATAGGACTTTCCTTCCTCCAGGTCACCGCCCATCAGCGTGCCCTTGAAAACACCGTTCTCCACGTCGGAGATGGTGTACGGATAGGATTTGTTGTCCGCCTCCACAAACGGAGTGTCGTTCTTGTAATCCGTCGTGCCGGCTTCGGCGTGGAAAAGGGAAATCTTGTCATTCTGCGCCCACTTGGTGTTCATCCCTTCATTGACGGTACGCGTCTGGGCTTCAGAGAGGACGATCTCGAACGGCGTCGCATCGAGACCTTTGATATCGGCTTCCTTGTTACAACCGACGAAGGAAAGGGTGGCAGCCGCCAGACCCGCAAAGAATAAGGCTTTTTTCATAGCTTGGATCTTTTCGGGTTGACTTAGAAGTTGATGGGATCGTCATCCTCGGTCCACGGGTCGATGTTACCGGTGGCGGATTGGAGGAAACTGGCGTCGAAACGGACGTCCAGTTCGCGGACGGCAGGAGCCGTGTAAAGAAGCTTTTTCTCCATAATTATGCAGTTGTTATATCTTATACTTATATTTCAAGCCCCAAATGTACGGATAATCCCCCAAACGGCCAAGCCGGCGGGGGATAAGTTTTCAAGTATTTTTGCACGGACGTCACACGGGACGATAGGCCTTCAATGCCCTTTCCAGCGTCCTTGAGAGCGGATTCTGCGCCCGGGAGGAAGCGGCCGCCGATGCAAACGACTGGAAGTCAATTTCTTCTCCGTGGCGGGAAAAATGGTCGGTGAGAAGCCACTCCAGTTCTGCATGGAAACCGGGCCCATGGTCGGCGTGATGCAGGTGCGTCAGCTCGTGCAGGAGGATGTAGTCCTGCAGCGGCACCGGGACTCGCATGAGGTTCAAGTTCAGGTTGATGTTTCCCTTCGAGGAGCAGGAGCCCCAGTTGGAAGTGTTGTGCTTGATGGTGACGCGGTGGTAGCGGAAGCCGTAGCGGGCCGCGAGCTCCGCGAGGCGGGGCGGCAGGGCGGCCTTCGCCTTCGCCCGGAGGGATTCGATGTCCTCCCCTTCCGGCAGGTCCGCGTTCCGGGCGCCGGCCCGCTCGAGGGCCTCCCGGGCCCATTCCCGGCGGGCTTCCAGGAAGGTGACGCCCAGCGCGTACGGGGCATGATAGGGCACGGTCACGACGATGCCGCGGGCCGGATGGACCCGGATCGAAATCCGCCGCGCCCGGGCGCTTTTCCGCAGCCGGACCTCCCCGAGCACCGGGTCGATATGGACCTTTTCCTTCACGGCAACAAAGGTACAAAAAGTTTTGTTTTATCGGATTTTATGCCTAAATTTGCAGGCTTTTTTGCGGGAAGGTCCCGCAGACTGATAACTTTTTAACCTCATTGCATCATGGCCGAATATTTACTGCCTGAGAAAAAGCAAGAGATTTTCGCGAAGTACGGGAAGTCCAATAAGGACACCGGCTCTCCTGAGAGTCAGGTTGCTTTATTTTCCTACCGTATCGCTCACCTTACCGA